>Ga0247834_1000438_pt1 | contig 80003 bp, 81 predicted proteins | sample LaCruzMarch2015__8_FD_187118 | JGI IMG/M metagenome (GOLD analysis project Ga0247834, IMG submission 187118) | Freshwater microbial communities from meromictic Lake La Cruz, Castile-La Mancha, Spain - LaCruzMarch2015_12m | ecosystem: Environmental > Aquatic > Freshwater > Lake | place: Spain...
CAATACGATCTTCCCTCTTGGCAACAGGTTGGCTTTGGGTCAGAACGGGAGTGCTCACCTTTGAAGTGGGGCTCTTTCTTCTAGCAACCTGCTTACTCTTAATAGCTTTACCTGCCATAGCTTGATTCTGACCTTAAGTTAGATAGTTTTCAATTAGCCGAGCCGATAATAAACTAAAACCTGTGTTGCAAAAGCTAATCCTCCATTCTGGTTTTGTGCCCTTTCCTAAGGCTGATTAGATAGCGCAATGGCCGAGTTCATCCCCAATCCCGCTAGAGGTAAAGAGGTCTACGACCTTGATAGAAAGTATGTGTTTCACTCCTGGTCTGCTCAGGGTCAAATCACACCACTTCCAATTGCAGGCGGCAGCGGCTCATATTTCTGGGATTTTGATGGAAAGAAGTATCTAGATTTTTCTTGTCAACTAGTCTTTACAAATATTGGATTTCAACATCCAAAAGTTATTGATGCAATAAAGAAACAAGCAGACCTTCTAACAACTATTGCTCCACAAGCAGCAAATGAGGCGCGCGGAGAAGCTGCCTCCAGAATTGTCAGTCTTGCTAGTCCAAATCATGAAAAAGTTTTCTTTACCAATGGCGGGGCAGATGGCGTTGAAAATGCGATCAGAATAGCTCGCATCCATACCTCACGCCATAAAATTCTCTCGTTCTACCGCTCCTATCACGGCAACACCACCTCTGCTATTTCAGCAACAGGGGATCCAAGAAGATGGCCAAATGAATTTGCCTATGGCCATGTTCACTTCTTTGGACCATATCTTTATCGAAGTGCTTTTTGGGCAAAGAGCGAAGAGGAAGAGTGTCAAAGAGCGCTTGAGCATCTAGAGAGCGTTATTGAATTTGAAGGACCGAAGACAGTTGCAGCTATCTTGATTGAATCTGTAGTCGGTACTGCTGGGGTCTTGATTCCACCAAAGGGATATCTAGAAGGAGTAAGGCGCCTCTGTGATAAGTATGGAATTTTATGGATAGCAGATGAAGTTATGTCAGGATTTGGAAGGACTGGGAAGTGGTTTGCCTACCAACATTCAACTGCTCATCCAGATTTAATCGTCTTTGCTAAGGGAGTAAATTCTGGATATGTCCCACTTGGCGGGGTTGTAATCTCAAAAGAGATTGCAGAGACCTTCAAAGATCGCGTATTTCCTGGCGGGCTTACCTACTCCGGCCATCCGCTTGCTTGCGCAGCAGCAGTTGCAACTATTGATGCTATGAAAGATGAAAAAATCGTTGAAGCTGCTGCCACAATTGGCGAGAAGGTAATTGGCCCAGGTCTTCGTGATTTAGCTAGCAAGCATCGAGTCATTGGAGAAGTTAGAGGCCAAGGAACCTTCTGGGCTCTTGATTTGGTGAAAGATCGCGCAAGCAGAGAGCCGCTTGCTCCTTATGGTGGATCATCTCCTGCGATGAATGAGCTAGGGGGTGAATGTAAAAAGCTTGGTTTAATGCCTTTTACCAACTTTAATCGTATGCATGTAGTGCCACCTTGCAATATCACTGAGGTAGAATTTAACGAAGGACTAGCAATACTTGATAAAGCATTTAATCAGATTGATAAGTACTACACCGGGGCAAAATAAAGATGAGTGAAGTAAAGAGAATTACCCATCACATAAATGGCGCTTATTGGAAAGAGAGCGCTACAAGAAGTGGTGATGTCTATAACCCGGCAACAGGAAAAATTACTGCAAGAGTTGATTTTGCAACGCCAGAGCTAATTGATCATGGCGTTAAAGTTGCTAAGAAGGCTCAAGAGCAATGGGCTCAAGCATCTCTTGCAAAGAGAGTTCAAGTGCTCTTCGCCTTTAGAGAAATCCTCAATGCTCGAAAAGAAGAGATAGCAAAGTTAATCACCGCTGAGCATGGCAAAGTCTTATCAGATGCATTGGGTGAGGTAACTAGAGGACTTGAAGTGGTGGAGTTTGCCTGCGGTATCCCCCATCTACTTAAAGGTGCATACTCTGAAGGAGCTTCTACAAACATTGATGTTTATTCGATTCGCCAGCCACTTGGTGTTTGCGCCATCATCTCGCCCTTTAATTTTCCAGCGATGGTTCCGATGTGGTTCTTCCCAATCGCTATCGCTGCAGGAAATGCAGTAATTATCAAGCCAAGTGAGAAAGATCCATCTGCTATTAATCTCGTTGCAGAATTCTGGAAAGAGGCAGGTCTTCCAGATGGAGTATTTAATGTTATCCATGGCGATAAAGTTGCAGTAGATAGTCTGCTCGCTCATCCAGATGTTGTATCAATTTCTTTTGTGGGATCTACTCCGATTGCTCGATATATCTATGAAAATGGCACTAAAAATGGCAAGCGAGTTCAAGCACTCGGCGGGGCAAAAAATCATATGTTAGTCCTTCCTGATGCTGATCTTGATCTAGCAGCAGATGCTGCAGTAAATGCTGGCTTTGGCTCAGCTGGTGAGCGTTGCATGGCAATCTCAGCTCTAGTCGTTGTTGAACCAGTGGCTGATGAACTTATCAAGAAAATTTCAGAGCGCATGACAAATCTAAAAACGGGAGATGGCAGCGCAGGATCAGATATGGGTCCTCTTGTTACTGCGGTTCATCGCGACAAAGTTGCCTCCTATATCGATGCAGGAGTAAGTGCTGGAGCAAAATTGGTCGTCGATGGTCGAAATCCAAAAGTTAATGGAGCAGCAGAGGGTTTCTGGCTTGGACCAACTCTCTTTGATCAAGTAACACCTGAGATGAGTATTTATAAGGATGAAATCTTTGGTCCAGTTCTCTCGGTGATTCGAGTTTCTAGCTATGACCAGGGCCTTGAGTTAATAAATAAACATCAATATGGAAATGGAACTGCAATTTTTACAAATGATGGTGGAGCTGCTAGAAGATTCCAAAATGAAGTTCAAGTTGGAATGATTGGAATAAACGTGCCAATTCCTGTGCCAACTGCTTATTATTCATTTGGTGGCTGGAAGAATTCACTATTTGGAGATACTCACGCCCATGGAATGGAAGGCGTTCATTTCTTTACTAGAGGCAAAGTAGTTACGAGCCGCTGGCTTGATCCAAGCCATGGCGGGATAAATCTAGGATTTCCTCAGAACAGGTAAATCTCTCTTCACTCTAAGTAATTCAAGTGCTGCAACTGCTGAATCAAAGCCTTTATCTTCCTTACTCCCAGCAATCCCACTTCTTGCAATTGCTTGCTCAACAGTGTCGACAGTTAGAACTCCAAAGCCAATTGGCTTAGATATTGAAAGAGATACTTGCATAATCCCTTGCGTTACCCCCTGACATACATAATCAAAATGAGGAGTTTCACCTCTAAGAACCACTCCTAGAACCACTGCAGCATCAAAGCCACTATCGAGAGCTAATTGAGCAGCAAGAGGTAATTCAAAAGAGCCAGGGACATAGATGACTGGCTCTGGCTTAATTTTTGCTGAATCTAACGCTCTCTTGGCGCCTGCGATCAAATCAGCGCAGATCTGCTCATGCCAGCTAGCAGAGATGATTGCAACCCTATATTGGCTTAAGTCACCAAGTGATATTTTTGGAACTACACCTGACATTATTTATGCCCCAGTCTCTCTTTTTTCGTCGCTACATATTTTTCATTAAAGGTATTGATATCTCCGGAGAGAATTTGAAGACTTGCTTTGATACCACTTGAAGTCAGAGTTTCTAGCTTTTCAGGGTTATTGCTCAACAAGATTACCGAATTGATTTTCAAAGAGTTAAGGATTTCAGCTGCATCACCAAAGTCTCTTTCATCAATATTGTGGCCAAGAGCTAGATTGGCATCAACGGTATCAAGGCCTTGATCTTGCAATTGATAAGCCTTGATTTTTTCAGATAATCCAATGCCGCGTCCCTCTTGATCTCTAAGATAGATGATTAACCCAGAGCCAGCGCTTTCAATCTCATTCATCGCCCGCTCTAGTTGTGATCCACAATCACATCGAAGTGAGCCCAGTACATCGCCAGTTAAACACTCTGAGTGAATTCGCACTAGAAGTGGTTTCTCTGAGTTAAGAATTCCAAACTTCAATAACGCATGATCAACTCCACCTCGACCCAGGAAAGTTGCAATCTGCCACTGCTTAATCTGGCCAGAACTACTTCGCGGAAGCTCTGCCCAGTTGAGATTAAACTCCTTCTGGCTATCTACTTTATTTGAGCCCTCTAGGGCGCCCATAAGTTGGGCAATGCTTAGGATAGGAATACCTTGTTCGCTGGCGAATCTAGTTAGATTTTCGCCACGCATCATCGAACCATCTTCATTGACTAACTCACTAATAACTCCAACTTGGTTTTCACCTACCAGTTTGCACATCTCAACGATGGCTTCGGTGTGCCCGCGTCTTGCAGCAAGGCCACCTTCATGAGCAATGAGCGGGAATATGTGGCCAGGTCTTATGAAGTCCTCTGCTGTGGAGCTTAAATCTGCTAAAGCTCTAATTGTGTTTGCGCGCTCTTTTGCGCTGATTCCAGTGGTGATCTCATGCTTAGCATCAACTGTTACGGTAAAAGCAGTTCGCTTTGTATCTTGATTCTGTTTAACCATAAGCGGCAGATGCAACTGTCTTGAGCGCTCCTCAGTCATTGCTACACAGATAACACCAGAGGTGTAGCGGATCATAAAGCCAATCTTCTCAGTTGTGGCAGCGCTAGCAAGTAGGAATAGGTCACCTTCATTTTCTCGATCTGCATCGTCAGTAACAATTACAAAGCCACCATCCCTAAAGGTTCCTAGCGCTTTATCTATTGAAAGAGTCACGATTGACCTCTATTCATAAGGCGCTCGACATATTTAGCAATAACATCAACTTCAATATTTACAATATCTCCGCTAGTTTTTTGAGCAAGATTTGTTCTCTCAAGAGTCTCTGGTATTAGCCAGAGTGTTAGTAAGTCATCAGAAATCTCGCCCACAGTAAGTGAAACTCCATCAATTGCAATTGAGCCCTGATTTACTATGTATTTGCTTAAGTTTTTAGGAACTCTGACTACAAACTTGTTCCACTTCTCACCTGGTGAGTTCTCGATAACACTGCCAATCCCATCGACATGTCCTTGAACAATATGTCCACCAAGTCTTGAATCCGCCCTAGTGGCTAGCTCCAGATTAACAAAATCACCTTCGCTAAGTTTTCCAAGGCTTGTCACCTTGAGCGTTTGAATCATCACATCAGCTTTAAAACTATTTGAGTTTAATTCAATTGCAGTTAGACAGGTGCCATTTATGCTCACTGAATCCCCTACCTTTATTTCAGGGGTAAGCACGCTCTCAATTTGGATTACAGCAGATTCTGAGCCTCTAGAAATTGAGATCACTTTAGCTTTATCAGCAACAAGACCTGTGAACACTATTTGTTCACCGCCAATAGATGAAGCCTTAGATTCTTTTCTTTATCTCCAAGTAAATCCGCTGAAAGAAGCTCAAGATCTAATCTTTGATTAAGGGTCTTAATCTCAAGCTGGTTAGCAAAATCAAGGCCTGAACCAACAAGAGTTGGCGCTTGATAGAGAAATACCTCATCAAATAGTCCAGCTTTAAGAAATGCGCTAGTTAAGTTTGGGCCCGCCTCAATAAGGATCTGATTCCAGGCGCGCTGTTTTGCCAATTCCATCAGCTCGCCTAGATCATTTCCCTTGATTTGAATCGTTTCAGCGCTCTTATCTAAAACCTTTGAGCCCTGCGGAATCTCTCGATTTCCAAGTACTACTCGAACCGGCTTGAACTCAAAGTTCTCGCGCTTGATATTTCTTACCGTTAGAGATGGATCATCTGCAAGAACTGTCCCCGTGCCAGTAACAATTGCATCACATTGACTACGAAGAATTGCCACATCAGATCTTGAAATCTCACTTGTAATCCACTTTGAGCTGCCATCCAGCGCTGCAACTTTCCCATCAAGACTTGCTGCAATCTTTATAGTTATGTAGGGATACGAGCTCTTAAGCTTTTTAAGCCATGCCCGATTAGTGAAGGCAACCTCATCTTTTAAAAGACCTTGTTCAACAAATATGCCGGCATCAGTTAGTGCTTGCGCTCCCCCACGGGCTATCGGGTTTGGATCAATAACTGCAAAAACGACTTTCTTTATGCCTGCAGCAATTATTGCCTCAGTACAGGGCGGAGTTTTTCCTATGTGATTACAAGGCTCTAGCGTTACAAAAAGAGTTGCACCTCTTGCCCTCTCTCCAGCTTTACTAAGTGCAACAACTTCAGCATGTTTTCCGCCATCTTGGCTGTGATGAAAACCTTCACCAGCAATCTGGCCATCATTGCCAAGAATCACTGCTCCAACAATTGGATTAGGTGTGCTTTTGCCAAGACCTAGTTTTGAAATTTCGTTGGCGCGACGCATCGCAGATTCTGCATTTATCATGATCGCCACCCCCCGAATAGATTTCCGGGGTGCGCAAAAGAGTGCGCGCAAGGATGCACGCAATTTGTTTCCTCTCATCCGGACTTTAACCGTCGGTCTTGGAGTTTCACCAAGTCCACCGCTAGCTGGATGCAAGCGGGTCGCAGACTTTAACTGCCGGTTCGGAATTACACCGACCCCGGAAACAACAGGTTGATTCTAGCCGAGAATTACTTTCCGTCCCAAGCGGCCATTTCAGCCTTAAATGGATCAAGACCCATTGGTCCAAGATTTAATACAAAAGAGTGGAACTTCTTTAGATTAAAGGTAGCGCCAAGCCTCTTCTTTGCATCTTCTCGCGCTTCCATCATGAAGCGCTCCCCAACTTTGTAGGAGATGGCCTGTCCTGGCCAGCCAAGATAGCGATCCACTTCACTACGTGCAGAGATCTCATCAAGCAAAGCTCTTTCATGAAGAAGTTTGAATGCAGACTCAGCGTTCCAAACCTCACCATTAAAATCTTTATAACCACAGTGCATTCCAATATCAACAACGATACGTGCCGCTCTTAGCCCTTGCGCAGAGAGATATCCCATCTCATGACCTGGATCTTCAAAAGCACCCAGTTCATCCATCAAGCGCTCTGCATAAAGCGCCCAGCCTTCGCCATATCCAGAGACCCATACTCGATTGCGCTGGAAGCGATTAAGACGATCGGTATTAATCTTTGTCGTTGCAACTTGCAAGTGATGCCCAGGAACTGCTTCGTGATACCAAGTTGAGACAATGTTCCACCATCCGAAAGTTTTTCTTCCCATAGTCGGATACCAAGTTGTTCCAGGTCTTGATAAATCCTCACTTGGTCCCATGTAATAGGCAGCAGAGGCGCCTCCCGGTGGAGCAAGACGTGCTTCGCAGTTTCGTATTCTTGGATCAATATCAAATTCTTTTCCATCAAGTCTCTCCACAGCAGCTGTTATGAACTCACGCAGTTTCTTAAGTAGTTCTTCTTCACCTTCGACTGTGTATCTCGGATCTGAGTCAAGGCGATCTGCAACTTCTCTAAGAGTTTTTGCATCTGGATAGAGCTTCTTTGCTGCGCCCCACATCCGCTCATTAATCATCTCTAGCTGTTTGATTCCCCACTCATAGGTATCACGCAGATCAAGATTTGCTCCAGTGAAATGGCGAGCCCACATCTTGTATCTCTCCTCGCCTACGCCATCAACTGCAAGGCACTTAGGCGCATAAGAATCGCGCATCCAGGATGAAAGTGATGCGCAAGCAGCTTCAGCGCTTTTTGCTGCATCCATTAATCCCTGATTATCACCGGCAGGGTTGAATTTCTTGGCAACTGCAGTAAATGCACCATTTGAAAAAGATTCTAACTGACCAGCGGTAGCAAGAACTTGTCTACGGGAATTGAATTTCCCTTTATCTGCAGCAAACTCCAATGATGATTTCCACCCAGCAAAAGCTGCCTCAATTCCATTAAGGCGCTTTGTGACATTTGAAACCGTTTCTGCTTGATCTGCCTTCATCATTTCAAAGACTTGTCTAATGCTTGTTACCGGAGATGAGATGAGATTAAAGAGAATGCGCGCCTCAAAGGTATCATTGAGATTTAGTTCAGAGGTTAGACGCTCTACTGCCACATCTTTGGCGATGCGATCAAATTCATTAATCGGAGTTTCACTCTTTATTGCCTCAAGGGCTTTTCGAGTTAGCTCTGCTCGCTTCTCATTGCCTGCCATTGATAGGTCATCTAGTTGATCATCAAAACCAGGAACGCCAAGCATGGTTGCCCCAATTGGCGATAGCTTGATTCCCTCATCTAGAAAGTTATCGAGAATCTTTGATATCGCACTCGTTGTCATTTATTTACCTTTCGTCTCTATGTTTTTCTGATTTTCAATCTCAACTAAATCAAAGTTTCCCTCACCAATCTGGCCCTGGTTTCTATACATCTCAAGCTTCTGCCTAGTATCTGCAATATCTAGATTGCGCATGGTTAATTGCCCAATTCGATCCTCTGGTCCAAAGGCTGCTGACTGCGTTCTCTCCATTGAGAGTTTCTCTGGGTGATAACTAAAGTTCTCACCTTTTGTATCAATAATTGAATAATCATCGCCTCGCCTTAGCCTCAAGACAACTTCACCGCTTACAGCCGATGCCACCCAGCGAGTTAGTGATTCTCTAAGCATTAGCGATTGTGGATCGAGCCATCTTCCTTCATAAAGGAGGCGACCAAGCTTTCTTCCTGATTGATAGTAATTAGCCAGAGTCTCTTCATTGTGAACTGCGCTAAGTAGGCGCTCATAGGCAATAAATAGCAGCGCCATTCCAGGTGCTTCATAAATGCCTCGGCTCTTTGCTTCAATAATTCGATTCTCAATTTGATCTGACATTCCAAGGCCATGGCGGCCACCAATTAAGTTAGCTTGCTTCATCAACTCAACTGGATCACTGAAATCTTTATTATTTATTACAACTGGTCTTCCCGACCTAAAGGTTATCTTCACATCTTCTTGCGCAATTGCTACTGCGGGATCCCAGAACTTGACTCCCATTATTGGCTCGACTATCTCAATTGAAGTACTTAACTCCTCAAGTTTCTTAGCCTCATGAGTAGCTCCCAAGATATTGGCATCTGTTGAGTAAGCCTTCTCGGCGCTATCTCGATAAGGCAAGTTATGGCTCTTAAGCCAATCTGACATCTCTTTTCTTCCACCAAGCTCTGCGACAAAATCGATATCAAGCCATGGCTTATAAATCTTAAGCTCAGGATTTGCTAGCAGGCCATAGCGATAGAAACGCTCTATGTCATTGCCCTTATAGGTTGAGCCATCTCCCCAAATCAAAACGTTATCTTCAAGCATTGCTCTAACAAGCAGAGTTCCAGTAACAGCTCTTCCAAGTGGAGTGGTGTTGAAGTAAATCTTTCCAGCGCTTCTAATGTGAAAAGCTCCCGATGCTAAAGCAGCAAGGCCCTCTTCAACTAAAGAGTTCTTGCAGTCAATAAGGCGAGCAATTTCTGCTCCATATTCTTTAGCTCTTGAGGCAATACTTTCAATGTTGCTCTCATCGTATTGACCAAGATCTGCGGTGTAAGCACAAGGAAGCGCTCCTTTCTGCCTCATCCAAGCAACTGCAACAGAGGTATCAAGGCCACCAGAGAATGCAATTCCAACTTTCTGGCCAGTAGGAATTGAGGCTAAAACTTTGCCGCTGGATTGCTTTGAGGACATTAGCCAAGCCTAACTGAGAGCTCATCCTTAAGGCGAACCATTAGGGCAGGCTCAATCTTCCACTGCGCAGTTATCTGCTCTAACTCTTCGATGTCAGCCCGCTTCGCTGGAGCTCCAGTTTTGAGAGCGCGAATCATCAGATTTCTTGGTGTGTGCTCTCCTGCAACAAATTCGATGATATCGGTGCGATATCCCAAAATCTTAAGCACTGCTGCTCTGATTGAATCGGTGAGAATATCTCCCACTCTCTCACTAATAATCCCATGTTTAGTAGCAAGATTCCATGGAGCTGGCGCCTCTTTCATCTGTCTTTGAATGTCATGATGGCAACAAGGAGCAACTAAAATCATCTCTACCCCACTTTTAACTGCCCAAGAGATCGCATCATCACTTGCTGTGTCACAGGCATGAAGAGCAATTGCAATATCAAAGTCAGCTAACTCTAGGTTTGCTATTTTCGTTGCCTGAAATGTTATTTCTTTACTCATTTTCAATTTCTCAACCAGAGCTATATTTCGCTCTCTACTCTCTTGCATCTCATCAATGCCTTCGGTTTTCACCTTATATCCCTGCTTCTTTAAATACTTATGCGCCGCAAGGGTTAGATAGGCATGGCCGCAGCCCAGATCTATTACTTTCAGCTCACGGCTCTTATCTCGCTTCTCATCAAGGCTATGACTCAAAATTTTTAGAAATTCTTGAACTTGAATGAATTTATCGCTTCTACTTGGCTTTACTTTTCCATTGTGGTCTGAGATGCCCAGCTCTATAAATATTTCATCATCTGCGCTCAATAGCCGCTCTTTAGACCTATCGTGAGATAGCTCAGCTGCATCTAGCTCAACTCGCTTTGTTGAAAATTGAGCATCGCCTGACTTTGTTAAACGAAGATTTATCTCCTGGCTTGTACTCTCAATCAAAATATTTGCATAACCTAAATTAAACAACTTGGCTAAAGAGAGCTCACCTAGGGCAAGATTCTTTGTTGTGTCGCGTTTTCCATCATGGCTGACTACCTGCCAGCACAGCCCTGCCTTTAGAGCAACTGGGCGAATATCCATCCGCACTTGTTCTGGTTGTTTTCCCCTAGCCTTTCCTGAAATACAGATCCGCCTGATTGATTCTGGGCTAGCTAATACTTCTTGTGCGCGTGATAGCGCTTTACTTAGATCTTCAATCACGCGCTCTGCCTTCCTAAAATGAGGAAAAGTTAGAAGATAAGTCTAAGGCAGCACTTACTTGCTATCAGCAATCTTGCTAATTCTTCGAGCCACGAAGCTTTCGAAGGCTAGTTCGATCAATATCTTTGCTTCGCTCGTGGCGCTTTCGTAGTTGTAGTTCAACAGCTTCAGCCGCTTCATCAAATGCTGCTAAATCATTAAAGCCTGAGCCCTCTGCTCTAAGAAGTGGCCCACTTCCATGGGAGGTGAGAACTACTCGATGAGAGCTCTTTCCAAATCTGGGGTTTGCCTCATGTTTTACATCTACATCGATTCTCTCAATTGGGATACTAAATCTACTTAGCCTCTCTAAGCGTTCAACTGCAATCTTTTCAAAATCTATCGCTAACGATTCTCCATGGTTATGAATTATTATCTTCATCGCTCTCCTAACAATCGCTAGAGCATAATCACGCTTGTAACAATGCCAAAGTACTCCTATCTCGGCTACGCAGGCAAGAGTTATTCTCAGGAATTAACTGAGAGTTAAGCCTGAATTTATTACAGAAGTAGGAGAGTAAAGGCCCCAGTAATCCCTAGCGCTAGCGCTGTTGCTTGAGCCAAGATTAAAAGAGCGGTTTTGCGATCTGCAGCTTTATCTTCTGGATTTGCTACTTTTGAAATCTGGCCGAGTTTTCCCAAGTTGAAAGTCCCAGCAAGTCCATAGGCGAGGCAGAATTTTTTCCTTGATTGAACAAAGCCGACTGCAAAGACCATAAGTGGGGCAAAGAGAGTTAGACCTGAGGCTTGAGGTGCAGAGCTAGCAATTAAGCCGGTTGCCAGAATTAGCGATGCAACAAGTCCAACAAGTGCAACCATTTGGCGGCTACGAACTTCGGCTTTGCCTAGATTACAAGTTCCAGGAATATAAGTATCGCTCACTAGAAAGCTTCCTCTAAATCCTCGTCTTCGGACCAAACTGCTTCAACATCTTCCTGCTTTTCAACCCAAGATAAGAATGAGAGAGCGCCTTTTATGGCAACAGCAATTAAAGCAACGAGCGCTGTAATTCTTCTGATTGCTTTAAACATGGCTTAATTCTATGGCAGCCTTGCTAAAGTTTCCAACGCAGCCATAGCAGCGTTATGTCCAGCAATTCCACTAACCCCACCGCCGCGAAGCGCGCCAGCGCCGGCTAGGAAAATTCGCTCTGAATTAGTTTCAACTCCCCACTTTCTGCTATCCCCATCCTGCTTCCAAGGAAATTCGAGATCGCTATGAAAGATATTGCCTCTGGGCAGTCCTAGCTCTTTTTCTAACTCTTGTGGGGTCTTAACCTCAATACATAGATTGCCGTCACTATCTTTAGCTAGATAATTCTCAATAGGTCTTTCTAGATACTGGCTAAAACCATCCAAGATTCTCTTACTCACTTCAGCCTTAATCCGGTCATGCTCGTGATCAAAGAGTGAGGCTGGAAGATGCAGGGCAAAAAGGGTCAAGCTCTGATATCCAGCAGCTATCAAATCTGGATGAAGAATTGTTGGATCAGTGAGGGTGTGGCAGTAAAGCTCAGAGGGAATGACATCTGGAATTTGGCCAAGGCTTGCCTGAGCAAAAGCCTGCTCTAATTCAAAGTAGCTCTCGTTCACATGAAATGTTCCAGCAAAGGCCACTTTTGGATCAACGCCACTTTTTATTTTAGGAAGCTCTTTCAAGACCATATTTATCTTCACCTGCGAACCATCGCGAAGTGGTGGCGCCTTAAAGTCAGCAACTTTCTCTAAAACCTTAGGGGCACAATTTGCTAGCGCAACTCTTGCTTCATAGCTCTGTCCATCTTGGGTCTTGATCAATAAATGCTCATCGCCTTGAGTAATTGAAGTAACCTCTTGGCTAGCAACTATCTCAACGCCCAATTGATTGGCCCTAATTAGCAGTTGATCAACTAGAACCCCCATCCCACCTTTTGGAACGCGCCACTGCCCACTTGAGTTTCCAATAACATGATAGATAAAGCACTTATTAGCCAGGTGATCATCAGCGCTAGTAAAGGTGCCGATAAGTCCATCGGTAAGTACTACACCTTTTACTAGATCATCAAAGAAATTATCATTTAAACTCTGCGCTAAAGTGTTTTCAACTAGCTCCACCCAGGTAAGTGGATCTACTAGCTCTTTTATCTCTGACTCCGTTGGCACTGGCTTTAACATAGTTGGAGCAACAACTTCAGCAAACTCTTTAATGGATTGATAGAAGCTCTTCCAAGCGATTGCTTCATCATCACTTTCTGTTAGCTCAGCGAGGGAATCTCTACTTTCTTGATCAAAGTCTGAATTAATTAATAACCCTTTATCAATCTCGCCATCAAAGTAAGGAGTATATGAAGATACTTTACGACCAATAGTTTCAAAGTTAAGCGATAAGTCTTTAATGACTTGATCCGGTAGCAGTGAGACTAAATATGAATATCTAGAGAGTTTGGCATCAACTCCCTTAAAAGCTTTCACACTAGTTGTTGCTCCCCCAAGTGAGGTGCTTTTTTCTAGAACTAGAACGCTCTTTCCAGCTTTAGCTAGATAACAAGCTGCAACCAGGCCGTTATGACCACTACCAATGACTACCACGTCATAGCTCTTCATAGAGATTTTAAGATGCGATCAAATGCTTCAGTAATAATCTCAGGGCTAGTTCCAAAGTTAAAGCGAATATATTGCTTATGGTTTGGGCCATACATATAGCCGCCTTTAAAAGCTACTTTTCCTCTCTCTAAAAGATGTTTTGCTGGGTCATCTCCTAAGTTAAGAGCTGAGAGATCAAGCCAGGCCAAATAACTAAAGTCAGGCTCTCGATAGGCAATAGAGGGAATCTTGCTATCAATTAGATTCCTGACAAGTACCTTATTCTCCTCAAGTGTTGCAATAACACCATCTAACCAATCAATTGATTGACTAAAGCCTGCAGTTGTTGCAACTGCCCCAAAAATTGAGGCTCGATAACTAACAGATTCAGGCATGGTACTTATTCGCTGCTTTAGCTCCTCTGAGCCTGTGATGATTAGAGCGCACTTGAGTCCAGCTAGATTAAATGCTTTTCCAGAGCCTGAGATGGCTACGCATACTTCGCGGGCATCATCGCTAATGGCTATAAAGGGTTGAAACTCTCGTCCTTTATAGACAAGTGGTGCATGAATTTCATCGCTAATAATTACTACGCCATACTTTTTAGCCAGTGAAGCAAGCGCTACTAGCACTTCTTTTTCAAAGATAACTCCAACTGGATTATGAGGATGACAGAGCAGATGAACTTTTACCCCAGCTTTATATTCTCGCTCAATACCATCTAAATCCAGCCAGTAATTCTCTCCCTCTTGCTTTAATGGGACATCAACTAAGTTTGCACTAACTTCTTTAGGCCAGGTCCAGAAATTTTCATAAACTGGAGAATTAACCATCAGTTTCTCGCCAGGCTTTAATAGAGTTCGAATAACTTCTACTGCTGCTACTCCGGCATCAGTTGCGGTGCGAATGTGTGCAGGATCAACTTTCCATCCCCAACGCGTATCTGCAAACTTAGAAAATGCTTCAAATAGCTCTGGCATCGGACCCAAGTAACCAGTATCAGAGCGATTAACCATGTCATGAAGTGCTTGCTTAATTGGTTCTGCTATCGGGAAATCCATTTCAGCAACTGGAAGGGGGAGAACATCGCTAGGGAAAAATCGCCACTTAGCGCTCTTTCGGCCTCTTAGCTCATTTAGCCCAGGGGCTCTAACAACTTCGGCCATGGGTAGCAGTATGCCACTGCAATCAAATTAAATAAAAGGTGTTATCCCTTAACAGATCCAGCGAGCAATCCGCGCACAAAATATCTCTGTAGCGCGAAGAAAACAGCTACTGGCACCAATATAGAAACGAAAGCGCCTGCTGTTAATAACTCCCAATCTCCCCCTCTAGTTCCAGTCATCTCGGCAAGTCTGACCATAAGAGGAGCAATTTCACGTTTGCCACCACCAAATGTAAGAGCAACAAGCAAATCATTCCAAACCCATAAGAATTGGAAGATCGCAAAGGATGCAATAGCTGGAATGCTAAGTGGTAGCACTATTTGCCTAAAAAGCTTGAAGTAATCTGCGCCATCAACTCTTGCAGCCTCCATCAACTCTCTTGGCAATTGCGCAATAAAGTTATGGAGCAAAAAGATCGCAAGCGGTAGTCCAAACATAGTGTGAGCCAGCCATATTGGAATAAAAGTTCCAGTTATGCCAAAACTTGGAATTACAGTCACGCTTCCAATATGAAGTCCTCCTGAAAAGAGCTGCAGCAAAGGAATTAGAGACATCTGAAGTGGAATTACTTGGAGAGCAAAGATCCCAAAGAAAATAAAATTTCTTCCCTTAAAGTCAAACCAAGCGATGGCATATGCAGCAAAGATTGCAATCGTTATTGGAATTATCGTTGATGGGATAACAATGGCAAAGGTATTTACAAAGTATTGACTCAAAGGCGGAGTGGCGCCGCGACCTTCAAATAAGACTCTGCTGTAATTCTCAAGAGTAAATTCAGGCTTGGTTAGCACTGTCCACCAACCAGATGAGTTAATTCCTGTCTGAGGTCTTAAGGAGGTAACAAATAGACCAAAGGTAGGAATTGTCCAGAGTACGGCTACCAAAATCGCTACAAAGCTTGCCCAGGGAGAGCTTAAGTGGCTCTTAAAGGATTCTACTTTGCCTTGCTTTATCGCCTTTGCCATCACCGCTCCGATCTCTCACGTCGCAGATGCATCACGTTGTAGGCAACTAATGGAATAACTCCCAGGAACAAAATGATCGCCAGAGCGCTTCCAGTTCCATAATTAAGCGCTCTAAATGACTGGTTATACATCTCATTGGCTATAACGCTGGTTTTAAAGTTTCCACCAGTCATAGTTCTGATGATGTCAAAGACTTTCAGTGCCCCAATAGTAATTGTGCTTAAAACCACGATGATGGTTCCTCGAATCATAGGCACTGTTACTTTTCCAAATCTCTTCCAACCACTTGCTCCATCAAGCATCGATGCTTCCAAGATCTCCTCAGGAATCGCCTTGATAGCGGCAGAGAGAATCACCATGGCAAAACCAGTTTGAATCCATACAAAAACAACAATAAGCAAGAAGGTGTTTAAGGGCGCGGTTAAAATCCAATTCGTTGGAACAAAGCCTAACCACTCAGCAATCTGGCTAAGTAGGCCAATTTCAGCAACTCGATCATTTGGTTGAAATTGATAGACAAATTTCCAGATAATTCCGGCTCCAACAAATGATATTGCCATTGGCATAAAAATCAAAGATTTAACTAACCCAGGCCTCTTCATCCGATCCGTAAGCACTGCAATGGTTAATCCAAGAGCAGTTGAGGCAATGGGAGCTACAACCATCCAGATGCCGGTATTTCGCAAAATCTGAAGAATTTCAGGTTGGGTAAAGGCCCAGATGTAATTCTCTAAACCAACAAAATTATCTCCTCTTGCATCCCTGAAAGATAGATAGAGCGTTCTAATGGCAGGAGCGATCAAGCCTATAAAGAGGAAAATTAACGCCGGAGCAAGAAAAAGGAAGTACTTAACATATCTCTGAACGCGCTCTGAAGTTCTCTCTGCTAAGTAAAAAGCAAGACTTACAACGATTGCAAATACGATTATTGTGATTACAAGGCCAGTTAACTTCGAGGCAGCCTGTTCAAGTTGAGATTGGCGAGCCGCTAACTCAAGCATCAAGCCTCAACTCCCCTTAATTAATAATTCCTTGCCAGATTCTTTAAAGCCTATAAGCATTATTTCAAAGAGTTCTATTTTGCATAAGGGGTGTAGCAACTTTTCTAAGTGCTACACCCCTTACAACTACTACTTCTCAAAGGCTGTTAGGCCACTGAGGCGCCAAAATCTTTTTAAGACTTAGGCCAGGACTTCTCGATTGCATCCAGAACAGCCTTATCGGACTTGTTCTCAGCAACCCAAGCAGTCATTTCCTTCCAGAATGAACCGGCACCAACAGCTGCAGGCATTGCATCTGATCCATCAAAACGGAAGATGGTTGCATTCTTGAGAATCTCAACCGCATTCTTATTCACTGGATCTGCAACGTTTGCAGTATCTAGACCCTTGTTAGCTGAGAACCAGCCACCAAGTGCTGCCTTCTTGTTATTCCATTCAGGAGATGTGAGATAAAGCTGAACTGCTCCAACTTCACCGCGATCTGAGAATGCGCCAACGAACTCTCCGCCACCAAGGGCAGGGCGTTGATCAGCAGTCACACCTGGGAAGTAGAAGGTAGTAATTCCGCCTTCAACATCAGTATCTTCTGGAGTAACAATGGTTGCGCCGTAATCAGCGGCAAGAATTCCGCCGATAAATGAAGCCTGACGGTGCATTGCGCAGGATCCATCAACAATTCCAGCTCCACCCTCTTGGAAGGTAGTTGTGGCAATTGCTGAAACATTTCCTACGTACTTAGCATTCTTTAGAACCTTACCGGCTTCTTTCAGAACTGCTGCAACCTTTGGATCATTAAATGGCATGGTGTGATTGACCCAAGCATCATATGTTGCTGCGTCATTAACACGGAGCATGATGTCTTCCATCCAGTCAGTTCCAACCCAACCTGTTGCATCTCCGGAGCCAAAGCCAACGCACCATGGTTGAACTTTGCCTTCAGCAGCAATCTTGTCAGAGAGGGCAAGTAACTCTGGCCAAGTTGTTGGAATTGTCCATCCGTTATCAGCAAATATCTTTGGTGAATACCAGACGAATGACTTTACGTTTGCACCAAGTGGAGCGGCATAGAAGGTTCCATCAACGGTTCCATATGCCTTCCAATCTGGGCCATAGAATTCATCTGCATTAGCTGATACATCACTAGTTGCAGGGAACATCTTTCCAGTAGCAACCATTGCCTTTAGAAGACCTGGTTGTGGGAAGACTGCAAGATCTGGAGCTGTACCACCTTCAACACGAACTGGAAGTTGTGCTTCAAATTCAGCAGTTCCATTCCAAGTGATTGTGATGCCAGTGCACTCTTCAAATTCAGCAAATGATTCTTGATAAATCTCTGCCTCTGGGCTACGGATTGAGGAATAAATTTCTACCTCTGTTCCGTCATTGCCTTGATACGCTTCGTAGGCATCACAATTTGCGCCACCAGCTGAATCATCTGAGCTGGAGCATGCGCTTAATACAAGTGATAGCGCTGCGAATAAAGAAGTCGCCAACAGAAGTCGACGACGCCGCAATGATGCGGTCATATAGTTTCCCCTTTCGAAAGGACCATAGAATTTCCACAGATTTCTCTGAGGAAGTTAGACCCATCCTTCTCTGAGGCCCCTTTCCAAGCAATAGTTAGCCTCTGTAAAAGGGCGGTAAATAGCTAACTATTTTGTTATTTTCGCCAGCCAAACGGTGCTCTCAGCGGGCAGGGTGAGCGTGTCTGACTTTAATTGAGCCTGAGCAGATGAGGAGAGGAGTATCTGGCTATCGCTCTCAACTAGAAGTTCAAGGCTCTGGCCTGTGGTGTTGGCATAGAGCCGGAAATCATCCCCCCGGCTAAAGGCTAGTACTCCCTTAGGGGTATCAATCCAAGTAATCTCATTTGATGGCGCTATCTGGCGCGATAAAAGTTTTCTCATGTGAAGTGACTTGCGATAGAGCGTTAAATGGCTATCTGCATCTACTTGAGCTCCAACGCATTTATCTTGCCAAGTACTTGGAATTGGCAACCAAGGTTTTGTAGTTGTGAATCCATAATTTGGTAATTGAGAACTCCAAGGAATAGGAATTCGAGCGCCATCTCGACCTTTATCAACACCTTTCGTTCTAAAAAAGACTGGATCTTGGCGATCTTTATCTTCAAGGTCGCCATCTTCAAGCCCTAGCTCTTCGCCCTGATAAATATAAATACCACCGGGAAGGCCATGAGTTAAAAGTGCCATCGCTCTTGCTCTCTGCCTTCCTAATTGCCCACCTCCCAGCCTTGTTACAAGTCTTGGAGAATCATGATTTGAAAGAACCCAGGTAGGAGAGGCGCCAACTTGACTAACTTCAGAGAGGGTTTTATTTATTGCACTAACTAGAAATTCTGCATCCCAGGGCGCGATTAGAAAGTCAAAGTTAAATATTTGATGTAATTCATCACTTCTTACATATCGCATCGCCCTGGAGCTGGGATGAACCCAGGCCTCGGCAACGCTCATCTTCTGTCCTGCGTAGGAGTCAAGAATTTTTCGCCAACTGCGATAAATCTCATGTACTCCCTCTTTATCAAAAAATGGAACATCAGCAAGAAGTGATTCGCGCTCGAATCTATCCATATCGCTAACATCAAGGCGAAGAGCTCGAGTCAAACCTTCTGGATCTCTATGATCCTTAAAGATCTCCTCTTTAACTAGGCCATGAGCAACATCAATTCGAAATCCATCAACGCCCTTATCAAGCCAGAATCGAAGCGTCTTTTCAAAGTCTTGTTTTACTTCATTGTTTTCCCAATTTAAATCGGCTTGAGTTGAGTCAAATAGATGTAGATACCACTGACCAGGCTTGCCATCTGCCTCAATAACTCTGCTCCAGGCAGGACCGCCAAAGATAGAGCACCAATTATTTGGAGGGATCGCTCCGCCTTCACCTCGTCCATCATAGAAATGAAAGCGCGAGCGTTCTATAGATCCAGGTAGAGACTTAAGAGCTGCCTTAAACCATTGGTGCTCAGTTGAGAAGTGATTTGGAACTAAATCAACGATAATTCTCAAATCAGATTTATGTGCAGCTTTAATTAAATTAACGGCATCTTCCATACTTCCAAATCTTGGATCAACTGCCCTTGGATCTTGAACATCATAACCACCATCATTATTTGGTGAGAGGTAAAAGGGGCTTAGCCATATTGCATCGATACCAAGTGATTTTAAGTAGGTAAGCCTTGAAATGACGCCAACTAAATCTCCCTCGCCATCACCATTAGTATCTTGAAAGGAGCGGGGATAAACCTGATAAATCGCAGAATTTGACCACCAATCCAATTTATTTTCGCTATTAATTTCTATGCCTCCAAGCGCCTGGTGGAGTTTCGTACTACCAAAGTAGTTGGAAGGGTTAGCGAATGAGATTCGCTCTTAGGAAGTTTTAGGCGCTCCATAATCGACCATGCAGCCATCTCCCCCATTAGAGAGACTGGTTGCTCAATAGTGGTTAGGTCTGAAAACTCCGCCATTTCATGGCCATCAAATCCAATAATTGAAATGTCATCGGGAACTTTTAAACCGTTTCTTCTAATAGCTTGTAGCGCACCAAGAGCCATCTCATCTGATTGGCAAAATATCGCTGTTGGCCTATCAGCTCTTGCCAATAAATCATCCATCGCTCTACTTGCACCATGCATTGTGAAATCACCAAAGACTTCACGAGTTGGCTTAAACTCCAAACCGCTCTCAGCTAAGACTTGCATAAATCCCTTGCGGCGATCTTGCGGAACGCTAAAACCAAATGGATCATCAGGCCGTCCTGAGAGAAGTGCAATCTTCTTATGTCCTAAATTAACTAAATGCTGAGTTGCTGTTCTTGCCCCTGCAACATCATCAATAGCCACGCTAGAACACTGTGCATGATGCATTCCAACAAGTGCGATGGGGATTCCAAGGCTTAACATCGAATCAAACTCTTCCTCAGTTGGCGGAAGGCTGATAACAATTAAGGCATCTACTCGACCCTTTAGTAATTGATGTTGGAATAATCGCTCGCGCCCTTTCATCTGCGAGAAGTTATAGAGCAGCAGATCAAGGCCTGCCTCTCTAAGGGCTTGCTCTGCGCCATTAATAACTTGAGCGAAATACCATCTAGAGATAAAAGGAGCCACTATTCCAACGGAATTAGTCCTTCCAAATAAAGCTTTGGCAGAGCTCTGCGGGATGGGATAACTAAGTTTCTCTGCAGCATCAAGAATTTTCTTACGTGTTTCAGGATTAACATGATTTAAACCTCGAAGAGCTCGAGAGACTGTGGCGATAGAGACTCCAGCCTCACTTGCTACTTCCTTAATACCAGCTGCCATGAAAACCTTTCAATGCCCTTTAAGTAAAGAGCTCGACTAAGAATGTAAAACTCTGTAAGCGGCTAAAAATAGACTGAAAAACTAAAAATGGCTACCCTGCCTTCTAATGGCAATCACGCTGGCGCAATCTCAAAAAATTGGCGTAGAGATTGCCAAGAGAAATCCCAGATTCAAGCCCATCATTGAAGAATTTGGCCCCTGCCCAATTGGCCTTAACTCAAAGAAGCCCTTAGAAAGTAATTTCTCCACACTTGCTTCTTCAATACTCTCTCAACAATTATCAACTAAAGCTGCAGCAACAATCATTGGAAGAGTTAAGAACCTCTCAGGCGGGCGGATTTCACCGAGTGGAATAAGTAGATTAAATAGAAATGAGTTAAGGGGCGCTGGTTGTTCAAACTCAAAGGCTCGGGCTTTAGAGGAGTTAGCCCAAGCGGCCCTTAGCTCAAGGGTTTCTATGAGCTCTCTTCATCGCCTAGATGATGATGAAATTAGAGAGCAACTTCTGCCGCTCTTTGGAATTGGGATCTGGACCGTTGAGATGTTTTTAATCTTTCAATTAGGCAGACAAGATGTTTGGCCAGTGGGAGATCTTGGAGTTAGGCGTGGCTGGGAGAGAGTGCATCGCATGAGAGGTGAGATAAAGCCAGCCAAGCTTCTTAAATTAGGTGAGAGTTATAGCCCATATCGCAGCCATTTAGCTTGGTATTGCTGGCGCGCTACTGAAACTGCCTAGGAGTTCTTTGGTTCAAGTGTTAACGCCACTGAATTAATACACCAACGTTGATCTGTTGGAACTGCATAACCTTCACCTTCAAATACATGTCCCAGGTGTGAACCACAAGAGGCGCAGCGCACCTCAACTCTTATTCTTGGTGCAAGTGAGCGATCCTCTAATAGCACTACTGCATCATCGTTTGTTGGAGCATAGAAGGAGGGCCAGCCGCAGCCGGAGTGAAACTTAGTTTCACTTCTAAATAGCTCTGCGCTACAAGCTTTGCACTTATAAACTCCGATGGTTTCACTTTCATAATACTTTCCAGTAAATGCAACTTCAGTTCCAGCTTTACGCAGCACATCATAGGAAAGTGAATCTATACTCTTAGCTAAACTTTCATCATCTAATTGAACTGGGAAGGCTTTTCCAGTCTTGGGATTAATTTTAGGAAGTTCAGATTCGCTATAAGACATCGATATCTCCTTAAGCCTTAAGAGCTGGATATGCAATCCCAGTACTGGAGTGACAATCATAACCATTGGGATTCTTCTCTAAATATCTTTGGTGATACTCCTCTGCCAAGAAATATTCATGTCCATCTGCGCTTTGAATATTAGTAACAATTTCACCAATTCCTGCGCTCTTAAGCACATCGTTATAGACCTGACGAGTTTTGTGTGCAAGCTCTAACTGTTCAGGAGTAGTTGTAAATATTGCGCTGCGATACTGAGTTCCAATATCTCCGCCCTGCCGATTTAGTGAGGTTGGATCATGCATCACCCAGAACTCTTCGAGAAGTCTTTGATATGAAACTTGCTCTGAATCAAAAATAACCTCAACCATTTCGGCATGATTTGTTTTTCCAGTGCAGACCTCTTGATATGTTGGAGATTTAGTCTCTCCACCCATATATCCAACTGAAGTTGAGATAACTCCAGATAGATTCCAGAATCTTCGCTCTGCTCCCCAGAAGCAACCAGTAGCAAAATACGCTCGTTCTTTCATGGGTCAATATTGGCAGAGGAATCACTGATAATCTTTTCCAAAGCGCCCCCGTAGCTCAGGGGATAGAGCACCGCCCTCCGGAGGCGGGTGCACAGGTTCGAATCCTGTCGGGGGCACTTGTTCTAAGAATTATTCAAAATCTAAAAATGTAAGAGCTATAGCGCTCTATCTCACTAATTTTTGTGAAATCGCGGGGCAAGACTCTTGAGTTAAGATGTTTTAGCGGGGATAATATTTCAGTAATCGAGCCCATATCTGGTTCGCGTTACACCCAGAGACGCAAGAATGGTCAATCTCGGTTTCCCCGAACTGCCCCTTGCCTGAAGATTGATGAGGTCTTATGAGCTTGGATTGGCGCCACCGCGCTGCCTGCCGCGATATCGACCCTGAACTCTTCTTTCCTGTTGGAAATACTGGACCTGCAATTGCTCAAATTGAAGAGGCTAAGAAGATCTGTGTTCCTTGCGTAGTTAGGCAAGATTGTTTGCAATGGGCACTTGAAAGTGGCCAAGACTCTGGAGTCTGGGGCGGATTATCTGAGGATGAAAGACGAGCTATGAAGCGCCGTGCTGCTAGAAATCGCGCCCGTTTATCTGAAAATAACTTCGAAGATTAAATCTTTAACGCTCTAGCGGAAAAGAGATCTGTACCTGAGTTCCAATATTTGGCTTTATAAACTCTATTTTTCCAGCTAACTCATTTTTAGTTAAAGTCTGAACAATCTGCAAGCCGAGATTCGTATTTGATTCAAGCGAGAAGTCAGTTGGAATTCCAGTTCCATTATCAACCACCGTTACAGTCATAGACTTTCCACTTCGATTAATTCTCAGCTCTACCAAATCACCACTCTGGCTCAAACCATGCTCTAAAGCATTATGGATCAACTCTGTTAAGACCAAGGCAAGAGGTGTTGCAACCATCGATGAGATAAGGCCGAATTCGCCGACCTTCTTGATCTGAATCTCATTTGGCCTGATATTTAACTCTGATGCACCTTGAATTATCTTGGTAATAACCTCATCGAATTGAACTAAATCTTGCGCGGTGGCAGAGAGCGTCTCGTGAACTAAAGCAATTGAAACCACCCTTCTAACCGCCTCCTCAATAGCAGCGCTAGCCTTTGGGTCGTCGATCCGCCTTGCTTGAAGGCGGAGTAGAGCTGAAACAGTCTGCAGATTATTCTTTACGCGATGATGAATCTCTCTAATGGTGGCATCTTTACTGATTAAAGCTCTATCTTTTCCTCTTAGCTCTGTGACGTTGTGAACAAGAACCACAGCCCCGATTCGATTATCACCTTCAGTTAATGGCATTGCTAAAAGATCCAATACCCCACCACTGTTTTCAAACTCATCTCGCCTCAATTGTTTACCACTCATTGTGATTTGCCAGTTCTCCTCCCGTGGATTAAGCGGTGAAGATGGACTGACTAGCGAATCTAATACTTGACCAAAGTTCTGCCCTTCAAGGTCTTTATCCCAACCAATTCGATTGAATGCAGAGCGAGCATTTGGGCTGGCAAAGAGGACTTCTCCAGCAACATTTAATCTCACCAAACCATCGCCAACTCTTGGAGCAGCCTCTGCCAAGTAGACATTGTCCTTTAGTGGAAAGTTTCCCTCAGCAATCATTCGATAGATGTGGTTAGCAATCTCGCGATAATTTAATTCCAGCCGTGACGGCGTTCTCATTGTCTCTAGATTTCTATGGCGTGAAATTACTGCAATAACTCGACCAGCAAAGAAAACCGGAATGCACTCAACCTTTATCTTTATCTCTCCAACTTGTTCAGTCCTAGTATCTCTAACAATCTCACCACTTGATAGCGCTTGATCGATATCTGGTCTAGAGCCCCATGCCACCTCATTGCCAATTAAGTCTTGAGCAAAAACTGTTGCTGCAGTCATGGGACGAATTTGGGCGATAGTGCGATGTCCCTCCGGCCAACTCTTTTCATCTTTGCGCTTTGGAATCCATAACACTAAATCTGCAAATGAGATATCTGCAAGCAATTGCCATTCAGCAGTCAATTCCCCAAGACGTAATAAATCATCACTTGTTAGTGAACTCTGATCTGAGAGCAGATGACGAAAAGGCATAGGCGAAAGAGTACTTCAGATTATTTTATGGAGATAAATGGCTAACTCCCGTAGCGCTCGAGAGAGGCTACTGCGAGAGTTGACTTCAGATAACGTGGCATATCGATTGCGAGCCCGCTCTAAATTGCCATACTCATAGGGCATAAAGAAGTGAGGCTTGCCTTCAACCTTGCTTCTAAAACTTTTACGAAAAAGGGGGCGGTTTGAGCTACTACTCTCTCTGTTGAGTAGATAAATCACATTTAGCTCGGATGAGAACATCTTTAATGACTCTTCGAATTGCTCTAATTGATAGAGGGCGCGGCTATCTTGATGAATTATATAAATTAGATGAGAACAACTACTCAGGGCCTGCATAAAAAACTTTCCCCTTGTGCGTCGATCAGATACCGCCTGACTCATTAAGGGCGCGCTTCCCACGTCAATAAAAACGCTCTCACCTTCTCTAGATTCAATCTCATCAAGTGAAGTAATGCTCTGAAGTGATAGCGCGCTATTAAGAGCACTTCGCTCATGACTCATTCTCTCCCCCACCATCTGCGAGAGACTTTGCTGATAGAGATCTGCATCGATGAGCAACATCTGGGCAAGTTTTGAATACTCCTGCGCAGTATTTAGCGCAAGGGTTGAAATTCCTGGAGAGCCATCAGAGCCAGTGAATAAAACCCACGAATCTCTACGGATTGAGTTTCCAGCTGGGAGAACCTCATTACTTCCTCTTAAAGCCTGATTAGCTTGTTGTAATATCCCATCACTACTAAATCTCTTATCCGCATCAAGAATAAGAATTGAAAGATTCTCGTCACTTTCTCTTCTTATCTCGCGCCAATTTAATCCAAAGTCTTTATCAGAAATTATTAAGATGCGAACAGCAGAGATACTTGAAATTAACTTTGAATCAAAATCTGATGGCGATAGTAGGCGCTTTTGGAGCTGGAAGTCATGTTTTAGCAGAACTTCAATAACTTGGTCTTCAACTTGATGAGAGCTTAGGGCAGTTATTAAATTAACCTTCACCGAATTCCCACCAAGACGAAGTTGTAATTTCCCATATCCTCAATCAGGTTTGGAATTATTGGCCTTGGAACAAGAAGTGTGATTACTAAGTCCCCTCCTAGAGTATTTGCTTGATTATCAACTTGATCTATGACCAAATCACTTGCAATCAAGCGACTCTTATATCTGCCAGATTGAAGGTTTTGAGAGCGCAATTCAGATTTCGTAATTCCGTAAATATCAACTCGTTGTCCGCTGCCAATATCTTTTGGTACTTGAGAAAAGGCGATAGCAATCGGAACCTTTTGGAGCTGCTCATCTATCTGCTCGCTTAGCGCAAAAGCAGGTATTAAGTCCTCTGCTCCAATTGCTCTAACCACTGAGCTTCCAATGATTGAGACCTGCCCATCGATGTAATTTGCTGCATTACTTGGTAATAAGGCCTTGCTGATAACGACATCTTCTGCCGTAATTACTTCTCCTTTGCCAAGATCAACTGCTGCGCTCCAAACTGTAATCATCCTGCTCGATGAATTGGAGATGACTAGAGCTGAGATAAATGAAGCGGCGATTAAGCCTCCCCCTAAAATCGTTTTGAGATAACTTCGGATGGAGAAATTAAAAGAATTTTTCTGAAGCTTATTGGTATTTTTCATTGGCCATGGATACCCAATTTCCCACCCTGATGAGCTCCTACTTCCACAACTAAAAGGCAGGTATTAACTAGCTGTGGATAAGGTTTCATCTCTTTAGATGATGATTAATTTGAGCTTTCTTGTGATGCTCTGGCTATGAAAAATAACGGAGAAATTAGTGAAGAAAATTTTGACTTTACTAATTATGACTTACTAGATCATCCAGCTTTAGAGCTCTTTGGGCAGAGCAACTTTTATTCAACTCCACTCTTTGGAAGAAGCGATCTCCCGGCAAGCAATAAGCTCTATCTAATTCCAACTAGCCATGGCGAGAACTATGAAGCAGATTTTGCTCCCACTCCTTCCTCTCTTTTAGAACTTCCAAATCCCACGCGCTGGACTCTTACATATTTAATTACCGCTCTTGAGATTATGGCTGCAAGACGCCCAGCATCACAGGTTGCTCGCACCACACATCGCTATACCTATAACTCACTACTTGCTCAAGTAGGAAGCTTGAAGGAAGTTCCCAAGATCAAAAGTATTAGAAGAAGCCAGCCAATAGCTGGAGTTGTTGAACTAAACGCTACATTGATTTTTAAAGAGAGAATTAGGGCACTTGTTGCGCGCTTTGAAGGGGTCGATCACAAATGGCTCTGCACTGAGTTAAGCCTTATATAGCTAGTTATGCAGCTCCATGGCAGCGTTTATATTTCTTTCCAGAACCACAAGGGCAAGGTGAATTTCTAGATACTCCGCCATTTACTGCAGGCGATGAGTTTAAGCCCTGGCCACTCTCGCTAGGTGATGAGTATCGAAGCTCTTGCTTTGGAGCAGCTGGGGTGACACCCTTTGCCTCGACGTGTTCATTTTCAACTTTTACTTCAACATTGAATAGGAATCCAACAAGCTCTTCTTTGATTGCATCCATCATCGCCGAAAATAGCTCGTATCCCTCTTTCTGATACTCAACAAGTGGATCTCGCTGCGCCATAGCGCGAAGACCAATTCCCTCTTGGAGATAATCCATCTCATAGAGATGTTCGCGCCACTTTCTATCCAATACAGAAAGGAGAATCTTTCGCTCAAGTTCACGCAGGACTTCAGCGCCTAGATCTTGCTCACGTTTTGCATAGGCGGCAAAGATGTCATCTAGGACTTTAGCGCCAAGGAAATCATTATCTAAACCAGTTCTGCCACCAACTTCAGCTTCAATATCTTCAACTTTAAATGAGATTGGATAGGTTGCTTTAAGGGCGGTCCAAAGTTGATCTAAGTCCCACTCTTCAGGAAATCCTTCATTAGTTGCTGCTCCAACATAGCCGCGAATAGTGTCTTCAATAAATACAGTGACCTGCTCTTTAATATCAGCGCCCTCTAATACTTCACGTCGCTCGCGATAGATTACCTCGCGCTGACGGTTCATTACATCGTCATATTTAAGGACGTTTTTACGCATTTCAAAGTTCTGAGATTCAACTTGAGTTTGCGCAGATTTAATGGCATTGCTGACCATCTTTGATTCAATCGGCGTATCTTCCGGAATGCCAGCAGCGCTTAAGAAACGCTCGACAAGGGCTGAATTAAATCTACGCATCAATTCATCTTGAAGCGAGAGATAGAAACGAGATTCACCAGGATCTCCTTGGCGACCAGATCGGCCACGGAGCTGATTATCAATACGGCGTGACTCATGTCGCTCAGTTCCTAAAACATAAAGTCCGCCAAGTGCAACAACTTCATCATGGCCTTTGGAGACAGCAGCTTTCTGTCTTTCAATTTCAGCCGGCCACATCGCTTCATACTCTTCAGGGTTTTCAACTGGTGAAATTCCCTGACGTTGTAATTCATAATCAGCCATAAATTCTGGATTTCCACCAAGCATGATGTCAGTTCCACGACCTGCCATATTTGTTGAAACTGTAACAGCCCCAACCGTTCCCGCTCTTGCGATAATGGCCGCTTCACGTTCATGCTGCTTAGCATTTAATACTTCATGCGGAATACCTTTTCGCCTAAGAGCGCTTGAGAGAACCTCTGACTTTTCAACGCTAACTGTTCCAACCAAAACTGGTTGTCCCCTTCGATGGCGCTCGGCAATATCGTTAGCTACCGCTTCAAACTTGGCATCCTCAGTCTTATAGACCAGATCTGATTGATCAAGTCGTTGCATGACTTTATTAGTTGGAATAGGAATTACTCCAAGCTTGTAAATCTGCATAAATTCTGAAGCCTCAGTCATTGCTGTTCCAGTCATACCAGCTAACTTGTCATACATGCGGAAGTAGTTCTGCAGGGTTATTGTGGCTAGGGTCTGGTTCTCATCTTTAATCTCAACCCGCTCTTTAGCTTCCAGCGCTTGATGTAGACCTTCGCTATAGCGACGGCCAGAGAGAACTCGGCCGGTATGTTCATCAACAATTAAGAGCTCTCCACTCATGATCACATAATCTTTATCGCGCTTAAATAGCTCTTTAGCCTTAAGAGCATTATTTAGATAGCCAATCATTGGGGTGTTTACCGCTTCATAAAGATTTTCAATACCTAGTAGCTCTTCGACCTTTGAAACTCCAGCATCAAGAATCCCAGTATTGCGCTTCTTTTCATCAACTTCATAGTGCTCCCCGCGGGTTAAGCGCGATGCAATATTGGCAAATTCTTGATACCACTTCGTTGCCTTATCAGCAGGTCCACTAATAATCAGAGGAGTTCTAGCTTCATCAATCAGAATTGAGTCAACTTCATCGACGATGGCATAGTTATGTTCACGCTGCACACAATCAACTAAGTTCCAAGCCATATTGTCTCGAAGGTAATCAAAACCAAATTCATTATTTGTTCCATAGGTAATATCGCAGTTGTACTGTTCGCGGCGCTCTGCTGGGCTCATAGAAGCCAGAATTACACCAACTTTTAAACCTAAAAATCTATGGATGCGTCCCATCCACTCGCTATCACGCTCTGCTAGATAATCATTGGTAGTGACAATATGAACCCCCAGACCAGTGAGTGCATTTAGGTATGAAGGAAGAGTTGCTACCAAAGTCTTTCCTTCACCGGTTCGCATTTCTGCAATATTTCCGCGGTGAAGTGCGGCGCCTCCCATAATCTGAACGTCATAGTGTCGCTGTCCAAGGGTTCGCTTTGATGCCTCTCTGACTAGAGCAAAAGCTTCTGGAAGAAGGTCATCTAAATCTTCTCCTGCTGCAAGGCGCGATTTGAAGGTTTCAGTCATAGCTCGCAGTTGCTCATCGCTCATCGCAACAAAAGTTGCTTCGTGTGAGTTAACAAGATCGGCAATCTTTTCTAATTGCTTTAGCGCGCGCCCTTCTCCGGCACGCAGAATCTTGTCGAGAATTGCAACCACGGCTCAACCTTCCACTTGATGTATTAGGGCTCTATCGTATTAGCAGGCGGTGGGCTGACGCACATACCGTTGCAGCGCCCAAAACTGTCAGATTTCTCTCCCTTAAGGCCCGAAAAGCGCTATCTAACGTAGCCCCAGTGGTCACTACATCATCGATGAGCAAGATTGGTCTTGCCTCAATTAATTCATCACTTCTGACCCTAAAGGCGCCTGCCATATTGTTCTGGCGGGCAGTGTAGGAAAGTTCGCTCTGATCTCTAACGCTCTTGCGATGAATCAAGATCTCCTTCCAGCGCCAGCGCACTTCTTTTTTATCTTTTTGTAGCTCAACTAATTTATCAAGGATTGGATGGAGAAAGGATTCACCCCTTCTTCTTATCGCAGCTTTACTTGAGGGAATCGGAACTAGTAAGCAGTGCGAAATACTTAGCGCTAAATTCTCTATTTCAAATTTCTCCAAAGCAGCACACAGCGCTACTGCCATCCAATGTTGTGCAATTCTATTTCTATTTTCTTTGGCTTGAATCACTACTCTTGAACTTGCAGCATTATAAACAAGTATTGAATTAACTGATAAACCATTGACATATCGACGCTGCACAGGTGCAAGCCAGAGCTGCTGGCACTTTAAACAAAGTGGTGCAAACTCATTTTGGCAGTAAATACAAATCTTTGGAAAGACTAATGAAGTTAGAGCTGAGAAAATTCCTTCTTCTCTCTTGTCAAAGTTCACCTAGACATTATTAGCAAAGCAAGTAAATAAACTTAGTGCTAAGAACTTTAATATGTGGGTAACTCACCTATGGGAACTTCAGTGATTGGTTGACCTTGAGTCAATGGAAGAGTCAAAACAAAATGCGCTCCAGCACCTAGCTCTGACCAGAGCTTGATATCGCCGCCATGAAGATTTGCATCCTCTCTAGCAATTGATAGACCAAGGCCTGTTCCGCCTCTAATACGCGAGCGCGACGGATCTGCACGCCAGAAACGATCAAAGACTCGCTCCAGGTGATGAGTAGCAATGCCAACTCCATAATCTCTAACTGCAATCGAAGCTGCGCTCGAACCAGCTTTAATTGTTAAGTCAACCGGATTACCTTCGGCGTGATCTATGGCATTTCCCAAGAGATTGCGCATAATCCGCTCGATACGGCGCGAATCCCCATCAATTAAGACCTCATACTCTGGGACATCGACTCGAATTTTCACATCTCTTTGCTTGGCATCCATCGCCAAATCTTCAACACATCTATTAACTAACTGAACCAGATCAATCTTTGATAGAGACAAAGTGGCAACTTGAGCATCAAAGCGACTTACTTCTAATAGGTCTGTTAATAACTCTTCGAAGCGATCAATCTGAGAGAGTAGAAGTTCAGCACTCCTTGCAATAGTTGGATCAAATTTCTCTCTAGCTGCAAATATCACATCAGATGCCATACGGATAGTTGTTAATGGAGTTCGTAGTTCATGAGAAACATCAGAGACAAATCGTTGCTGAAGTCTTGATAGATTCTCTAGACGAGTAATCTGCTTGGCAAGAGTATCTGCCATATCATTGAAAGCAGTCCCAAGTCTGGCAACTTCATCACTTCCTTTAACCTGCATTCTCTTTAAGAGATCGCCAGCTGATAACTGCTCAGCTACTTCAGCGGCATACCTGACGGGCTTAATAACTTGTCTTAAAACCACTGAGGCAATAACCATAATCAATGCCATCAGAATAAGTCCTGTGCCCCACATCGAGCGACCAATTAGATCAATGGTTTGCTGCTGTGATGCAAAGTCAAAGAGCACATACATTTCATATCGACCCACAGACTTGATATCTATACGGTGTCCAACAGCAACTCCAGCAACGCTCTCACCATTGAAATATCGCAAGTTAGTGCGCTGCCAATGAATCTCATCATCTTCTTTAACAAGCTGCCTTAACTCATTTGGAATTGAAGATGGTTCAAGAAAGTTTGAAGTGGATCTTGATGGAATTCCAGCAAGCCTTTTGCCAGTACTACTAAGAAGTGCAATCTCTCGGCCTGAGACTTTTGCACTGACATTTGTCGATTTAACAATTTCATCAACGATTGTTTTGTAATTAGTATTGTTGTTAAGGCTGCCTATCAAGAAGCGATAATCAGCATATTGAATTGCCGCCTCTCCTTCAGAGATTGCTGCTGAAATCTTCTCCTCGATAATGCCGTCAGAGACGCGGTTATAGAGATTTGAGCCAAGAAAATAAATTAAAGCAATTGAAATAATGCTCGAGACAGAGAAGACTTTTCTAAATAGAGAGGTCCGAAAGTATTCGCTTATCTTCACTTTTTTCAGAATCTCTAACTTCTATTACCTAGCGCGCCTACCTTATATCCAATGCCTCGAACTGTGCCGATGATCGTGGGATTTTCGGGGTCATGCTCAATCTTGGCGCGCAGCCTTTGAATGTGCACATTAACTAAACGAGTATCAGTTGAGTGGCGATATCCCCACACTTCACCAAGTAAAGCTTCTCTGGTAAATACTCTTCCTGGCTCTTTAGCTAGCGATACTAAGAGATCAAATTCAAGACGCGTTAAAGGAATCTCCTTCCCTGCTCGAGTTACAGTGTGCTCCACAATATCAATTGCTAAATCACCGATTGTTAAGGTGCTAGAGATTTCTCCGCTTGCTCTGCGTAGCCTGGTTCTAATTCGCGCCACTAACTCTGATGGTTTAAATGGCTTGACCATGTAATCATCAGCGCCTGCTTCAAGTCCTCGAACAATGTCATGGGTATCACTCTTTGCAGTGAGCATCACGATTGGTACCCGCATAGAGTGTTTACGAATCTCTTTACAAACTTCAATGCCATCAAGGCCAGGAAGCATGATGTCTAGCAATACTAAATCTGGCGGATTATTGCGAAAGACTTCAAGTACTTCATCGCCCCTACTAACTAGGTCGACTTCAATACCTACACCATTTAAAACAATTCCCAACATCTCGGCAAGGTCTTGATCGTCATCAACGACCATTACCGAAGTCATTAGCTACCGTGCTTCCAAGAGTTTAGATATTCGTTCTGGATTGGAGTCAAAGTATCAATCGTTGCGCCCATTGACTTCAATTTAAGGAGTGCAACTTCTTTATCAATTTCAACTGGAACCATATGAACTCCAGCACCAAGTCCCTTTGCGCTCTTAACTAGCCATTCAGCAGTTAGAGCCTGATCAGAAAATGACATATCCATAACAACAGCAGGGTGACCCTCTGCAGCTCCTAGATTTACTAGACGACCTTCAGCTATGAGAAGGATTCTTCGTCCATTTCCTAGTAGGTACTCATCGGTTTGATGGCGAATCTCTGGGTTCTTCTGTGAATTCTTCTCAAGCCAGGCCACATCAATTTCAATATCAAAGTGACCAGCATTGGCCAAGATTGCTCCATCTTTCATCACCTGGAAGTGCTCTGCTGCAATAACAGTGCGATTACCGGTAACAGTAATAAAAATATCTCCCACTTTTGCTGCCTCTGCCATCGGCATAACGCGATAGCCCTGCATAAGTGCATCAAGTGCTTTAGTTGGATCAATCTCAGTAATTACAACCTCGGCGCCCATTCCTCTCGCGCGCTCTGCTACTCCCTTGCCGCAATAACCAAAACCGGCAACAACAAACATCTTTCCAGCAATCAATTGATTTGTAGCACGAAAGATTGCATCCATTGTTGATTGCCCGGTGCCATAGCGATTATCAAACATATGTTTGGTATCGGTGTCATTAACAGCAATCATTGGGAAAGTTAGCGCGCCATCTTTTGCCATTTGCTGAAGACGAATGACGCCAGTAGTTGTCTCCTCGCATCCTCCAGTGATATTTGGAAGTAGTTCAGTTCTTGTGGTGTGTAGGGTATTTACCAAATCGCATCCATCATCGAAGACTTGGTGCGGAGCAATGTCAAGAGCAGCATTAATATGTGAGTAATAGCCATCACGATCGACTGCGTTTCTAGCGAATACGCTAATTCCATATTCATAAACCAAAGCAGCTGCAGTGTCATCTTGAGTTGAGAGTGGATTAGAGGCGCATAGCGCAAGCTCAGCTCCTCCAGCTTTTAGAGTTCTCATCAGATTGGCAGTCTCAGTTGTTACATGCATACAAGCAGCAAAGCGAACACCTTTAAATGGTTGTTCCTTCTCAAATCGCTCTCTAATCTGGGCAAGTACTGGCATATTTCGCTCAGCCCACTCAATCCGCTTCTTTCCTTCGGCGGCAAGTGAAGCATTAGCAATGTCATGTTTTGGCGTGGTCATAGTTGTTGGATTCACTTAAATATCTCTCCTGATTGGTTTAGTGCTTGCCTCTAATTAGAAGGCGTAGTTTACCCGTTTCCTATTAACTGCAAGACCAGATCTCGCATAGTAGCCATCTGCTCCTGGGTATCTGCCTCTACATTTAGCCTCAATAGCGGCTCGGTATTTGAAGACCGTAGGTTAAACCACCAATTCTTAGCGCTAACAGTGAGGCCATCAAGCTCATCAAAAGTCAAACCTGGCTCATAATCTTTAAAGTAAGAGTTGATCTTCTCTATCGCTTTGCCTTGATCAACAACAGTTGTATTGATCTCACCACTGAGGCTATATCGATTAAAACTCTGCAATAGCTCTGATAGCTTCATCTGACTTTCAAGAAGCGCTGCAATTGCATGAAGTGCTGCAAGCATTCCAGAATCTGCTGACCAAAAGTCCTTGAAATAAAAATGCCCAGAATGCTCTCCCCCAAATACAGCGCCTTTATCGGCCATCATCTGCTTTATATATGAGTGACCTACTCTGGAGCGAAGCGCTTTGCCGCCTGACTCAGTAATTACTTCAGGGACAGCTTTTGAAGAAATCAAGTTATAGATAATTGAAGCGCCAGGATTTTTAATGAGTTCTCGTTTTGCAATTAGAGCAGTGAGCGCAGATGGTGATACTAGCGCTCCCTTTTCATCAACGAGGAAGCAACGATCGGCATCTCCATCAAATGCCAAACCTAGATCTGAACCTTTCTCTTTCACTAAATTTTGTAGATCAACTAAATTCTTAGGATCTATCGGATTTGCCTCATGATTTGGAAAGCTGCCATCTAATTCAAAATAGATGCCATCAACTACCGCATTTATCTCTCGCATCACAGCAGGTGCGGTATGCCCTCCCATCCCATTTCCCGCATCAATTGCGATATGAAGCGGCCTTGATTGAAAATCTGGAGCAAAAGATTTCTCTGGAAAGAGTGAGAATAGAAACTTAACGTAATCAGCTAATAAATCCTGGCTCCGCTCTTTCCCCATAGGGCGATTTGGAATAGGAAAACCTTGAGCAATTGCTGATTTAATCCAACCAAGCCCTGACTCTTGGCCTATAGGTTTGGCCCCGCTTCTACATAGCTTTATTCCATTGTATTGCGCTGGATTATGGCTCGCGGTGAACATCGCTCCTGGCACATTAAGCGCTCCCGATGCAAAATAAAGTTGATCAGTTGAACAGAGTCCAATACGAATTACATCAAGTCCTTGCGAGGTTATGCCATCTGAAAATGCGGTTGCTAAATCAGGAGATGAAGGGCGCATATCCTCTCCCACAACAATGGTTGCTGGCTCACGCTCTCGTTCAATGAATTTAGCAAAGGCAATACCAAGTGCGAAAGTAAAGTCAGCGCTTATCTCTTCATCAACTAGGCCGCGAATGTCATAGGCCTTAATTACTCTATCAAGCAGCTCTTGATCCACTCTTAAATCTTAGCGCTCTTACTTATTATCAGGTATTGCTCGAAGATGGCCACGACGACCAACTTCAGGAGTTACTGCCTTTGGCGCAATATCTTCGGCAAAACTCTGACGAATCGCATCAGCAATAGCGATTAAATCTTCCGGAGATGGTTCAACAATTTCTCTATCAGGATTATGTTCAATAACGCTCCAGCCTTGTGGCACGGTTAATTTTGCTGAGTGCTCAAGACAGAGATCGTATGCATGTGGTTCAACATATGTTGAAAGTGGTCCAATAAGCGCTGTGGAGTCAGAGTAAATATAGGTAAGAGTCTTAATGGCATTCGCGCTACATCCAGATCGCGTGCACCGTCTACCAACAGCGCTAGGGCGAGAGTTTGGCCTCGAGCTATTAGTTGATGACATGGCGCGAGATTAGTCGCTTACCTCGATCTTTTATGGGATTTACTAGCCGCGAGGCTGAATAACTGCAATGTCAGCAATTGGCTTTGTGGCACTTTCCAGGTTTGTGCTTGGAGCTATACCGAGGCGGGCAACTCCATCACCACTTATCCAACTCATCGCTGCAACAACCGGGGTTGCGCTATTTATGGTTAATAGCCTGGCATTTGGTGGAACTCGCCAATTAACAATCTCATCGCCTCGAATCAATTCACTATTACTTTTGCCCTGTCGATCTTTCCATACTATGGAGAGAGTGACCCTCTCCCCGACAAAGCTAATTACTGGCTCAAGGCCATAAATATTAAATGTGACGGTATTAAAGTTCTGGCTTGGAGCGCTCCAAGTAAAGTCTGAAACTGATCCGCTCATAACCTCAGATAGAACCGATGCAACTATCTGCTCAGTTGCGCTAATTTTTAGAGCAAATCCTTTGCTACCGAAATCAACGCTGCTTAGATCAATATCTGTAACTTCTTGTGCATTAAGTGATATCTCGCCAATTCCCACCGGAACATAGACGCCATCAGGTGAGATGATTTCAACGCTAGCGCTAGCATCAACTTCTCCAACGCTCATCAACCTCAAAGTATGTTTAATCGAGCTACTAGATCCAAGTTTAACCGCAAGACCTGCAATTACTAATTCTTTGCCTGCCTCTGACATTGCTGGAACAAAGTCTCCACCAATATTGCTTAACCCGCGCACTCGCTCATCTAATAGATATGAAGTTATGCGACCACTTCGAGTTTCAACCTTTAAAACTATTCGATCAGAACCAGGTGAGAGCGAGTCGATTCGAACTACTTTCTCAGATGAGGCTTTAACTGTTACTGGAAGGCTCTGACTAGCCCCATTTTCGGTGTAAGCGGTTAGATCAATTAGGGCGTCACTTAAACCACTATTAATCATAATTAACTTTGATTGACTGGTGACATTAGCTGTACCACCAACAAACCAATTTATAGGGCCGCTAATGGTGCAGGTAGTAGCGCTACTCCACTTGCCAGATCTGGTCATAATTACATTGGTATTTGCAGGATTTCCAGCCACCAAAATTGCTCCACGATTAAGTGGATAGCTTCCCGAGCCATTCTTCTTTAGCTCTGTATTTGGCTGATTGATGTTTCTTATCTCAATATTTTTAGTCACAAGCAGGGCAGTTGCTTTCGCTCCAAATACTCCGGCAGGACACGCCGTTGCTGGATATGACTGAGTAACAACAGAGTTAGAAGAGCTCTGGGGTAGTAGGTAAGCAATATGGGCGATAATAATAAAAATCAAAAGTGCAAAGCTGGCGCGCGTCTCTTTCATGCCAACTCCTGCTCACTCATCTGACTTCTTCTGCGGCGAGCAGGAAGGGCAAGAATAATTAAGGTCAGAAAGGTCAATAGTTGTAGTGAGACCCAAGCTCTTCTTGAGGTGGCATCATGGAAAATTAGGAAATCTCCCGGTTCTGAAACATAAAACCTTGCTACTCCATTTTCAGTTTGGGTTAAAGGCAGATAAGTTCCATTAAGAAGCATCTTCCAGCGATTGTCATACTTTTCAGTAATTATAATTACGCCAGCAGATGTAAGTGTTCCTGCTGCACCAACTGCACCACTTGGTAGGACTGAATAGCTTCCATCTTGAGATAGAAATGAGATATGGCCTAGAGCTCCTGGAACTTTCCAGGTTATTCCTTCATCAGTTGAGGCAGCTCTAGTAAATCCTCCTGCCCCATCGATAGTTCTTACTAGCTCTTCATCAATAGGATTTGCTAAAAAGAGATATCGAATTCCAAACTCAGCAAAGACTTTACTGCTACTAACTCCAGATCCAGCAATTAAATCGTTTATTGCCTTAGTTACAACTGGAGCAAGTCCTGTAATGACATCGGCTTGTCCAAGTTGAAGGTCTTTATCTCGAGCAATGAAATATTTCACCTTAGAAGACTCTGTTCTCAAAACTAAAGTTTTATAACGTCCCTCGGTTTGCGCGCTTGCACTTAGAAAGGCAGGAAGTGCAGATTTTGAATTGGCTTGAACTGGCGCGCTACTAGCAGATCCCAACCACCATGTAGCTGAAGCAAGAATGGATAGAACAGAAATCAGGGAGGAAAAACCAAGGAGAATATGGCGAAAGTCAATATTGGACTGGCTAAGGCTGGGTAGATAGTTATCAATCATGATCACTGCTGCAAGCAGCGCAGTTAAAGTTGGAATTACAAGTAGTGATCCAACCCAAAGTTGCTCTGGGGTGAAACTGCCATGGCCTGAAACCTGCCTTGAACCAAGTAGCGCTGCAATACCGATAAAAAATAGCGCCACCTCTCCTAATCTTGCTGTCTTACTAACAAAGATGGCTATTACAGCAATAAGAAGTATCGGTGAAATCATCCAAATCGGTGGAGCTCCAACTCCGCCAGGATTTCCTAAAAGCAATGAGAGAACTTCGCCTCCCGCCAGGCTTAAACCGGGATCAAGAAGGATTCTTGAAGGATGAAGAATGAATTCAATGGACCAAGGAGCGTTAACAATTAGAGGAGTAATTGTCACCGCAATACGACGGGCATTTCTTCTATCAAAGACTGACTTATCCATCACATTACTTTTGGAATTAAATGCAATCACATCAAAGATCACCAGAATAATCTGCCAGAGCAGAATGGACATAAATGTCATTGGTGAGAAGGCGCAGACAAAGGTTAGTAGCAGCGCAATCCAGAATGTCTTTCGCCAAGTGAGATTTTCAAGCTGTTCAAGACCAAATAATGATCTAATCAACCACGGTCCAATTACTACTAAAACTAGAGTTCCAACACGACCACTATTGATAGCACTTAAGGTTGTTGGCGAGAAGGTATAGAGCAGAGCTGCAAAGAGTGCAAGAAAGTGGAGATTAGTAAATTTCTTTGCAAGTAAATATGAGCCCCAAAGCGCTAGAGGAACTGCGCCAAGAAATAATCCAGTGATAAATAGTGAGGAGTTTGCCCCAGTAAGTAATGAGCCAAATCCAATATAGGCCATCCAGGGCGGCGCGCTAGTGCTTGAACCAAGGCCCACGGTATGCCAAGAATCGGAATACATTGAAAATAGTTCAAAGGCTTTTGTAGGAGTTGCTGCTAGGGCGCCACCAACTATCGCTCCAAAGCGATTACGGGTGGCAATTAAGGTCAATAAAATAACAAGTAATGAGACGCTAAGTATTGGTCGGCGAGTTAGCCATCTAATTGGTGATGGAGCTTGGACTAAATCAATATCAGCATTTTCTAGAGCTTCATCATTTAGATCTAGGGCCGAGCTAGTCACTCCACTCTCTTCATATATAGATGAGCGGTGCCAACTGCGAGAAATAGCAGAGCCAGCTCGCTCAATTGCTAATTGCAGCTGCGATCCTCTAGGGGGAACGAAGCGAGAGATAACTCTTGATGAAACCAAGCGATTCTTTCTGCGCTTTGCTCTAGCTCTAAATAAGTCCTGCGGCTGCAAAATGACCAGAGCAACGGCTGCAATTTCATCTAGGGCATATCCTGGAAGTTTTGCTAACAGATAACCAATTGCGCGAAATAGAGATGCCGAGAGAAGTTGGAGAGCAATTAAAGGCAAGAGCCACCAAGAAGTGTTGGCCATCAAAACATAGGCCGCATGTCTGCGATCTAGAAGAAGTGGGCGATGAAGAAATGCATCTGAGACATCGATTCGCCTACGTTCATTAGAAGCAGCTTCAGCGTGATATGCAACCGCTTTAGGAACAGCGATTACTGAGTGGCCTGCAGTATGCACGCGCCAACCAAAATCAACATCGTCTCTAAATAAAGAAAGTTCTGGATCAAATCCATCTAACTCTTCAAAGACATCCCGGCGAATTAATGCGCCAGCTGTGCTAACAGCTAATACTTCACTGACTCCATCATGCTGGCCCTGATCGGCTTCGCGATATTCAAGTCCGGTCCATCTAGCGCCATTTGAGGCGATACTTATTCCTAGCTCTAATAAGTGGTTTCGATCATGCCAGCCGCGCAATTTGGGCCCAGCCATTGCAACTGCTGGTCGCTCATTAAGGGCCGATAGAAGCTCTTTTAGAGCGTATGTATCTGGTGCGCAATCATCATGAATTAGCCAGAGCCACTCTGTTTCTGATTCATCTCCTCGTTTAACCCTTGAATTACTAAGCGCTTCTTTAATTGCTGCGCCAAAACCAGTTTCTTTAGCGGTCGAGATGGTGGCAATGCCAGCGCCTCGCAGTAACTTCACAGAACTATCTTCAGAGCCAGTATCGATAGCAACTATTTGATCTATTGCCCGCTTCTGCTTGGCAAGAGATGCAACAACTTCAGGTAACCACAGGGCGCCATTGTGAGAGACGATAATTGCTGTTACAAAGTTATTATCTGAAGTAGGCATCACACCGCCTCTTGTTTAAATAAAAAGTTAGACCAAATTCCCTTAACTCTTCTAGTTACTAACTTGGTTTTCTTATAGCTATTAGATTTAAGCTGGACGGCGCTTAAGACGGCGGCGTTCACGCTCTGATAGTCCGCCCCAGATTCCAAAGCGTTCATCATGTGCCAGAGCGTATTCAAGGCACTCTTGTCTGACCTCACATGAGAGACAAACTCGCTTAGCCTCACGGGTTGAACCACCTTTTTCAGGAAAGAAAGCTTCCGGATCGGTTTGGGCACATAGCGCTCGCTCTTGCCACGATAGCTCAACGATCTCGCCATTTCCCAATTGGATACTTGGACCAGGAATGAAAGTCTGCTCTATTCGACGAGCATCAGTCATCAGTTATACCCCTAAAAAACAGAGCCCACGCCTAATGGTGGGCCTACTAGGGCCTAATTACACGCTTGTTATTCAGATGTGTCAAGTTGATGGCCTGACTTTTTGGGTAGAAATTAATCCCCTAATTGTCGATTTTTCCGCGAATTTTTTAGCAAAAACGAGCTAATTATTGATTATTTCTCCAGATATTTTTTTATTATTTGCAATTGAAACATTAGGTGCGATATAGCAATTATCGATTATTGATCCATCACCAATACTTGCCCCTGACGAAATAATTGAGCTTTTAATTTGGCAACGCGCTCCGACTGTTACTCCAGATTCGATAACAGAGCCATTGGAGATCATAGCTGTGGCATCTACCTTAGCCTCTTTAGAGATAATCACTCCATCTCTTACCTGCCTAGTAGCAGGTGAGATTGTAGAGTTTAAAACTAAATCTTTTGAGGCTTGAATATATGAAGCTGGAGTTCCCATATCAATCCAATATGAATCATCAATATATCCATATAAGGCGCCCTTGTTCTCTAAAAGCTCTGGGAAGGTCTGCCTCTCAACACTGACCACTGCATCTGGGCGAATCTGCTCAATTGCCCTGTTATTAAAGATATAACAACCCGCATTAATAGTATTAACTTTGGGCTGATCCATTTTTTCAAGAAACTCTAAAACCTTTCCATCTAAATCAAGAGGAACGCAGCCATAAGGGCGAGCATCTTCAACTCTAACTAAGTGCAGAGTCACATCAGCGCCCTTGCTTTCATGAAACTCTGCCTGGGCTTTTAGATCATGGCCACTTAGAACATCGCCATTAAAGATAAAGATAGATTCATCTTTTGCTAGATTCAACGACTTTGCCGCATTAGCAATTGCCCCACCAGTTCCAAGAGCTTGCTCCTCGACCGCATACTTAATTGATAGGCCAAACTTTGATCCATCACCAAAGTAAGGCTTAAAAACCTCAGCTAGATATGAGGTTGCTAGGACTATTTCACTTATTCCAGCTGCTTGCGCTCTAGCAATTTGATGCTCTGTAACTGGAGCTCCTGCTACCTTTAACATTGGCTTTGGAGTATTTTTAGTTAATTCTTCAAGACGGGTTCCTCTGCCCCCAACGAGCAAAATAGCCTTATTTATCATGGCTTTATTGCCTCGATAATGCGAGAGGCTGCACTTGATATGTTCTCATCGCTAGCAGTGAGCGCGATGCGCACATATCTATCGCCTTTACTTCCATAGAAACTTCCTGGCGTAACAAGAATTCCTAATTCTGCAAACCAAGCCACACTGTCCCAATCTTTTTCATCTCTACTACACCAGATATATAGCCCAGCTTCTGAAAACTCAATTTTAAATCCTGCTGCTATTAGCGCTTTAGCAAACACCTCTCGCCTTGCTTGATATTTTCCTGCCTGCTTATCAACATGGCTCTGATCTGAAAGTGCAATTGCCATTGACTTTTGAATCGGCAGCGGAAGCATCATCCCCATATGTTTTCGAATCTCTAGTAATTGCGCTATTAACTTAGGATCGCCAGCAACAAATGCCCCTCTATAGCCCGCCATATTTGATCGCTTTGAGAGCGAATGAACCGCCAGCACTGAGGTGTTATCACCACTTGCGATTGCCAAAATAGAGTGAGCCTTTATTCCATTGGTAAAGGGCAGATAACACTCATCGCTTGCAAGAGTAGCGCCAGATTTTCTTGCCCAGGTGAGGCAGGCTTCGAGTTCTTCCTTGCTATGAACCCGACCTGTTGGATTTGATGGTGAATTAATCCAAGCTAAATCAGCTTTCTTGGGCCAAGTACCGGCATCAATTCCAACTTCAAGGACTTCTGCTCTAGCCAGTAGCGCTCCGACTTTATAAGTTGGATAGGCAATTTCTGGAATTAGAACCGATTTAGCTTCTAACATATATGCCAATAGGGCTACTAACTCTTTTGAACCAATTGTTGGCAGCACATCAAAGTCGCCACTTGCGCCAAGGGTTTCAACGCAATATTTCTTAAGCGCTTCTCGAAGCGGAGCGCTTCCAGTAGTTAATGGATAGCTTGGTGAATTACTACTTGATTTAAGTTCTTCTTGAATGAAATCTGGGGTGGGATCAACTGGAGTGCCCTGGGAGAGATCAATGATTCCCTGGCTAAGGGCTCGAGCTTTTTGCCCATATGGCGCAAGGGCATCCCAGGGAAAATCAGGGAGTTTTATCTCTGCCTACTTACTCGACTGTGGGTTTCTTTTGAATCTGCAGAAGCACTGGATGATCTTTGCCAACTCTTCCAACTTTTGCCGCTCCTCCAGGTGAGCCTAATTCGTCAAAGAATTCGGCATTAACTTCCTTATATTCACTGTATTGAGCTGGAACATCATCTTCATAATAAATCGCCTCAACTGGGCAAACTGGTTCACATGCTCCACAATCCACACACTCATCAGGTTGGATATACATCATTCGATCGCCCTCATAGATGCAATCAACTGGGCACTCTTCAATACAAGATTTATCCATTACATCTACACAGGGAAGGGCGATGATGTATGTCACCTGAAACTCCTTTCAGAGGAAAAAACTAAAAGAGATAAACACCGAATTGGCATAAGCGATGCTTACATTGCAGGGTCTAATCCTACAAAATAAGGGGGTGGAGCGCGAGCCAAAACCAAATAATGGGCTATATATCTATGACACGTTAGAGCGAAAAGTGCTGCCCATTACTGCAAGTGATGGCCAAGCCGTGAGAATCTACTGCTGCGGACCAACTGTCTATCGCGATGCTCATGTTGGCAATCTAAGGACTTTTTTGCTTAGTGATTTAGTTCGCAGGACTCTGGAGTTCTCTGGTCTGAAAGTCAAGGTAGTGGAAAACATTACTGATGTTGGCCATATGAGTGAAGATTTTGAAGAAGATAAAATGTTGGCTCAATCAAAACTTGAAAAGCGTGATCCTTACTCTATTGCAAGAGAGTATGAAGAGAAGTTTCATAAAGACTTGGCAGAGTTAAATATTCTCCCAGCTCATAACTACCCCAGAGCAAGTGAGTGCATCGAAATGATGCTTGAGCACATTGAGAAATTAATTGAATTAAATCTTGCCTATCAAGGCGATGATTCCTCAATATATTTTGATAGCACTAAGTTTGATAGTTATGGCCAGTTAAGTGGAAATCGTCTAGATGCGCTCAAACCGGGTCATCGTTATGAATATGTTGAAGCTGGAGCAAAGAGATTTCATGCCGATTGGGCCCTCTGGAAAGCGGCCGGTAATCGCAGAGAGATGATTTGGCAGACAGCTTATGGTCCAGGATTTCCTGGCTGGCATATTGAATGTTCTGCAATGTCGCTTCATTATCTGCAAGGACATGTCGATCTACATATTGGTGGCATTGATCTTAGATTCCCCCATCATGAAAACGAGAGAGCCCAATCAAATCCTGTAGTCAAAGGTGAAGCAGTTAGCGCCTGGCTTCACGGCGAGCATCTCTTATTTGAAGGAAGAAAGATGTCAAAGAGTTCTGGAAATGTGGTTATGCTCTCTGATGTAATCACGCGCGGGCTTGATCCACTTTCACTGAGATTTTGCTTTCTTGAAAACCGTTATCGCTCTCAGATGGATTTATCCTGGAACTCGATAAGCGCAGCTCATTCAACATTGCAGCGCTTGAGAGCTAAATATCAACAATGGAAATTGGCGCCCAAGGACTATTCAAATGAAGCTAGCGCATTTGTTCAAGCAATTCTTGCTCACTTCCAGGCAGATTTAGATACCCCTCAAGTGATGCTTAAGCTCAGATCTCTTGAAAAAGATAATCACTTTTCAGATGGCCAGAAGGCAGCGATTTTAGAAAATCTTGAACCACTTCTTGCTCTAAAACTACTGGAAGAGATGCCGATTAAAGAGCTTCCGGATGAAGCCAGAGTCTTGTTAGAGGCAAGACAGAGAGCGCGAGAAAGCAAGGATTTTGCTTTAAGTGATCAGATACGAGATCAACTTGCCTTGCTTGGTATTGCTATCAACGATTCACCATCGGGCCAGAGCTGGAGCTGGAGGAGTTAAAACTTAAATCCTCTTAAGTAGGCGCCAGGAAATCAGCGCTGCTCCCCCAAATACAAAGAGATTGCCATAAGCATTTGCTTCAATTAGAACTTCACCGCCATTACCAAGACTTGAAGCTCTAACAATTACAAATAGCCAACCAAAGGCAAAGAGTGCAAGTGATAACTTAGAGAGATACATATTTCTAACTAATCGAAGTCCAATAAATAGCGCTAGTAATGAGACTATTAACCCAAAAGGTCTATATGCATTATGCAGAAATGTTCCAGAGACCCCAACTAATGCTCCAAAGAGCAAACTAATTAATGATTTCATAGCTGAATTCCTGAGAATAGATCGATCTCGCGTCCCTCTTCATTAAATGGTGCGCTAGCTTTTCCATAGACCAAGCGGTAATACTCTTGTCCCCAAACTTTAAAGCCTAAATTATCTGAGAGTGCAAAAAATGGTCCATCTACAGCAATTTGAGTGGGATGGGCTCGCATCGCATCCATTTTCTTTTCAACAAAGTCTTGGCCATCAATTACCGTTGTAACTAGGTTATCTGGTTGAGCAAAAGGGAAATCTTCGGCCTTTTCCACTCCCCAGAAATCACTTCCGCTACCTTTCATCGCCTCAATTCCCTGCTCAATAATTGAAATCGGAATCGTGTTCCAATAAATCTTTTGAATCTGCCAGCCGCGCTGAGCTGCTAATTCACTTGCTCGCATCGCAACTCTATGGGCTTGAATATGATCGGGATGTCCATAGCCACCGATTTCATCGTAGGTGACCATTACATCAGGTTTAATCTCAAGAATCACCTCAACTAAAGATTCAGCTGCTTCATCAACATCTGCGTTCCAGAAATTATCTTTTCTTGAATTTGGCTCTGAGTCCATCATGCCGCTATCGCGCCATGATTTACTTGGAGCACCAAGAAAGCGATAGTCAACAACTCCCAAAACTTTCATTGCATTTGCTAATTCGACTTCTCGAATTGGACCAAGAGCATCTTCTTTTCCACTTGCAAGATGTTCGAGTTCTGGAACTAAAATCTCACCCTCTTCACCTCTTGTGCAGGTAACAAGAGTTACGCCATATCCCATGGCAACATACTTAGCCATCGTTACACCATTGTTTATAGTCTCATCATCTGGATGGGCGTGAACTAGAAGTAAGCGTGGTTTTCTCATAGAGGTTAGGAAGGCTACACGAGTTCTATTAGTGAAATCTTGCCAAACCTCGTACCATGACACCGATGAGCAATAGCGAGAAAGTTGATAATCGGGTTCGTCTTCCACGCGATGAGCGACGCGCTCTGCTACTAAACGCCGCCCTTGAGGTCTTCACAGTCTCGGGATATCACGCAGCAGCGATGGATGAAATTGCAGATCGGGCCGGAGTTAGTAAGCCAGTTCTCTATCAACACTTTCCCTCAAAGCTAGATCTCTATCTTGCCCTTCTTGATGTTCACATTGATTCCCTTGTCTTTGCGATTCAAAAAGCTATCGCCTCAAATAAAGAGAATAAGAATCGAGTCAAAGCAACTGTTGCTGCTTATTTTGAGTTCATTGATGATGAAGGTGGCGCATTTCGTCTGCTATTTGAAAGCGATATGAGCGCAGAACCTCAAGTAAGACAGAGACTTGATCGTATGACCTATGACTGCGCAGTAGCAGTTAGCGCTGTTATCTCACTAGATACTGGTTTTCCAAAAGAGGAATCTATGGTGCTGGCAATTGGGCTTATTGGTTGCGCCCAAATAACCGCCCGCCACTGGCTTGAGCGGGATGGAAAAATTAATCGCTCCGAAGCAACCTCGCTAGTTACTAATCTACTCTGGCGAGGAATTTCTGGCTTCCCGCTACAAAGTTAGGAGAGTTTAGAAAATATGAAGAAGCAAAATCTACTAAAACTCTTTAGGATGGGGCTATGAGTACAAAAAAGAGCGGAAAATCAGAATCTGCAAAATCAGAAGTTCGTATCTCTGTAGCTGATCAACTTCGTGAATTAACGATAGAGACTTCTCTTGATCGTGATGAAGTACTAGCGCTGGTCAATAAAGCTCTGACCGCTTCTGCCCCGCTAGTGCTAACTGACATTAGAGGTCGGCAGTTCGTGGTGCCTGCAGGAAAAATCGGTTCAATTGAGATTGGCGATATTGCTGAACGTCGTGTGGGATTTGCCGGAGCTTGAATCAAATAAGTTCTAGTTTTTCCAAGAGTAAATAAGTAACTTCTCGATAGTCTGCAGCAACTTCACTCTTTGTATCTAGAGTTAAAATGCTTTTGGACTGACTCTGCGATAGGCAGACTTGCGCTGATGAGCGAATTGTTGGTTCAAGGAGTAAAAAATCATCGTCAATCAGTGACTTAAACTCTTCATCAAGCTCTTGCGTTGTTTTAGTTATTAGGAGTTGTAGTTGCCCGCTATGGCCAGCGCTCTCGGCATAATCTTTGCTATTTAGCGCTCCCCGAAGCGAGAGAATCTCAGTTGTGCTGGGTACCAAAATTAGATTGGCAATAGCCGTAAAATAGGTAGTGATTCTAGAAACTCCAGTTGGCGTATCAATTATTACTAGATCAAAGCTTTCTAGAAGCTCAGTTAGTTTTGCCTGTGAGATAACTTGATCAAAATCTAGAGCTAACAGACGACTAGATGAGGCAATGATTGAGAAGCGCTCTCCATTTTTTATTGTTGAGGCATCAAGTGAGAACTGGCCAGATAAGAACTCTTTGGTACTCACTCTAGGATTTTCAATTCCGCAAGTAAAAGTTAACCCAGCTGATGGATCTGCATCTATTACCAAAACTTTTTTGCCATACTCACTAGCAGCTACCGCTATGCAATGAGCAGATGTGCTTTTACCAACACCCCCTGCGCTATTAGCAACAACAAGAACCTTCACTTCTCTGCACCAACTTGAGCAAATGCAAACTTCATTTCAGGAGTTTGTCTTAAACTTTCTGGGACTAAAAGAAGAGCGCTTCGAAGGGATCTAAGAGCGATATTGGTAGCAACATCTTGACCAGGAAGTGTTGGCCAGCCATATAAAGATTTAGCCCACTTAGGAAGAGATGCTGCTGCAATGGAAGTAATGCCTCCCCATAGCGGCGCAATTGGAGTTCCAAAACGAAGAAGTGGAGGAAGTGGAGGGAGGGCGATAAATAACGCAGCCCGTTTTGCGTCATCGCTGGCAGAAAGCTGATCTTTAATATCTATGAAGTATTTATCTAGTTGAGCAACACTTCTTGGCACTTTCTCCTCATCAATACCGACTAGGCGAGCAAATATCACCATCTCCTCTAGATATTGATCACGCTCTCTTTCGCTTAAAACAAGTCCTGAGCGCAGCGCTGTATCTAGAAAAGAATCAACCATCGCCATATGAACCCAGAGCAGAAGCCTTTGATCATCAAGTTTTAACTTCTCATGAACTCCTCTGACTCTTGCAGCTAACTTTTCGGCTTTTTCCTTGCTAGCAAAGGTAAGAGTTGCAACATAATCTCCAGTTCTCTCAAGCCTTCCCCATGCATCTTCACGGAAGTTAGAGTGAGCTGCCACCCCTGCCATCGCCTCAGGATGCAGTGCTTGCTCAAGCAGCGCTCTTATTCCTCCCACAAACATTGAAGGATCTGAGTGGATTTTCCAGGTTATGGAATCGGGGGAAAAGAAACCTAAACTCATGAGGCAAAGAGATCCTTGATGCCAGTCATTAGCATCTCAAATGCAATTGCCGCCGTTAAAAGACCTGCAATTTTTGCAAGGAGTGCCACTCCAGATTCTTTTATGATTTTCACAATGCCAAGTGAGAACATCAAAGTAACTCCAATTATTAAGTGCGCTCCAAGTACAGCAAGTGAGAGTGCAAAGGTCATAGAGGTGCTAGAAACTTCTTGGCTAAAGAGCATGATTGTCACAATTGCGCCAGGGCCTGCTAGTAGTGGTGTTCCAAGTGGCACTAAAGCCAAGTTCTTTGGAATTTTTCCGCCGCCACTAAAGTCGCTTCCTTTTAGTAGATCAAGTGAGACTAATAGAAGAAGTAATCCCCCAGCCCCTCTTAGCGCTGGCATAGAAATCTCAAGATAATCAACAATAAATTGGCCAAATAAGGCAAATAAAGTAATAACAAATAGTGAAGTGCCAGCAGCTTGCCAGGCAAGAAGAGTTCTCTGCCGGCGAGTGCGATCGCCTAGAACAGATAAGAATATTGGCGTAGCACCTGGCGGATCCAAAATCACAAGTAGGGTTACAAATGCTTGCAGACCAAATGTAATTGTGCTGATATCACTCATCGCTTCACAACCCTTCTCTGATTTGCCTTTGATTCAAGATGGGCCCATTGTTCAGGATTTGTGGTGAATTGCGCCAATCGGTTTAGTTTGCCATCGCCGTGATAATCACTAGAGCCAGTAATAACAAGGTTTCGCGCGATTGCAAGTGAGACTAGCTCAGATTTCTCACTCTCTGAGTGATCTGGGTGATCGACTTCAATTCCATCAAGTCCGGCAGCAATCAAATTATCAAATGCTTCTACCTTAAGAGTCTTGCCACGTTTTGAAGCAAATGGATGAGCAATTACGGCAACACCTCCAGCCTGCTTAATAAGCCTTATTGCAGCCTCTGGTGTTGGAGAATAGTGATTAACATAGTACTTAGATTTATTATGTAAGAAAATTTCAAATGCTTCTTGGCGAGATGACACATGCCCCTTAGCAACTAAAGCATCAGCTAGATGGGGCCGGCCGAGTGTGGCATCACCAGTTCGCATGGCATAGACCTCATCTATGCCTATTTCAATTCCAGCTTCATTTAGACGAGTAATTATTTTCTCCATGCGAAAGAGACGATGCTCTCTTGTCTTATCAAGTTCATCAATTAGCCCTTGATGGCTTGCATCAAAGAGCAGACCGAGCATGTGAATGCTTAGACCATCTTCATCTTGGCAAGAAATTTCTGAGCCCAATACCAATTGCATTTGAGACTTAGAGGGATGATTGAGCAGAGCGCTAGATGCTTCCTGCCAACCGCGGGTAGTGTCATGATCGGTTAGCGCTAAGACCCCAATACCTGCCGCAATTGCCTTATCGATTAACCCAGATGGCGTATCAGTACCATCACTTGCATTGGTATGGGTATGTAAATCAATAAGCATGAGGGTAAGGCTACCCTTTTTCTCCATCCTTGCTACGCATAACAAATATCGCACACCCGGCCAATAAAAGAATCAATCCTGGAACAGTTCCAAGTGGAGGTAATTGATCTAGCCACCAGAAGGCAAGAAGAGCGCCAACTGGAACTTCAAAGAAAACAATTAAGGAAACTATTGCTGGCGATACTCTCTTTAGTGAGAAATTAAACATGGTGTGGCCAAGAATCTGTGCTCCCAAAATTAGCGCAAGCAATAACCACCATTGCTTGGCTTCAAAACCCATAAGTTGCACTCCGCTAATCAGCGCAATCGGAAGTGCTGTTAGCGAACAAGTTAAGTAACATAAAGTGGTATAGGTTGAAGTTGCAAGTGTTTGTTGCGCTTTTGAGCCAAGTAGAACATATAGCGCAGCAAGAGCAGCGCAGATGATTGCTGCTATATCTCCAATGAAAGCTCTAGTTGAAATCTGAAAATCAACTCCAGTAATGATTAAAACTCCAATGAAGCTAATAACCATTCCAATCCAAGCTCGCCTTGGAATATGGCCGCCAAGTTTTTTCACAAAGTAGGCAGCAAATATTGGTTGAAGAGCGGTAAGGGCAGTTCCTGCTGCCACAGTGGTGTATCTCATTGCTATAAAAAATCCAATAAAGTGAAGTGCTAGAACAAATCCTGCTGCCATTGACCAGGCAAGACCTCGACGATTTTCACTCTTTAACCACTGACCATTTCTCAAAGCAAAGGGCGCCATGATTAGCGCTCCGCCAAGGTTTCGCCAGAAAATTAGAGTGATAATTGGCATCGCGCTCAAAGCAATTACCGGGCCTGAGGTTCCAATTCCAATTACTCCAAGAAGCAATAATGGAATATCGCGACCGCTAGGCATCTGAGTATGGTTTTGATCGCGCACCGGCTCAACTTACTATCCGATAGCCTTGGGCCATGGAGGTGCCTGATGCGAACAGAGGAATTAACTCGAGTATTTTTAGCCAAGCTCGCTGGTACTCCCGTATTTGATCCAAATGCCGATCGCGTAGGAAAAATACGCGACGCTATTGCATCTCTGCGAAAAGACAACCTGGCTCCCCGAATCTTAGGTTTTATTGTAGAAGTCCCTCAAAGACGTAAAATCTTCATTCCAATTACTCGAGTAACTTCAATAGATGACGGCGGAGTCTTTATTACTGGCTCTTTAAATATTCGCCGCTATCAACCTAAGCATGGTGAAATTGCACTACTTAGTGAGTTACTTGATCACAAAACACGCCTTATAGAAAACGGTAATGTCGTAGTTATTGAGGATATTGGGATGGAGCTGCGCGATAACAGAGATTGGTATGCCGAGCATGTGCATGTTCAAGAAAAATCTAAGTCTTTTGGGCGTCGTTCAACTCAAACACTTTCTTGGAGCAGCGTTGAAATAGAAGTTTTATCTCACATTCCAGATTTAAGCGCGCCAACTGAAGATATAGCTCTACTGCCTGCTCAAGATATAGCTGCCGCTCTTCGCGAGCTTGATATAAGTCGTCAGAGAGAAATTGCGCATACTTTAGATGACGAGAAATTAGCTGATGTTCTGGAAGAGATGGATGATGCAGATCGCCTTGCCCTAGTTTCACTTTTAGAAGGCGAGCTAGTTGCCGATGTTTTGAGTGAGATGAATCCTGATGATGCTGCCGATGTTCTCAAAGAAGTTGGAAGTGAGAAAGCCGAGAGTCTCTTAAACCTTATGGAGGATGAAGAAGCTCAAGATGTTCGACGTCTCATGGCATACGAGGATTTCTCTGCAGGTGGCATGATGACTACAGATCCAGTAATTCTCTCTGGTGATGCCACTGTGGCCCAAGCACTAGCAGTCCTTAGACAGAAAGACGTTTCTGCTGCATCTGCTGCGCAGGTTTTCGTCTGTCGTGCACCGCTTGAAACGCCTACTGGAAGACTAATAGGAGTAGTCCACATGCAGCGCTTACTTCGTGAGCCTCCTGCGCTATCCCTAGCGATAGTTTCTGAGAAAGAGACAAATGCAATTTCTGCAGATACACCTCTAAATGACGTAGTTCGACATCTTGCTAACTACAACTTGCTCGCAGCTCCAGTAGTTGATGAACATGATCGCTTACTTGGCGCTGTAACTGTTGATGATGTACTTGATCACCTATTGCCTTCAAATTGGCGCAGAAGTGAGGCAGGGAAATAGTAATGGCTAGTAAATCAAAACTTGAATCTCCAAGAGAGTCTCGTCGCTCCTTGCGTCCTAATTATGATCCTGAAGTAATTGGTCGCGTATCAGAGGCCTTTGCTCGCTTTATCGGCACCGCGCGTTTCTTGGTTTATATGACAGTATTTGTCGCAACCTGGATCATCTGGAATTTTGTTGCGCCAGAAAATCTACGATTCGATGAATATCCTTTTATCTTCCTGACATTTATGCTTTCACTACAAGCCTCTTACGCTGCTCCACTGATTCTGCTTGCTCAGAATAGACAAGCAGATAGAGACCGTGTGACCTCTCAAGAAGATCGTGATCGCGATGAGCGAAACTTGGCAGTGACTGAATTTATGGTCAGGGAGATTGCAGCTATGCGTCAAGAGCTATTAGCCGACATCAAGGAAATGCTTGATGAGAAATTAGGTAGCGACCCCAAGGGGAACGCCAAGTAAAGACTTCTTTCGCTTTGTTAACTGATCAACAATTCCAAAAAAGCCTTTAGCCGCATCTGATTCTGGATCTCTAAAGACTATTGGTAATCCTTCATCTCCGCCTTCACGAAGCTTGATATCAAATGAAATTTGAGCAAGAAGAGGAACATCGACTCCCACAAGTTGACTCAATCTCTTTGCCGTCTCTTGCCCTCCACCTTGACCAAAGAGTGCAACCTGAGCGCCACTTACAGTATCTGTATAAGCCGACATGTTCTCAATTACTCCTATGACATGTTGTTTTAGCTGATGAGCAATACGTCCTGCTCGCTCAGCTACTTCAGCAGCTGCAATCTGTGGGGTTGTCACCACAATAATTTCTGATGCTGGAATTAGCTGACCAAGAGATATCGCAATATCTCCGGTTCCTGGAGGCAGATCAAGGAGTAAGAAGTCTAGATCTCCCCAGTATGCATCACTTAAAAGCTGTTCTAAAACTCTATGAAGCAGTGGGCCGCGATAAGCAACCGGATCTGCGCGATCTGGTTTGAACATCTCAATTGAAACTACCTTGATTCCATTGGTTTCAACTGGAATAAATGTCTGATCGATAGCTGTAGGTCTCTGCCCTTCAATACCTAAAAGCCTTGGAATTGAGTGTCCATAGACATCAGCATCTAGAACTCCTACTTTAAAGCCTCGCTTACTAAGCGCTGCCGCAAGATTTACAGTTACCGATGACTTTCCAACGCCACCTTTGCCAGATGAGATAGCCCAGACTCTGGTTAAAGAATCAGGTTGAGCAAATGGAATGAACTTCTCCCGCCCGCCACGTAGCAGCTTTTTAACACTATCTCTCTGAGCCTCATTCATTACCCCAAATTCAAGTTCAACCTTTTCAACCCCAGCAACTTTAGTAACTGCGCTACTAACATCACTTTTTAACTTATCTCGCATAGGACATCCTGAGATAGTTAGCAATATCTTGATTTTTGCTAGCCCATTATCAAAATCAACACTTTCAACCATTCCTAGATCTGGAAGAGGCCTGTGAAGCTCAGGGTCAGAGACAGTTGCTAGCGCGCTATGAATCTGATTTATTACTTCATCTTTTGAAAAACTCATAATAGATCTGGATCTATTTTAGCTGCCTCATCAATAACTTTTTTACTTGCTTTGGCCTGACTCTTTAGGTCATTTGCTAGGGGCTTAACATCATCTAGCGCATTTCCTAATACTTTCTGGGCTAATTTCTTAGGCGTTAAGTCTGTAACTTGAAGATCTTCGAATCCTGGTCCTAGATTTTCTTTTAATTCGCGTGAGGCATAGGTTGTGAAGTTTCGAACCTTATGAATAAATCTGGCAAAATCCTTGGCTGCCTCAGGCAATTTATCTGGGCCAACTAGAAATAAGCCTAGGATTACTAAACCTAGAAACTCGCCCATTCCAATGCCGAACATGTTCTTATCCTATTCTTTAATTAAATCTTCGTCGCAACCATTACGCCATCGCCAACTGGCAGCAACATTGGAAGCCAGAGGGTTGCTGAGTCCTTAATCACCTTAATAACTTCTCGATAGGCCACGCTATCTTCATCTCGCTGCGTTGGATCAGCAACCTTTCCTGAGAGAAGGGCTCGATCAATGACTAATACTCCGCCTGGGCGAAGTGAGCGGTGTGCATTCTCAATTCCATCAAGTAAGTCTCCGCTCTTTCTCATAATAAATATGTCATAAAGGCTATCGGCCAACTTTCCTACAATCTCTCGAGAGTTTCCAGTAATTAAGCGATAGCGTGATGAATTAATCCCCGCCTCTTCAAAGGCTTGCTTTGCTAACTTAGCATTTTCAACCTCGTCATCAATTGATGTTAATAGCCCCTTTGGACTCAGCGCTTGAAAGATCCATAAACCACTAACTCCCGCCCCAGTTCCAATTTCAACTATTGAACTAGCTCCTATTAAATGGGTGAGATAGCGAAGCAGCGATCCAACTGCTGGAGTGGCATCGTAGGTGCCAATTTCTTGCCCTCTACTTCTAGCTTTTTGAATAATCTCTGTCTCTGGAATAAATGTATTTGAAAATGCCCGCATATCTCCGCGTTCAGGAAATAGCTTCTCCGTAAATCCCTTATCCCCGATGCCTGACATTAGAGCGTGGCTAGCCACTGGGTGAGAAGGCGAACTCCATATCCGGTTCCACCTTTTACATTTTCTCCTGCATCAACTTCAGATCTGGCAGGGCCAGCAATATCTAGATGAACCCACTTGCGCTTGCCAACAAAGTTTTCTAGAAATAGCGCAGCAGTCACCGAGCCGCCTTGAAACTTAAACTTATCGGCGGTGTGATTAAAGTCTGCGATATTGCTCTCTAGGGCTACTGAATAATCATCAATTAAAGGCATATGCCAGATTTGATCTCCTGTGTAATCACCAATGTCAGAGAGTTTTCGAGCAAGTTTGTTATCTCTTGTATACATCGCGCCGTAATAGCGGCTAAGTCCAAGAGTTGCAGCTCCAGTTAGAGTTGCTACATCAATTAGATAATCTGGATCTAAATTCTTATCAGCATAAGCAAGGCCATCTGCCAGCACTAATCTTCCTTCAGCATCAGTGTTTATTACCTCAACTGTAGTTCCACCATAGTGAGTGATTACATCAGATGGGCGAGTTGATGTGCCTGAAAGAGAGTTCTCAGCAAGCATCAGTAGCGCTGTGATTCGAACATTTAATTTCAATTCAGCAGCTGCAATTGTTGCCATTAACACAACAGCTGCCCCAGCCATATCACTTTTCATTGGAGCCATAGCGTCATAAGGGCGCTTTAGAGAAACTCCTCCAGTATCAAAGGTGATTCCCTTACCGACTAGGACCACATGTGGCACTTTCTTTGATCCCTTTGGCTTATAACTTAACTCCACAAATCTTGGAGGATTTTTTACGCTGGAATTACCAATAGCGCTAAGCCCGCCAAACTCTGCCAATTGGCGACCTGATTTAATCTTTAGCGAGAGCGTAGAGTCCTTTGCTAGGGACTTTGCTTGAGCTGCCATCCAAACTGGGTTTTTAATGTTGGAGGGAGTCTGTATTAAATCGCGCGCCTTCCAAGTTGATTTAACTAGCACCTTTGAACGCTCTAAGACTTTAGCAAAGTCACCTACTAGCGTGATCTCTGGAGTTAGGCTCTTTGTGCCACTCTTCTGGCTCCAAATATAAGTAGCAAGGGCAGAGGAGATAAAGTGGAGTTGAGCATCGCAATCGCTCTCAACTAAGAAAGAAAGTACTGAGGATTTACTGGCTTTTACCTTCCGCCCAATAGCAGCAGATGCTCGTCTAATATGGGAATTGCTTGATTCACCAACTCCAACCAGAAGGATACGTACTACTTCTCCACTTGCCTGCAATACTGGAATATCAATTACTTCTCCGGCTTTGCCTGTAACAGCGCTACCATTTTTCTTAATTTCATCAGTAAATGAGATTGAGTAGATTTTCTCAATACTTTTAATTATTTTTTTGCTTAAAACAATTTCTATCTCAGGTAATTCTTTTGAATCTTTTACTTTTATAGCAAGGGCGATATGAGTAAAGCCTTTAAAGAATTTCTCCGAGAATTCCCCCGGAAGTTTTACCGTTCCGAGTTTCGGAAGCGGTAGGTTCATTTCTTCAGTAGGGAGATTGACATATTTAATACATCAGCAAGGTTTCGAGCCTCTTCCTGATTTAGCTCTACTACCAAGCGGCCGCCACCCTCTAGCGGGATTCGCATCACTAGGCTCCGGGCTTCCTTGGTTACTTCCATAGGTCCATCGCCAGTGCGGGGTTTCATGGCTGCCATCGATTAGCCTTCTCTCTAAATCAATCCTTGAAAGATCTTTTAGCGTTAAGTCCCAGCTCCAAGCTGGGAGAGGGAATTATCCCTTATCTAGCTCCCTTGTGGGAAATTGAAAGCCGAGCTCATTCTCATCCGTCCAGAGGCCAATACCACCGAAATTGCCCGCGTAGGAGCCCCTATTTTCTCGGAAATTTCCTCGATGCTATATCTCTTTATGTAATAAAGGGTAAGCACGATTCGCTCTTCTTCAGGAAGAGAGTCGATGAACTCTTCTAAGGTCTGGTTCTGCTTACTCACAAGGCTAAGGCTACTGCCGATGCCGCCCCTTCAGTTGTTAAATCCTCGCGCAAACTTAGACAATGAGTAATTCACAGCCAGCAAGATTCCTGGTTTTATCAAGGCAAGAATCGCAGTTGGGGCATCGATTCGTTCATACCAATCAAATCTAGTTTTTCCCGGAGCTATCTCTACTAGGCGAAATTCTCCAATTCCTTTAATCCAACGACCATAGTGATCAACAGCGCAGAAAGTTTCTGGGTTCCAAGCCGTTATTTTCATCTCATCCCAGATACCAATTTTTCCAATTCCAGTAAATGCAGAAATTGTTGTTCCGATACTAGAGATGCCATCTCTATCAGCACTTGAATTTACCTTTGTTAAAGCCATCCACTGACCTTGACTCTCCCAATCAACTAACTTCTTCCAAACTTCACTAATTGGCGCAGAGATAGTTACGCTGGCCCTGAAGTCAGCAATCTTAGATTTACTCTTCATGCTCACGAAGTCACATGCTTTATCGCGTTATCTATAGTGCTACACCAAGAAACTAACTCATGTTGACCTGGTTTCATAAAGTTCATTGTAGTTAAATCATCAAGAGCTAATCGAAGTGAACCATAGACGCCGCTTGGATCTAGAATCGCAATTGGCTTGTTGTGAAAACCTAAATATCGTCCCACCCAGATTTCTAATAATTCCTCAAGTGTCCCAATCCCGCCAGGAAGGGCGATAAAACCATCGGCTAAGTTTTCTATCAAACCTTTACGTTCGCGCATGTCCTTTACTACATGAATCTGGCTAGAGTCATGATCGATAAATTCCACGCTCATTAAACGCTCTGGAATAACTCCAATTGTTATACCGCCATTTTTTCTCGCACCCTTGGCCACCTCGCCCATTACTGATATTGCTCCGCCGCCCCAAACCAATTCATGGCCCAATTTGGCAAGGGATGCCCCCAACTCAAAGCCAAGCTCTAGATTCTCTTTTGAAACTAGGGTCGATGATGCGCAGTAGACGGCAACTTTCATAGCCACACTCTAAAGCAGATTTTTTCTAATGCTCACTGAAGCGAGCGCAAGCAAATAGTTGATAGCGTTGGTCTGTGAGCAAAGCTAACTCGGCATATGGTTATGGGATTTCAACCATTGCAAAAGATGGATCAACCCTTGATACCTACTTTCACCAGTTAGGTCTTGGCGCAGCTGAAGCGAGCAGAGTTGATTTAGCAAGCCTTGAGGGCACAGATAACGAGCGAGAGATAACTCGAAGAGTAGTTAGAGCAGAAATTGAGATAGATAAGCCGCCAGCAAGTGTTGCTGATGCCTATTTGCGACTGCACTTACTCTCTCATCGTTTAGTTAAACCACATGGGTTATCACTTGAAGGAATTTTCTCAATACTTAACAATGTTACTTGGACTTCCCATGGGCCCTGCGCTATTGCTGGATTTGATCAGGTGCGTTTAAAGCTGCGTGCTAAATATGGCTATCTTGCAATTTATGGCGTAGATAAATTTCCAAGGATGCTTGATTATGTTGTTCCAGAAGGCGTGCGAATCGCGGATGCAGATCGCGTAAGACTTGGAGCTTATCTATCACCTGGAACAACGGTGATGCATGAAGGATTTGTTAACTTCAATGCTGGAACCCTTGGCGCATCTATGGTTGAGGGTCGAATATCTGCAGGAGTTGTTGTCGGCGATGGTTCTGATATCGGCGGCGGAGCTTCGATTATGGGAACTCTAAGTGGTGGCGGCAAAGAAGTAATCTCCATTGGCAAGCGCACTCTTTTAGGAGCCAATTCAGGACTTGGAATTTCACTCGGTGATGATTGCGTTTTAGAAGCTGGCGTATATTTAACTGCAGGATCAAAAGTGCTTCTGCCAGATGGAAAGGTGGTCAAAGCAAGAGAGCTATCTGGCGCTAGCTCTCTTTTGATTCGTAGAAATTCCCAGAGCGGCGCACTTGAAGCACTTAATAAAAGTGGAATTTGGAACGGCTTAAATAGCGTGCTGCACTCTAATTAAATTAGACAGTATTTAGATCGATCGACAATATCTGGTAGACACTCTTTAGCAATAAAAGGTAGCTTCACAATTGCCTTTGTGTTATGAATCCAGGTCGATGGAAGTTTTACTCTAGCGCGAAATAGTTCTCCGGTTAGCGTTGCTGTTGCCCCAGTACTTGAAATTGCTGTAATTGAACTAATGCTTCCAGTTTGAGTTCTGGAGTTAATGGTAAATGAGACAACATCAGGCAGCAGAAATGCTTGCGCCATAACGCTCTGCGGCACAAATCTTGACCAAAGTGCATATCTGCGATTAATTGTTGGATCTAGGCTCCATGGATCAGGCACTCCAGTTAGGTAAGGAAGTGGACTTCCCCAAACCTCAACAACATTTTGAGTCACTCCCCCACTAGATGAAAAATAAAAAGCTTGAATTGGTTTGCCCTCAAGAGTTACTACTAAAGCGTTATTCTCATCGACAAAGGTCCGATCAACTGCCTCTCGCCATTTAATTCCATAAATTGCCTCAGTTTCTTTGGCATAGCCTACGAAATTCTGATCAACGGTGGTGTTATAAATATTGCAATCACACTCAACTCGAAGCCTAGATAACTTACCTATCGCATAAGTTCTCGCAGCTATGGCTTGTGCTTCAAGGGCTGCGGCGGGCCAAGATGACGGTACTTCGCCTAATCCATAGAGATACTCATCATGAAGTCTTAAGGTATTGGTTACTGCCAGATATGAGCTAAGAAGATTGGTTATGCTCTTGAAGACTATCTGACCATATTTATATTGCGTAGCAATTGCACCATTAGTTAATAGCGCAGTTGTAGTTGCGCTATCCCACCGAACTGTCCAAGCAGGTGCAGGATTGATTGCAGCATATTTAGCCGTAGGTGAGGAGAGTGCTGGAACTACACTTCCTGCAAAGTTTGTAAAGAGAGCAGTGGTATCACCTGGATATATTCCAAATGGCTCAGGATTCTCACTTAAGGGGACATCGCCCTGGTATAGGCGAATCTCGCCAATTGATCCAACTGCATTAAGAGTTACCGATGAAATTAAATTAGCAATATTTACTCTTATAAGTTGATTATCTGGATAAGCAGTTACTGCAGTGCCTGGGTAGTAATAGTTAAGTATTTCAACCGCAGTCTTTGATTCAAGCGCCTGTCCGCGCGCCCCAATCTGACTCATTCCTACTCCATGGCCATAACCTGAGCCAAAGAAACGAAAATCAGTCGGTATTAGGGTTCGCGCATGAGCAGGAGAAATTACATTTAGCCCTAAAGAGAAGATAAGCGATAGGGAAGTAAGGAAAAACGCTCTTTTCTTCATATTTCTTAGGGTACCGCAGCATCAAGAAATTAGTCGGTAATTAGCTTTCTTGGTGAGGTAATGAAACCAAATCCCCAGCAAAAATGCATGAAAATCAAAACAATTGGTAAGTAAATCCTCTGGGCTAGACCTTTTCCAATAATTAATGAAGCCAAAGTAATTGCACCTAAATAAGAAATGATTGGAATAAAAAACAGTGATGAAACAAAAAGAGCTAGAGTGAGTGAGATGATTTGCAGTATCAAATTTAAAGGTGGGGCTAGATAGCGAAAGTTAATGGTTCTACTATGTTGTCGAACTACTGCTCTTCTCCATCTTCCATATTCAAAGTATTGCAAAGCAAGTTTCTTGAGCGAACTTCTCGGGCGATAGATAACTTTTAGCTCAGGGTTGAAATAAACTACGCCACCATTTTTTCTCAAACGATAATTTAACTCCCAATCTTGCGCCCTAGTAAATCTCTCGTCATAGCCACCAACAGCATCTAATGCGCACTTTTGAAATACTCCTAGATAAACAGTATCGGTAGGACCAGCCTCTCCCCCAATATGAAATCTTGAAGATCCAACTCCAATTGGTGAACGCATTGCTATTGCTACTGCTTTTTCAAATGAGGTAGTTCCTTGAGCAAACATAATGCCACCAACATTTACTGCTCCCGTTTCTTTCAATGTCTCGACAGCTTTTCGAATGTATTCCTTATCAATTTCTGAGTGCCCATCAATGCGGACAACTATTTGATTCTTTGCCATCTTTAGCGCATCATTTAAACCACTTGGAGTTCTTCCTGAAGTATTTTCAAGGACTGTGATTCTAGAATCTTGTTCTTCTAACTCTTTTGCAATTTGCCATGTCTGATCTATTGAAGGCCCTACCGCCAAAATTACTTCTAGTTCGCCTTGATAGTTTGAAGACAGAGCAGCTTTAATTGCAGCGCGCAGATGAAGTGCTTCATTGATTACTGTGAGAATTATGGAAACTGGCGGGTAATTGGCTAGGTGAGCAGTATTACCTTGCTCAAGTGGGCTAGTCATAACGTTCAAACGCTATCGCTTCATTACTCTTGCCTCTGTGAAATCCCCTCGGGCAATTCGTTTCTTCACCATAGCCTCGATAGCTATTGTTGGGATTTCGGCTATCTCCTGGGCGGGTCTGGGACGAATCACCGCTGCGATTCCAAGAGTTGATGCCTTTGAAGGCCTAGAAAATCGTCCAAAGAAAGAATCTTCGGCAGTCAATTATCTAATTGTTGGTTCTGACACTCGAGAGGGTTTAAGTCGAGAAGAGATTAAGCGGTTAAGAGTTGGTGGTACTGATGTTGCTGCAGGCAAGAGAAGTGACACGATGCTACTCATACATATCTCAAAGAAGCGAGATAAAGCAGCAATCATTTCTATTCCTCGTGATAGTTATGCGCTAATACCAGAACATAATAATTCTCAAGGCAAAGTAATCCCTGCAGCTTATTCAAAGATCAACTCTGCCTATAACTGGGGTGGGGCGCCACTATTGATTGAAACTCTTGAAAGCATGTCTGATCTAAGGATTGATCATTACGTCGAACTTAATTTTGTTGGCTTTGTTCGTATGGTTGATGCTCTTGGGGGCGTTGAAATCTGCACGAAGAAGGACATTGATGATCCTAAGAGCCATCTAACCCTTCCTGCAGGAACACATGTATTAGATGGAGTCGACTCATTAAAGTTTGTTAGAACTAGAGTCTTTGATGGTTTAGGTGATCTAGGAAGAATGAAGAGGCAACAGGAATTTGTTAGCGCGATGCTGCGTAAAGCAACTAGCGCTGGAGTGTTACTAAATCCAGTAAAGATGGTCGATTTCATAAACTCAGCTTTAGATAGCGTGGTTACAGATGAAGGATTGAGTCAAGGCGACTTACTAACTCTAGGAAAACAGCTTCGCAATCTCTCAGCAAGTAACGTTAGAACACTTACTATTCCATTGAAGTATTACAACTACAATAAAAATGGAGTAAGCGCTGCAGTGCTCTGGGATCCGGTCTTAGCTCCTGAACTCTTTGAAAGAATTAAAAATGATGAAGCTCTAATCGAAGAGGTGAGGCCAAACCCATCCTCATCACCTACCACTATCAATAAATTTAAGAGTGGAACTGCCGCTGATAACCCCTGTAGCGGCTAGTATTTGGCAGTTATGTTGAAGCTCTCAGTAATCGGAACTGGCTATCTTGGCGCAACCCATGCCGCAGCCATGTCCTCCCTTGGCTTTGAAGTTGTTGGAGTTGATGTAGACCAAAAGAAGATCGAGCTTCTCAATCAAGGCAAAGTTCCATTTTATGAACCAGGCCTTGAAGATCTTCTCCTGGCAGAGGTAAAATCGGGGAGATTAAAGTTCTCCACAGATTTTGCTCAAATTAATGACTGCGATGTTCACTTCATCTGCGTAGGAACTCCTCAGAAAAAAGATGGCTTAGCTGCAGATCTAACCTATGTTGATGCATCTATCGCATCTGTTGCGCCCCATGCTAAAGCTGGCTCTCTGATCGTTGGTAAGTCCACAGTTCCAGTAGGAACTGCAGGTCGCCTTGCAGAAATGTTAAGAAAAGTAAATGAGAAAGTTGAGTTAGCTTGGAATCCAGAATTTTTAAGAGAAGGTTTTGCAGTTGAGGATACCCTCCGGCCAAATAGATTAGTTGTAGGGGTTACTTCAGATCGAGCCGAAGAAACTTTAAAAGAGGTTTATGTCTCACTTCTTCAAGATGGAGTGCCTTGGATAAGGGCAGATCTGCCAACTGCAGAGCTAGTAAAAGTTGCTGCAAACTCTTTTCTTGCCACCAAGATCTCCTTCATAAATGCCATGGCAGAGATCTGTGAGGCATCTGGCGGTGATGTAACAGTTCTTGCTAAAGCAATTGGTTATGACCCAAGAATTGGCTCTCGCTTTCTCCAAGCTGGAATTGGCTTTGGTGGTGGCTGTTTGCCTAAAGATATCCGCGCATTTATGGCGCGATCTGAAGAACTTGGAGCTAAACAATCCCTTGAGTTCTTAAGAGAAATTGATTCGATAAATATGCGAGCTAGAGCGCGAGTAATTGATTTAGTAAGAGTTGACCTAGGTCAAGATCTAAAGGGTAAGAAGATTGCAGTATTAGGCGCGGCCTTTAAGCCAGATAGTGATGATGTCAGAGACTCACCCGCACTTGATATCGCAGTGCAATTAAGCCAAGCAGGAGCAAATGTGAGTGTTCATGATCCCAAAGCTATTGAGCCTGCTAGAGCTCGCTTTGCTCATTTAGATTTTTCAGAGAGTATCGAGGGCTGTATCGCTGGTGCAGATGTAATTTTGCATTTAACTGAATGGAAAATCTATCGAGAGATAAATCCTTCTGCCATAAAGAGCCAAGTTAAGCAAGCGATAATTATTGATGGTCGAAATGCGCTAGATAGAGATCTCTGGGTCGCAGCTGGTTGGAAATTTAGGGCTCTAGGAAGGGCTTAAGTAATGGCGCCAAAAATAATCTTGGCATCAGCATCCCCTGCTAGATATAAATTATTACAAAGCGCTGGAATTACCCCTGAGGTAATTGTCAGTGGAGTTGATGAAGAGAGCTCTGATTATCAAAATCTATCCCCGAAAGAACTAGTCATAGCCCTGGCAATAGTTAAAGCTCACACGGTTAGAGAAAAGATTAATTATCCTGCTTTGATAATTGGTTGTGACTCTACCTTTGAATTCCAGGGGCAGAGTTTAGGCAAACCAGGAAGCGCGGCAAATGCAATTGCAAGAGCTAAACAATTGCGAGGAAAATCTGGAGTTCTACATACCGGACATTGCATTATCGATACTGAGAAAGAGATTGAAATTAGCGATGTAGTTAGCACAACAGTTTTCTTTGCAGATATGAGCGATGCTGAAATTGATGGTTATGTGGCAACTGGTGAGCCATTAAATGTTGCTGGGGGCTTTACTCTTGATGGAAGAAGCTCTCCCTTTATCTCAAGAATTGAGGGCGAAACATCAAATGTTATTGGCCTCTCCCTGCCGCTATTGCGCAGCGCCGTTAACAAATTAGGCTATCAGTGGTTTGATTTGTCATGACTTTATATGCCGCATATGGATCAAATCTTGATCCTAGGCAGATGCTTCTTAGAGCTCCTCACTCACCGCATCGCGGCACCGGATGGCTCCGTGGGTGGCGTTTAACTTTCGGCGGGGAGGAAATTGGTTGGGAGGGAGCAGTTGCAACTCTTGCAGAAGATGCTGGCCATAGCGTTTTTGTCTCTATCTATGACCTAACTGCAACAGATGAAGCAGCCCTTGATCAATGGGAGGGTGTGACTACTGATTTATATCGCAAAATTAGAGTTCGAGTAGAAACTCTAGATGGTTCTCCGCTCTGTTATATCTATGTACTCAATTCCTTTGAAGGCGGAATGCCATCAGCTCGTTATCTAGAGATAATGGTTAACGCTGCTCGTGAAGCAGGAGCTCCTGAGGATTACATCCAAGAATTAAGTAATAGAAGTGCTCGGTAGTAAGTTTGCCCTATGGATCAATCTCTAATCACTCAAGTTCAGCAGTGGATAAGCCAAGATCCTGACCCAAAGACAAGAGCAGATCTTGAAAAACTACTTGAGGATAGAAATGAAGTTGAACTGCGCTCCTGCTTCTCTGGTTTTCTAGAATTTGGAACAGCAGGCTTACGTGGCAAATTAGGACCAGGGCCTTCACGAATGAACCGAGCAGTTGTAACAAAAACTGCAGCTGGCCTTGTTACTTACATGCGCAAACACAATCTCTTATCTGTTGTGATTGGACGAGATGCTAGATATGGATCAAAAGATTTTGCGCAAGACACAGCTGAGATCATGCAAGGCGCTGGTATTCAGGTTTACTTATTGCCAAGAGCACTGCCAACTCCAGTGCTTGCCTATGCTGTTAGAGAATTAAAGTGTGACGTTGGAATTATGGTCACTGCAAGTCATAACCCACCAGAAGATAATGGCTACAAGGTCTATTTAGGCGGAGTCGTTGATCAGATTCGCTATGAAGGGTCACAGATTATCTCTCCTGCTGATGCGCAGATTTCAGAATATATCTCTCAAGTTCCCGATTTAAACTCCCTAAAACGAAGCAGCGGAGCAGAAGTTTTAGATAACGCGATAGTTGATTCATATATCAAGGCCACGGCAAAGCTTGCCACCTCAAATAGTGATCTCAAGGTGGTCTATTCCGCTATGCATGGCGTTGGCACAAAGACACTAGAGCAGGTATTTGCAGCAGCAAATTTCGCTCCACCGATATTGGTAATAGAACAGGCAGAACCAGATCCAGATTTTCCAACAGTTAAATTCCCAAATCCTGAAGAGCCAGGAGCGATTGATCTCTCTATCAAGAAAGCAATGCAAGTATCGGCAGATCTAGTTATTGCCAATGATCCTGATGCTGATCGCTGCGCAGTTGCAATTGCAGATCAAAGCGGAAGCTGGAGAATGCTTAGAGGAGATGAGGTTGGAGCCATTCTTGGTGAATATTTAGCCAGAGCTGCTAAAGATAAAAACGCCACACTTTCTAACTCAATTGTCTCATCTTCAATCTTAAGCAAAATTGCTAAGGCCTACCAACTGCCTTTTGCTGAGACACTCACCGGATTTAAGTGGATTGCAAAAATCGAAAAATTGTATTTCGGATATGAGGAGGCACTTGGTTATGCAGTTGATTCAAATTCAGTAAATGATAAGGATGGAATCAGTGCAGCCCTAATGATTGTTCAAATAGCAACAGATCTAAAGCGTGAATCTAGAACGTTAAATGACTTCCTTGATGAACTCTGGAGTAAGTATGGCTATCACGGCACCAAACAAATCTCAGTGCGAGTGGATAGCCTCGAACAAATCGACACAATTCTTGGAAGATTTAGAAATAGCACACCACAGTCAATTGCTGGATATCGCTTGATTGGCTTTGATGATTTAGAAAAGCCATTAAGTGGCCTGCCACCAACAAATGGCGTGCGAATATTTCTTGAGCCAAAAATTCGAATTATCGTTAGACCTAGTGGCACCGAGCCAAAGATTAAGTGTTACATCGAGGTAGTTAGTGATAATCAGGAAAAGGCCGAGGAGATCATTCAAGGGCTGGATTTAGAGCTACGTACCCTTCTTGCTTCATAACTTGTAGACTCACTACTTATGTCAGCGCTAAATCTGATTGACGGTTCTGAGACTTCGCTGCGTAGATTTCTACAAACCCTTCCCGGTGTAGATCAGATAGGCGCTCAAGAGCGCGCTGCGATGCTTGGAACTAGAAGCATTAAGACCACCAGCAAAAAATGGGCCATCGATATGGCAATTAGCATGATTGATTTAACAACTCTTGAAGGCGCAGATACAGCTGGCAAGGTCAGATCGCTCTGCTCGAAAGCTCTTCGCCCAGATCCCCAAGATGCTTCGGTTCCACATGTAGGAGCGGTCTGTGTTTATAACGACATGGTCGGAATTGCTAGAAAACATCTAGATTCAATTGGTGGTCAAAGTATTCCAGTGGCCGCAGTAGCAACCGCCTTTCCTTCAGGTAGAGCATCAAGAAAAGTTAAGCTACAAGACACCAAAGATGCTATTTCACTTGGCGCAACTGAAATCGATATGGTTATTGATCGCGGAGCATTTCTCTCTGGCCAACTTGGTGAAGTATTTGATGAGATTAGAGCAATCAAAGAAATCTGTTCAGATAAGGCACACTTAAAAGTAATTCTTGAAACAGGTGAGCTAGTAACTCTAGATAACGTTCGTAAAGCTTCATATCTAGCGATGCTTGCTGGGGCAGACTTTATTAAAACCTCAACTGGGAAAGTAACGCCAGCTGCTACTGCTCCAGTAGTTATAGTGATGCTTGAGGCGGTAAGAGATTTCTATGAGCTAAGTCATGTCAGAATTGGGGTTAAGCCAGCAGGTGGAATTAGGACAACTAAGGATGCGATCAAGCAGTTGGTATTGGTCAAGGAGATAGCAGGAGCTGAGTGGTTAAACCCAGAGCTATTTCGAATTGGAGCAAGTGCGTTATTAAATGACTTACTTATGCAGCGCATGAAATTGACTACCGGCCGATATTCGAGCGCAAATTATGTTACGGTGGATTAATAATGAGTGACTTTGAATATGCCCCAGCATTAGAATCTAAGGCGATTGCCAATATAAGCAAGGATTATGGTCTATTTATAAACGGTAAATTCATTGCCTCTCATAACAAAAAGCGCTTTGAGACGATAAATCCCGCTAATGAAGAGGTATTAGCCAAGATTTCACTAGCCGATGAAATCGATATTGATAAAGCTGTTAAGGCTGCAAGGTCTGCCTATATAAAAGTTTGGTCGAAGACGAGTGGCAAAGAGCGAGCAAAGTACCTCTTTCGCATAGCTCGCCTACTTCAAGAAAGATCTCGAGAATTTGCTGTAGTTGAAAGCTTAGATAATGGAAAGCCGATTAGGGAAACTAGAGATATCGATATTCCACTATCTGCTGCACACTTTTTCTATCACGCTGGATGGGCAGATAAGTTGGAATTTGCTGGCTTTGGAGATAAACCTAAAGCGCATGGAGTAGTAGCCCAGATAATTCCTTGGAACTTCCCACTTCTAATGCTCGCCTGGAAGATTGCGCCAGCACTAGCTACTGGAAATACCGTCGTGTTAAAGCCTGCTGAAACTACACCTCTTACCGCTCTGCTATTTGCTGAAGTCTGTCAACAAGCAGAACTTCCACCTGGAGTAGTAAACATAATTACAGGAGATGGAAGTACAGGCGCTGCGTTAGTTAAGCATCCAGATATTGATAAGGTTGCATTTACTGGATCCACCGAAGTTGGCAAGCTAATTGCTAGATCACTTGCCGTTAGTAATACCCCGGTCACTCTTGAACTTGGCGGAAAAGGTGCAAATATCGTCTTTGAAGATGCGCCAATTGATCAAGCAGTTGAGGGAATCATCAATGGAATATTCTTTAATCAAGGACATGTTTGCTGCGCAGGATCTCGCCTTCTGCTTCAAGAAAATATCCATGATGAATTTTTAAATAAATTACAGAAGAGAATGTCCAAGATTCGCCTAGGTGATCCGTTGGATAAAAACACTGATATTGGAGCCATTAACTCAGCTGCGCAACTAGCAAAAATCCATGAACTTTCATCCTCTGGACAAGCAGAGGGTGCTGATATCTGGTCTTCTCCTTGCCAAATACCAAATAAAGGATTCTGGTTTGCTCCAACGATATTTAAAGGAGTAACTCAAGCTCATCGCATTGCTAGAGAAGAGATCTTTGGGCCAGTGCTATCTGTGCTTACTTTTAGAACTCCACAAGAGGCGATAGAGAAAGCCAATAACACTCCATTTGGGCTCTCGGCTGGCATTTGGACTGATAAGGGTTCAAGAATTCTCTGGGCAGGAAATCACTTAAAGGCTGGAGTTATCTGGGCCAATACCTTTAATAAATTTGATCCAGCAAGCCCATTTGGCGGATATAAAGAATCTGGCTGGGGCCGCGAAGGTGGACGCCATGGACTTGGCGCATATCTCAAGGGAGCTAAGTAATGAGTCTTGATATCAAGAAAACTTACAAATTATTTATTTCAGGCGCTTTTCCCCGAAGTGAATCAGGGCGCAGCTATGAGATTAGAGATAAAAAAGGAAACTTCATAGCAAATCCTGCTCAAGCATCGAGAAAAGATTTAAGGGATGCAGTTCTTGCAGCTAAGAACGCTCATTCCTCTTGGGCCTCTGCAACTTCCTATAACAGAGGACAGATTCTCTATCGAATCGCTGAAATTATGGAAGGCAGAAGCGAACAATTTGTTGCAGAGATTATGGCAATGGAATCAGTTGGTAGTAAGCAAGCTCAAGTGCAGGTAAGGCAAGCCATTGATACCTGGGTCTGGTATGCCGGATGGAGCGATAAGATTTCAACGATTGCAGGAAGTACTAATCCTGTTGCAGGACCTTTCTTTAACTTCACAGTTGCAGAACCACTTGGCGTGGTTGGAATTGTCGCTGAAGAAAAATCTTCACTACTAGGTGTTGTATTAGGACTTGCTCCAGTATTGGCAGCTGGAAATTGCGCCGTCTTACTTGCAAGCCAGAAGCGCCCACTATCTGCAATAACCCTTGCGGAGTGTTTAGCAACATCTGATGTTCCAGCAGGGGTAGTAAATATCCTCACTGGTCTAAGTGATGAATTAACTCCGCATTTAGCCTCACATATGGAGATAGATGGCCTTGATTTAAGTGGTGTTGATAGCAAAAGCGCTGCGGCTCTTCGCATTTCAAGTGTTGATAATTTAAAGAGAGTTCATAGTTTTTCAGCTGAAAAATCTCCTGAGCGGATTCTTTCCTTTATGGAATATAAGACGCTCTGGCATCCAATTGGTCTTTAGAACTTAGTAATTACAAGCGGCAATCTCTCTGCAACTTCACCCTTCTCAGAGATACTAACCGCGCCTTCTAGCGCTTGCTTGGCTCGTTCAAATCTCTCACTATCATCGCTATGAAGTGTGAATAGAGCAGATCCACTAACTATCTTCTCCCCTGGTTTGGCATGAATTTCAATTCCCGCTCCTTTTTGAACTGCCTCTCCTTGTCGCGCTCTTCCAGCTCCAAGGCGCCATGCGCTAATTCCAACTTTAAGCGCATCCATTGAGGAGATAGTTCCGCTCTTCTCTGCAGTGATAACCAACTTCTCCTTCGCAGTGGGAAGCGGGGCGCCAGGATCTCCACCTTGAGCTTTAACCATTTTTCTCCAGCGGTCCATCGCGCTTCCATCTTTGAGAGCAACTTCAGGATCTTTGCCCCTTACCTTTGCAGCATCAAGCATCTCTTTTGCCAAAATTAAAGTTAACTCAACAACATCTGCTGGTCCGCCGCCTGAAAGAACTTCTATTGATTCACGAACTTCAAGTGCGTTTCCGGCAGTGAGTCCAAGTGGAACATCCATTGCAGTCACAAGGGCTCTGGTATTTACTCCCGCTCTTTTTCCAAGTTCGACCATAACACTTGCTAATTCTTTGGCTTTCTCTGGATCTGACATAAATGCGCCAGATCCGGTTTTAACATCGAGAATTAAGGCGCTGGTTCCTTCAGCAATCTTTTTACTCATAATTGATGAAGCAATTAGTGGAATAGCGGGCACTGTTCCGGTCACATCTCGCAGTGCATAAAGCTTCTTATCCGCAGGTGCTAAGCCTGCACCTGCAGCGCAAATTACCGCCCCAACATCTTGCAATACTTTGAGCATCTGCTCATTACTTAGAGATGCTTGCCAACCAGGAATTGATTCCATTTTATCCAGCGTTCCACCAGTGTGGCCAAGGCCTCTACCTGATAGCTGTGGAACAGCAGCGCCGCAAGCAGCAACTAGTGGCGCAAGTGGAAGTGTGATTTTATCTCCCACCCCACCAGTTGAGTGTTTATCAACTGTTGGAACTCCAAGACTGGACCAATTCATTCTCTCGCCGCTATTAATCATTGCATCGGTCCAGCGCGAAATCTCGCGCATATTCATTCCATTTAATAAAATCGCCATCAATAAAGCAGAAATCTGTTCATCTGCTACCACACCGCGGGTATAGGCATCGACAATCCAGTCAATCTGCAAATCACTTAATTCGTTTCGATCACGCTTTGCTGAAATAATCTCAACGGCATCAAAGGCTTCAGTCATTATGTTTAATTCTTCTTATCTAGATCATCGGGACCAAAACCCCAAGGAAGGATCACCAACATATTTTGGGGACCAGATGGCGTCAATAATTGAAGTTCGTTTCCACCATGTTCGAATAGAAGTTGGCGACAGCGACCACATGGCGATAGAAGTTCTCCCTTTCCATCAACACAAACCACAGCAATTAATCTTCCGCCGCCGCTCATCAGTAAGTTGGAGGTCATCGAGCATTCGGCGCAGAGCGTTAAGCCATAGCTGGCATTTTCTATATTGCAACCACTAACAATTCGTCCATCACTAACTAAGCCAGAGGCTCCAACAGGGAAATTTGAATAAGGGGCATAAGCCTTCTTTGAAGCGCTAATAGCCTCTTTCTTTAATAGCTCCCAATCAATATTCATCTATTCATCTCCTACTCATAGCCCCTGCTGCTTAAGGTACTGCTCAAATTCTTGCGGGACTAACTTTGGCTTAACTTTCAATAAGGCGCTACGAATCGTCATCTCAGCAGCCTCCTCTAGGTTTAAGGCCCGCGAGTAGGCAAGGCGAGGATTTTCAGCAACTACTACACATCCATGGTTTTCAAGAATGACAACATTGCAATCTTTAATGGCAGTTGCAGTTGCCTCTGCCACCTCTTGAGTTCCTGGAGCAATCCAAGGAATACGAATAATTTTTCGCAAGTAATAGAGATGATCAGTTGTCACAAGCTGTATCTCCTCATCAATTGCTGCTGCAAAAATACTTGCTTGCGGATGCAGGTGAATACAGGTATTAATATCCTTTCGAGCGCGATAGCTCTCAAGATGGACGCGATACTCTGATGAAGGCTTTGCCGATCCCTTTGCAATATTTCCATCAAGATTCATTAGGGCAAAGCTGCTCTCATCTAACTGATCAAGTTCGCTACCAGTTCTTGTAATTAAGAATTCTTTGCCACCCTTTAACAACATCGAGAGATTACCTCCAGAGCCCACAACTAATCCCCTATCAACTACTGCTTTACCGATTTTGATAAGAGAGGCAATTTCGCTCTCCGAATTAAGTGAAGTTATCTCTGAGACCATAATTACTCTCCGGCCTTTGTCTCAAAGATGTAGAGCTCTAAAGTGCTCATATTTCAACACCAGCTCCAAGGTTATAGACGCACTTATCAGTAACTATTGCCGTTATATATCTTGCTAGAGTCACATCAAATGCTGGGTTATAGCTCTTTGCCCCTAGCGGAGCCACAGCATTTCCAGCAAAGTGGGTGACCTCGCTATCGGCTCTAAATTCAATCTCTATCTCAGCACCACTTGCAAGTGATCTATCGATTGTTGACTCTGGAGCAACTACTAGAAATGGAATGCCAGACTCTTTAGCAGCAACTGCAACACCAAGTGATCCAATTTTATTTGCGCTATCACCGTTTCTAGCGATGCGATCTGCTCCAATTAATACCGCATCAATAAGTCCTGAGAAGAGAGCGCTTGCCGCAGCTCCATCTGGAAGGATTCGATATTTAATTCCTGCCTCACTTAACTCCCAGGCAGTTAAGCGAGAGCCTTGAAGTAGGGGGCGAGTCTCATCGGCAAATACTTCCTCGATATATCCCTGCTCACTTAGCTCTCGAATTACTCCAAGAGCCGTTCCCCAATCACTAGTTGCTAGAGATCCGGTGTTGCAATGGGTAAGGATTCTAAGTTTTCTCTCTCCGCACTTATCTAATAAAAAGGCAGCCCCAAGTTTTCCCATCGCTCTATTTGCAAGGCCATCAGCGTGGCTAATAGCTAGAGCTGATTTCAATACAGAGGAGGGGCCATTAACTAATTCCGGAGTAACTTGATCAACTCCCCAGGCAAGATTGACCGCGGTAGGGCGAGCGGCTCTTAAGGCAGAAATTGCGCTATCTATCTCTTCCTGGCTCCAGCCTTGCTGCTGGCTACGAAGGGCAATTAGAGCCACCCCAAAGGCTCCGGCAACTCCCAGAGCTGGAGCTCCGCGAACCGCCAAAGTTTGAATCGCTTCAATTAATTCTTGGTGAGTTTTTATTGTAAGGATTTTCTTCTCATGGGGAAGCAGGCGCTGATCAATCAGAGTAATTGCCCCATCGCCCTGCTCGAGAAAATCGATTGTTCTCACCCAAGCAGTCTAAAGCCAGAGTTGATACTTGGGAACCAGAGTTTTTGAGCAAAGGTGAAAATAGGTCACAAAAATGTGATGGGACACGGGGCCTTTTGAATCGGCCAGCATTTCTCCTTCATTTCTGGCACGGATAGGATTCCCGTATCAGTGAGCCTCCCCGAAATAGTCATATAAATGAACTTATTTCTCCACTGGTAATCGATCGATTTACCCTCGGGCATACCTCATTGCCAGAGATCTTTGAGAGGAGATTCATGATTAAGCGCGTGATATCTGTAGTAGCTGTAGTTGCACTTACAGCTCTAGGTTTTGCGGCACCATCTAAGGCAGCATCGGAAAGTGATTGCGGTACCGGAAAACTTTTCTGCATCGGTTTAGTAACTGATACTGGAAAAGTTGATGACAAGTCATTTAACCAATCTGCATGGGAAGGCGCCAAAGCTGCGGCTAAGTCAAATGGCGGTTTCGCTAAATATATCGAAACAACAGATCCAAAAGACTATGCCACAAATATCGGCCAGTTTGCTGATAAAAACTACAATGTAATTATTGGTGTTGGCTTCCTAATGGCAGAGGCTATGACTACAGCTGCTGCTGAGTATCCAAAAATTAAGTTCATTGGTGTAGATCAATTCCAGGGAGCTGCTGTTCCAAATCTAACTGGACTAGTTTTCCCAGAAGATAAGGCTGGATTCCTTGCAGGATATCTAGCTGGACATCTAACAAAGACTGGTAAGACTGGCGCAGTTCTTGGAACTGACCTTGTTCCACCAGTTCGTTACTTCGGAGAGGGATACCGCAACGGCGTTGCATATGCTGCTAAGGAACTTAAGAAGAAGTATCCAGCAACAAAATTGATTTATCACGCTCCAGATAACGCATTCAATGACCCAGCATGGGGTGGAACAACTGCTCAGCAGCTTCTCTCCCAGGGTTATGACGTCATCTTCGGCGCAGGTGGAAACACTGGAAACGGTGCACTACTTCGCGTTGCAAAGAAGAAAGGTGCATATTGCATCGGCGTTGATAGCGATCAATGGGGAACACTTCCTGAGGCTCGTCCTTGCCTTGTAACTTCAGCAATGAAGTTAATCGATAAGGGCGTTGCTGCAGTGGTTAAGACCATTGTTGAAGGAACAGATAAGGGCGGAAACTACTTTGGAAAAGTCGGACTTGCTCCACTACACGACTTCTCAAGCAAAGTTCCTGCTGCATATCAAGCTAAGTTGAAGGCAATTACTCCAAAGGTTCTTAACGGAACTGTTAAGACCGGAGTTAAGCTCTAAGACTTAAGTTAAGGTTATAACGAAAGGGAGATACGCTTTTAAAAGGGGCGTATCTCCCTTTAAAACAAGAGAAGAAGTTTTAGTTTCAAAAATCATTGGAGAAGCTTGTGGATGCTAAGCAAAGCAAAAAACTTGATTTCAGCCCAATATTAGTTCCGCTGTTATCAATTGTTGTTGCATTAGCATTTGGCGGTATTTTAATTTTTATTCAAGGAATTGACCCACTTTTAGCTTATAGAGTTCTATTCACAACTGCTTTTGGATCCTTTGATGGAATCGCAATTACTTTGGCCAAAGCCACGCCTTTGATTCTTAGTGGCCTTGCGGTAGCGATTTGTCTTAGAGCGGGTCTATTTAATATCGGAGCTCAAGGCCAATTAATCTCTGGTGCCCTTGCCTCCGCATGGGCTGGGTATACCTTTGTTGGTCTTCCTGCTTTAGTTCACATCCCACTAGCTTTAATCTTTGGCGCATTCTTTGGAGCGCTAGTTGCTTTAGTCGCAGCAGTATTAAAGGCTTACCGCGGAGTTCATGAAGTCATCACAACTATTATGTTAAATAGCATTGTTATTGCGCTCTCTGACTACTTAACCAGTAATCCATTTAAAGAACCAGATCAGCCCCTTACTAGAACTCCAAAGATCCAAGAATCGGCTCAAATGCCTGATTTATTAGGCCTGCCACTGGGATTCTTTTTAGCTATCGGACTTTCCATCACACTCTGGTGGATCATGAGAAATACCACTACTGGGTTTAGTATTGAAACAATTGGAAGAAATAAAAATGCCGGGTGGTATGCCGGAATCTCGGTCAAGAAAACCATCATGTTAAGTATGTTAATTGGTGGTGCGGTTGCAGGGGTTGCTGGAGCAGTTGAAACTTTAAGCATTATTGGAAGATTTGAGCCCGCATTTAATGCAGGGCTTGGTTTTGATGGAATTACTGTGGCCTTGCTTGGCAGAGCAAATCCACTTGGCGTTATCCCTGCTGCAATTCTCATCGGCGGAATGCGTGCAAGTGGCTCTACGGTTCAGTTTGAAGCAGGAGTTGCCCCTGAGTTGGTAGACCTTCTTCTTGCCATGATTTTATTCTTTGTCACCGCTCCGCTTCTTGCTCGATTCTTTAAGAATCGCAAAGAGAATGTGGCCATGACAAGCGGTTGGAGCAACTAATGAAACTACGCACTAGCCATTATTTGATCTTTGCCTTCGTTGCAGCTTTCACTTATTTCTACAGTAAGGATGGATTAGTAGCCACATCAGTTCTATACACCGCAATTCAATTTGCGCTTCCCCTAGCACTTGCCGCAATGGTTGGAGTCATGTGTGAGCGAACTGGAGTTGTAAATATCGGCATCGAAGGAACTATGTTGATTTCAGCCTTCACAGCTTTTTTTGCTGGAGCTATTTTGAAAAATACTGTGCAAGGAATGCTAGTCGGAGTCTTTACTGGTGCAATGATGGGGCTGCTATTGGCCCTCATGGCAGTTAATTGGAAAATGGATCAGATCATTGCTGGGGTAATCTTAAATATTTTGGCTGCAGGTATTACATCCTTTTACTATCGCCAGAATTATTCAATTCCCTCAACCCTTGACCCAATTGACCTTCCAGTAGTTGGTGCCTGGCCCATTCTTGGTCCAGTTCTATCTTTCCACGGCCCAATTACCTACTTTGGAATCTTTTTTATTTTAGGACTCTGGTTTGCTCTCTATAAAACTTCATGGGGTCTGCGTTCAAGAGCAGTTGGGGAGCATCCATCAAGTGCTGATACTGCGGGAGTTTCAGTAACAAGACTCCGCTACTTAAATGTCACTGCTGCAGGAGCAGTTGGTGGACTTGCTGGCTCATACCTTGCACTTGAAGCAGTTGGAATCTTTGAACGAGGATTTACTGCAGGCAAGGGCTTTACCGCGCTTGCCATCATGATCTTTGGTAGATGGAATCCACTTGGCGCACTTGCTGCTGCCTTGTTCTTTGGATTAACCCAAGCGGTAACTAACCAGTTGATGATTGATGAAGTAGTGGAAATTCCTCCCCAATTTATAAACATGCTTCCCTACATTCTGACAATTGTTGTTCTAGCAATCTCGGCTGGAAAAGTTCGCCCGCCAGCTGCTGAAGGCATCCCTTATGAGAAAGAGAAGTCATGAAGACTCTTCTAGAAATTGAGGGCATAAGCAAAAGCTTTGGTTCAGTCGTTGCCAATGAAGATATCTCACTTACAGTTAGAGAAGGTGAGATTCTTGCTCTCCTTGGTGAGAATGGCGCTGGCAAGTCAACGTTAGTTAAAGCAGTATTTGGTCTAGTTAAGCCTGATGCTGGCAGTATAAGAATTAATGGCACGGTTATGGAAAGTGGTGATACCGCTGCAGCAATTGCTAGTGGCGTAGGAATGGTTCACCAACATTTTCAATTAGTTCCAGTCATGAGCGTTACAGAGAACTTGATTCTCGGGGATGAACCAAAGCGATTTGGTGTAGTCAACATCAAGCAGGCAAAGAAAGAAGCTTTGGCTCTCTCTGAGAAATATGGCCTTGAAGTTGATCCTGATGCCATTATTGAAGATCTTCCGGTTGGCATGGCCCAAAGGGTTGAAATTCTTAAGGCTCTAAGGCGCGATGTTAAGTTACTTATTCTTGATGAACCAACAGCGGTATTGACCCCCCAAGAAACTGATGAACTCCTTGAAGTTTTGAGAAATCTCGCCAAACGTGGGGTTGGAATTCTCTTTATTACCCATAAGCTGCGTGAAGTCATGGCAGTTGCTGATCGAATCGCTGTTCTTCGTGGTGGGAAGCTAATGGGTACTACGACTCCTAAGGAGAGTAGTGAATCAAAACTTGCCCAGATGATGGTGGGGCGCGAAGTCGTTCTGCGTGTGGAAAAGAGTCAAGCAAAACCTAAAGAAGTCCTTCTATCGATAAAGAATCTTCGAGTAAGTGATGATAGAAAACTTGAGTCCGTTAAGGACTTATCGCTAGAAGTTCATGCGGGAGAAATTCTAGGTATTGCAGGCGTTGAAGGAAATGGCCAGCGAGAATTAGTCGAAGCTATCTGCAGTATGCGCTCACGCTTAAGTGGTGAAATAGTTGTCAAAGGCAAAGCAATTCCAAACCTGAATCCAAGGGCTGCGCATCTGGCAGGCGTTTCTCATATTCCTGAAGATCGTGAGAAGCATGGATTAGTAACTTCTTACTCCATCGCTGATAACTTAGTTTTAAACAGATTCGACCAAGCACCATTTGCAAGTGGTTGGATTAGAAGTTTAGAAGAAGTTGCAAGCAATGGTGAAGCACTCGTTGAGAAATTTGATATTAGGGCTCCAAATGCCTCCCTCTCAGCTGGCTCACTATCTGGTGGAAATAAACAGAAAGTTGTTGTTGCAAGGGAGTTAAGCCAAGAGCTAGATGTAGTTGTAGCTGCTCAACCAACTCGAGGCGTTGATGTGGGATCAATCGAATTTATCCATAACCAATTGATTGCTGCTCGTGATGCTGGAGCAGCTGTTCTCTTGGTCTCTGCAGAGCTTGATGAAATTCTCTCCCTTGCTGACAGGATAGCAGTCATCTCTAACGGCAAGATTGTTGCAATATTTAATTCCAAAGAGGCAGATAGAAATACCATCGGCCGATTGATGGCTGGCCTGGCATCCTGATTCGATGCCAAAAACGATTGGATTAATTGCTGGTACTGGCTTCTATGACCTTCCCGCACTAAAAAAAGGTGAATCCAAAGAGTTAGACACCCTTTATGGAAAAGCTCAAATTAGAAGTGGGAATTGGAACGGCGTTCACCTTATATTTCTAACCCGTCATGGAAGCGGCCATAGCATTCCACCTCATCTGATCAATTATCGAGCCAATATCAAGGCAATGAGTGAGCTAGGCGTTACCGAAATCATCGCAATCAATGTAGTTGGTGGAATCGATCCAAAGCTGGCTCCGGGTGATCTTTGTCTAATTGATGATTTCATTGATTTCACCTCGGGTAGGCAGCACACTTTCTCAGATGGATTAAAACCTGGTGTTCAACATGTTGATCTCACTCGCCCATATGATGCAAAAATACAGAGCGCGCTTCGCCAAAGCGCTAAGGAGTCAAGAATTTTGCTCCATGAAAATGGAGTCTATGCTGGCTTTAATGGACCTAGATTTGAAACCCCTTCAGAGATTCGACTAGCAGCACTTGCTGGAGCGACGGTTGTTGGAATGACAGGATGTCCCGAAGTGAGTCTGGCAAGAGAGCTTGGTATCGCTTATGCCAGCATTGCTCTAGTTGTTAATCCTGCAGCAGGATTAAGTAAAGATGAGATAACAATGGATGAGATAAATAAGGCCCTTGACCTAGGAAAATCTAAAGCTTTAACAGTGATTGAAGGCGCACTAAAGGTTTTGGCTTAAAAGTGAGCGCTTTTGATTTAGTGATAGAGAATGCAACCTATATCGTCACATCTGATAGCAAAAATACAGTCCTTAAAGATTGTTCTATTGGGATTAAAGATAAGAAGATTATTGCAATTCAAGGCGCAGGCAGTTTAAAAGGTGCTAAGACCTACAATGCTAAAGGTAAGTTAATTGCTCCAGGGCTAATAAATACTCATACCCATCTAGCAATGTCTTTGCTGCGCGGCTGGGCAGAAGGAGTAAATCTTCAAGGATTTCTAGAGCGAGTCTGGGCAGCCGAAGGATTAATTATGAATCCTAAAAATGTTGCCCTTGGAACCCAACTAGGCGCACTTGAATCACTTCTTGCTGGAACCACAACCACCCTTGATATGTATCTCTATCCAGATTCGGCCCACAAAGGCGCAGCAAGTACTGGGATCAGACACATAACTGGCCCACTCTTCTTTGATTTCACTGGTCTTGATGGCCTTGATTGGGAAGCCAGATTAGAGATAGCAAAAAAATGGGAGCAGGTGCTTCAAGATGTTGGTGGGCCAGTTGTTCCTGCCTATCTAATGCCGCATTCAACCTACACCGTCTCACCTGATCACCTAGTTGAAATTGGAAAGCTAGCCAAGCAGATGGGAGCTTCAATAAGTATTCATATCTCTGAAAATCTTGGAGAAAATGATGATGTTGCTAAACGTTTCGGCAAGTCTCCAACTGCAATATTACAAGAAACTGGAATCTTAAATTCTCATACCTTATTAGGACACGGCGTTCACTTATCAGATGAAGACATTAAATTACTACAAAAGGCAGGAGCTGCAGTTGCCCATTGCCCTGGAAGCAACCTCAAATTAGGAAGTGGAATTGCAAATATTAAAAAATATCAAAGTAGTGATCTATGTGTTGCACTTGGAACTGATGGTTGCTCATCAAGTAATGATCTAGATATGTGGGCGGTTATGCGAGTGGCTGCCAACCTTTATGCCCAAAGCAATGGTCCAGAAAACTTAAGGGCAAGTGAGATATTTCGTATGGCAACAATTGAGGCAGCAAGAGCCTTAGGACTAGAGAGTTCTATTGGAAGTATTGAGGTTGGTAAAAGTGCAGATCTGATCTCAATAGATTTAAACAAGGCGCATCTAATTCCGCTTCATGACATATTTGCCCAGCTTGTCTTTGCTGCTGGACGCGGCGATGTGAGCGATGTTTGGGTTGATGGGAAACAAGTAATAGCAGATGGGAAGTCAACTTTGATTGATTTCTCACAATTATCTTTGGAAGTAGATGTTGTTGTGCAGACTTTGCGTGAGGAATTTAATGAACAAGGATGAATTGATAGAAAAACTTGATTTGCAGCCCCTTGAAGGTGAAGGTGGTTTATTTTCAACGATTTATCGAGATGAATTAAGCAATGCAATTTACTTTATGGTGGTCTCCCCCGATTTCTCAGCCTGGCATCGCCTGCCCCAGGCCGAGCTCTGGCTTCATTTATCTGGCGATCCCCTTCTGCTTCACAGCATTGAAAACGGTCAACTTATCAGCCACCGACTAGAGCAAGATGGGCAGCATCTTGCCTGCCAAGTGCCAGCTAA
>Ga0247834_1000443_pt1 | contig 79585 bp, 64 predicted proteins | sample LaCruzMarch2015__8_FD_187118 | JGI IMG/M metagenome (GOLD analysis project Ga0247834, IMG submission 187118) | Freshwater microbial communities from meromictic Lake La Cruz, Castile-La Mancha, Spain - LaCruzMarch2015_12m | ecosystem: Environmental > Aquatic > Freshwater > Lake | place: Spain...
CCCACGCCTCGCCTTGTGGGCAAAACGGACGTCCGCGCAGGTAATCGAAGGTCGTCTCGTCGGGGTTCACGTACCCCACCCGGGCGCCGCCCTCGATGCTCATGTTGCACACGGTCATGCGTTCCTCCATCGAGAAGGCATCGAAGGTCGAACCCCCGTACTCATACGCAAAGCCAATGCCGCCGTTGACGCCGAGTTTTCGGATGATGTGCAGGATGACGTCCTTCGCGTAAACCCCGGGCGAAAGCTTGCCGTCCACTTGGATGCGGCGGACTTTCAAAGGACCCAGCGCCAAAGTTTGCGTCGCCAGGACGTCACGAACCTGACTCGTGCCGATGCCAAACGCGATCGCGCCGAATGCACCGTGCGTGGACGTGTGGGAGTCCCCGCAGGCAATCGTGGTTCCTGGCTGCGTGATTCCCTGTTCGGGACCGACAATGTGCACGATGCCCTGCCGGCCGCCGTCCAGATCGAAAAACGTGATCCCGGCATCCAGGCAGTTTTTGCGCAGTTCCTTGATCATCGCATCGGCCATCCCGTCGGAAAACGGCTCCGTGCGCTCGTCGGTGGGGACGATGTGGTCGACCGTCGCGAACGTGCGATGCGGATATAGCACGGGAAGGTGGAGGTCGCGCAGCATCCCGAAAGCCTGAGGGCTCGTCACTTCATGAATGAGGTGCGTGCCGATCAGGAGTTGGGTCTGGCCGTTGGGGAGCACGCGAACCGTGTGCGCCTCCCACACCTTCTGGAACAACGTCTTTGGCATAGGTCGAGTCGGTGAGCCTACGTCGGGGTGGGCCCTGACGCAAGTACGTCGCGCTTGAAAAAGCCTTCATGGCGTGTGACAAACACGGAGTGCGTAGTACCTTCCCCTAGTATGCCGATCGAACGTCCTGAGAATTGGTTCCTGCGAAAGCACGGCGACAACGAAACCTTCGGCCCGATTCACTTCGATCGGATCGTGGAATGGGCGCAGGCGGCCCAAGTCGCCCCGCACGATACGGTGTCAGAGAACGGGGAAACCTGGACGAAGGCCCCCATGGTTCCGGAACTCCGGATGGATTGGTTGGTTCAGCTCAGCGACGAGAGCTTCTACGGGCCCACGACGATTGGGGCACTCCGCGAATTCCTGCTGTTGGGGGAAATCGCGTCGGAAACCACGATCATCGACTGCTGCAGCGGCCGGATTTTTCTTTATGGGCAGGCGGACTTTTTCCCAACGGCTGAAAAGGAGCTCGCTCCCGCCGGCTTCCCGGAACCCGCAAAACGCAGCATCCGGCACAGCCTGCAACAGCGGATCCGGGAACTCGAACTCGCGCTGGTTGAAAAACATCGCCTCCTCCGGGTTGCGGACGAACGCATTCTGAAGCTCGAAAATCGGGTGCGCGAGCTCGAGCGCCAGTAGCAGTCTCGAGTGGCATAAGTTGTCTTTGTCGTCCGCTGACGGACGAACAGACCTGAAGACCTACAAGTTCGACGCTGCAGGGATCTGGTATTGATCTAGCAGCGCTTTTTCCTGATCTCGGGCCAGATCGGCATCGATGTACATGACGCCCGGATCCTCCTCGATCTCGATCTTGTGATATCCATTGATCGGCGTTTTCACCGCCTCCGCCACATCGTCCAGATTCCGGATTTGGCGGTCATTCACCTTCTTGACGATGACATGATCGAGTTCGTCGTACCCGATCGCGAGATCCGACGGAAGGATCTGGCTGAGGAACACCACCTTCCCACGGTCGGCCGCTTGCTCGCGCTGGAACTCATCGATGTACACCAGGCGCTGCGGCGCTTCCTTCTTCCAGTCCGGCCCCCATTCGCGCAGGTACGAACGGGAGAGTTCCTGCAAAACGAGGCCGCCCAAAATGAAATAACGGGGTTGCTGATCGGCGACCAAATTTTCACTGATGATGGACTTCGGATCCGGCGCTTCCAATTCCACAGGAAGGTTCACGGTCTTGCCGTTCCGGAAAACCGTGAACTCCACGGTTTTTCCAGCCGGGAAAACGGTGTTGGTGAGATGGCTAAACGGAATTCGTCCGTACACCGGATCCTCGTAGTTGCCGTCGGAATCGACCGCGTACTCGCCGACCTTCAGCAAAATATCGCCTTCCTGAAGGCCGGCCTTTTGCGCCGGTCCACCCTGGACGATCTCGGTGACGTAAACCCCTCCAGCGTCGGGGGCGATCCCTACGTACCGCCGCAATTGGGGATCGCGCAGCGCGGCGAACGACATGCCTGCCCGGGGAAAGTTCTCGAAGGGCTGATGTACCGCAGCCGAGAGGAAGCGGCGAATGACCGGCGCGGGCACAAGGTCGCCTGTCTGACTCCGGGTATCGTACCGCATGAGGATGCCGACGAGGGAGCCGTTCCGCACTGCAGGCAGCGTGAAGCTCTGGTCGCGGAATTGCAGCGGCAGACTGACGCGGAACACAAGCAGGGCGATTTGGTCCAAGGGATAATTGGCCACGGTGATCGTCGTGATCGTTCCCGCGGTGGTCGCGAGGCTGCCGTTGGACTCGAGTTGGAGCAACTCGATCCGATCCCCCACGCGCGCCTGATCGTCGATTCCGAGCGGCTTGCTTTTTGCAAGGAAATCGGGGTCGGTCGGTGCCAGGAGGGCGAGGTTGGTTTCGTAATCGACCGCAACGACCGTCGCGGCGGATTTCACCCCGCCTGATGCGGTTTCGAGTTCGATGAACGTGTGATTGGCGACGAGTTCAGCGGAGGTCAGTACGCGGCCGCCTTCGATGACGGCACCGAGTCCGCGGCGGCTGAAGGGGAGTTTCTTTTGCCAGGGGCGGAAGAAATCGAAGTTCTGATTGGTGGAATTGACCCGCACGACGGATGCGGGGCTTGCGACCGCCGTTGGGGAAGGGGCGGGAGTGGGTGCGGGCGGTGTGGTGCCGGCCCGGGCTGAAAGCGTCAGCAACAGGCCGAGGAATACAATCAGGGTCCGCTTCATGGCGTGAGGTTTTGTTCGAAGCGCACTCCGTAGCGTTGGCGGATGCGATCGCGTGCGGCTTCCACTTCCTTGCGCTCCAGTACGATCGGACGACCTTCGCCCAGTAGCTTGATCACGTAGTAGTCCTCGGGTTTGGCAAATGCTTCCGCGACATCCTCGAGGCGCAGGATCTTCGCGCCGTTGATTTCGTCCACGATCCCGAAGCGATAATCGCTGAGGTAGGCGTTAATCGGGTCCGCCAGGATACCGCTGAGGACGACGGGTTCGGGGTGAGTTTTATAAAGGTGGTCCGAGATAAAATGCTCAAAGAGGTACCGGAGCCGGAGATTTTGCGGATTCTGTGCCGTCGCGAAATTACGGTCGAGTGGTTGGAAAATCAGCCCGCCGAAAACGACGAATCTGGGTTTCAAATCGTACTGCGTCGACTGCATCTGGAACGGCCAGGGCGAGCTCAGCGGGAAGGAAACCTTCTGCGCCTGTCGATCCCGCCAAATTTCGAGTTCCACCTTGTCGCCCAGTAGCTTGCGTTCGACGATCTCCGCAAGCGGGACCCCGTCGTTTTCGAGCAGGACGTTGCCGTCACTCGCGATCGGGTAGCCGTCAATGGCGAGCAGCACATCGCCGCGGCGCAAGTGGCCATCGGCCGCCCCACCCCCGTACACATCCCCGACGAACACCCCGATGTCGTTGTCCGGCAACCCCAGCGCGCCACGCGCCGCCCGGTTATAAAGCGGGAACGTACTGATCGCGAGGTCCACATACCGGTCGTATTTCCCGTCCTCCACATCCTTCAGGAAGCGCCGGATGACGGGCGTCGGGATCATGTAACCCACGTTCTGTGCGACGTCGCCGCTGTAACCCTGGAAGGCGACGCCGATGACTTTCCCGTTCTGTAACACCGGTCCGCCGCTGTTCCCTGGATTGATTGCCGCATCGATCTGGATGGCGAGATGGGAGTCCACTCCCGAGTGCGAGTACGGCTGGAAGTCGATCCGTGAAACGACTCCCCGGGTGACGGACATCCGGTCGCCTCCAATGGGGAAGCCATAGACGGAAACGGTGGACTCAATGGCGGGGATCCCCCCGAACTCGAGCGGCTTCGTATTTCGGAAAAACCGGGGATCCTCCACCGTGAGCAGGGCGAGGTCGCAGTCGTGCGCGACAAACTGCACCCGCGCGGGATATGGACGCGGATCTCCCTCGTGGGAAACGGTGATGTAGCGCGCGTTGCTGACGACGTGGGCGTTCGTCATGATGCGATTGCCGGCGACGACGAACCCGGCGCCGACGCCGCTTGAGATTTCCCCGGGGTTCCACGGCGTTTTGTAATCCGGATTCTGGCCCACCGCCGCGATTCGGACGACACTGTCCGCCATGCTCGTGGCTGCCGCGACGTCGCCGAGGACCCACAGGCTAATCAGAATGGTACAAAAGGCGGCCCGGGACATTCGAATGCAAGGTAGGGGGAGACGGTGAAAAAGCAATGCCGCCGACGGCAAAGCTTCGCGGTCGGTCGTCTTAGTGTGACGAAAACGTAACGCACCCAGCGGGTCGATCCGCGACTTTGCAATTGTGTTCCGGCGGCCATCTGCGCCTGATCAGCCTGCATGGCAGACGAAACACCCATCCTGTCGATCCGTGACCTTCACAAGAGTTACGACGAAACGGAGATCCTGAAAGGCGTGAGTCTCACGGTGGAGGAAGGGGACCTCGTCTCCATCATCGGTCCTTCCGGGTGCGGGAAGTCGACGTTCCTCCGCTGCATGAACTGCCTCGAGGTGCTCGACAGCGGCACCATCGCGATCGCGGGGGTGACGTTGGAGAAAAAGGATGCCGCCACCGACCCCGACCGGGATTTCTCCCGCAAGGCCCACGAACTCCGCCAGCGCGTCGGCATGGTGTTTCAGAACTTCAACTTGTTCCCGCACCGGACCATCCTGCAGAACGCGATGCTGGCCCCCATGGTGGTCCTCGGAGTTTCCAAAACCGAGGCGGAAGCGACCGGGATGCGCTTTCTGGAAAAGGTCGGTCTCGCCGCGTTTCGCGACCGTTACCCCTCGCAAATGTCCGGCGGCCAACAGCAGCGCGCCGCCATCGCCCGCGCCCTGTGCATGAACCCGAAGGTCATGCTCTACGATGAGCCCACCTCCGCCCTCGATCCGCAACTCGTCGACGAGGTGCTCCAGGTCATGCGCGACCTCGATAATGAGGGGATGACCCAGATCATCGTCACGCACGAGATGCGGTTCGCCCGCGATGCCTCGGATTACATCGTGTTCATGGAGGGGGGATACATTGTCGAGGTCAGTGATGAGGACGAAATCTTCACCGAACCCAAAGACGAACGCACACGCCGCTTCCTTGCCCGCTTCCTGTAATGACCGACATGAAACGTCTCCTCTCTCTTTTCGTCCTTTGCGCGTTCCTGACAGGTCCGCTGGTCGCACAGGATCTACCCGCCGACGCTCCCGTGCTCCGTTGGGCCGCCGCCCCGGACAGCAACGCTCCGTATTCGTTTTACGATGCGAGCAACAAGCTCACGGGCTTCGAGTACGAAATCATCCTCGCCGTTGCGAGGAAGATGGGTCGCAAGCCGGAGTTCATTCAGAATGATTGGGATGGGCTCATCCCTGGGCTCGGCCGCGGGATGTACGACTGCGTGATCTGCGGCATCGAGATAAACCCCGACAAGGCCGGGGAGGTCGATTTCTCGATGCCTTACTTCATCACCTTCGAACAACTCGTCCTTCGCAAGGGATCCCCGGATGTGACCAAGCTCTCGGAGTTGAGCGGGAAAGCCATCGGAACGCTCGACCAGACCGCTGCCCTCAAGATGCTCCAGTCCACCCCTGGCGTGGACGCGCGCACTTATCAGCAGGAGATGAATGCGTACCGGGACGTCGAATCCGGGCGCATCTACGGCGTGCTGCTCGATTACCCCATCGCCATGTTCTACGCGTCTCCGATGAAGGACCTCGCGTTCGTCGGGCCTCCGTTTGGCATGATCTCGTACGGTATCGTGGTCAAAAAGGGAAACACCGCGCTCCTTGACGAAATCAACAAGGCGTTGAAGGAAGTGATTGATAGCGGGGAACTTCGGGACATTCTTTCCCGTTGGAACCTGTGGACGCCGACAATGGCGAAGGCGCTGAACCAGCCGGTCGATCCGAGCCTGCCACCCACCCAGTACCTCGCCTTCATCGGAGCCGCCACGCAGAGTCCCACGCTGCTCCAGCGCCTCGAACGCTACGCGACTTACACGCCGCTTCTCATCGATGCGGCGATCCTTACGCTCAAGGTGTCGATCCTCGGCATGGCGCTCGCCATCGTGGTCGGTTTCACTTTCGCGGTGTTCCGCGTCTACGGACCCTGGCCCCTTCGGATGCTGGCGACGCTGTACATCGAGATCATTCGCGGCACACCGTTGCTGATTCAGTTGCTGATCATCTACTACGGACTTCCGAATATTGGGATCAAATTGGACCCGTTCATCGCGGGGGTGCTCGGCCTCGGGCTCAATTACGCCGCCTATGAGGCGGAAAACTACCGGGGCGGGCTCATGGCGATCCCGAAGGGTCAGATGGAAGGGGCACGCGCGCTTGGGCTGACGCATACGCAGGGTTTGCGTCATGTCGTCATCCCGCAGGCCTTCCGGATGGTGTTGCCTCCGGTGACGAATGACTTTATTTCCCTGTTGAAGGATTCGTCCCTGGTGTCGATGGTCACCCTTGTGGATCTCACGGGAGCCTATAACCGGATGGCCACGGGGACGTTCGACTACTTCGGAACGGGGCTTCTGGTTGCGGCGATTTACCTGCTGATCGGACTCCCCTTCGTCCGGTTGGCGCGCTACACGGAGCGGACCTTGGCTGTGGATCAGCGGCGTCCAACCCAGAAGCCCGGGGCATTTCACTTCCCGGCGATAGGCAAAAAGGCGTCCTGAAAAGGAGAACGGACTTTCCAGTCCGTTTGCTTGTTTGAACGACACGGGTTGGAAAACCCGTGCTCCTTTGGCGCACAGGCCGGATTTCCCACTTTCCTGACGACAACATCGACGATTTCGCGTTCCGCATTCGACAATCGCGCTTTGTCGTTGAATGATCCGCGCATGTCCTACGATTTGATCGTTATTGGGGGCGGGCCGGCGGGGTATGTCGGCGCCATTCGCGCGGCTCAGCTCGGCAAGAAGGTCGCCTGTGTGGAGAAAGAACGTGCCGGCGGCACCTGCCTCAACTGGGGATGCATCCCCACCAAGTCCCTCCTGCGCAATGCGGAGCTCTATCAGCTCATGACGAAGCATGCGGGAGAATTCGGATTGTCCTTCGATAATCTCAAATTCGACTGGGACGCCGTGATCGGCCGGAGCCGTAAGGTCGCGGACCGATTGGCAGGCGGAATCGAGATGCTCTTTAAGAAGAACAAAATCGACTACATACGGGGCGAAGGCTCCATCCCGAAAGCCGGCGTCGTGGAAGTCACCGACAAGGACGGCAAAAAATCCTCCATCGAAGGCAAGTTCATCCTCGTCTCCACGGGTGTCGTCACGCGCGAGATGCCGGGATTCCCCTTTAACGGAACCTCGGTCGTTGGCAGTCGCAAGGCGATGGTGCTTCCGAAGCTGCCGCAGAGCATTATCGTCATCGGAGCCGGAGCGATTGGGGTGGAGTTTGCCTATTTCTTCAACGCATTCGGCGCGAAAGTGACGATTGTCGAGATGCTCCCAAACGTCCTCCCGGTGGAGGACACAGAGGTCAGCGTCACGCTCGAGAAGTCTCTGACGAAGCAGGGGATCCGCATCCTGACAGGCACGAAGGTCGTGAAGCCAGAGGTGACGGATTCCGGCGTTCGCATTCAGGTGGAAGGCAAGGCGACGGAGACGTTGGAAGCCGAAATCGCGCTGGTGGCGATCGGCGTATCGCCGCTCATGCCCGGGGGATTGCAGATCGAGACCGACGCCAAAGGGTGGATCAAAACGAATGACCGCTACGAGACGAACATCCCCGGCGTCTTTGCGGCCGGAGACATTATCGGTCCGCCCTGGCTGGCGCATGTGGCCAGCTTTGAAGGAATCCAGGCCGTGGAAGGAATGTTCGGCAAGATCACGCCAAAAAAGGTGACGGTCTTCCCGGGCTGCACCTACTGCCACCCGCAGGTTGCAAGCGTCGGCCTCACGGAGCGCGCGGCAAAGGAAAAGGGATTGAAAGTCAAGATCGGCAAGTTTCCGTTTCTCGCCAACGGCAAGGCGTTGGCAGTTGGCGACAGCGAGGGCTTCACCAAGCTCATCATGGGCGAGGAGAATGGCGAAATTCTCGGCGCGCACATCATCGGCGCGGACGCCACGGAAATGATCGCTGAACTCGGTCTCGCAATCACGCTCGAGGCCACGCACGACGAGATCGCGGCGACAATCCACGCACACCCCACCCTGAGCGAAACCGTTCACGAAGCGGCGGAGCAGGCATACGGCCACGCCGTCCACATTTAACCCTCCAAAGCATCTTCGCGTCCTTGCATCTTTGCGTGACCCATCCGAGGCAAACCTCATGAACGAAAAAATACGTTGGGGCATCATCGGCGCGGGCGGTATCGGCCGCCGATTCGCCAAGGGCCTAGCTCAGTCAAAAACCGGCATTCTCACGGCGGTCGCCAGCCGAAACGCGGCGACCGCACAAGCATTCGCAGGAGAGTTTCCGGGGGTAACCTCCTATGCTTCCGGAGAAGATCTGCTGGCGGATGTTAAAGTCGACGCGGTCTACATCGCTTCCCCGCATCCCTCTCACCTCGAATGGATCGTCCGCGCGGCCGATGCCGGTAAAGCCATCCTTTGCGAGAAACCGCTGACCCTCAACCACGCCGACGCGAGCCTCGCGGTCGAGGCCGCCCAGCGCGCGGGCGTCTTTCTCATGGAAGCGTTCATGTACCGCTGCCAGCCGCAGACCCGGCGTCTCGTCGAACTCGTTCGCGACGGCGCGATCGGGGAGGTCCAACTCATCGATGCGAACTTCTCCTTCGCCGCAGGTTTTGATCCGGAGAGCCGGATCTGGAACAACGCGCTCGGGGGAGGGGGAATCCTCGACGTCGGTTGTTACACGCTATCGATGGCGCGTTTGATCGCCGGTGCATCGGTGGGCCGGGCGTTTCTCGACCCTGACGTCGTGGAGGGAGTCATGCTCCCGGCAAAGACGGGCGTGGACGAGATCGCACTCGCGATCCTGAAATTCCCCAACCGAATCCTTGCCCAACTCCGCACGGGTGTCGGCCTTGCAGCGGACAACGACGTCACTATTTATGGTACGAAGGGATCCCTGCGGGTTCCGGATCCGTGGTTTGCCAGCGGGAAAATCGAATGGAAGCGGCGCGGCGAGGATTCCGTCGAAACGATCGATACCGGGACGGGTGAAGATATCTACGCAGTCGAGGCGGATCACGTCGCAGAGCACCTCGCCGCCGGCGAATCTCCGTGGATGTCCCTGACCGATACCCTGGGCAACCTTCGCGCCATGGATGCGTGGCGGGCGGACTGTCAGTTTGTTTACGACAGCGAAAAACCGACCGCCCCCGCTCTCTCGCGGCCGGCAACAGGCAGGCCACTTGTGTACCGGCGGCATCCGGAGATCCCGGTGGGTCAGATCGACGGGGTGGAGAAGCCGATCTCCCGCCTGATCCTCGGTTGCGACAATCAGCGAACGCAGCCGGACATGAACGCGATCGCGGACGACTTCTTCGAGCGTGGCGGCAATGCGTTCGATACGGCGTACATTTACGGCGGAGGTCTGCAGGAACGTCTCCTCGGCCGCTGGATCGAAACACGCGGCGTGCGGGAGGAAGTGGTCGTCATCGCAAAAGGTGGCCACACGCCATACTGCCTCCCCGAGTTCATCGAACCCCAGTTGATGGAAACCCTCGGGCGGTTGCGGACCGATTACGCTGACATTTACATGTTGCACCGGGACAACCCCGAGGTTCCCGCCGGAGAGTTTGCTTTCGTTCTGCACGACCTGAAGCGGCGCGGACTCATCCGCGCCTTCGGCGGTTCAAACTGGTCGCCGGAACGTGTCGACGCCGCCAATGCCTCCGCCGAGGCCATGGGCGACCGATTCAGCGTTCTCAGTAACAACCTGAGCCTCGCACGAATGGTCGATCCAGTGTGGGCCGGTTGCGTGAGTAGTTCCGACCCCACCTCTCGCGCGTGGCTGAAAAAAACGCAGACCGCGCTGCTGGCGTGGTCGAGCCAGGCCCGGGGCTTCTTCACCGGTCGCGCCCATCCTGAAGATCTCTCCGACCATGAACTCGTTCGCTGCTGGTACTCGCCGGACAACTTTGTTCGTCTCGAAAAGGCGCGCAAACTCGCGGCGGATCGGGGAGTTTTGCCTGTACAAATCGCCCTGGCATGGGTCCTTTCGCAGGACTTCCCGACGTTCGCTCTGATCGGGCCGCGTCAGATTGCGGAGACCCGAAGTTCCGTTCAGGGAGTCGGGCTGGTGCTCTCGCCGGAAGAACGCGAGTGGCTGGCAACCGGGGAATAGTCGCCGGAAATGTTACAAAATCGTAACATTTCCCTGATTTGTCCCCCAAGGGCATTTGAACCAAGGTGCGGGGTCCTCACGGACAAAACATCTCCACTATGAAAACCAATCCTTGGAAAACTCTCTCCCTGACCGCGCTTATCGCGACTGCGGGCGTCGCCATGACGGCCAATGTCGGTGCGGTACAACTCACCGGTGCCGGCGCCACGTTCCCGGCCCCGCTCTACAGCCGCTGGTTCGCGGAATACAATAAACTGAACAAAGACGTTCAAGTGAACTACCAGGCGCTCGGTAGCGGCGCCGGAGTGAAGCAATTCATTCAGGGCACGGTGGACTTCGGCGCCAGCGATGCCGCGATGTCCGAAGACGAGATCAAGCAGGTGAAAGCCGGCGCGGTGCTCCTCCCGATGACTGCGGGCAGCATTGTTCTCACCTACAACCTCCCCGGCGTTTCCACGCTGAATCTCTCCCGGGCGGTTTACACGGACATCTTCCTCGGCAAGATCAAGAATTGGAATGACGCCGCCATCGCCAAAGCGAACCCCGGCGTGAAGTTCCCCGATCTGCCGATCACGGTAGTGCGCCGTGCGGACGGCAGCGGAACGACCTATGTGTTCACACGTCACCTCGATTCCATCAACCCTGAGTGGCACGATAAGGTCGGTTTCGACAAAGCCGTAGAATGGCCAGTGGGCATCGGTGCCAAGGGCAACGATGGCGTGACCGCAGCGGTCAAGGGTCAGGCCGGTGCGATCGGCTACGTCGAGTATGGCTATGCGAAGGAAAACAACCTTCCTACCGCGCTCCTCGAAAACAAAGCTGGGAAGTTCATTGCAGCGACCCCGGAATCCGGTTCCGCAGCGCTGGCCCAAGCCGAACTGCCTGCGAGCCTGATCGCGTGGGTTTCGGATCCAACCGGAGATGATTCCTACCCGATCGTGACCTTTACGTGGGTCCTCGCATATAAGAGCTATCCTGACGCCGCCAAGGGGAAGGCCCTTCGCGACATCCTCACCTGGAGTCTCGGTGACGGTCAGAAGATCGCCCCCGAACTCGGATACCTTCCACTTCCCGCGCCTGTGATCGAGAAGGTCAAGGCGGCGATCGAAACCATCAAGTAACCCTTACCGTTAGCTGCGGGACACCATGTGCCGCAGTTGCCTCCCTTTCGGTGAGCGCGTTGGTTCCATCCCAACGCGCCACCCCATTTTCAAAAGATAAAACGCATGAGCACAGCGGCTGAAGTTGGTCACAAAGCGGAGAGAGTCCGCATCTTGTCGGACAAGGGTTTCCGCATCCTGACGATGCTGGCGGCCTGGTTTGGCGTGCTGGTTCTCGTTCTCCTCACTTGGGAGGTTGCTTCCGGGGCCATGCCTGCGATCGAAAAGTTCGGTTGGAATTTCTTCACGAACGACCGCTGGAACCCGCCGCGCGAGAACTTCGGCGCGGCCCCGATGATCTACGGCACCCTGGTGACGGCGTTCATCGCACTCCTGATTGCCACCCCGCTCGGGGTCGGAGTCGGAATTTTCCTCACGGAGGACTACCTCCATCCGCATGTGCGGAATGTGATCAAGTTCATGGTCGAAATGCTCGCGGCGATTCCGAGCGTGATTTACGGCCTCTGGGGTTTGTTCACCGTCGTCCCGATCACCAAGGAGGTGGGCATGTATCTCTACAACAATTTCCGTGGAATCCCCCTCTTTAGCACTCCGCCGAGCGGTCCGGGCATTCTCCCAGCTTCCGTGGTGCTGGCCATCATGGTGTTGCCGACGATCGCCGCGCTCTCCCGCGTGTCGCTCGCCAATGTGCCCTCGCTGTTGAAATCGGGAGCTCTCGCCCTCGGTGCCACCCGCTGGGAAGTCATTTTCAAAGTCACCTTGCCCACCGCATGGATCGGAATCGTGGGTGCGGTCGTCCTCGCCCTCGGTCGTGCCCTCGGAGAAACCATGGCCCTCGCCATGCTCGTCGGGAACAACAACCAGATCAGCCCGTCGATCCTGGCCCCGGGTTCCACGATCGCGGCCGCCCTCGCGAACAACTTCGGCGATGCCACCGGCATGCAGGTGGCCGCGCTCATGTACCTCTCGTTGATCCTCCTCGGGATCACTCTTCTTGTGAACATCATTGCAGAGCTCATCCTTGGAAAGGCCGTCGATGTCAGCGCACGCTAATCCCATCCCCGCCGCAGACTCCCACGGTTCCGGCAAGATCGACCTCGATCAGGCTGCGGCATCCCCGCGGGTGATCTTCAACAAGTTCATGAACGGGGTTGCGTTCCTCCTCGCGATCCTCGCGCTGATCCCGCTTTTCTCGGTTCTGTACATGGTCATCGTCAAAGGCGGAGCCCGATTCGGGATCCCGCTCTTTGTTGAGCTTCCCCCGCAGGCCGGTATGGTCGGCGGCGGCATTGCAAATGCGATCATCGGCACGTTCGTGATGGTGGGCATTGCCAGCGTCCTCTCCGTTCCGATTGGCATCCTTTCGGCCGTTTTCCTCACCGAACTCGGGAAGGGAACCAAAGTGGCGAAGATTATCCAGTTCGGTGCGAAGATTCTGAGCGGAGTGCCCTCTGTGCTCATGGGTGTTTTCATCTACGGAATTCTGGTCGTGGTGACCGGGCAGTTTTCTGCCATCGCGGGTGGACTCGCCCTCGCGGTCCTCATGCTGCCGATCGTGATTCTTTCGACCGAAAAAGCGTTGCTTCAAGTGCCCCGCAACATCCGTGAGGCCTCGCTAGGGCTCGGAGCGACCGGCGCCCAGACGGTTCTCCGCGTGACGCTCCCCGCCGCAATGCCCTCGATCATCACCGGCGTGATGCTCGCGGTCTCCCGCGCCGCCGGCGAAACCGCTCCGATTCTGTTCACCGCCCTCTACAGCGATTACTTCATCTGGAACAACGCGGGTCAGGTCACACTGAACCAACCCACGGCCTCCATGGCCGCGCTGATCTACAACAACTCTACCGTCCCCTACGCCAACCTGATCGAACTCGCATGGGCGGCATCATTGGTGTTGATGCTTCTCGTCCTCATCACCAATGTGATCAGTAACTTCGTCGCCCGCGCCAAATGAGCACGCCCGCACCCACTTCCAGTACCACCCCCGCGGAAAAGACTGCATCGAAACCTGCCCGGGAGAAAGCCCTCCCGCAGAACACGCCGGTCGTCATCGACACCCGCATCAATGCGTTCTACTACGGGTCGTTCCGCGCTCTCCGCGACGTGAACCTGCCCATCCGGGAACGCCAGATTACCGCATTCATTGGGCCATCCGGTTGCGGAAAAAGCACCACGCTGCGCTGTTACAACCGCCTCAACGAAGTGGGAACACCCACGAAAGTGGACGGGCAAATTTTGCTCCAAGGTCGCAATATCTACGACGCCAACGTTGACCTCGTGAAACTCCGCCGTCACGTCGGCATGGTGTTCCAGCAACCGAACCCGTTCCATATGTCGATTTTCGACAACATCGCGTTCGGCTTGAATCTGAACAACATCGTCGGCGACCGGAAGCAAATCGTCGAGGAGGCGCTTCGCGGCGCCGCCCTTTGGGATGAAGTCAAAGACAAGTTGCATCAACCGGGAACCTCGCTTTCCGGTGGCCAGCAGCAGCGCCTCTGCATCGCCCGCGCGATCGCGCTGAAACCCCAGGTGCTCCTCATGGATGAGCCATGCTCCGCGCTCGATCCCATCGCGACGCTCAAGGTCGAGGACCTGATGCACGAATTGAAGAAACAGTTCACGATTGTGATCGTGACGCACAACATGTCCCAGGCGGGTCGCGTCTCCGATTACACCGCGTTCTTCTACGTCGAAATGGTCTCCGGCGGCCGGACGGGCTATCTGGTCGAATTCGGCGAAACCCGCGAAATTCTCCACAATCCGAAGAACGAACTGACCCAAAACTACCTCCAGGGTAAGTTTGGTTGATCCCCGTCGGACCCACAAACCACCTTCGCCATGTCCACTGAGCCGCCCTCACTTCAGGAAGTGATTCCTTCCACCTCTGACGCTGCCACGACGGGTTCGCAGTCGCAGTCCGCTCCTCGTTCGCCCGGGGCAGATCCCCAATTCATTCAGGTCCAGAATTTCAACTTCTTCTACGGCGAACATCAGGCGATTTTTGACGTCTCTTTGGACATTCCCGAAAAACAGGTCACGGCCTTCATTGGCCCCTCCGGTTGCGGCAAGTCCACCCTGCTGCGGAATTTCAATCGGATGAACGAGCTGATCGAAGGCACGCGTCACCAGGGCGACATTCGGGTCGCTGGCAAGAGCATCTACGACAAGGATCGCGAAGTGATCACCCTGCGCCGAAACGTCGGCATGGTGTTCCAAAGGTGGAATCCGTTCCCAAAATCGATTTTCGAAAACGTCGTCTACGGCCTGCGGATTACGGGTCAGCACGATCGAAAGATCCTCAACGAAACCGTGGAACGCTGCCTGCGCAGTGTTGCGATCTGGGACGAGGTGAAAGATCGTCTGCACACCAGCGCGCTCGGTCTTTCGGGCGGTCAAATGCAGCGCCTGTGCATCGCCCGCGCCGTCGCAACCCGCCCGCAGGTCATCCTGATGGACGAACCCTGCTCCGCGCTGGATCCTGTTTCGACCGTCAAGATCGAGGACTTGATTCATGAGTTGAAGCGGGATTACACGATCGTCATCGTCACGCACAACATGCAGCAGGCGACCCGGGTGTCCGACCGCACCGCGTTCTTCTACATCGGCAAACTGATCGAGTACGACGAGACGAAGAAGATTTTCTCGAACCCCTCCAAGAAGCAAACCGAGGACTACGTCACCGGTCGTTTCGGTTGATCTCGTTGCTCGACCTGCGTCTCCCTCGCGGGATACCCGGCGTTGTCCGGGTGGTGAGTTTCGCATTTGTATGGTGCGCTATTAGCGTTGGCTCTGCCGTCGCGGGTGAGCGGCTTGAGAGATTGGCGCCACCGGACACGGACAGCCCGAGGGCCGTCATTCGGAGCTTTCTCGATTCGGCCGGGAACGCGGTGGAATTGGCCGATGAGGCGGCTCCCTTGCTCTATGCGCGCCCGGGATTTCGTTGGGTTCCTGCGGTTCGGGAGTTGAACGAGGCGGCTTCTGAGAACATGGAGCGCGCTGCGGCGACCCTCGATCTCTCGGACATTGCGCCGTCGTTACTGGCTCAGACGAAGCTCGAGGCGGTTCTTCAAATCTACGAGATCCTGAAACGGGTCGATCCCGCCGTGCTCGCTGCGGCACCGGATGCAGCCCAGATGGATGCGAACGTGGGCTCCGCGAAGCATTCGTACACCATTCCAGGAACGCCCTTGCAGATCCGCCGGATTTCCGAGCCATCCACGGGTGACTCCCCGACAGATGAAACGGTGCTTGAAGACGGCGCGTTTCGCTTCTCAGCGGATTCCATTGCGAAACTCCGTCAAGCGTATCCCCGGGCGATCGAGGATCCCACCGTCTGGGGCGAATCAAAGAACGCGTATCAATCCTTTGCCACATCGCCGGGAGGCATCATTCCTCCAGCGTGGTATACTTGGATCGAAAAGGGACCCGGTTGGTTGCGACTCCACTTCGAAGGCCAGGCGCTTTGGCAATGGGTGGCCTTTCTCGGGGTGGTTGCGTTTAGCGTGCTCCTCTGCACCTGCGCATGGGTGTTTTTGCGGCCTCTCGTTGGTCGCAGAGGATTCTTGGCGCTCGTTGGCGCGCTGGCGCTTCCGACGGCCATCCGAATGTCCACGAGGTTGACGGAGCACGTCGCCGAGACGATCAACCTCGTCGGTGATGTCTTCCAACACCTGAATTTTCTGCTCCTCGTGATCGGGCACATCGCCTGGGTCTGGCAGGTGATCGTCGTGTTCTCGTGGGCGGCGCGTACGCTTCCGTTCTGGAGATTCAAACGCAACACGGTTCAGGCAAGCCTGACGCGAACGGTGATTCGCACGATCGGAATCCTCGTGACAGTCGTGGTAATCGGAAGTGGACTCACCGAGCTAGGGGTCCCACTGATCGGAGTGCTGGCGGGGTTGGGGATCGGAGGGCTCGCCGTCGCGCTGGCTGCGCAACCCACCATGGAGAACCTCATTGCAGGGGTGATGCTTTACCTCGACGAGCCTGTGCGGGTGGGGGACGAATGCGAGTTTGAAGACGTGCGAGGGACGATCGAGGAAATCGGCATCCGCTCGACACGGATCCGCAGCCTGGACGGCACGCTCATCACTATGACGAACGCTGATTTTTCGAAACTCCGACTCAAAAATCACAGTGCGGGGCAAGCCGCGTTCTCGACCTCGATGAATCTGGCTCTCGATTCGCCCGGCTCACGGGTGAAGCAGTTTTTATCCGATGCCGAAGCTCGCATGCGGGAACACTCGAACATCAAACCGGAAACCGTAAACGTCCAGCTCTTGGAAATTGCGTCCGCGTCGCTGCTGGTGATTGCCCGCTGCGAGTTTGAAAAGCGTTCCGCGACGATCGAGGACGAGAAAGAAAGACTGAGGCTCGATTTGATTGACGCCGTGCAGGGCGCGGGACTGAGCCTCGTCGCACGCGAGGCCCCGCATGAACCGGTAGCCGAAACCTGATGATGTATCCCACATTCAGGCGCATCCGTTTTTTGCCGACAACAGGCGAGTGGCTGGCGTTCACATTGTGACGAAATCGTCACATTCTTTCCCTTTGAGTCCTGCCGCCGAGCAAGCACTCTGCCGTCGCCTAACCTATGAAACCAAACTCTCTCTCCGTGTTTGGGCGTCTTGCAACTGCCTCGGCAATTGCGTTCGCCTCAATCCTGACAGTCTGTCCGTCGCACGCCGGTGAAGTCATCGTCGTCGCAACGGAAGAAACCTCGTCCGAATCCGCCCTCTCGCAGTGGTGGAACGGAAAATACATGACCGGCAACTGGTTCGGTCTCCGGAACACGCTTGTGGACCATGGCCTGACGCTCACCGGCAAATATGACGGTGTGTTTTACGGCGTGGTGGACAGCGAAGGCGGATCCCGCGGCTTCTACGACATGCAGATCAACTTCGGCGGTGAACTCGATTTCGCCAAGGCTCTGGGTCTCGAAGCTCTGACCGGCCTGAAGGGATTCAGCACGGTTCGCTACCGTGATTCATCCTCTGGCTCGAACCCGAACAACTTCGTCGAGGCGAACGGCATGTTCAATCCTTCGAACTATCAATCCGGCACTCAGTGGCGCCTCCTAACCTTCGGTTTGGAGTATTCCACGCCTGAGCTTTTCGGCATTGAAAACTTCGCCACCCTCCGCGGTGGTTGGTTGCAGCCGCAGAAAGAGTTCATCGATCAGCCTCTCTCGAAGCTGTTCATTAACAACGCAGTGAACAGCGCCAAGGGTGTGGGTGGAAACATCCCATTCTCCTCCAGCTTCTCGACATGGGGCGGTACCCTCAATCTGAAGCCTACCAAGGAGTTCTACTTCAAGGGCGGTCTGTTTATGGCGTATCCCCAAGCCACCGCCTCGAGCAACCACGGTCTTGCTCAGGCAGGCTTTGGACCTGACCCCAGCCAAAACGGCCTCATGGCCATGGCGGAGACCGGTCTCACCCCGAAACTCGGAGCTTCCGAGCTTCCTGGTAAGTACGCCATCGGCGGTTACTACTGGGGCCAGCAGGGGAACTCGTTCCGCGGAGCAGATAACTATGGTCAGTATGGCTTCTATGGCCAGTTTGACCAGATGCTCTACCGCGAACCCTCCCCCGAAGAGCCAGCTCCTATGGGCAAAGGTGCGGATGGCAAGACGGTCGCTTCCTCGGTGAAGTATGACAGCAAGTCCGGCAAAAACTTCAAGGAGCCAGTCGTTGTCGCTCCCAAGCTCTCCACGCAGGGGCTCTATGCCTTCAACTTGGTCAGCTGGGCACCGAAGTACAACAACCTGTTCCCGTTCTACTTCCAGTCCGGACTGGTGTACGAGGGCTTGATTCCTACTCGTGATGCGGACAAGACGATGTTCTCGATCGCTTACGGTTCGTACAGCTTCTACAACATCGAAAACCTGCAGGATAACGGTGTGGTCAATCAGCCGAACTACACGCTGATCATGGAAGGTGACTATCGCATCCAGCTCAACGGCTGGGCTTATGTGATGCCCTTCATCCAGTACATCGTGAAGCCTAACGGCACGGGCAACGTTGCAAACGCAACGGTCCTCGGTGTCGCCTTCGGATCGACCTTCTAAGCTTAGAAGCTCAGCAAGAAACACTCATAGCCGCCGCCGGACTTTGTCTGGCGGCGGTTTTGTGTTTGGGGAGGGAGCTCACGCGAAGGCGCGAAGGACGCGGATGGGGTGGTGGATTGACCCAGGGTGACCCTCCGCTCCGACCTGGGTTGAATGAGGACGGCCCCGCGAATCCAGGGGTGAACCGTGAAGTCGGATTGGTGACGTGATGTGTCTGGCAGGCTGAGCCATGCCGAAGGCATGGACGTGGATAGCCCAGGGTGGAGCGAAAACGCAACCCTGGGTCGCGTCCCCCCCCTCCCCGGACACGCGCCCCATCGGGGCGCACGGAGCGTCGATAGGAATGCGATCCGATTGGCCATCGGCGAGGCTGGCATGCTTCTCATGCCAAAAACGCAAAGTGCCCGTCGGTCTCTCGACCGACGGGCACCGGGTTAGGTTTGCGTTGTCAGGTTACTTGCAACCGGCGCACGCGCAGCTATCGCAGCTGGGGCACTGGCCGCATGAGGACTCATTCGCCTGCACAGCTGTGGAGCCGACAAGGAGAACGAGCGCAGCAGCGATCATTAGAAGTGTTTTCATGGATTCTTTCGTTTGAATTCCGTTCGGGTGACCTCGATCCACCACACCTTTAGACCGGGCGGGGTCGAGCAGACGCGGAGCATCAAACGACGCGCGGAGGCATCAGAAGCGGTGGTTCGCTTCGAGAAGCAAACTCCTGATTCGATTCCGCACCGAATCCCGGCTTCAGCTCGCGCGGCAGAAATGGCTGCGTAGCAGAAAAGAATAGAAGGGTCGGACCATCCACACAGCAGGATCGAACCGTGGCTTTAGGCGTACAATGGTTGGTGCAACACGTCTTGCCTGTCGGGGTTTCCACACAACAACCGGCTGTGTTCTCCACTGCGACGGAGCGCTGCAATGCCTGCGAGGGCGCAACGACAATCGTTCCTGCCACTCCAATGGCCGCCAAGAGAACGAGAATGAAAATCGACTTCAACACTGCGGAGTAAACTTCGCATGGCATGTTGGGAAATCAATCGGAACAATTCCTCATTATGAAAAATCTCATCGTTCGTTTCCACGGCCCTAGCGCGTCTCCCCGGACGACCGTTCGCGAGGAGCCTCTCACCGAATCGCCCGCGCCTTGTGAAGTCCTGATCGAGATGATCGCGGCCGCAATCAATCCGGCGGACCTCAACGTGCTCGAAGGAACCTATGGCCGCCCGCTCGAGCCCGGTGGCATTCCCGGCAACGAAGGATTCGGAACGGTTACCGCTTGCGGTCCGGGGGTCACGAGAATCGCTCCCGGCGACGGAGTCATCGTGGCCGGTCAGGCATGGCGGCGGAGCGGGATCTGGCGCGAGGATTCCGTGTTCCCGGTCGGAGAACACGGGGATCCCCTCCAACTGGCCATGCTGCGGATCAATCCCGCCACGGCTTGGTGCCTCCTGAAAGAAGTCGCCCCGCCGCAGCCCGGCGCATGGGTCATCCAAAATGCAGCCAACTCCGGGGTTGGTCGCTGGATTTCCGCACTGGCGAACCATTGGAACATCCCGCTCGTTAGCCTCGCGCGACGTCTGGATTTCGATAACCCTTCGCCGAAGGAGTTGCGGTTCGTAGATAAACCGGAATCGGTCCGATCCATCCGCGCCGCGGTCGGCGATCATCTCGTGACGCTGGCCCTCAACGCCGTGGGTGGAGACAGTTCGTCGCGTCTTGCCAGGGTTCTGACCCCCAATGCCACCCACGTGACGTATGGCGCAATGAGTCGTCAACCGGTCACCGTAGGCAACGGGAGTCTGATTTTTTCAAACCTCACCGTTCGTGGCTTCTGGGTTTCCCGGTGGTTGGAAGAAACCAGACGAGAGCGCGTGATGGCACTGTATCGTGAACTTGCGGATCTGACGCGGCGGGGGGTGGGGTCGGTTCCGGTTGCGGCGACATATCCGTTGGAGCGATTGGAAGAGGCGCTGGCCCACGCGGCCCGGGCGGAGCGGGGAGGGAAGGTGTTGCTTACCCTTTCTTGATCGTGAGAGGGGCTGCCAGCCCCTTTTCTTCAACCCAACAGGGGCAGGCTGCCCCTGTCACTCCACTCCACTCCGACTTGCATTTCCATCAGAATGCGCGACTATTCCCGTTCCTCACGCCGGCGTGGCGGAATTGGCAGACGCGCCGGACTCAAAATCCGGTACTGGCAACAGTGTGTGGGTTCGACCCCCTCCGCCGGCATCGCTGCGTCGGAGGAGTCCACGCGAAGACCCAGGAAACCTAGGAAACCCAGGAAACCCAGGAAACCCGGCAGACCCGGCAGACCCGGCAGACCCGCAGAAACCAGCTGGCGTGATCAGGTGAAAAACGTGTCCTCGTGCGCGTACGGGGGGGCGCAGCAGCATAAGAATCGAAGGGGTTCGACCGCGGTGATCTGGTGCCACGCCCCAGTCGGGATCAGGACGGCATCGCCGGATGCCACCCCGCGCGCCTCGCCGTCAATCTCCATCGTGCCGGCGCCCTCAAGGAGGAAGTAAAACTCCTCACTCTCACGATGATAGTGACGCTGCGTGGCAACGCCCGCCGGCAGAAACGCCTCCGCCAGACTTTGGTTGCGCACCGGAGCGTTCGCGAGGTCGAGGATGCTTCGGATCTGAGAACCGTCCTTCGTAGTGAACGGTGTTTGTTCAGCGAGGTTTGTAATCGTCATAGCGGACAGGCCCTCAAAATTAAGTCCTCCGCCCGTTCTCTTCCAGTTCGAAAGGAATGGGGTTTCCGCGCTGCTCAAGGTTCGACGATTCGAAACGTCTGTTTCACAAATTCCGACATCCGCACCTTCGGATCGGTCGGACGCCCCCACTGCCACGCCGCGACGGTGACCTCCACGGGAAACTTCGCGCGCGGAGGAATCGGAGTGAAAACAAGATTTCCGTTCTCGATCACCGCGGGCCCCGTCAGAACCGAGAATTGAACCGGAAGGCCGGAGTCCGATTTCGCCGAGAGAGGAACGGAGACCGTTCCCGCCGGAACGTCCGGGATTTTATCAAAGGTAAGGACCTGTGGCGTGCCTTCCTTGTTCTCCACCAATTTAACCGCGCAAGGCTGAACGGAGGTTCGCACCTTGTCGTCACCATCCTTCCGGGCTATCAGGTAATTCCCTCCGCCCGATTTCCACGTGCGGTCAAGAGCGACGCGGAAGGTTCCATTGCCTACGGGAGCGTAGGGGCCGCAGATCCATTCGACGACCGGTTCTCCCGGCGTGGATGCGAGTTTCTCGCCCGCACCAACGAACCCGTCCGGAATCTCCGGGAGCAGGGTGCCTTTTACAGAAAACGTGGATTCCGTGACGACCAAAAGTTCCGTGACCGAATTGAAACTGAACGGCTTCGACTCACAATTCTCCACCGGAACCAGTCCCACCAATTGCGTGTTCGCCTGCCAGTTCGTGCGGGAAATGTCCTGGGCCTCGCGTGCCAGCGACTCCGTGAAGAACCACGCGCGTTTCCGCTCTTCCGGAGAAGCGACCGCGTACGGGATAATGCGGAGATCCTCACCCGGCGTGAGCGGGAGATGGGCAAGGAACCCCGCGTTGAGGTCGACCGGGCGAAGACTTCCATCTTCCGCAATCCGGGCCGCCGCCGCCGCTCCGATGGTGGCTCCAAAATAACGTGCCAAGGCATCGGAACAGGAAAAATGGCCGGTTCCGGGTTCGATCACCATGCTTAGCGGCCAAGAAGATTCCGCCCGACCCTTTACCCATCCCTCGTAGCCTGGCCCCGCGGCGTTCCATTCCGTTCGGATGTCTTTGTCCTTCTGACCCCACTCCTGAGCGGTTCCGAGTGTCCACAGAAGCGGAACGGTTCGGTTCTTCGGGCTATGCGGATTCTTGACGCAAATCCCCGCAATGCACCGCTCCGGTTGTTGATCGATCAACCCGCAAACCATTAGCAAATGTCCCGATTCTCCGATGGGAAGCCACGGAACCCGGCTCACCTCATCATACCCGGAGACGCTCGCAAGCCCGTCGAGCAGTTTCTGCAAAAATGCGACCTGCTCGGCCTCGCGACCTTTCATCTGTTTGGCAAAGTTCCAAAAGGTGGGGACCGACCAAACCAAGCCAAGATCGTTCGCGCGACACGCCTCGCGAATGGCCGGATGACCCGCCAGCATGTGCTCCGGTACGTTGTTTCCAAGGATCACCAACCCTCGGAGCTTGGCGCAGGATTCCGGAATCCACAGATAAAGTGTTCCGGTCTTCGGGGTGGTACTGCCTTCGTACGGTACGGAATCGGTCACCGAAAACTGAAACACCTGATTGACCGGAGAGCGGACGGGTTCTGCGCCGCTGGTAGCGATCCCGCAAACCAGAACCCAGAACAGGAGACAGAACGAGCGAACGTGCATGGGGGCACGAACCTCGTATAGCAGAATTCAACACATTGCAACAAAAAGCACGAAAGGTGTTGTGTGTTGCGAAGGCGCTGCGTCGTGAGCGGTCAGTTCGAAGAGCGGGTCGTGACGCCGGGGCGAAGCGTGCAGGGGAGGAGAATGATCCGGCGGGAGGAGTCTGTTGCCTCGATGCGATGGACAAGTCGGCGAAGGGCGGCCGCGCCGAGTTCGGCAGAGGGGGCGTCGGTGGAGGTTAACAGAGGCAGGGATGCGGAGGGTGGGCGACCGTGGAAACCGGTGATTCCGACTTTCACCGGGACTTCGATTCCACTCCGCGTGAGGTGTTCATAAAGCGAACGGGCGGTCATTTCGCTCGAGCACACCCAGGCATCGACTCCCTTGCGGGTCGCGTCGAGGGCGCGCGACATCGAGGTTCCCGCGCGAAACTCGCTCTCGGCAAGGGCCTCCTCCAGCGTGATTTCGATGACGTCCTTGAGCTGAAAACTCTGCCCGTGCTGGACCATGGCGTCCACGAACCCGGCGAAGCGGGATCGCGACCACGTCATATCCCCGCACAAGCCGAAGAATCCGATCCTCCGATAACCAACCGCCAGCAAATGGGCAACGATCACATCCATGCCGCCGCGATCATCCGTGGAGATCACGTCGACGTCGGTGCCCGGATAATCGTGAATGATCGAGACGACCGGAAATTTTTCCCGGAGGCTGCGCGCGGTTTCGAGGGGCCACCGATGGATGAGCACGATGCCATCTACGTGCCCTGCGGTGAGAGCCCGCGGCTGGAATTCGGGTTTGAGAACGTTCGCGCATTCCTCGGGTCGGTAGTGATGAGAGATCAGGGACATGTTCAGTGCGATCGCGGCACTGCTCATTCCGGCGAGGTACTCGTGGTCCGTATCAAAACTCATGCCCTGCGAAAGCGTGAGGATGTTACTGAAGCGGCGCTGACTTAATACTTCGCCGCCGCGGTATCCCAGCTGTTGCGCGGCGAGAACCACTTGTTGACGAGTTTCCGGGTGGATGCCTGGCAAGTCGCGCAGCGATCTCGAGACGGTACTCGCGGAAATTCCAAGTTTTTGAGCGATTTCCCGCAAGTTTGTCCGACGCTTCACTGTCATACGGGTAGGGACGTCACATTGATCATTCGACAACATGTTCATCTGAGGGGAGCTGGTAGTCAATTTCATAGTGGCAACAAATCGCAACACATCACCAAGACGGATCCGTCCGTAGTCATTTCGGATGCGGTGGTCTTGTTGGCTGTATCTCGCAACAAACAAAAACAAGTTGCAATTGGTTGTGGGCTGAGGTAACGGTTTTGGAGGTTGCCGGGATAAAACGCGCCCGATCCAACTCCCCCGTTCCCCCGTCTTTGCCTCTCCTATCTCTTCCCCATGAAAATGCTCCGTTGGATTTCTGTGACTTCCTGTCTCTTCCTCGCGTTGACACCCTTGTGTGCGAATGCTGGCGAAGTAGCCGAATGGCGTGCAGGTCGGGCGACAACTTCAACCGGTGGCCTTCTCCTGCCCGATGCTCGAGGGGGGTTCGACTTGGTGCTTGAGAATGCTGCCGGGGTGAAGATTGGAGGGAAACCCACGGTCGGGAAGGACACGAAGTCGATCGAGTTTTCGGGTTCGCAGTTGGCTCCGTTTAAGACGAGCCGACCCTTCCCCTCGCTGGGGGGCAAGTCAAAGATTTCCCTCGCTTTCAAACCTGCGGATGTGGCTCCGGCGGATGATGGAACGATCTTGCGTTACGGTACGCAGTGGGAGTTGCGATATTCAGCGAAGCTCGGGAAGCTTTCCTTTATCATTTGGGATGTGGAGAAGAACTTCACGATTGCGACCGTCGTGGCCGACGCAGGGTCGTGGCATGAAGCGGAGGCCACATTTGATGGCTCGACGATGCGCCTGGAGGTTGGCGGGCAGGTGGACGAAAAGCCGGTGGTTGCAGCGATTTTTGTGGAACCGAGGGAGCCAAACCTCGTCCTCGGAGCCTCGCGTCCGAACACGACCGGGGAGGCGGGAATTGACATTCGCCCATTTGCCGGGTCGGTGGCCGATATCCAGATTTCCGATTAGCCCGAAAACGGATCATTTACCATGAATGACATGATGGACACGACGGGAGGAAAATCCTTGGACAGGAACCTTTTCGTACAGATTCATTCCATTTAATCCTTTCTGTCTTCATGAGCTTCATGTCCTTCATGGTAAATCCCAAACGCGGCGTTCGGGATTAGTGAATAGGAGTGCTTGGCGGACCGTCCGCCTTCCCGGCAACGCGCCGCCAGCGGGTGCCGTCCGCGAGGCTCCACTGGTACTTCCGCGCGTGTTCGCGGATGAGGAACGGAAGGTCCTTTCGGAACTCCAACTCAAAGTACGGGGAGAGAATCTCCTGTAGCGCGTCGAAGGAGTGCGGACCCCCTGCGTGCCCGCCCAGCCATTTATCTCTCGGCGTGAACGTCTCCAACCAGCTCCACGGGGTGCAAAGCAGAAGCGTCCCTCCGGGTGCAACCAGGTCCGGCAGCCGATCCAGAAATCGGCGTGGTTCGGGCAATCGACAAATCAGATTCGCCGCATGGACGACGTCAAAGTTGCTCCATTCCACAGGAAGATTCATCGCGTCCCCCACGCGGAATTCGATGCGGTGGGGGTCGATCCCCTCCGGCACCCGTGCGGTGGATGGTTGGGTAATTTCGCCTTCTACTGCGTAGGAAAACGAAATCGCTCGCTCCGCGGCCACCCCTTGAGCTGCTTCGATAAAGGCGCGGGAAAAATCCACCGCGTGCACTTTCCCGGCCACTCTGGCGAGTTCGAAAGCGGACCGTCCAACGGCGCAGCCGACATCCAGCGCCCGGTTGACTTGCGCTTGATCGGGAGGAAGTAATTCGGTTACAGAACGGACTGGAAAGAACAGGGCGTCACGGGGTCCCTCATTGCCCGGGAGGATTTCCTCCGCAGTGCCGTAGTGAAAGAGGAGATATTCGGAGAGGATTTTGGGGTCTTCGTACACGGGATCGGGGTAGCGCGAGGTTAGGTTTGATGCTCCGGACGTGCAATGGGTAATGTCCCGTGTGGGCTTTTCGGGATTTATAATGGGCAAAAGCGACGGGACGTTGAGCTTCGGATTCGTCGTGGTTGCGGGCGCATCCTGCAGCAGTCCGTATGCCCACGGCGTTCTGAGCACCACCGGTGCGTGATTCCTTAGCCCAGCCCGTTCAGGGCTGGGTTTTTGAATTCAAACATGGCTCCGGCCTGAAGGGACGGGATGGAGGTCAGCGTGGTGTGCAGCCCGATCGCGGACTTTCAGCCCGCAGCCTCCCGCCCCCTGCTTTAAACCTCGACCTTGATCGTCTTGAGATCCGCTCGCTTCGTCTCGTACGACACTTCGAAGGCGATCACTTCCGGGTCCGTTTGAACTCCGTTGGAGTCGCACCACGCGCGGTAAAGATCGGGCCACCAGTTGCGATGCTGGGTCAATCCTGCTTCTTTCCATGCGGCCCAACCCGAGAGGACTTTCGCCCAGCACCGATCGCCGTAAGCGACGGCCTCGGCGGCCGAACCCATGTCGGAAACATACCAGTCACGTCCGATTCTTGCGTGCAAAACTTCATCGGCCCAATCGAAATCCTGGAACGTGATTGCCAGTGGGCTTTCCGCTTCCTTACTCACTTCCCACTCGTGCCGTTTGCCCGTCTTCGGCATGAGTCCCTGTTCGATGAAGTAGAGCACGGCGTGCCGTTCCTTCGGCGTCAGGGTGGAGTTGAGCTGGTGGGACCACGTGAAGTTGACCATCACGAGTGACGGCCAGTCCAGGCCAAGGCTCACAAAACCGACCTCGCCCATCATGGCATGCCGGGCTTCGTCCCAGAGCTGGCGCGTCATATCGCGGTAATACTCCCAGGGTTTCCCCGGAGTTTGGGCAATGATGCTCGACATCATCTCGGGCACATCGATTTCCCGCAGACGTTTGTAGAACATCATGAGCACCTTTGGGGGAGCGGGCATTTGCGGATCGTAAAGGAAGGCCTCGGCGTTCACTCCCATATTGAAGGGGTCCGAAAACCGCGCATCCCGGCGGGGCTCTCCGTCGAAGACAAACGGCTTCGAGGAGTAATATGGTGTGACGGTTCCGTGCGATCCGCCTTTTGCTCCATCGAGTCCTCCGGCGGCCGCCATGCAGACATCCAAGAGGGACATCCAATGTCCCTGGCTGGCGCGATCGATGTCGGGAACCAACAAAGCGGCGGCCTTTGATCCCCAGGCGCAGATGTCGTCGATGTCGAGCAGGGCATGGCGGCACAGGCGAACAGACGGCGCATCGGCGAGGGGATGCGTTTCTGCCAGGTACTGCCGCATAGCGTCGCGCAGGGCGGGCCATGCTTTTTCGTACAGAGCGACGATCCGTTCCGCGCTTGAGGGGGTGGCGAGGATTTCATCAAAGAAGACTGCGAGCGCGGGGTGTGGGATCTTTTCCAGACCGAGCGGCGGTTCGCGCATCTCGCCGATTCGCGAGCGGAGCAGGGTGTCATTTTCCGCCGCCAGATGGGCGTGCAGGCTGAAGGCCATCTTCAGTTCGTACAGAGGCTCCTCCGCGATGTGGGCGATGGAGATTTGATGGAGCCGCCAGAGGCAGTAATGAAAGCGCTTCAATCTGCTGACGCACTGCTCCACGGAGAGCCCGGGCTGCATGGCTGCCGGGAAATCGGAGAGTCCGGCGAGGGGAGGGAGAGACGGTCGGTGCTCGTTCATCCGGCAGTAGTCGCATGCGGGGCGATGCGATTCCCCACCTGTGATTGCGAAAACAGGGCTTTAAATGACGAATGTGGCGGAAAGTCCCACGAACCTGCTATGATTCAGCCGGAATGCATGCCCAGTTCGAGAAGGTTGTCACCGGGCCCGAGCGATCATTTTTTGTGGAGGAGCAAAGACTGCCGCGCTTCGATGCACCGTGGCATTTTCATCCGGAGATGGAATTGACCGGAATCCTGGGGAGTCGTGGGCGACGATTTGTTGGGGACTCGATTGCTCCGTTTCGTGAGGGTGAACTCGTGTTGCTCGGTCCGGATTTGCCACATTTTTGGCACAACGAGGGGGCTGGTTTGGTTGGCGACGTTGCACATTCGGTGGTTGTACAATTTCGACGCGAGTTTTTGGGAGCGGAGGTGCTCCAACTGCCGGAGTTCGCCCGAATTCGCCGCCTACTGGACCGGGCATCGCGCGGGCTGATCTTCTCCAAGCGTTACGCCGGCGAGGGATTGGAACGCCTCCAGTCTCTCGCGGGTGCATCTGGACTTCGGGCCGTTTTGATGCTCTTGGAGACGCTCGATTTTCTGGCGTCTGACTCCCGCGCTCGCCCGCTGGCGAGCCTGGCCAATCTTCCGGTTCCTGATCGTCGCAAGGAGGCCCGGTTAGCCCGCGTTTTTGGGTTTGCCGCACAGCGTTTCCGGGAGGAAGTGACTCTCGCCGACCTAGCCGAGGCCGCGGCGATGTCTCCCGCAGGATTCAGCCGGTACTTCAAGAATACCACGGGTCGATCCCCCTCGGATTTCCTCAACGACCTCCGCATCACGCATGCGTGTCAGTTGCTCCGCGAGACAAGCCGCACGGTGCTTGACATCGCCGTGGACTCCGGATTCCCGACGCTAACGAACTTCAATCGACGATTTCGGGAGCGAACCTCCATGTCACCCCGCGAATACCGCCAGGTATTCGCGGGATAATCAGGATCTGCCCCGTTGCCGCTCTGGGCCCTACCAAAGGGCAACCGACCTCGCCGTTACTCCGCGGACTGCAGGAGTCCGTTCATGTAGTCGGAAGGCTCGAAGCTTTCGATCAGTACCTCGACCTTCCCGTCGCGGTGCATGCGGACCTGGGAAACGTTGATCTCCGCCGTCTTCTGCGGCGCAAAAAGGATGTCATCGTGAGTGGCGTTTTTACGGCTCGCGAACTTGTCCGGGGTCAGGCTGCCGCCGAGATGGTCGCTGCGCCCCGTCGCGACATGCAGGGTCCCACGGATTTTTTCGTCCTGAATATCGCGACCGGATACGGGGAGAATCTGCGTGCCGAATCCGAGTTCGCCGAGTTCGCCTGTGACAGGATCCGCTGCAAGCTTCTCGTTGTGCGCCGCGACGGTCGCGGGATTGCCGCTCAACAGGACGGATTCATAAATGCGCCCCTTGGTGACTTTTTGGACTGCGATCGTACCGTCCTCGTACTTGAACGGAAACTCCCCTTCTGCACCGGTGGGAACATAGTAGATTTCTCCAGCGGGCAAGTTGGCGACATCGGGCTCCGTTCCGCGGCACAATCCGTGGCTCTTTTGCGCCTCCTGACGACCCAGATCGATGTGCAGCTGATACGAACGCTCAGCGTGGGTAAAATCGATTTCGACCCAATCGGCACGGGTCATTCCAAGGCGGAGTGCTTCGGCATCGCGGCTGACGTCGTCGTAGTCAACCGACAGACCGGTGCTCAGGATGATCTGGTTCAAACCGTGAAGCGTGGCCCCGCGGAATCCGAATCTCTTCGCGTATGCGGTCAGGGGAGCCGTCGCGGAGTACGTTGAAATGCAAAGGATGATGTCGTAGTTCGGGTAGACATCTTTTTCAAAGCTGACCACGCCGCCCTCTGGCGTGAAGGCCTCGTCGGGCATGTCCAGGTTGCTTCCACCGGTGACTTCGTAGGCGAAGAGTTCACCGCCTTTGAGCTCGAGTTCGTCAAGAACCGACTCGCGGAGCGGTTCCACGAAGTATTGGATGGCGTTGCGTTGGATCGTGTAATCTGGATTGTCCAGAAAACGGAGATCTTGCACATCGCGGGGGTTGTCGAGGTCGATGAGTACGGCGACTTTCTGGCCTGGCGTCGGATCAAAGGTGGATCGCAGGAGACGCGCCAGGCTGAAAGGGGGGAAAGTGCGGGAAGCAACTTGGTCGGCAATGGTCATTGTGATCATACAAAACGTTATACGGTTGCAATCGCAAGTCCGATGCGTACGGATGTCCACGTGTTCCGTCGGTTCGGCGCGATGGCGTCCCAAGTTCAGCATGCTCCCCCCGTTCGTTTCTTGCGGTCTTCCGCCGGATGGGCATGTCCGCTCGCGTTGACCATCGTCGCCCTTTTTTACTATGCCCAGTATTACCGGAGCGGGCTTAACCTCGGCGGGGAGGGGGGGACGATCGGCGTGCTCGCCATGCGCCTCATGGAGGGGCAGCGTCCGATCGCGGACACGTTCATCGGGTATAACGTGCTTTGGTTTTACCCTGTGGTGTGGCTTTTCTCCGTGTTCGGTCCCGACTACATCGCACTACGCATTTTCTTTTTTGCCATCTGTACGGCGACGGCTTTGGTGGGGTACTTCAGCGTCGAGGCGGTGACGCGTCGGAGGCTGCTCGCATTTGCAACGGGGCTGATCCTCGTGCTGATCCCCGGGATGTTGTTCCGCAACTACATGGGGCTTCTGGGGGTCCTGAACGGTTTTGCGCTTCTTCACGCGTTTGTTCTCCCCTCGGCAAATGGGTGGCGCCGGGCGGGTTGGATGTTGCTGGCCGGGGCGGTGCTGGGGGTCACCTACCTCGTGCGCGTGGACATCGGCGTCTTCTTGACACCGGTTTGGGCCGGATTGTGTGGGCTCCTGTTGTTGCGGTGCGGATGGACTCTGAGGGCAAAACTGGGCTCAGCGGTTGGGGCGCTTTTGCTCGGGGCCCTGGCCTTCGCCATCGTGCATGCGCCGGTTTATGCCGATGCGGAGCAGCGCGGGTTTGGGGAGAATTTCAGGGGTCAATACACCCAAATCTTCAGCTATCTGGGCTACGAGCTTCGTCGAAAAATCGCCCCGCCCGAGGTGACTCCCCCTCCCGTGGCGGCGGATTCGCCAGCGCCCGGACCTGAAAAGTCACCAGCTCCGTCGGTTTCCTCGGCCGTCGAAACGATTCCCGCTCCGGAACCTGGGGTCAAGCCGACTCCCGGCGCGGAAACTTCCTCGGGCTCCACTGGGAAAAGCGACACTGATGTTGGCGACGGGAGCGGGACGCGCCTGCGGCCGGGGTGGTCCGACTTGCGCGGTGCCACCTCGTTTTACGATGCGGTTTTTCCCGTCATCATCCATCTTCCGGTTTTGATGTCGGTTCTAATGCTTGGCGTTGGGGGCGGTGGCTATCTTTTATCGCTTTTCCGCCGCGACGCCGTCCTTCAGTGGAAGTCGCTGGCGATTGGCACGACGCTCGGGGTCTCGCTGGCATTTTTCCCGCAGTACTTTTTCTTTCGGCCGGACACGCCGCATCTGAGTGAATTCATGGTGCCGTTCCTTTTGGCGCTCGCGTGCACCGGGGGGATCGCGTGGGATTTTTTCCGCAGTGCCCGATCCCGCTGGCTGGGGGTTCTGGCGCTGATGCTCGTGGTCCTCTGTGTGGCGAGTGCCGGGCTTTATGTTTACCATTCCTTCCCGAAGGAGTCCGCCGGAACCATTGCTGCCGCGCGGAAGCGACACACGGAGTTCCGGGGGGACAACGGGGTTCACGTCCTGCTGCGTGCGGCGGACGCCCACGAGATGCAGCTCCTGTACGAGGCCATTGTCTCAAACTCCGGGCCGGACGACTGGGTGGTTTCGTACCCGTACTCGCCGACGATCAATTTTTTGACGAACCGCAGGTCCTACGAATTCAATCTCTACGTGGACAACGCGACGGCGTCCCGTCGATTCCATGCGGAGACGGTCGCTGAGATGGAAAAGCACCGACCGGCGGTCGTGGTGATCGATAATCGCGCGATCAACCAACGGCCCGACTCGCGATTCGCCGTCTGGGCGCAGCCGACCTACGACTACGTGCGTGCCAACTATCGGTACGTGGGGACGTTCCGGAAGAATGAGGTTTATGTGCGCCCCGGTACGCACTGAACAGGGACGGGTGATCCCTTCCACGCGGGATGTCAGTCTGCGAGCGTTGCCACGCGGATGAGGAGATCCTCGTACGCGGTGACGGAGCGGTTGATGTCGAAATGCGCCGCCAGTTTCAGGCTCGCGGTCCGGTAGTTGGGTAGCACCTTGGGGTTGAGCGTCGACCGCAGTGCTGCGGCAAGGGACACCGGATTGCCGGGGGGCGATGCAAGCCGACCGTTTTCGCCGTCGATGACGATGTCGCGAACCCCCGGGATGTTCGGTGCGACGATGGCCAGACCGGCCATCAGAGCTTCCACCCCGACCATCGGCAGCCCCTCACTTTGGGAGGAGAGCAGAAGGACGTCCGCCCCGCGCATCAGCGCATTCACCCGGGCGGAGGGAAGCCAGCCGTGGAAGCGGATCCGGTGATCGACCTTTTCCGAGATGGCTGCGGAGCGCGCTTCCCCGAGCAGGGGGCCGTCGCCGATAAAATCGACCGTCCACGGAAGGTCCGCGATCCGGCTCAGTGCGAGGATCGCGCACACGGGGTCCTTCTGAACGCTCATGCGTCCGACGAAAACGATGCGGACAGGGTTGTGGATCTCCACGGGCGCGGGAGTGGCGAGTGGCATTCCATTGAAAATGACCACCGGGGACCGACGGTATGCGTCTTCTGCGAGGGCGGCCACCGAACTACTGACCGCGGTGATCTCTGCGGCGTGTCGCCAGATGGGTCGGGTGAGGGGCTTGACGAATCGGAACAGTCCGTTGGTTTGCTCCGGTACGCCGCCGGGGACGTCGCCAAGATGTGCGGTGATGACGTAGGGAACATCGCCGGTTCGCGTTGCAAGCCACGCGAGGAGTCCCGTGGGCACCGCAAAGTGGGCATGGATGACATCCGGCTTCCACTCGCGGATATGCCGCAGGGTTGGAGCCAGGCTGGTCAAGACGAAGAATCCCATCTCAGCCACCGAACACGTGTCCATTTTCCGCCGAAACGAGGGAGTTCGGTAAACTTGAACGCCGTCATGGAGTTCACGGGTAGCGACGCCACGCATGCCGGCGGTTTGGAACCGGACCGCATGTCCGCGGGCGACCAAGCCCGCAGCGACTTGGGCGGCCACGCGTCCGCCGCCACCTCCGACGGGCGGATACTCGTAACAAAGTGTCAGAATGCGCAGGGAATGTTTCACGGGTGTAGGTGAGTTTTCTTCCAGTTTTCGAGCACCCACTCTGCCCAAAGAAACAGCCGGTCGTCACGCCGTCCGCGACGATGTTCGGAAATTGCATCCCGCACAAAGGGGGGATTCACCGACCCGCTCCCCTCCGGAGCCAGGGCTCCGCTCCGAAGCCAGGCACCGACCGGGGTTCCGAACCCCTTTTTCGCACGGTCGATGACCTCATCGGGAACGACTCCCCGCAGGGCCTCCTTCAGCAAAAACTTCGTGACGCCCCGGCGGAGCTTCCACGACGAGGGGATGCGACGGGCAAAGTTCACCACTTCGATATCGAGGAACGGATTTCGAACCTCAAGCCCATGCATCATGCTCGCGCGGTCGACCTTGGTGAGGACTCCCTCGCTCATGTAGAGACGCGAGTAAAACTGGAGGGAGCGGGCGACGGGATCGCCCCTGGGGCTCGCGTCCCACGCTTCGATCGCCTCGGAGTAGAGCCACTCTGGATCGACGGGTTCGCCAAAATACCGGCTCAGGCGGACCGGGTCGAGCGGACTCAACCACACCGGGTGCCAAAGGGCCGGGGGGTATCCCAAGCCGAGCAGCGTGCGCTTGATTTTGAAGTCCGTGCTCAGGTTGCGGTGGGAGACCGGCAGCCGATTGGCCAACCAGTGCACCGCCGGATGAAGGCCTCCCGGGATGGCTGTCCGGTACGCTTGGGCCATGCCGAGGGCGCGGAAGGGATCGTAACCGGCAAAGAGTTCGTCGCCTCCATCGCCCCCAAGCGCCACGGTGACATGACGCCGGGCGAACCGACTCAGCAACCAGGTGGGCAAAAGAGAACTGTCCGCGAGGGGTTCGTCGAGGTCGGCAATGAGGTTCGGGAGGAATTCGCGAGCGGTGTCCAGATCGAGCACTTCTGCGTCGTTGCGCACGCCGAGCGCCCGGGCGGTGGCGCGGGCGAAAGGGAGTTCGTCGAAACTGGGTTCGGTGAACCCCATGCTGAATGTGCGGAGTTGGCTGGTGTTCCTGCCGGCGAGGGCCGCGATCGCGGAGGAGTCGATTCCTCCACTCAAGAAGACCCCGAGGGGGACGTCGGACATCAACCGCCTTCGGCAGGCTTCCTCGAGCAATCGGCGGAGTTCCCCGCCCCATTCGCGAATGGGATCGGCAGGGGTGCGCTCAAATGGCTCCAGCACGAGTTCCCAGTACCGGTGGACCCGCAGGGAACGTGTTCGCAGATCCAGGGACATGGCATGTCCCGGGGGGAGCTTGTGGACGCCTTTTAAAATCGTGGCGGGCGAGGGGATGTAGCCGTAGGCAAAATACTTTTTCTCCGCGTCGCGTGAAACCTCCTGCGGACAATCTGGATGGGCCAGAAGCGCGGAAAGTTCCGACGCGAACGCAAACGTTTCCGTCGTCGCAAAGTACGCGAGGGGCTTTTTGCCGAACCGATCCCTCGCACCAAACAACCGGGCATTCACCCGGTCGTGGATCACAAACGACCACATCCCGTTCAGTCGCTCCAGCATCCGGTCGCCCCACTCGCGGTAGGCGAACAAGAGAACCTCCGTATCCGAGTGATCCGTGCGGAAACCATGACCTCGCGCGGCCAGTTGCTCGCGCAATTCGGCATGATTATAGATTTCGCCGTTGAAAACGATCGTAAGGGCCCCGTCGGGCGTCGACATCGGCTGCGCCCCGCACTCCAAATCGATGATCGAAAGCCGCCGGTGTCCCAGATGAACGTCTCCTTCCGGGGATCGATACAGGCCCTCGGCGTCGGGACCGCGATGCCGAATCGCCGTCGTCATCGCCCGGAGCACTGCCGGATCCCCCCGGCCGGAAAAACCGGCAATCCCGCACATGAGCCGTCAGAAGTTCAGCTTCGCCCGAACGACGTATGTCGCCTTGCCCTGCGACTCATAAAACGTGCGCATGATCATCTCCGCGAGCAAGCCCATCAGGACACAAAGAACGCCCGTCATGATGAAAAACACGGTCAGCAACGGGAGAGGCGTTGTAATAAATGGTTTATCCGCAAAGGCATACAAACCAATCGAGAAAACGGCACAGAGGAAGCCGCCAAACAGACTCAGAAACCCCGCGCCCCCGAACAGGTACATGGGCTTCATCTGATAGCTATCGAGAAACTTCACGACCATGAGGTCGAAAAGCACTTTGACGACGCGTTCGAGTCCGTACTTCGATTTCCCCGAGGTCCGTTTGAAGTGCCGGACGGTGACCTCTGTGATCTCCGCCCCGTGCCAGCTGGTGTAGATCGGGAGGAAGCGGTGCATTTCGCCGTAGATGCGAACACCTTCGATCACTTCCCGACGGTACGCCTTCAGCGAGCAGCCGAAGTCGTGGAGTCGAACCCCCGAGACCGCGGAGATCAGCTTGTTTGCGAGGATGCTGGGCAGATTCCGTTGGATCGCGTCGTCCTGACGGTCCTTGCGCCAGCCGGAGACGACGTCGAATCCTTCATCGATCTTGCTCAGCATTTGGGGAATATCCTCGGGATCGTTTTGGTAGTCGCCGTCCATGGGAACGATGACTTCGCCGCGTGCGTGGTCGAAACCGGCCATCATCGCGGCCGTTTGACCGAAGTTTCGACGGAAGCTCACCACTTTGAGTTCCGGATGCAGGGCGGCGAGTTCGTGCAACGCTTCCGTCGTTCCATCGGTGCTTCCATCGTCGATGAAGATCACCTCCCAGGGGCGGCCCAGCTTGTTCAGGACCTCGCGATTTTTCTCAAAGAGGGGAAGAACGGACTCCCGTTCATTGAAGACGGGGATGATGACAGAGACGTCGGGAGTGATCACCGGGAAGTTGGAAAGGACGCGTGGAAGGGCTTGCGGAGTGGGCTTCGGGACCTTCGGTTTTTCGTTGCGTGCACCATGAGATCGACCATTATGAGCCTTTCCGTCCCGATGGCGCAATGCCGAAGCGGAAGGTTCCTGTCGCATGTTGTTGTCTCAAGTGGTCGGCCAGTTTTTTTTCCCGGCATTAACTTTGGCGCGGAGGTCACGCGACGCCGCGAAACCGCGAAGGAAGACGGTTTGATCGATTCACGTGCGCGGCGGCGTGCGGAGTTTTTTTGATACGAACCCCGCAAACTCCTGTGGATGATGGTCTTGTTGCGGAGGCGACAAACGGCCAAGGGCGGCAGCTTGTCGAAACGCCGCCGCCGTGGTGGGAAATGCTTCGCCGCAAGATCCATGGGGAGATTCATTTTCGCGTGTTTCGTTTCCTGAAGTCGTTTCCTGTGCGCCCGGGAAATCTCCGACAGTACACGCCCCGGCCGTTGCGTCCGGAGGTGTTTCCGGAGCTTCACGCAGCGAATCTGCCCTCCATCGCCATTGTCACCCCTTCGTTTAACCAGGCGGGATTTCTCCCGCAGACGGTGGGGAGCATTGTTTCGCAGAACTACATGCCGTTCTCGTATTGCGTGATGGACGGAGGATCGCAGGATGGTTCGCCGGAGGTGCTGGAGTGTCTGGCTGCCGCGGATGCTTTTCAGTGGTGCAGTGCTCCGGATCGGGGTCAGGCCGATGCGATCAATCGGGGGTTCGCGCGGGTTCAGGGGGATGTCATGGCATGGGTAAACTCCGACGATTTGCTGTTGCCGGGCAGCCTAGATTTTGTCGGGCGGTACTTTGCCACGCACCCGGAGGTGGACGTCCTGTATGGGCATCGGGTGTTGATTGACGAAACGGGTTCCGAGATCGGCCGCTGGGTGGTCCCCCCGTATTTCGCCCCCGGGCTCAGTTACTTTGACTACGTCCCACAGGAAACCATGTTTTGGCGGCGACGGGTGTGGGAGGAGGTCGGAGGCCTCGATGAGTCGTTCCAATTTGCCCTCGATTGGGATCTTCTTTTGCGTTTTCGGGAGGTGGGTGCTCGCATGGTGCGGGTCCCGTATTTCCTTGGGGCGTTCCGGATCCACCCTTCCCAAAAAACCAATTCCCAGATTCACGAAGTGGGCCGCCGGGAGATGCGTCGGCTCCGGAATCATTACGGCGCGGACGCGGCAGTGGACCGGCGGATGATCAATCTCCACAACCGCGAGTTGATGCGGGCCTTCCTTACCTACTCGCTGCTGCGTCTGGGCATTCGGAGTGAGGCATGGTGAATGAATCACCCCGCGTCTCCGTCGTGGTGCCCTGTTTCAACCACGGTCGGTATCTGAGGCAGCGCTTAGATTCAATTTTTGCGCAGACGTTCCGCGACTTCGAATGGATATTCCTTGATGACGCGTCGACGGACGATTCGCGGCAGGTCTTTGATCACTACCGCTACGAGGCCCGGCTCGCACACGTGGTGTTCAATGAGCGGAATAGCGGCAATTTATTTCTGCAATGGAACCGCGGGTTCCGGTTGGCCCGCGGAGAATATGTGTGGATCGCGGAGTCGGACGATTTTTCCTCCCCGCGATTCCTCGAAGTGCTCGTCGAACGGCTGGATGCCCACCCGAGAGCCGCCATCGCCCAGTCGCAGTCCCGCATGGTGGGTCCGGACGGTGCGCTTTTGTACGACGGGACGGAGCATACCCGGGATATCGACCAGACGCGATGGAGTTCGGATTTCGTGGCGGATGGCGATCTCGAGCGCCGCGAGTTTTTGTCCCGGCGGAATACGATTCCGAATGTCAGCGCGTGCCTGCTTCGACGCTCGGTTGCGGAGGCGGCAGGCTTTGCCGGCACCCGGCGGCGCTTTTGTGAGGACTGGCTGCTTTACGTCCGCATGCTGCACGGGCACGAGCTCGCGTTTGTTGCCGAACCCCTCAACTTTTGCCGTTGTCACCCGACCAACACCCGAAGCTCGAATGCGCGGACCGGCGAGATCGAGGAGTTTTATGCGGTGCTGCGGGAATTGAGGAAACGCTGGATTCCTTCCGAATCTGCCGAGGAGTTTCTTGCCGCCCACATTTATGCCCGATGGGCCGAATTGTTCGCCGCCGCTCCCAGGAATTTCCCTGTGACCCGCCTCGGTTCCCTTCTCGTGGACGGACTCCGCAGCGATCGTCGATTTTTTGATCGCGTGAAATCCTCCGTTCTATCGAGAATCCGCCGCCGGAGGAGCCAGTAGTCCGCCCAGGAGAATGCATTCTGAATCCTGCCGTTCAAATCTGGGGCGCAGCGGATTTCACCATGAAGAACATGAAGAGCATGAAGGAAATGACTTCAAAAAAGGCTGCGCAGATGCATTTACGGATGCACCTGTTCGGTGGACGAGATCAAGCCAAGTCAGAACATGTCGCTCACTCCTCTTCATGTCCTTCACGGTAGTTTGAACCGAAGCATTTAGGATTATATGCATTCTTTAGAACGGGCTACGCCAGTAGTGTCCGCTTTTTTTCCATGTCTGTAGACCTTCTCCACGACCGCAAAGCGCTCACCGGCCTCATCCGCCAGCAGGTGAGGGACAACATCGATGCTGCCCGGAAGGACATCGGGCGGATCGCCCGTGCGCAGGACTCCCTTCTTTGGCGTCTCTCCTCGCCCCTGCGTTCGCTCGATCAGGTCAAACAAACCGGCCGGTGGGAGTTTCCTCCCCGCGAAAACCGTTGCGAGCATATCGAACGCGGTCTGGCTGAGATTGGCGTCGAGCGTTTGCACTCGATCGAGGAACTCCGCCAGGCCGTGGAACGGAGCGGACACCTTCGTCGGCAGGCCGCCTACGCGCTCGGACAGATGCGCGACTCGCACTCCTGGAATCTGTTTGGCCCCCTGCGCCTGATCCACGGGGCAGTCGGGAAAACCCGGGAGTCCGTTCCGCAGCAGGCGGCACTCCCGTCGGGTTCCCAGGGTGCGCTCCCGGGGAAGGCGGGCGAATCCGGTCGGAGCGCCCGAGATTTCCTGATCTGGATCTATCAGGATTTTCTAAAACCGGTGACGTTGCCCATCGTGACCGTGAGTGGCTGGTGTTTCTGCAAAGACGCATCCGCGGGCGAACTCCGGATGCGCTGTCTGATCGGCGGGCGGGAGTTCTCGGGGGAGGCGAATCTCCGCACGGATCACGTGCTCGAAAGCTACCGCGAGCACCCGCAGTCCCTTCACGCCGGATTCGATTTTTACGGGATCGTGCTCCTGCCGGAGGACGAGGAAATCGTGATCGAGGTCGCTGCCGGAACGGACCCATGGACCGAGGTCCTGAGACTGCCCGTCAATAATCAGATCCAGACCGTCTCGCATCCGCCGATCGAGGTGGAACGCGCGGATCCGTCCTCATTCGCCGTCTATTTTTCCGAGGCGGGCAACTATTTCTATCGCGAGATGGCGCTCTACACGGCGCGAGCCATCGAGCAACTCGGATGCCGTGCGACCGTGCGTTCGTCGGCGAAGCCCTTCGATCCTTCCTCGAAGTGGCACCTGATCGTCTCGCCCAATGAATTCTTTTTCCTGGGTCACTTCCCGCGCGAGTTGGCGGAAACCTCGGACAAGAACATCCTGTTCCTTCTGGCCGATCAGCCGCATACCACTTGGTTCAAGCGCTCGCTTTCCATCGCGAATCTGGCGACCCACATCCTGGATATCAGCCATGACACCATCCCGCTCCTCAAGGACAAGGGGTTGAATGCCACGTATCTCCCGCTTGGATATCTCGAACGATTTCCGCTTTATGAGGGCGAAGGTCCCCTCCCGCTTTCGCCCGAGACGGAATCGCTGGGTCGGGCGGTTCGTGAATTCCAGAGCATCGGCCGCCCGCTGGCCGACCGGCCCATCGACATCTCCTTCGTCGGAACGCTGACGCCTCGGCGGGATCGCTTCTTCGGAGACAACGCCGCCCGCTTTTGGCAGTACCGGTGTCACTTCCGTCTTGTCGGCCCCTACCATGTTCCGGTTCCCCGGCATCAGGATCCAAACATGGAGACCGTGCTGACAGCCGGCATCGCCCGTCGCTCCCGGGTCGTCCTCAATATCCATCGCGACGAAAGCCCCTATTTCGAATGGCACCGAATGGTCCTTGGTGCCATGTGGCAGGAGGCGTTGGTCATCACGGAAAAATCCACCGCCGCACCGCCTTTTGTTCCCGGTGTCGATTACGTCGAAGTGGATTGCGACGCCATTCCCGATGCGCTCGATTATTACTTGAAGGATCCCGTCGGTCGCGACGAAGCCGAGGCCATCCGGTCCTCGGCGTCGCGCAAACTGCGCGGAGAGTGTCGGGTCGTGGAGTCGCTGGGGCGCGCGCTTCGGGAACTTGGTGCTCCGGTCACCATCCCGTCCCTTGGAGTTTCCCTGTGATGCAATCGAACGAAAAACTGCCGCCATTTGTTCCGGTGCGAACCATCGTGGACACCGGCCATGGGTCGACCCCAGAACGCCTGACCACCGTGGCGGTGAGTCTGTATAATTACGAAAGTCACATCGGGGAGTGTCTCGACAGTGTCGCCTCGCAAACCCGTCATGGGCTCGATTTGATCGTGGTGGATGATTGCTCCAAGGACGGGAGCTTGTCGGTGGCGGAACGCTGGTTTGCGTCGCACGGGGGTCGGTTCCATCGGGCGCGCCTCGTCCAAACCGTGCAAAACTCCGGTCTCGCGGCGGCGCGGAACACGGCGTTCGCGGCGGTGGCGACTCCCTACGTTTTCGTTCTCGATGCGGACAATGCAATTTTTCCGCCGTGTATTGAGCGTTTGGAAGCCGCTCTTGAGGACAGCGAGGCCACATTCGCGTACAGCTACATCCAGAAATTCGGCACGGTATCCGCGGTCCTCAACATTGGATCGTGGAACGCCGATCGGCTCCGTTTGAGCAACTATATCGATGCGATGGTCCTCATGCGCCGCGAGGCCTGGCGGGTGGCAGGAGGATATCGGAAGATGCGCGTCACGGGCTGGGAGGACTATCAGCACTGGTTGGATCTTTCGATTCGAGGAGGTCGCGGCATCCAAGTGCACGAGTTTCTTTGCCGTTACCGCGTTCACGGGGAGTCGATGCTGCATCAGATCACGATGAAGCCGGAAAACTACGAAGTGGTCCTCGATGAGATCCGGGGTTCGAACCCGGAGTTTTTCGCCTAAGGAAAAACGGATTGGCTCTTGCGAAATCCGCGTATAGTAACTACGTCTCAACTCACCAACTTTATGAAAAATCGCGCTCTCACGCTCCTAGCGGGTGCCCTCCTCGCGGCGGCTCCGCTTTCACACGCGGCGACATTTACGGTCACGCAGACCTCTGGCGGGACGACGACTGTGGGATCGCTCGCTTGGGCACTCTTCCAAGCATACTGGAACAGTCCGGGAGCCGACACCATCGCCTTCAATGTCGGTGGTGGCGGAGCACAGACGGTCTTCTTCCCCGGCGGTGTGACGGTGGGCGGTCAGGACGGGGCTGGGGTGACCATTGACGGGACGACGCAGCCAGGCTACGCGGGCAATCCTCTGATCACCATCAACGGGAGCGGCATTCAGACTCCATTCACGTTGGTTTCGAGTTCCTGCACGATCCGCGGATTGGCAATCGTGAATTACACCGCAGTGGCGATTGCGATCATCAGCCCGAGCGTCGGGAACACCATTGAGAGCAACTGGGTTGGCTTTTCTAATTTTGGAGGGAGTACCTACACGACGAACAGCTCCTATGGCTACCTGCTCACGATCGGCATCGGGGTGGCGACGAACTACAACAATATCTATTTCAACACGGTCAGCGGCGTGGATAACGGCATCACGGTTGGTACGGATCCGGTGGCCGCTCCGGCATCGGGCCTAGTTGCTGGGGTCAACAACATCATGTACAACGTCGCAGGTCCGGATCCGACGGGGAATTTCACCATTCAGAATACCTCGGATGGACTGTTCCTGGGTGATGGTACGGGATATAACTACATCGGTTACAACAACTTCAGCGCGAATCTCTCTGCCGGAATCGAGTTGCTGGCTCCTCTCTGCTTTTCGAACTACATCTACGGCAACTACATCGGTGTAGGTTACAACACGGGTCAGCTTGGGAATGGGGAACTCGGCATTCTCGTTTCCAACGGTGCGCAGTACAACAATATCGGATCCTATGCTGCCAACTGGATTGGTTACAACGGCCTCGGTGGAATCAACCTCGGATTGTCAGCCACAGGAGCCGCCCCAGGGACGATTTCTCCGGCTTACTCCAACGGAGTGTACAACAACTACGTCACCGGAAATGGTTCATTTACGACTTCTGCGAACGAAGACATCGGGGTGGGGATCGAGGGTTTCTCCGCCGGTAACGTGGTCCAAGGGAACGTCATTTACGGTCAAGCGCAGCATGGCGTGATTCTTGGCGGAGTGCAGAGCAACTACGTCTTGTACAATTACCTTGGGCCGTACATCGGCAACGGGGGATTCGGCGTGTTTCTCCAGAATTCTTCTTTCAACGTGATCGGTGGAAATGCGTTCTTCTCGAATGCACTCGGCCCGATCGGGGAACAGAACTCGTCGAACAACTCGATTTTCTAGTCCTGGTTCTTTCGGCTCCCCGTGGTCGGTTTGCGCCGACCACGGGGTTCCCGTTTTTTTTGATAAGGAGCTCACGCGAAGGCGCAAAAAGCGCCAAAGCGCAAAGCGAACCAGTGGCAGGTACTGGGAGTGTTGTTTGATTCATGAGTTTGCCGTATATACCGTTCAGTCCATCCCAGCAGCGCGTCGCGAATTATTTCGCGCGAAATTTCGGGTCTGGAAACGGGGAGTTGCACACGGGCGTTTCCACGGACTGTCAGATGTTCCGGTACGCGTTTCCAGACTGGAACACCAATCCGCACGCGGCGTTCAACTACTTCAACACCGGGGTTCAGCAGGTGCACGCGGTCGAAATGGCCATCGGGAGCGTGGGGCGTCGGTTGGACGAACTCGACAGTGTGCTCGATTTTGCCTCGGGATTTGGGCGTCTGACCCGCCAGATGATCCATCGGATGGATCCGGCCAAGCTTTGGGTGTCGGACATCCAGCCCGAGAGCATGGCGTTCCAAGGTCCCACCTTTGGCGTTCACAGTATTGTTTCGGGATTGGAACCGTCGGAGTTTGATCCGGGACGAAAGTTTGACCTGATCTTTGTGGCGTCGTTGTTCAGCCACTTGCCGCGAAATCGGTTTGACCAGTGGTTGCGCCGACTTTGGGAGTTGCTCGAACCGGGTGGAGTTCTTGCATTCAGTGTTCTGGATCGCTCCACGGGTTGGATGCGCCTGCCGTACGAAGCGGATGGGTTTTCGTTCAATCCTGAGATCAGCGAAATCGATTGCATCGAAAACCACGAATACGGTTCGACAATTGTCACCGAGCAGTTCGTTGCTGAAGCGATTGCGCGCGCGACGGACGGGCGGGGGCATTTTGAGATGGTCCCTCGCGGGCTGTGGCATCAGGATGTCTACGTCCTTAGTGACCACCCCATCGAGCCGCCGAACTGGGGTTTGATGGACTCGTACTTCCCGTATTCTGTAACGAACCAGCATGTGTTTGGAACGGTCTACGGCACCAAGGTGCGGGAGATCGTTCTCAAAGTGGAAGTCTTGTGCAAAGGATCGGTTTTTGCGGTGGGAGAGGCGCAGACGTGGTCGGAAGATGCGGTCGTTTTCCACTGTGGGGATCGTTTCCTCGGACCCGGTTGGGGCCACCCCGTCGCGTTTTCGCTGCGGTTGCCCCGGCCTGTGACGTACGAAGACGATATCGTCGTGAAGGCCTACGGCCAATGGGGAGCCGTGCGAACCTTCCCCGTCAATCTTTGCGAGGTCGGTTGAGCCTCTTTCCAATCTGCTTTCCCATGCTTGCCGACGCGCTACTTGACATTCTCCGCTGTCCGCGATCTGGCCATCGCCTTGCGGTGGAAGGAGAAGATCTTGTGGCCGGGGATCACCGCTATCCCATCGTGGAGGGCGTTCCTGTATTCATCGACGCCGGCCGGTCCGTCCACCGGATGCCGAAGGATCACGTGAGCAATCCGGTGAGCCCGGACGTGATTCCGCTCCTCCAAGATGGATCGAAGCGCGTGCTGAACCTCGGAGCCGGCGCCAGCAAAACGAAGTATCCTAACGTCGTGGAGCTGGAGCATCAGATTTTTTCCACGACGGACGTTGTCGGGGACGCCCATTGCCTTCCGTTCGCGGATGGAGTGTTCGATACGGTAATTGCGATGAATGTGTTTGAGCATCTGCACGCCCCGCATGTGGCGGCTGCGGAGATTCATCGGGTGCTTCGTCCCGGCGGGAGGGTGGTGATTCACACCGCGTTCCTGCAACCGCTCCACGAGGCTCCGCACCATTACTACAACGCGACGGAGTTTGGCGTTCGGAACTGGTTCAAGGCGTTCGACGTGGAGTGCTGTCGCGCCTCGCCCAACTTTTCACCGGCATACACGCTGGCGTTTACCCTCTCCAATCTCTTGTGGATCGTCCAACAGCACGCGGGAACGGAAGGAGCGGGAAAAGTCGGGGCTTCGACTCTGGCGGACTGGGCCGCGGCGTGGTCCGATCCTGCGAAGTGCGACACCGCCGCGTGGAAAATCCTAGCAGACCTCCCGGTGGCGGCTCAGTCCGCAGTCGCGGCGGGTTTTGAGTTGCTGGCAACCAAGCGTTCCGCCCGTCCCCCGTCTTCCGAGTGAACCGGAAAACCGTTTCCGCCGTGGTGGCGGCCGTGGTGGCGATTGCGTTGGTGGCCGTCGCGCTGTGGTTGCTTTCCCGACCCGCTCCAAGTCCTGCCATTGTTTCGCGGCCTCCACCCGTTCCGGTTTCGCCCACCCCGGCTCCGATTGCGACGCCCCCTCCGATCCCCCAACCGCCCGAGGGCTTTCCCTCTATTCCTCCCCCGCCGGTTGTGCCGGAGGGCGACCTGCGCCGGGACCCAAAAGAACGGCAAGCCTCAGCGGACAAGATACGGTCCATGCGAATCCCCCAAAACGAACTGTTTTTCGCGCCGTTCTTCGACGCCCAGGGCTTTACGCCGGAGCAACGGAAGAAGTTCGCCGGAATCGTCGTCGAGCAGGAGGTCTGGATGTTCGACCGCTGCATCTACCCGGAACCGGGCGCCCCTTTTCCCATTCGGCCGACCACCGAGGAGGTTTTCGAGAAACGTCGACAGGTGATCGTCGATCTGCGCAAGGAATTCGGAGATTCCACCATCGATGCATTCCTGCGGGCGTTCCCGGGGTCGGCCCAGCCATAGTAAAGGAGCCGGGGTCGCCAGACCCCGGCCGGGCGGAGTGAATTTCGTGATCGGATTTTCTCTTCATGTATAGTTGACGCGACACACCGCTTCGCGTTCTGAACGATCGGGGCAGGAATGCCCCGGCTCCTCCAACTAGATCCATACTGAACTGAACATCCTCTTCGCCAACTACGGCTCGTTCCAAACGAACAGCCTGAATCATATCGGACCGTTTGCCAACGCGCTGACGGCTCGGGGACACTCGTGCATTGTGGCAGTGCCGGAGAAGGCGGAAACGATCCGTGACGTTCCGGTGGTGGATTTTGGTTCGCGTTCTTTCGAGGATTGCCTAGAGAACCCTTTGTTTCCCGACGGACGGGGAGCGGATGTGGTGCATGCCTGGACACCGCGGGAGGTTGTCCGAAAGTTCGTGCTTCTTTATCGGAAAATCGTCCCCGGCGCCCGTTTGGTGGTTCATCTTGAGGACCATGAGGACTGCCTCGTCCAAACCTACTCGGGAAAGTCGCCCGCCGATTTCGGCCTCCGCCGCTTGGATTCGTACAATCCATCCATTCCGCCCGCGCTCGCCCATCCGTTCCGTGCCGCGCGCCTGCTTCGCATCTCGGACGGCATTACCCTCATTCTTGAAGCATTGCGCGTCTGCGCCCCGGTCGATCTCCCGTCGGAAATCGTACCCCCGCCGTTCGATCCGCTCTATCGGATCGATGGAGATTTCTCCGGCGTGAAGGCTTCGCTGGGTTTCGCCTCCGAAGACGCGATGATCGCCTACACGGGCAACACCACCTTTGCGAACATCGGAGACCTGCGTGAACTCTACGACGCAGTCTGGAAACTCCGGAAGGACGGTGTCCCCTTTGTTTTCGTCAAGACAGGTTATCAGATGTACGAACTCAAGGATCACCCGCTTTGCGCGGATGCTGCGGGCTACCGCGACCTGGGTTTCGTGGAAAAGGAACTCCTCCCCCGCCTCGTGGCCGCGAGTTCAGTACTCGTTCAGCCCGGGAAGCCTGGCGTCTTCAATGAGTTTCGTCTGCCCTCCAAGCTCCCGGAGTTCCTCGCAAGCGGCCGACCCGTCGTGACCCTTCGTGCGAATATCGGGCTGCAGCTCCGCGACGGGCACGATGCGTTTTTGTTCGAGTCGGGCGATTCTGCGGAGCTTGCGGTGATCATCCGGAAAGTGCTTTCCGAGAAGGATCAGGCGGATCGCGTGGGTGCCAACGGCCGGATTTTCGCAGAAACGATGTTTTCCACGGAGCGCAGCGTGGACGCGCTTGAGGCCGTTTACACCGCCGCGTCCGGACGGCCGATGCACCCGGCATGGGCCGTGATCGGTCAGCGTCCCGAAGCCACGGAACTGACGACGTGGTTGATGGATGCGGACGAACCGTTCGACGAGCGGGAGTCGGTTGCCGAACTCTTCGAGGCATCGCTTGAGGCTGTTTCCGCCGAGGCGATCGAACTCGGAGCAGAGAATGCCGAACTCGCGCACGCCAAGGGCACGCTCGAACACGAAATCGCGGCAGTCCGCTATGCCAAAGACACGCGGGAACACGAACTGCGCGTACTCGCACACGAAACCTCCGTGGAACGCAATGCCCGCGAAGCGGAACTCTCGCGCGTGACCCACGAGCTGCTTGCCAGGGACAATGAATGTCTCATTCTCAAGCGGCGCATCGCTTCAATGGAGCAGTCCGCCTCCTGGAAACTCACGGGTCCTCTCCGTTCCGCGGTCAATGCCGTCCGCCCCGGCGCAAAGAAGGAAGGCTCATGAGCGACCCGCTTCGACAGATCGGAATGGTTCGCGTGGCGACGATTTCCCCCGAACTTCGCCTCGCCGACGTGGCCTTCAACGCGGAACAGATCGTGGCATCCATCCGGCAAGTTGCCGGAGACGGGGTCGACTTTGCGGTGCTCCCAGAGTTGTGTCTCGGCGGGTATTCGGTGGGTGACCTCGTTTGCCAGCGCACGTATTTGGACGCGAATCTCCGGGGGCTTGCCGACATTGCCGCAGCGACCAGCGATCTGCCGGTCGCGTTCGTGGTCGGTCTTCCCATCGTCTGGCGGGACAGGCTTTACAACGCCGCCGCGCTTCTTTCCGGGGGAGACGTTTTAGGCATCGTTCCCAAGAGCTTTCTGCCTTCCACGGGAGAGTACTACGAGGATCGCTGGTTTACATCAGGGGCAGACGTTGTCGGTGCCCAGTGGGACTGGAACGGGCGCGCCATTCCGTTTGGTTCGGATCTGTTATTTGAGAGCCCGTTCGCCTGTCTGGGGATTGAGATTTGCGAGGACCTCTGGAGCATCCTGCCGCCGAGCAGCGAACTGGCTGCGGCCGGGGCGACGTTGATTCTTAACCCCTCGGCAAGCGACGAAGTCCTTGGCAAGCCTGCGTACCGCCGCTCGCTCGTTCTTCAGCAATCCGCGCGCTGCCTCGCCGCCTACGCGTACGCCGGTGCGGGACCAGGGGAGTCTTCCACGGACCTCGTCTTTTCCGGGCATCAACTGATCGCGGAAAACGGGAGCCTGCTCGCAGAGGGTCGGGATTTTTGCTTTAAAACCAAGGTGTCCATCGCCGATGTGGATATCGATCGGCTCCGACTCGAACGCTTGCGCAACAGTTCTTTCTCCGCAGCACCGACTCGCATGTACCGTCGGATTCCTCTGCATGCGACGACTCCCGCGAACCGCAAACTTTCGCGGTCGTTCTCGCCGACGCCATTCGTGCCGGCGGAGGAAGCGGCGCGCGCGGACCACTGCCGCGAGATATTCACAATCCAATCGGTGGGCCTCGCCCGACGGTTGCTGCACACCGGGGCGAAAAGCGTGACGCTGGGAATCTCCGGGGGCCTCGATTCCGCTCTCGCGCTGCTGGTGACCGCCCGGGCATTTGATCGGATGGGCCTCGACCGCCAGAGCATTCAGGCGGTGTGCATGCCTGGTCCGGGGACGTCCGACCGCACACGCCACAACGCGGACCATTTGATCGCCGCGATCGGCGCGACCCGATTTTGTGTGCCCATTGATGATGCCGTCCGTTCGCACCTCGACGTGATCGGGCACGATCCCGCTGCGTTGGATATCACTTTTGAGAATGCGCAGGCACGCGAGCGAACCCAGATCCTCATGGATATGGCGAATCAGGCGGGTGGGTTCGTGGTTGGAACGGGCGACCTTTCCGAGGCCGCGCTGGGGTGGTGTACGTTCAACGGGGATCACATGTCGATGTATCATGTGAATATTGGGGTTCCCAAAACCCTCGTTCGCTACCTCATTATGTGGTCTGCCGAGGAGGAGTTTGCGGAGGAGACCACGCGAGTGCTGGCGGACATTGTGGACACCCCTGTTAGCCCGGAATTGCTGCCGTCTGCGGAGGATGGGTCCATCGCGCAGGAAACGGAACAAATCCTGGGTCCATATCTTTTGCACGACTTCTTTTTGTTCCATTTCGTTCGACACGGATTCAGCCCGGCGAAGATCTGGCATCTTGCCTGTATGGCGTTTGAGGGCGTTTTTTCGCCGGAACGGATTCTGGAGGTGGAGGATGCGTTTTTCCGTCGGTTTTTCTCGCAGCAATTCAAACGGTCGGCCATGCCCGACGGACCGAAGGTTGGATCGGTGGCGCTCTCCCCGCGCGGAGATTGGCGGATGCCGAGTGATGCAGTGGCAGCGGTTTGGTTGGCGGAGATTGAGGCCCTGCGGAGGAAACCATGAGTTCCTCCCGGTTGACGAAGCGCGGTTTGCGATGGCTGGAGGGCATTTGCGGGCGAATCGTCCAAATTTGTTCGGGGAAGCCGAAACGCCGTGGTCGTGCGGTTTCCGATGCACAAACGGAATTGCTCGGGTTTCTGGATCGACCCGTGACCGACTGGGTGCCGGGTCCCTCTGCCATTTTTGAGGGCTGGGCCGTTTCTGCAGATGGAACTCCGATCGAAGCCGTTCGCGCGGTTGTTAACGGCAAAAGCACCCCTTGCGGGGTTTACGGAGGAACTCGCGAGGATGTTGGTCGGTATCTTGGAGATCGGCCAAATGGGAACCGCACGGGTTTTTGGGTTGAGGCGTGTTTCATACAGGAGGAGAACACGGTTGTTATCGAATTCTGGGTGGCTGGGCAGGGTTGGATCCCACGCTTCTCTTGGAACGGTCGAGCGTACCGCTGCTTGAGTTTCCCGCAACATGTTCTCCTCCAATGTTTAGGCTTTCTTTCCGCCGGTCGCCTCACGCTAAAGATGGGAAGTTGGAACTCTCCGCAGCGTGCTCTTTTTCGATTTTTAGGTTTTTTTCCGGCCGGTCGCCTTTCGGAAAAGATCGGTTGTTCGATCGCTCCGAAGGTTTATCTCAAGAAGCTTTCCCGCTGGAAGGCAGACTACGCCTGTTGGCTGGATTCACCTGCAAAGCGGGTCTTGCTTTTACCCTACGTCGCATGCACGGGCTGGGCTGTTCACTGGGGTGGACTTCAGCCTGCGAGAATGCGGCTTCGGATTAACCGAAAGCGCGTGGTAGAGGGTACTCACAACCTTCCCCGACCAGACGTCGCCCAGTATTTGCAGCATCGGAAGGGTTCGGAGAGTGCCATGTTCACCGTTTCTTGTGTGCTCAACACCAGGTTTTCGCGATGCATCGTCGAGTTGTTGGAACCGGGTCGTGGATGGGTTCCCATCAAGCGATTTACCGTTCGTTGTGATAACTATCTGCGCCCGCTGCCGTACGCGATTGACCGGATTAGCAACTGGTTTCCGCTGCACGTGATTGAGCGAGTAATCAGGATCGGGGAGCGGAAAGGCCGAACGCTTTCGCCCGCGTGGCGTGAGCTAGTCCGTTCCTTCGTGGTCCGGCTCGCGGGTGAAAGGCGATCGGCTCCGCATTTCCTCCACTTCTCTGGCGAGGATGCAGTTCGTCCGAGGTCTTTCAAGTCCCCGCTGCGATCCAAGGTGATACTCGTGCGAGGTTGGTGCCTGAATGCCGCCAATCCCGTCCGACTTCGGTTTCGGGTGAACGGGCGGAAGTTTCGCTGCTCCACCGGCATTCGTCGAGAAGACGTCGCAAACGTTTTCAATCATGTGCCTGGCAGTTTGCTGAGTGGTTTCGCAGGTTCCATCACGGTGAGCCAAGGCCTGGCTCGTATTTCCTTTGATGTAAAGGATCCGAACAAGGGCTGGATCTATGCGCGGCGTCGGACACTGAAGATCGAATCCGTGGAACCGCTGTGGCGTGCTTCGGACTGGCAAGAGTTCCGACGGACTTGGAATGCTTCGTTTGAGAAAGCGTGGGAGGCACTGAATGTGACGCAACGATCGTGGATGGCAGCGTGGCTGGAACGCCTGAACGCTTGCACCATTCTTCAGTTGATCCAGCACGAACCAAAGGCATGTCGGTTCGATCGCCTGCCCAAGCCCGTAAGATCTAGTCAACATCTGCCCAAAGTAACGGTGGTGACCCCATCGTACAACCAAGCCGAATACCTCCGCGCTACGCTGGACAGCGTCCTTTCGCAAGAAGGTGTCCGGGTCGATTACATCGTACAAGACGGCGGATCCGGTGACGGTAGCGCAGATTTGATTCGATCGGTCGCTGATCGATTGAAGTTTTGGACAAGCGCCCCGGATGCGGGGCAGGCCGATGCTGTCCGAGCGGGTTTTGAGCGGACGGAGTGCGGCCCTGATGACATCATGGCGTATCTGAATTCAGACGATACGTTCTGCCCGGGCGCGCTGGGCTACGTGGCCCAGTTCTTCGCGGACCATCCCGAAGTCGACGTTCTCTACGGCCATCGTATCATCATCGATGAAAAAGGCCGCGAAATCGGTCGGTGGGTGTCGCCGCATCCCTGCGCGCAAACGATTCGCGTGATCGATGCCGTTCCGCAAGAGACGCTTTTCTGGCGCAAGCGGATTTATGACAAAGTTGGGGGGATGGATGCCTCATTTCGATTCGCATTGGACTGGGATCTTCTGATTCGCTTCACCGAAGCGGGGGCCAAGTTTGTCCGCGTTCCCTATTTTCTCGGTTGCTTCCGGGTGCACGCCGCGCAGAAGACCAGCGCGCAGATCAGCAGTACGGGCCTCAAGGAAATGGAACTCCTTCGCGAACGCCTCCATGGCAGGAAGCTTGAGTGGCGCGAGATTGAACGCTATGAATCCCTGGTGCGCGCCGAGAGCGGGATCCATACCCTCGCGTTGCGACTCGGTCTGCGGACCTAGAATTTTATCATGAGCCTCGAAAGCGAACATTCCGTAACCCACTTCAATTCAGCCGCGAGTTCCCAAGGCTCGCCCTTGAGAATTCTTTCGAATACATTTCGCGATCTTTGGGAATGGAGAGCCCTCGCGCAAATCCTCGCGATCCGGGACATCCAGGCGCAATACCGCCAGTCCATCCTCGGAATCCTCTGGGCCTTTCTCCCGCCGCTCGTTCTCTCCGTCGGCCTTTCCGTCGCAAACGCGAATGGTATTGTGAAACCGGGTGAGACATCGATTCCTCTACCGGCTTACGTTTTCATTAGCATGACGCTTTTTCAGATTTTCTTTGCGTCCTTGCAGGGTCCGATCAACGGACTCTGGGGTGCAAAAGGAGTGCTCACTCGCGTTACGTTCCCTCGGGAGACCATCGTTCTCGCGGAGGTCATTAAGCTCCCGATCACCTTCCTCATCCAGATTTTTGGAATCGTGGTGTTCTTCATATGGTTCAAACTTCCGTTCGGTTGGACAACGCTTCTTGCTCCATTCTCGTTTCTGTTACTCATCATGTTGGGCGTCACGATTGGGCTTTTGCTTACGCCTATTGCGCTGCTTTATCGGGATCTGAGCAGTGCCCTCGGAATCTTGATGTTTGTGTGGCTTAGCTTCACGCCGGTTGCCTTTCCACCGAATGATTATCCTGGCTTCTTTGCCACCACGGTGCGACTGAATCCCGTCACCCCGCTGCTTGTGACAACGCGAGAACTTGCGCTCAATCAGGTGCTCACTTACCCGGAAAACTTCGTGATTGTGGGTATCGGTACCGTGTTGCTCTTCTTCGTTGGATTAATTTTCTTTCGCTTGTCGATGCCAATGGTCATCGAGCGTTGGAGTTCCTAAACCCTTTTTGTTCTGTGGAAAAACCTGAAGTCATTCTTACCGTCGACAATGTTTCCAAGCGCTTTTGTCGCGATCTTAAGCGCTCCCTGTACTATGGAGTTCAGGATATTGCGAGCGAAGTGCTGGGTCGGCATCCGCGTGCGGAGCCTCTGAAAAAATCGGAGTTCTGGGCGCTTCGCAATGTGAGTTTCGAACTCGAACGCGGCCGCGCGGTTGGGCTTCTCGGGAAAAACGGCTCCGGGAAGACCACTCTCCTTCGAATCATATCCGGACTAATAAAACCGACTGTCGGTTCCGTGTCCGCAAAGGGACGGATCGCGCCCTTGCTTGCTTTGGGAGCCGGGTTTAACCCCGTGCTCACCGGACGCGAGAATGTTTATGTGAACATGTCTGTGCTCGGACTCACCCGACGGGAGATCGACGAGCGCTACGACGAGGTCGTGGATTTTGCCGAAATTGCCTATGCGATGGATGCTCCGCTCCAGAGTTACAGTTCGGGCATGCAGGCTCGGTTGGGTTTCGCCTGCGCCATCCATACCAATCCCGACATGCTGCTCCTCGATGAGGTCACGGTCGTGGGAGACATGCAGTTTCAACGCAAATGCGAAAAAAAGTTGCGTGAGGTGCGGGATCTTGGAACGACATTCATTGTAGTGAGCCATTCTTCGGGCATCGTGTATGCGCTGTGCGAAACGGCGGTCTATCTCCAGGGCGGGCAGGTAAAGTCGCATGGATCCGCGAAGGAGGTCGTCGAACATTATGAGGAGGATCTCTACAATACTGCTGGAGCGGAGATTCTTGAAGGTGATCACGCGAAGCCGGTTTCCTCGGACTATCTGGAAATTCGATCGGTGGAGATTATTAACCACGACGATCGGAGCGATGCTCCGCTCCAAACCTCGAAACGTGCCGTGGTGCGATTTAACTTTCACCTCGGCAAACTCATGACGAACCTTCATTTCCTCGTGAAGGTGTACCGTCTCCCCTCGGAGGATTTCTTCGTAGGGTCGGAAGTTATGATTCTTCACCTCGGTAGTCTCGAGGACGGCTTTGCATACGTTTGTCCGGAGGGGGATGAGATGATGGAGCTTCGGTTTGACAGTCTCATGCTGGTGCAGGGGGCATACCAGATCGCGGTGGAGTGCTATGGAGCAGACGATTCGATGCTGGCCTCGCGGCGCAGTGAGCGATTTGTTGTAATGACGAAGGTTCAATTCCGGCATTCCGGATTCTACCAGCCGAGGAAATGGGTCAGTCGAATGCGTCTTGACGAGGAGAAACTCGGCTTCTATCGCAAGACGAACGCGCCGGACGTTCTCGAGTCCCCGTCCGCTGCGGAGTTGATGCGCTCGGACTCCGTCACGCGCCGCCTCGCGAGTCTTCGGCCAGTGCAAAGGACGTCGGATGGTTGGATTGAGTGGGGCTCCCTTGTGGATTTGTTCACGGTCCAGCCCGCCACGCTGCGATGGAGATGTCTTGTCGCAAAGCCGTTCAAGAGTTTCGCTCTTCGTCCGCTCAATGGCGACGCGGAGATCGTGTTCGGATACTACTTTAGCGAAGGATCTATTGCCTGTTATCAGGTCTTCGTGCCCAGCGCGCTTGTCGAGGACACATTGTGGGAACTCGTTTGTCCGCCGGACATGACGCCGGAAGCATCGGAGAGCGATTCCCGGCGCCTGGCTTTCCGCGATCTTGAAACAGAAGTTGTGCCAGGGGAACAAGTCATTCACCCGTACGCGCATCTGGCTTACGGAGCGTTGGCGTCTGTAGATGAAAGCGAACCTACGGAAAGCGGCTCCGCCGCGGCCGCGCACTAAGGATTTGTCCGAGCCAGTCACGGCGCGCCTCCTCCTATGAAGATTTGGACTGATGACGATATCCTCGAACGCGGACGCCGGGTTATGGAGATCGAGGCGACCGAGATTCAAAGGGTCTCGCAACGCTTGGACGCCAGATTTGCTGCTGCCTCGCGGTTGATCAGCGAAACGGTCCACGAGGGCGGCAAAATCCTTCTTCTCGGGGTGGGGAAGTCGGGGAATATCGGCGAAAAAATTGCCGCCACATTTGCAAGCGTGGGCGTTGTCGCCGGGGTGCTGAATGCAACGAATGCCCTTCATGGCGACCTTGGCGTGGTCGAGAATGGCGATTTAATCATTGCCCTAAGTTCCAGCGGCGAAACGGAAGAACTGCTCCGCACCGTCTCTGTCCTCAAGCGTTTCGAGGTTCGCATCGTCGCGCTTACGGGCCGACCGGAATCCTCCCTCGGGCGCCTCAGTGATGCAACGATCGATGTTTCAGTGAATCAGGAGGCCTGTCCGTTGAATCTGGCGCCGACGTCGAGTACCACCGCGATGCTCGCGGTTGGCGACGCGCTCGCCATGGTTCTCTTGGAGGCCCGGGGCGTACGCCGCGACGACTTTGCGCGCAATCACCCCGGCGGCGCGATCGGCAAGGCTCTCCTCACTCCGGTCACCGAGTTGCTTCGCAAAAAGGGAACCTTCGCATCCGTTCTCCCGGAGACTTCGGTACGAAAGGTGATCGGTGAGATGGCCTCGCACCGGAGCGGTGCCGCGGTTGTCGTCGCCTCTGATGGGCGACTCGTCGGGATCTTCACCCACGGTGACTTTGTACGGCGTTTTAATGAGGACCCCGCCGTCGTGGATCGACCGGTGGCGGAGGTCATGACCGACTCACCACTCACCGTAGCGGATACCGCTTTTGCGGTCGAACTTCTCGACCTCCTTCGCGACCACCACGTAGACGAACTCATCGTTGTCGACAACGACCATCGCGTCGTCGGGTTGGTGGATGTTCAGGATTTGTCCCGCCATCAACTACTTTAACCCGGGGCCGTCTTCCCGGCAAACATCTGAAGATCTGAACCGTTTCTATTTGTATGATTCCTTTGCTTGATCTCCCTCGCATGCACGAGCCCATTCAGGAAGCCTTGGAGGCTGCCGCCGCGGGCGTGCTGCGGCATGGGAAGTTTATCATGGGGCCGGAAGTCTCCGCGTTCGAGAAACAGTTGGCGGAGATCTGCGGCGTGCCTTACGCCATCTCGTGCGCGTCGGGGTCCGATGCCCTTTTGATCGCCCTGATGGCACTCGATTTGGAGCCCGGCGATGAGGTCATCACAACGCCCTACAGCTTCTTCTCCACGGTGTCGTCGATTACGCGGTTGGGCCTCAAACCGGTGTTTGTGGACATTAACTCTGACACGTTCAATATCGAAACCGCGAGTGTGGAAGCCGCGATCACTCCAAGGACACGCGTCGTGATGCCGGTGCATTTATTTGGGCAAACGATGGATATTGAGTCGCTCGTGGCCCTGTGCGCTCCGCGAAACATCCGCGTCATTGAAGATGCCGCACAGGCACTGGGTGCGCGCCGAAACGGAAAGATGGCCGGAACATTCGGGGAAATCGGATGCTACAGTTTTTTCCCATCAAAAAACATCGGCGGATTTGGAGACGGCGGAGCATTGGTAACTTCCGATGAGCACCTTGCGCGTCGGTTGGGGATCCTTCGACTCCACGGTGCCGAGCCAAAGTACCACCACTCTTTCGTCGGGGTGAATAGCCGGATGGACACCATGCAGGCCGCGCTGCTGTCGGTTAAATTGCCGATGCTTGAGGAAATTTCCAAGATCCGGGCTCAGAACGCCGCGTTCTATTTGGAAACCTTGCAATCGGTCGGAGGGCTGACTCTGCCGATGCCACCCGAAGAAGGGTCGCTCCATGTTTGGAACCAGTTTGTCATTCGCTTAGAGGAGCGCGACCGAGTTCGGGCGGAATTGACCGGAGCCGGAATCGGTACAGAGATTTACTATCCTGTTCCGCTCCACCTCCAAAAATGTTTCGCATTCTTGGGACACGGGGCGGGCGACTTTCCTCACGCGGAGCGGACCGCGGGGATGGCTCTCGCGATACCCGTGTTCAATGGACTGCGCAGCGATGAGCGTGCCTTGGTAGCGGAGAGTATTAAAGGGTTCTCGATCCACTAGGGCCCGGACGCAACCGGTACGAACAGGGTTGTCGTGGTTGGCCGAGTGCGTTTGTTGCGAGGCACACGTTGCAGAAAGCGAAAGCGACGTGGGTGATCGCTTCGTCGATGGAATCCCGTGGGCCCCGATACATGGAAAACATTCCCTCTAACTTAAGTATTCTTTTCCTGGGTTACGGTATTTGCGTCTTCTTGGGGTGGTCAATGTGTCGACCGCTTCGAACCGAGCCGATCGATCCCATTCGGGTCGCCTGCTATCCCGTTCTGGGTTTCGCGCTCCTTCTTGTTTTTTGCAGTTACCTTCGTATTCCGTCTCTTCCGTTCTCCAAGACGGTTCCCGCGTTGCTTGCGGTGATTTGCCTTGTCGCCGGTGGTATCGAGTGGCTGCGATTCCATCTGTTGGGGAGGGACTATTGCGCGTCGCTGACCCGGGCATGGCGGCCGGCGGTGTTGATTTTTGTTGGCGTGACATGCCTCGCCAGCCCTCTTCTTTTTCGGTTGTGCGTGAAAAACTTCTCCGATCCCGGGACGTGGGGGTATGATGTGGGAAACTACGTCCTCACGACCCGGGAGTATGTAGACAACGGGATGCTTCTTCCTGGGGATGCAGAGGGATCCGAGTCGAACCCTTTTGTCGCGTTCATTCGGTATCAATCGATCCTCGGGAGTTCGATTTTGTCGGGGGAGCCCTCGAAAAATCCGGCGGATTTGCTTGGTCCGACGGCTGCGTTTTCCGCGAGCCGCAATGTGAGTTTGATGCCCCGGAATGCCGGTGCGGCGGTCGATGCATTCTTTGCGGTTATCTTGGATTTGCGACCGATCCCGGCATACTTCTTGTCGGTGCTGTTGTGCACGATTCTCCTGATCCACGCGGCAGTCGCGTTGGCGTTCCGTGTCGGTTTGCGAGGAGGGATCGCGGTCATCTTCACCGCCGTAGCGGTGTACTGGCCCACCGTCGTTCGGCCTGTTATGTTTGATAATCGGGACCAGGCGATATGCCTTTTCCTTGTGGTTGCATTGCTGGCGGTTTGCCGTGCGGGGGCGGGCGCGTGGCCCATCCGGTCCATCTTATTGGCCGCTCTTTGCCTGACCTATATTGAGATTGCCCCGTTTGCCGTTGTCGCGTACGCGCTTTGTGCAGCGGGGAGGTCTCCGACTCGGATTTGGTTGCGAAGTCTGCTGCTTGAGGGCGGGGTTGCATTGGGACTGTGTCTCGTTTTCAGTCCTGGACTAGCGTCATACCTTCTCCACCAGGCAACTGCGGCAGAGGCATCAGCGACAATGACCGGACTTGCCGCTCCGTTTTGGATATTCGAGAACCTGGCGGGGGTCTACGCGGGGGTCGACCCCGGCAAGAATTCCTACCACTGGTTTCTCCTTACTCTCTCTGGTATTGTGTTTCTCGCCCTCGTTGTGATTGGGGTCATTCGATCTGGAATCGCCAGGCAGTGGGGTTTCGTCGTCGCAATTGGATGTTTCGTGGCGGCGGATTTGGTTTTTATGTCGGGTAGCCGCGACTACGCCGCGTATAAACTTGGAACGGTGACCTTTCCGCTGCTGCTTGTTGCATTGGGTGTAACACTAAGGAATCCGGAAGGGTCGCCAAACAGAACGGTCGATCGAGGTCTGTGGCTCCTCGGAAGGCCCTGCGTTGCAGTGCTGATGTTTGCGATCCTGTGTGGGGTGTGGATGCGGGCCGGGGTGTATGTGAAGGATGTTCCTTTTCGCGAGGGCTTGAACGCTATTCTTTGGGACCGGAAAGAGCATACGATGCTTGCTGGTTTGGCTCCGCGGAGTAACGACGTGACGGAGTTGGCCTCGATCGTCGAAGAGATTGGCAACCGGAACTCTGTGGTGGTGGGGGCGACGCGTGCGGATGTCGGGTATGTGCAGGGCTACGCTAATCCGGATCACACTTTCCTGCTCAACGGTCGGGTCTTTAACACCGCAATTGCTTTGAATGATCAGCCGTACGACAGCATCCGGTTTTTGAACGGTGGAACACCGATCGAGAACATTTTCCTAACAAACTCCAACAGGGTCGCGAAGCGGGCCTACCACCGGAAGGATTCTGTTGTGCCGCTTGGGGAAGCGCCGGAAGCATTCGATGCCTTCCGAACTTTTTCGCGAATCCGAATAGATCCCGCGAAGCCATTCCCGTTTGCCGCTCTCCAGTTCACGGAGTTAGCAGCGAGCCCCCAAGCCGGTGATCTTTTCCCCGACGGCTTCGCATTTGGGCCTGCTGGGATCAATTTCGGGATTTTCGCGTTGAACGCCTCGGCGGCGCCGCGGACCGTGCAGGTCACTGTGCGTGCGCTCAACAAAGCCGCCGAGGAGATCCTTCCCGTGCTCGTTTCGTATTTCTTTGTGGAGATGAATAAAGTGGATCTTTCCGGCATCGCCCCTCGTTTTGAGAACGGCGTGCTGCGGTGTACGATCCCTCTCTCGGAGGATCCCGCGGGAAGCCTGATTTCGATTCGATTCACGCAGGAACGAATTGATTACGACATGATCTCCCTAATTCCCACACGGACGGCAACCGATGATCGATTGCCGGTTTTTTGGATCGGGGATTTCTTGATCAATCCTCTGCGGTAAGGTTCGATCTGCGCGACCGATGGAAAACCTTTTTGGGAATGCCCTCATTTTAGCGTCCGCTTACGGGATTTGTCTTCTGGTGGGGTTGCTTCTCTATCGTCCGCTGCGCGCCGATGCGTTCGATCCCGCGCGCTTCGCATGTTACCCGGTACTTGGATTTGCAACGCTGCTTGTTGCGTGCAGCTACCTGCGGATTCCGTCCGTCCCGTTTTCGAAAACAGCGGTGCCGCTGGCTGTCGCGCTCCTTTTGCTGGGGTGTGGTTTGGAAATCGCGAGAATCCGATTTGGGAGGGTGCGATTCTGGGAATCCCTCGCGCATTCTTGGCAGAAAGTGCTCTTCGTGGCGGGGACGGTTCTCCTGTTTGGACTGCCTCTAACCTTCCGGATGTGTGTCCCAGAAATGCTCAATCCGGGGACGTGGGGCTACGACCAAGTGAACTACGTTGTGACCGCACGCGGGTACGTCGATCGAGGGATGCTTCCTCAGACGAGCCCCGATTCTCCCGGATATCTCGATGAGCTTGACTCGTTCTGGAAGTATCAACGTCTGATGGCCGAATCCATCCTCCGGGGAGAGCCGCTCAAGGTGCCTTCCGACGAGTTCTCTCAGTCGAGCATCGGGTCGACTGCCCGGGTGCTCCGAATGCTTCCCCGGAACGCGGGAGCGTGTGTGGACGCATTTTTCTCCGTCGTTTTGCGGATCCATCCCGTACAGGCTTACTTTCTTTCCGTCCTCCTCATTACGGTCTTACTCGTCCACGCAACCCTGGCTCTTGCGATGAGTCTAAGGCTTCCGATGGGGGCCGTCATGATCGTCGTAGCGATTGGGGTGTTTTGGCCGACGGCTGTTCGGCCGGTGATGTATGACAATCGAGATCAGGCCGCGTGCCTAGTTCTGATGATTGCCATCCTCGCGCTCGCCAGAGGGAGGGCTTCCTGGTGGGTGATACGGGCGGTCCTCTTCGCCGCGATATGCTTCGTGTATATTGAGATTGCCCCGTTTGCAGCGCTTGCGTACGCCATCTTCGCGTTTCATGGGCAAACATTTCGGACGTGGTGGTCGGCGATGCTCAAAGAGGGCGGAGTGACTTTCGCATCGATCCTTCTATTCCTGCCAAGCTTCGCTTCGTATCTTCTCTACCAGACGTCCTCTGGGAATACTTCGGACCAATTGGTCCCGCTCCGGGCGCCCTTCGGAGTGTTCGAAAATTTGGCAGGAACGTTTGCCGCCCTGCTGCCGCAGCCTGGCTCATTTCACATGTTGCTGCTTGGGGTGTCCGGATTCGCGCTGCTCTTCATCATTCTCACCGGCGGCATTCGATCCTCTCTCCGTGGCGATTGGTCGTTTGTAGGCGCCCTCGTCCTTCTCTGCGCACTGGATTTGCTATTCATGTCGAAAGGTAAGGATTATGCCGCCTACAAACTTGGAACGGTCTCTTTCCCATTTGCGTTGATCGCCGTGGGCTCCGCCCTCCAGCCACTCCAGACGAATCTGCGGCGTTGGGACACCATTACAGCGCAAGCCGCGAGGGGGCTATGTTATCTTCTGCCCGCTGCCATCCTGTGCGGAATCGCGATGCGTGCGGAGTTCTACCTCCCGGATTTAGGCTTCCATGTGGGAGTCAATTCCGAGTTGTCTCAGCGAAAGAAATTTACGCTCGAGGAGGCATGGAGTGACCGCAGTAACGATGTCGTCTCCATTCAAAAGTTGCTTCGGAAGGTCATTAAAGAGGACCGTTCCGTGATCGTTGGGGCGACGCGATCGGACATCGGATTCGTGCAACAATTGATCGACCCGAAGCGGGCGTACATTGTCAACGGAGTGGGCGCTCAAGTCGACAAGCGACCGGACAGCTTGACGTGTGAAGAGATGTCTTTTCTGCCCGAGGGAAAAAAGATTCGCCATATCCTGCTGACGAACTGGGAGTTCGCCATGCATCGATACCATCTCCTGGAATCGATGATTCCCATTGTCAATTGGCCCCTCTCCCAGAAGGTGTTCAACCGCTTCTCGCACTTCTCGATCGACGGGAAGCGGCCCTTCGTTTTTGCCGCGTTGCATTATTCAGAAATGCAGCCCGTGGCCGAGCCAGCGGATGGGTCCTCGCGCGGTTTCAACTTCGGACCCCAAGGAGTCGTGTTCGGTGTGTATGCGTTGAATTGTCCGTCCATCCCCAGAGATCTGCGCGTGTCGGTCGTGCCTTTGAACGCAAGGGCAGCGCAGGAGATCGAATCGAACGGGCAACGTTTCAGCCTCTACGTGAATGGCAAGAAGGCGGTTGAAGTGCGGACGGAGGCAGCAGACGGAAGCCTTTCCTTTGAAATCCCTCTTGATGCAACGCCTTCAGGACATACGATTGCGGTCCGGCCGCTCGGGGAGTCCTCTGTCAAGAGCGACGACTACACTATGCCACCGAGGGCTGCTTCTGACGACATTCCTTATTACCGAATCCAATCCTTCGCCGTTGATCCCATCCCGTGAGACTTAGCATTATCGTTCCCGTTTACCGGGAGGAAAAGAACGTCAAAGAGTACCTCCGCCGGATGGTGCCGCTCGTCGAAGAGCGAACGCGTGACTTCGAAATCATTTTTTGCCTCGACCCCGCGCCTGTTCCGGATGGAACCGAGGACATCATCATTGAGGCGCGAAAGTCGGATGACCGGATCAAGCTCCTGCGTTTTTCACGCCGCGTGGGTCAACCCATGGCTACGCTCGCTGGGTTGACGCACTCCGACGGCGACGCGGCGATTGTCATGGACGTCGATTTGCAGGATCCGCCGGAGCTGATCGGCCAGATGATTGATGCGTGGCAGGAGGGCTACCAAGTGGTGATTCCACAACGCACCGACCGTGATGGGGAGACGTGGCTGAAGAAGCTCGTGGCGGCGACTGGGTACAAGCTCATTAACAAAATTGCGGACGTGGAAATTCCGCCGAATACCGGGGATTTTCGGCTCATGGACCGCCGGGTGGTGGATGAGTTGGTGCGTCTCAAGGAATCGCACGGTTTCCTGCGCGGTATGGTAGCGGTCGTTGGGTTTCGTCAAAAATTGATCCCGTTTCATCGCCCGCCGCGCTTCAGTGGAACGGGGAATTACAACCGATTCATCGGTTCACTGCGGATTGGTTTTAATGGCGTTTTTTGCTTTTCGAATTACGCCCTCACGCTCAGTACGATGTTTGGATTCGTGGTGGCGGGAATTTCGCTCCTTTTGACGCTCACGTACCTCGTTCTCAAGTTGATTGGGTACGACATCGTTTGGGGTAATCCCACGCTTGTCATTCTCGTCACGTTCCTCGGCGGGATACAGTTGATCAGCATCGGAATTCTCGGGGAATACATCGGGCGCATCTATGAGGAAGTCCGGGATCGACCCAAATTCATCGTCGATCGCGCGGAGGGGGTCGGCGCGCAGCGGCGCAGCGGCGCAGCGGACTGAGCGTAATTTGGTTGCTTTTGCGCGCTGCCATGGGGAGGCTCGCCGACCATTTCTGAAGGGTTTTACATTTTTATATGACGGTTTTTATCACAGGTGCCTCAGGCTTCATCGGAAGCAGCATGACGGATCGACTCCTCTCCGAGGGACATTCGGTCATTGGCTATGACAATTTTTCCACCGGACTGCGGGAGTTTTTGACAGACGCCACGACGAAGCCCGGATTCAAGCTTGTCGAGGGCGATCTGCTGGATCTCGACACGCTGACGGCCGCGATGAAGGGGGCGGATCTGGTCCTGCATTTCGCCGCGAACGCGGACGTGCGGTTCGGTTTGAACCACCCAAGCAAGGATCTCCAACAGAATACATTTGCCACGTTCCATGTTCTCGAAGCCATGCGGGCGAACGGGGTGAAGCGGGTCGGGTTCTCCTCGACCGGATCCGTTTATGGCGAGGCGGAGCAGATTCCGACGCCCGAGGATGCGCCGTTCCCCGTGCAAACTTCGCTGTATGGTGCCAGCAAAGTCGCCGGAGAAGGGTTGATCCAGGCCTATTGTGAGGGCTTCGGGTTCGAAGGGTACATTTTCCGCTTTGTCTCGATTCTCGGCGAGCGCTACACGCACGGGCACGTGTTTGATTTTTACCAGCAACTCCTTGAGCACCCGGACCACCTCCGTGTGTTGGGGAACGGACGCCAGCGTAAGTCGTATCTTTATGTCCAGGACTGCCTCGATGCGATCCTGCATGTCATCAACGCCGGGACCGCCCGCGAGTCCAAACACGGGGTGGCGATCTACAATCTCGGTACGGCCGAGTATTGCGAGGTGCGTGATTCGATCGGTTGGATCTGTTCCTCACTGGGCCTGCAACCGACCCTCGAATTCACCGGCGGGGAGCGTGGGTGGGTCGGGGACAATCCATTCATCTTCCTCGACACCGCGCGGGTGCAGTCGACTGGTTGGAAGCCGAAGCTGACGATCGAACAGGGCATCGGGCGCACGCTGAAGTGGCTCCAGGAAAACGCGTGGGTGTACGAGAAGCGCTGACCCCGGAACGGTGAGAATCGCAATCACGGGTGGGAGTTCTGGTATTGGCAATGCCATTGGGCAGGCCTTGGTGGCAGATGGTCACGAGGTGTTCGGCCTGGGGCGGCGCTCGAGCCCCGGTTTGCAATCCGTTCCGTGTGATGTCTCCTCGTGGGACTCGCTGCGTGCGGCGGCGGAATCCATGCCAGGGACATTGGATGTCCTTGTCTGCTGTGCCGGAGTCCAAGGAGAGGCGGGGCCGACGATGGAGCTTGATCCGGAGGAGTGGAAGCGAACGATTGCGGTGAATCTCGACGGCACGTTTTTTGCGATCCGCGCGTTTTACCCCCGTCTCCGTGCGACTGACCGTCGGGCAAAGATCGTGTGCTTTTCCGGCGGGGGGGCAACCTCTCCGCGCCCGAACTTTTCCGCCTATGCCGTGGCCAAAACGGGAGTCGTTCGCCTGGTTGAGAATCTCGCAGCGGAGTGGAACGGAGTTCCCATCGACATCAATGCGATCGCGCCCGGCGCGATCAACACGGCGATGACAGAGGAAACCCTTGCCGCCGGGCCTGGAAAGGTGGGGGCGGAGGAGTATGCAAAAACGCTTCGTCAGAAGGAAACCGGTGGAGGTTCCATGCAGAAAGTGATCGATCTCGTGAAGTTTTTGATATCCCCGGAATCGGACGGCATCTCGGGTCGGCTTCTGGCTGCACAGTGGGATCCCTTTCGCTCCCTGCCAACAGATTCAAAGGTGCTCGGGGATGTGTTCACGCTCCGACGCATCGTTCCGGAGGACCGGGATTTGGCTCTCCCTGCCCAGCCATGAATTACGCGATTGTAGGATGCGGGTTGATCGGTCGCAAGCGCTTGGCGTCGCTTCCCAAAGGCTCCCGGCTAGTGGTGGCGTGCGATCTGCAACTGTCCCGTGCGGAGGACCTCGCAAGGGGGGTGCCGGGCGCACGGGCGACGGCCGATTTTGAGGAGGCCGTTGGGGCGGCAGACGTGGAGGTCGTGATCGTGGCCACGCTGAATGGCTCGCTGGCAGACGTCGCGGGCGCTGCGATTCGAGCCGGAAAGCACGTCCTGGTTGAAAAGCCCGCCGCCCGCAACGTGACGGAGGCGCGACAACTGGTGGATCTCGAAGCCGCGCACGGGGTTATGGTGCGGGTGGGCTATAACCATCGCTACCATCCCGCTCTGCAAAAGGCACGAGCGTTGATCGACGAAGGAATCGCCGGCGAGTTGATGTTTATGCGCGGCCGGTACGGCCATGGCGGACGGGTCGGCTACGACCGCGAATGGCGAGCTGACCCCGCCCTTTCCGGCGGAGGGGAACTCATCGATCAGGGTGTCCACCTTATTGATCTGGCCCGGTGGTTCTTCGGCGAACTCCCGCAGGTGGAAGGACATGCCGTCACGTCGTTTTGGGACATGCCGGTGGATGACAATGCGTTCATGAACCTGCGCACGGCCGACGGACGGACGGCTTGGTTGCACGTGAGCTGCAGCGAATGGAAGAATCTCTTCTCGCTCGAAATCTATGGCCGCGACGCGAAGGTCGAGATCAACGGACTCGGCGGGAGCTATGGCATCGAACGACTCACCTTGTTCAAGATGCTGCCGGAGATGGGCCCGCCGGAGACGACCATCTGGGAGTATCCGCGCGGCGATCAGTCCTGGCGCGTCGAGATGGAAATCTTCGAGGAGGACATCCGCCTCCATCGCCGACCGGATCCCGGGCTCAGGGATGCGCTCGCCATTTTGGAAATCGTCGGAAAGATCTATGAAAACTCGCCCACGGTCCGTACGGCTTAAACCTTTTCCCACACGCTTATGATCATTGCACGTTCACCGCTTCGAATCAGCCTGGGTGGCGGCGGCACCGACCTCCCGTCGTACTACGAGCAACACACGGGTTTTCTCGTGGCCGCCGCGATCGACAAATACGTGTACATCACCCTGCACGAGACCTTCGCGCAGGAACTGATCGTGAAGTACTCGAAGCTCGAGCGCGTCTCGAAGGCGTCAGAGCTCGAACATCCCATCATTCGCGAGGCGTTCGCGATGCTCGGGATTGAACAGACGAACCTCGAAATGACCTCGATGGCGGACATCCCCGCGGGAACAGGGCTCGGTTCTTCCGGCAGCTTCACCACCGCTCTCATTAGGGTATTGCACGCCTACCGCAAAAGTCTGATCCATCCCGCCGAGGTCGCTGAGCAGGCCTGCGAAATTGAAATCGGTCGCCTGAATGAACCCATCGGAAAGCAGGACCAATACATCGCCGCTTATGGGGGGCTTACCTGCTTCCGCTTCCATCCCGGCGGCAGGGTGGAGGCCTGGCCCTTGCGAATCTCCGAAGAAACGCTGTTTAATCTCGAGGACAATCTCCTCCTGTTTTTCACCGGCTACTCGCGCTCCGCGTCGAAAATCCTCAAGGAGCAGGACGACAAGAGCAAACAGTCCGATCAGGGGATGACCGAGAATCTGCACTTTATCAAGGACCTTGGCTACAAGAGTAAGGACGCGTTGGAAGCCGGGGACCTCCATGAGTTTGCCCGGTTGATGGACGTCCACTGGCAGCGTAAGAAGGAACGCTCCGGGGGAATGAGCAATCCGGTCATCAACGAGTGGTACGATCACGCGATGACAAACGGAGCGATCGGTGGAAAACTCATCGGTGCCGGCGGCGGCGGATTTCTCATGTTCTACGCCTCCGATAAGGCGAGACTGCGTCACGCGCTGCGCGAAAAAGGCCTCCGCGAGGTGCGATTTCGTTTCGACTTTGAAGGTTCGAAGTTGCTGGTAAACTGACGCCGGACGTCCGGATTCCCCTATGTTCCCCATCGCGATCCTCGCCGGCGGACTCGCCACCCGACTCCGTCCACTCACGGAGAAGATCCCCAAGGCGCTCGTCGAAATTGCCGGCCGACCATTCATCCACTGGCAGTTGGAGTTGCTGCGCGAGCAGGGGGTTACCGACATCGTCCTGTGTACGGGCTTCCTCGGGGAGATGATTGAAGCCGACATCGGTGACGGATCAGCTTTTGGCGTGAAAGTCCGGTATTCGCCCGATGGCGAGAAGCTGTTGGGAACAGGCGGGGCGCTTAAACAGGCTATTCCGCTGTTGGGAGATGGCGCATTTTTTGTCCTCTACGGAGATTCCTATCTGCCGATCGACTTTCGCGCCGTCGGAGAAGCTTTTTTGGCTTCGGATGCGGAAGGGTTGATGACCGTATTTCGCAACGAGGGTCAGTGGGACAAGAGTAATGTGGTCTTCGAGGAAGAGCGGATCCGCGTTTACGACAAGAAACGGCAACTGCCGGAAATGCGCCATATCGATTACGGACTGGGCGTTCTGAAAACCCGCGTCTTCGATGCGTGGCCATCCGGCGAGGTGGTGGATTTGGCAGAGATTCAGATGGATCTGGTCCGTCGCGGAAGCCTCGCGGGTTGTGAGGTGTTCCGGCGTTTCTACGAGATCGGTTCGCATGAAGGGATCCGGGAACTCTCCGAGGTCCTCTCGGATCGGAGCGTTTCTTCGCCGAATGTTCCGTGACAGAGAGATTGACGTCCCCTGCTCTCTTCTCTTTTCTCCGGGGAAATGAGCTCCTTCTCCACGCTGTTTTTTGATGAAGTTCGCCAAGTGGCGGCAGGTATCGACACCCTGCAAACGGAAAAAATGGTCGACATCCTCGCCGCAACGCGGGCTTCGGGTGGTCGGCTATTCATTCTCGGCGTGGGAGGCAGCGCGGGAAATGCATCTCATGCGGTCAACGACTTTCGGAAAATCGTGGGGATCGAAACCTACGCGCCCACCGACAATGTCAGCGAACTCACCGCGCGCACGAATGACGAAGGTTGGCCCACCATTTTTGTCGAATGGCTTCGAGTGAGCCGCATTCGGGCCAATGACACCGTTCTCGTCCTTTCCGTGGGCGGTGGCAACCTGGAGAAGAACGTCAGTCCGAACCTCATTTCGGCGCTTCAACTGGCTAAAGAAGTCGGAGCTTCCGTGATCGGCATCGTCGGACGCGACGGCGGTTTCACGGCGACGGTGGCGGACGCGGTAGTCATTATTCCCACGGTGAGCGCCGATCGGGTCACCCCGCATTCCGAAGCTTTTCAGGCGGTTGTATGGCATTTGCTCGTTTCGCACCCGAAGTTGAAGGCCGTGCAGACCAAGTGGGAAAGTACGAAATAGTGTCGGAAGTCCCCTCCCATTTGGGTCGGCCGGCGGTATTCCTGGATCGGGATGGCGTTTTGAATGAGCCCATCGTGGTGGATCAAAAGCCTTATCCTCCGAGGTCGGTTGCGGAGTTTCGTCTCCTGCCCGGCGTGGTCGAGGGCTGTCGCCTTCTGAAGGATGCCGGTTTCCTGCTTGTGGTTGCGACCAATCAACCGGATGTCGGGCGGGGGACTCTTTCTCAGGAGGTCGTGGAGGAGATCCACCGTCACCTTTGTGAGTTGCTGCCGATTGATCGCGTGGAAGTTTCCTACGACGCCGGTCGAGGCGAACCGGCGCCGATGCGCAAACCTGCCCCGGGCATGCTCCTTCGCGCTGCCGGGGATTTGGGGATCGACCTCGCCGCCAGCTACATGATCGGCGACCGCTGGCGCGACGTGGACTGCGGGAACGCCGCAGGTTGCCGCACCGTGTTCATCGATTATGGATACGACGAGGAACTTCGTACCCGACCACATTTTACGGTTCACACATTTGCAGAAGCTGCGCAGGCTGTCCTTGAATCCCGACCCGTCCTCTCCCATCTCTCCATCCAATGAGCACCCTCGAAAATCTGAACGTCCACATCTACGCCGACGGCGCCGACAAGGCTTCCATGTTGGATCTGTATGCCAATCCCCTGATCAAGGGACTGACTACCAACCCTACGCTGATGCGGAAGGTGGGGATCTCTGACTACGAATCCTACGCGCTGGACGTTCTCGCCACGGTGAAAGACAAGCCGATTTCGTTCGAAGTCTTCTCCGATGATTTCACCGAAATGCGACGCCAGGCGCTCAAAATCGCGAAGTGGCAGTCGAATGTGTACGTGAAGATCCCCATCACGAACACGCACGCGGAATCCGCCGTCCCGCTCATCCGCGAACTCGCGGCGGAAGGCGTGCAACTCAACGTCACCGCTCTCTTGACCGTCGCTCAGGTGGCGGATGTGGCGGAGGCCCTCGACCCCGGCGTTGCCGCCGTGGTTTCCGTCTTTGCGGGCCGGATCGCGGATACCGGCGTCGATCCCTCTCCGATCATGCGGGAAAGTTTGGCTTTGCTCAAGGATCGCCCCAAGGCGGAACTGCTGTGGGCGAGCGTTCGCGAAGTGTTGAACATCTTCCAGGCGGATCAGGTGGGATGTCAGATCGTCACCGTACCGCATGACATCCTGCACAAGGCCATCAAAACGACGGGAATGGACCTCACCGCGCTCTCTTTGGACACGGTAAAGATGTTCGCGAAAGACGCCGAGGCGGCGGGCTTCACCCTTTGATTACTCCAAGCAACGCAGAGACCTCGCCGACGGTGGGCTTTCCGAGATCGCTGTTCGAATGGCGCTTCGGGAAGTTTCTCGTGGTGGGGGTGGTCTCTGCCTTGCTGGACATCGGCTTTCTCTGGATCGCTCTGGGCTTTCTGCCGAGTCAGGGCGCGTTCAGCGTTGGCTACGTCATCGGGATCGCGGCGCACTTTTGCCTGAACAAATGGTGGACATTCCAATGCCGCCGCTCGGACATCCACGTGCAGTTGATCCAGTATGCGGCGGTGACGGCGGTTAATTACGTCGTCCAGTTCAGCGTGTTTTCTCTCGTGATCTTCGTGCTTCATGCGGAATCTGCCCTGCTGCCTGCCTGGGCGGTCGCTTCGGGGATTCAGCAGGTCTTCGCAAAAATGTGCGCCATTCCCCCGAGCACGATCGTTGGGTTTTTGCTGTTCCGAAAGAACGTGTTCTCACAGGGTAAACCTAGTCTTTGACTCACGGGCACTTCCCGGTAGGCTGGCCGATTCAACTCTGCGGTTCCGTGGGACGTCCCTCCGCACCATCCCTTAGAAATCTTTCCTTCTGTGATCTTAGCCCCCGCCTCCCAATCTGACGTCTCAGCCGCCACCGGTGAGGCGGACGTGATCGTGATCGGCGCCGGCCCCGCGGGTCTCACCGCCGCCGTCGAACTGGCCGAGGCCGGTAAACGTGTGATCGTTCTGGAAAAGGACCCGCAGTACGTCGGAGGGATTGCGCGAACGGTGGTGTACAAAGGCTACCGCTTCGATATCGGTGGGCACCGCTTTTTCAGCAAGAGCGCGGAGGTCACCGATTGGTGGAAACGGCGCCTGGCCTCCGAGTTCATTTCCGTGAAACGGCTGTCACGCATTTTTTATCGCGGGAAGTTTTTCGATTATCCGTTGCGTGCCGCCAACGCGCTGTTCGGACTGGGAGTCTTCACCAGTGCGATGTGTTTTCTCAGTTACCTGCAGGCGCGATTGTTCCCAATTCACCCCGAGAAGTCGTTCGCCGACTGGGTGACGAATCGCTTCGGGAGGCGGCTGTTTTCCATCTTCTTCAAAACGTACACCGAGAAAGTGTGGGGGATGCCCTGCGAGGAAATCAGCGCGGACTGGGCAGCGCAGCGTATCAAAGGGTTGTCGCTTCTGAAGGTGATCCTTGCCGCTCTCCTTCCGCGTAAATCCGGAGACGCCAATGCGCCGGTGATCAAGACCCTGATCGACACCTTCGAGTATCCCCGTCTTGGCCCGGGCATGATGTGGGAGAAGACCCGGGACGACATCGTTGCGCTCGGGAGCGAGGTCCGGATGGCGGAGGAAGTGACGGCCATCAATCGGAAGGGAAACGAGGTGGAGTCGATTACCGTCCGGGATTCCGCGGGCACCGTTCGCGAGCTCTTTGGAAAGCAATTCATCGTTTCGATGCCGTTACGCGAAGCGGTATTGGCGATCGATCCACCGCTCTCGCCCGGGGTGCTCGACGCCGCCCGCCGGCTGCGATACCGGGACTTCCTCACGGTTGCGCTCGTCGTGCGCGGAACCGATTTGTTTCCAGACAACTGGATTTATGTCCACGATCCGACCGTGAAGCTCGGCCGCATCCAGAATTTCAACAACTGGAGTCCTGCGATGGTGCCCGACCCGACCACGACCTGCCTGGGTCTGGAGTACTTTTGTTTCGAGGGCGACGATCTTTGGTCGGCGGATGACGCCGCGCTTATCGAACTCGGTAAAAAGGAGCTCGAGCAGCTTGGCTTGGTACGGGCGGACTTGGTGATTGAAGGCACCGTCGTTCGAATGGAAAAATCGTATCCGGTCTACGGCCCCGGCTATCAGGATGATCTGGCCATCATTCGCAAGGAACTCTCCGCGTTGACGAATCTCCAGCCTGTGGGCCGGAATGGGATGCACAAGTACAACAATCAGGATCATTCGATGATGACCGCGCTCCTGGCCGCGCGGAACATTCAGGGGGAATCGTTCGATCTTTGGCGGGTGAACACCGATGCCGAGTATCACGAGGAGGGCGAGGACGACAAGCCGGTCGGTCGGCTCGTGCCGACGCGGATCGGGTAGGATTGTCGGCGCAACGGAGGGATCGTCATGAAGTGCTGCGTGGTCGTTCCCTGCTACCGGGATGCCGATCGGCTTGGAGATTACCTCCCGGGACTTTGTGACGCGTTGTCCGGATTTTCCGACGTCAGCGTGCTCGTGGTGGACGACGGTTCCCCGGCTGCAGAAGCGGCGGAGCTGTCCCGCGTTTGCTCTGCCGTGCGTGCCAGGCATCGCAACTTGATAGAGCCGCTTTGTCTCGCCACCAATGTGGGGAAAGGCGGGGCGATTTATGCGGGTTGGGATGCCGTGCCGCACGCGGAGTGGCTCGCGTTTGCCGATGCCGACGGCGCCACGTCCGCCGGGGAGGTTCTGCGTTTGCTCACATTCGCTTGGGAAAATGGGGCGCCGTTCGATGCGGTGCTCGGCAGCCGAATCAAGATGCTGGGCCGAAACGTGGAGCGGACGTTTGTTCGGCACCTCACCGGCCGCGTTTACGCAACGTGCTCCTCGATTCTGACAGGCTACCCCGTTTATGATTCCCAGTGCGGATGCAAGCTCGTGCGGGGCTCTGCGTACCGCTCGATCCGTCCGCTCCTCGAGGAAACTCGATTTGCGTTCGATATGGATTTGATCAGCCACCTGCTCCGAGCCGGGTCCCCGGTAGCAGAGTTCCCGATTGACTGGATCGACGTGCCGGGCAGCAAGGTATCCGTGCTGCGCGACGGTTTCCGCATGCTGATCGCCCTCGTTCATCTCCGCGGACGGCTGCGGAAGGATTCCAGGAACGGGGGGCAGGGCGCATGAATCCGATATTCTGCACCTATTTCGACGAGGCGTTTCTTGACCGGGGAATCACGCTGATCGAGTCGCTGAAGCGCCACCATCCCGGAACCCGCCCCGCCGTACTCTGCTGCGATGCTGTCGTGGGACCCGCGCTCGCCGAGTGTTTCGGGGATGGGGTGCGGCTCGTTTCTTTGGGGGAACTCGAAACGGCGTTCCCGGCGCTACTCGCGGTCCGCGACTCCCGGTCGCGCTGGGAATACCTGCTGACGTGCCGGTGTCATTTTGTCGCGTGGCTGCTCCGCGAGGGCGACGCGGAAGGAGGGCTGATTTGCCTCGACGGCGACTTCTACTGCTTCGGTCCGCTGGATTCCGAGGGGTGGGGGGATGTGGCCATCACGCCGCATCGATTTTCCACGGGACTTGAAGGATCCGAGCGTTACGGCGTTTTCAATGCGGGGTTCACTTTCTTCCGTCCCTCCGCGCACTCGCAATCGATCGTGCGTTCCTGGTGTGAACGTTGCCTCGAACGTTGCAGCATCGACCCCGAGGCGGGGTCGTACACGGATCAGACCTACCTGAATGACTGGGCGGGTCAAACCGGTGTTACCGTTTTGGACCATCGGGGCATTAATGCGGCGCCGTGGAATCTCGCGGATTCGGACGTGGTCCTGCGAGGGAGTGTCGTCACCGTCGATCGCGATCCGCTGCTGCTCTTTCACTTCCATGGCCTCCGGGAGGTCGTCCCCGGCTCCTTCCTCGCCGGACTTCCCGCGTATCGTGCTCAGTGGACGCCCGTGCTGCGCGAGGCCGTTTACACCCCTTACCTTGCGCACGTACTCGCCACGCGGGAGCGCCTTGGGATGCCCGCGTCGACGCTTCGACTACTTCCGATCGATCTACCGGAGGATGCCGACCCCGCGCTGAAGATGGTCTGTCAGCTCGCAACCCTTTATGAACGTGCGCAGCAGAACTTGCAGGAGAAAGACGCCACGATCCTCGAACTGAGCCAAGCCTGCGACGAACGACTGCGAAAGGTCGAGCGATTGCGAGCCGATTTGTTTCGCACGCAGCGGACCTCGGCGGGTTTCTGGTGGCGAAAGCTGACGGGCGCGCGTCCATGAGCCCTCCGCGAATCACGCTGGTCACCCCGACCTACAATCAGGCGGAGTTTCTGCCAGAAATGCTGCGCTCGGTGGATGCGCAGGATTATCCGAACCTTGAGCACATCGTGGTGGATGCGCTTTCGACCGATGCCACCCCGCGTCTTTTGGCAGAAGCTTCCGCACCGCACCGCCGGATTCTTCGGGAGGCCGACCGTGGGCAGTCGGATGCGATCAACAAAGGAATGAGCATTGGGGAAGGGGACATTGCTGGCTGGCTGAACTCCGACGATCGCCTTCGCCCCGGTGCCCTGCACGCGGTCGCGAACGCTTTCCAGGCCCATCCCAGCGCGACCGTCGTGTTTGGAACGGGATCCAGAATCGATCGCGGTGGATCGGTTGTTCGGGAGATTCCCCATCGACCATTTGATCGTTCGCTCCTCGCCAGCGCCTTCTACGTGTTGCAGCCCGCGATGTTTTTTCGACGTGAGGTCTTCCTCGAGGTGGGAGGCCTCGATGAAAATCTCGAATACGCGATGGATTGGGATCTGTTGATCCGCCTCGCACGCGGGCGGGACGTGATATCGATTCCGGATCCGATCGCCGACTTGCGTTGTTATCCCGAAACAAAGACCGCCTCCGGTGGGTGGCGGCGGATGCGCGAAATCGCAGAAATCGGACGACGACACAATGGAATCCTCGATCGCAACCACGTCTCGTGCGTGGTCCGCGAGTGCGTGGGCGCGACGGGGTGTGGTCCGCTCAAGTGGTGCGTGGACCAGTTTTTCTGGCACGCGTTCCCGAAGCGGTCCTTGATGGTGGAAGGCTGGCCGTAGGCGCTGGATGTATGAACCGGGAACCCTCTCCGGAAGGCGGGCGTGCGGGTCGCTTGCTCATCTTCAAACCTGACGGTATTGGCGATTTTATCCTCTCGACGGGAGCGATTCGCGTCATGGCCGACGCCGTTGGGGAGGCGCGGCTGACCCTTGTGGTTCGCGATCTGCTGGTTCCGCTGGCCCGGGCACAGTTCCCGGCGGCCTGCGTCGTCGGGTTGCCGATCGCGGAGAAGCGGCGCGTGTTGAATCTCTTCGTTTTGAATCTTTATCGCAGCCTCGGGCCCATCCGGGAAGTCCGGCGCACCCGCTTCGACGCGGCCGTGAGTTTTCGACACATGCGTTCCTACATGCAGAGTCTGACTTTTTTTTCCGTCCGCGCTGCCCGGTATTTCGCGTCAGAAAATCTCCTGGCCCGGAACCGTCGATTCGGCCGCTCCGTCGTGGAGCGACTAATTCAAACCGGTCGTGCGCCGGTTGAGGTTCCGTATCCGGACGTGTTGCGCGGGCAGCCCACGGAGATGGAGGCGCACCGTCGTATCGTGTCGGCTGTGCTGAATCGGGAGGTATCTTTTGAAGAAATCCTTCCCGTGCTGAAGGCGGAGCCCGGTTCGAACGCCTACCGGCTTTGCGCTCCGATCAGCACGATGGAGGCCAAGGATTATCCGTTTGCCCAGTGGGTGGAAGCCTTCCGTCTGACAGATGCGGGGCGTCGTTTGCCTCTGGTTCTGACCGGTTCGTTGGCGCAGCGTCCGCGGCTCGAGGAGTTGGCGCGTTCGTTGAAAGACGCGGGGATGGCGGATGTGGAGGTTCGACTTCCGGGCGATCTCCCGGCGTTCGTGGATTTGGTTGCGGGGGCGGCGGCGGTTTTTACTGTGGATACGGCGGCCGCGCACATTGCGGCGGCGCTCGACCGACCTCTCCTGGTGCTGTTTTCCGGGCTGCAATCCGGCATGTTTGCCCCGTGGCAGCACAGCGAGAGGCAGTGCTGGCTTGAGGCGCTTCCGAAGACCCGCGAACGCCGTGGCCGTTGGTGCGACCGGCTTCCACCGTCCATGGTCGCCGAAGCCATCGGTCGAACCCTGTCCTTTCTTCCCGGCCATGTCTGAATCCCGCGGCTTTCTCTACGTGGCCACTGGCGAGCGGCATCTCGGCGAAACCCTCGCCTCCATCCGCTCGCTGCGCGCCGTCATGCCGCACGCCTCCGTCGTTGTGTTCACGGATCTGCCGTCCGCCGTTCCCGCCGACCTGCGGGCGGAAGTTCGTGTGCTCCGGGAACCGAGTCACTCGTTCATGGATAAGATTGCGCCGCTCCTGGAGACCCCGTTTGAGCGCACGGTGTTCCTGGACACCGACACCATCCTTTGCGAACCGGTCGACGATTTGTTCGATCTGCTGGAGCGATTTGAACTGGCGGTGGCGCATGCGCCGCTGAGGCATGACCGCCCTTTTCTCTCGCCAAACTGTTTCGTGGAACTCAACACCGGCGTGATGGCCTATCGTCCCACCTCGGCGGTGAGAACGTTGATCGATCGGTGGCGGGCGGTTTATGAGCAGGAGGTGGCTGCGACCGGGCGGAAGGACAGTGATCAGCCCGCCTTTCGACAAGCCGCTTGGGAGGTGGAGACGAGCCTTTACATTCTGCCGTCGGAGTACAATCTGCGCACGGTGATGCCGGCAACTACAGGACGGGTTCGCGTGCGCATCGTCCATGGACGGGATCCCGACATGCTCCGGATCGTACGGGAAGTGAACGCAAGCCGCTCGCTCCGTGTTTTCGTTCCAAGGTTGCGGGATCTCCATCCCGCCGGTTTCCGCGTGCTGTCGCCCGTCGGCGGCGCGGCGTTTGGACTCCTCGGTTCGGTCATCGCGATGTGGAATGGGCTTGAGGCCGGCTTGCGGCAGGCGAAACGACGGTTGTTCGGGCCATGAAAGCCGCGTTCATATTTTCCGGGAGTCGCGTGGATCGATGGGAAGCCGCGCGGGAGGGACGGTGTCCGTCCGAATTCTTTTACGGCGCGGTGGAATTCGAAAAGTGGGGTGACGAGGTTCGCGTGATCGACGTGGGTCCCACCGCAGCAGGCCGGGTCACGGGCGCTGTGGATCGATTGGCCGCCCCGCTCCTTCCCTCTCGGACGAACACCGCGGCCCTCTGGCGCATCTTCCGCCTTGCGCGGCGACTCGCTCCAGTGGATTGCGTCATTGCCACTTACCCGCAGGCCGCCATGGGGCTGTCGCTCCTGCGACGGCTCGGCCGGTTCCGAAGACCCGTCATCGGCATCCAATGCGGGCTCGTGAATTTCCCCCTCGAACCCTTGCGACGCGCGGTAACCGGTTGGTTACTTCGGGATTCCTGGAGTGCGCTGTTCGCCCACTCGGAGCGGCGGGAAATGATCCGGCGTTTTGCCCTGCCCGGCGAACGAATCGTCTCCTGCGACTTCGGGGTCGACCTCGCCTTCTGGACGCCGGACGCAGCGCCGCGCGAGGCGTTCGTTTTGGCGGTGGGAAACGACGGGCGACGCGATTTTGAAACGCTCATCCGGGCGGCCGAGCGGATGAAACGCCAGGTGCGGATCGTCACGCGTCGTCGCCTCCCGGAGAAACTCCCGCCCAATGTGGAGTGGATCCAGGGTGACTGGCAGGGTCAGGCCTTGTCGGACGAAGCCCTGCGCGAGATGTACCGCCGCGCCGCGGTGGTGGTGGTTCCGCTGATCGACAGTCCCCAACCCTCCGGGCAAAGTGTCGCCATGCAGGCACTCGCCTGCGGTTGCCCGGTGGTGCTCACGAACACGCAAGGGCTTTGGACCGATTCCATTCTGGAGGACGGCGTGCATCTCACGCTGGTGCCTCCATCGGATATTGGAGCACTGACGCGAGCGGTCGAAAAGGCGGCCGGGCTGACGGATGGCGCGCGCGAGGCGAGGGAGCTTCTCGTCGAGGAGGAATGGGACGCGGTGGGGTTTGCCCGACGTCTGCGCTCACTCTGTGCTCGCGCTCTGGGCCAACCTGCCGTTTGATTCCGTTTTTATGTGTACTGAAAACCCAAGCTGCGGGGGTGTCCGCGTTCTATGAATTCTCCAGCCAAACTTCCCCTGGTCGCGATCAGCCTCGCGCCAACCCGTTCCCCATGGGGTGGGAGCAGCCCGTTTGTGTGGCAACTCGTTCGGACTCTGAACCGGCGCGGGTACCGGGTGCGATTTGACCTGCGCGAAACGCCATCGTGCGTTGTCATGATTGACCCGCGCATGGATCACTCTGCGAAACGTTTCGGGCTCGAAGAAATCCGCCGCTTTCGGGAACTTCACCCCGGGGTGCCAGTGGTTCACCGGGTCAATGAATGCGACCAGCGAAAAGGCACGGACGACATCGATGCCCTGCTGGGAGAGTTGCACGCGCTTTCCACGCACACGGTGTTTATTTCCAAATGGCTCCGGGATTACTTTGTTCAGCAGTGGTTCGATCCGAAGAAACCCCATTCGGTGATCTATAATGGGGCAGACCCCGGCGTATTTCATCCGATTGGCAACAAGCCGCCGGGGGATGGTCCGTTCATTTTCGTGACGCACCATTGGTCTGCGCACCATCTGAAGGGGTTTGATGTTTACCGCGAATTCGATGCGATGCTTGCGGCGGGCGAGTTTCCGAACGCGCGTCTTCGCGTGATTGGGCGGTGGTCGGACAAGATCAAATGGGAGAGCGCGGAGTTGATCGGACCGCTGCACGGGCATGCGCTGGCGGAGCGGTTGCGCGAGTGTCATATCTATCTCACGGCTTCGCGTTGGGAGCCCTGCGGCATGCATCATGTCGAGGGGGCACAGTGCGGGTTGCCGATGCTTTATCACGAGGATGGCGGCGGGATTGTTGAGGCCGGTCTGAAGTACGGCATGGGCTTCCGACATAACCTTCGCGAGGCCGCACGGTCCATGATGGAGCGACACGCCGAGTTCCGACGGCTTGTGCTCACCAATCCTCCGTCGGGGGATCGCATGGCACTCGATTTCGTGGACCTCATTCAGAAGTTGATTGTCCTTTCGCGGCCTTGATGGTGACTGCGGAGGAAAATGTGGAAGGGGCGGCCCGCCCCTTCTGGGCTTCCAATCAGGGGCAGGCTGCCCCTGTCACTCTTTGACATGCGGCGGGATGTCTGCATCCTGCTGTCCACCTGCGCCCGGTACGAACGGATCGCGACGTTCACGGAGCGCCGAATCGCCTCCGCCTGGAATCCCGCCCCGCCCCTGTTTTGGTGCGGGATGACGCACCCCGCCGGGATGCCGCTGCGATCCGATCCCGCGGATTGGATGGCCGTCACCGCGGACGCCGTCGAAGACCTGCTCAACCGAGGGTTTCGATTCGCATACCTGATCCTCGACGACCATCCGCCTCTCGGTCGGTGTCAGGCGGTTCATCTCAACGAAACGCTCCCGGCTTTCGCCGATGAGGCATCGAGTGTTTCGGTGTCCCTCTCGGGTTTTGGTCAGCGCCGTCCAAGTTTCGGAAAGATCCGGAGCTGGCATGGATGGGATTTTGATCATGTTCCGGCGACTCAGTTGTGGAAGTTTCCCCTCCACCCGGCGCTCTGGAACCTGGAACGTCTGCTCGCGATCCTCAACGTTCTCCGGGCATGGTTGCCGGCAGACGAACATTCACCGTGGGCGTTCGAACGCCGCGGAGGTGAGGCGGACGCTCCTCTGCCCGACTCGCTAAAACTCGGCTGCTACCGCATTCGCGGGTCGCAGCTCTCCGCAGACCCCTTCGGCGCCTCACGCCGCCTTCCGTTCACCGCGATGCAGTTCGCGACCGATCTGTCCGGCTTTGCCGTTCGTCGTCTCCTGGGAGAAGACGCACGGCGACGGCACGATGCCTCGATTCGATGGATGTTCTGTCCGTACGCGGGTCCGTACCCGCTGTTCTGGAGCGGAATGATGGTTCGCGGAGCCGTCAATCCCCATCTCCAACGCTATCTCCGTTTCACGAGGCAAACCCGGCTGCTCCGCGAGATTGAATCGCATCTAGCCCGACATTCTCGACTGGGGCTGTTGGAAGACCGCAAAGGCTGATGAAAGGAAGGTCATTTCCCAAAGGTCTTCACGACGAATGGGTCAAGCGTGGTTCCGGGAACGGGTTGGATAACCGCAGATTAGCAGGATTTGCGCAGATTTTCTCCCGGCTTAAAACGAGGCGCTTGTATTCCAACGAGGCGGCGGCAAAGTTCACGATCAGAGCGCGCTCCAAGCCGGTCACCTTGAGGTAGTTCAATGTCTGCGCCACCTCGGTCTTGCCAATTTGGCTGATGGCCTTGCACTCGACGAGCACGCTTCCAAAGCAGACAAAATCCGCTTTGTAGAAACTGGGGAGCAAGCCAGCCTTGTAGCGCACCTGCAGGAGCTTTTCCCGCTCAAAGGGAATGTTCATACGAGTCATTTCCACAGCAAAAGCATCTTGATAAACGGCCTCCAAGAAGCCCTGACCAAGTTCGCGATGCACTTCCATCGCGGCACCGAGCACGGCATAGGTTTGTAGGTCGTTTTTCATAAAATCTGTGAGCATCGGTGAACATCTGCGGTTAGAAATCGCGGGGTGGATTAGACAATGCCGTTACCGAGGAATTCAGACAACATGGCAAGTCTTGACTGCAGCCGCTTTTTGGAACCCACCCTTGTGTCTATGCAGTTTCGCGGGCACTCGAACCCTCGAAATCACCGATTTCGAACGCCAGTTGAGCAAGACGGGCTAGCATGAGAATCATCGGCATTCTTCTCGTGCAAAATGAGGAGCGCTTCGTGCGGCGGGCGATCGAGAATGTGATCGCGTTTTGCGATGAGTTGATCCTGTGCGACCACGCCTCGAGCGATGATACCCCACAGATCCTGGATGACGTCGCTCGTCGCCA
>Ga0247834_1000450_pt1 | contig 79263 bp, 65 predicted proteins | sample LaCruzMarch2015__8_FD_187118 | JGI IMG/M metagenome (GOLD analysis project Ga0247834, IMG submission 187118) | Freshwater microbial communities from meromictic Lake La Cruz, Castile-La Mancha, Spain - LaCruzMarch2015_12m | ecosystem: Environmental > Aquatic > Freshwater > Lake | place: Spain...
TACCTTTGCCTTGAATTTTGCCGGAAAATTCCGTCTGCCTTTCTTCATTATTTTTGCGCTTTTAATGGTGTAAAATTAACCATCTTTACCGCTTAATTAGTTGTCCAGTTTTTGGGGGTAGGCTCAAATCTTCTTCAAAACAACACAGGTTCAATAACTTTTCGTGTAAATTAACTTCCATCAACTGCCCCAATACTGACGATATCAGTATTGGGGCTCATTCAAAAAAAATTGAAAAAATACACGTTACTATTTTGTTTCTCTATTTTAATTGCATTCACCTGTATGAGTCAGGAAAGCAATGAACAAGCTGATCAACACCCTAAAAATACGTTTCGAATCAGCACGGGTTTAGGGTTCGAAGATGGCCTGATATCGTTGACATGGATGCCCACTTTAGGTATCACCTATGAACGCGCATTGTCCAAACGATTTGCTGCGTCTCTACAATTGTACTCTTATTTCAGGACCCAACCGGATGGTAATTTCAGCGATGATTTAAATGGAAGCCCTGTATTGGACATCATCGCAAACGGTGCCTACGGCCCTTTTCTGACTGCTGAAGATTTGGAACACATCGCAGAAACGGGCATCAAACAACTGTCTCCGCAAAAAACCATAAAATTCCTGAGTGTGCCCATGCACATTGGATTAACTTTTTTTCCAATATGTTCCGAAAAACATCGGCTGGGGTACAACGTTGGTTTTGGTGTAACATACGAGGCAAGCAACTGGTATAGAAACGTTTATCCTATTAGAGAGATGATCTTGGAAGACGGAACTGTTTACACGAATTTATATATTACCCTGAATACCGAATTTCGAAATTTCAGTCCAGGGTTCAGCCACCACCTCTTTTACGAGTACTCGTTTCAGCGTTTTGGCTTGGGAGGCCGTATCGGTTCATTCAATGTTGATATCTTGAATCTTGCCGGTTTTTTGCCCGCCAATTTTTCCGTCTGGGAATCATCTGTATACATGGCTTTTAAATTTTAAACAATGGTGAAAAGCATCTTTTTGATCCCGCACTTTTTATTGGTGTTTGGTTATGTCCATGTGCAAGCACAAAAAAATACTATCGGGGCATCATTGGGGTATAGCACCCTCATCGGCCAAGGTGCGCACGGATACGCTATAAACATAGTCTACAAAAGACAAATACGAGAAAAGGGTGAATTTGCTGTAGATATGGGTCACCTGTACCAACAGTCCCGAGGCATACTGCCCCGCGATATATCAGATGGCGTGTATGTGTATCGAGACTATACCAACGTTAACCCCTTACCGCCCAACGTTTTTAATTGGAGTAAAGAATCTTTCCCGGCAATCAGGCTCCAGTCTCAACCCGACCGTTTTTTTATTTTTACGGGAGGACTGCATTATCAACACCAGGTTTGGCGCAAGGAGAAACACCGTCTTCAGGCAGGCTTGGGGGCTGCCATAGCCATTAGAGATGATGTAGAAATCATCAGATTTATTGCCACCAAAAGCATTAATACAATTTTTTTTGGCGAATGGGAAGACCGTATTGTGCCCATGATCCGCTATATGACGTATCTTGATATTGGAGTGGTTCCCCAAGCGACCTACACCTACCGCTTATCTGAAAAAATGAGCGTGGGAGCACACACCAAGCTGTACTATTATCCGGCCTCAACCGATTGGGTTTGGACCACACAGGCCACAATCGGTTTCCATTTTTAGAAAAAACAGGGCCCTCACCCCACCACTTCGGCTTTCCAAGCCTCTACATTTTTAGTCTCGCTGGAAAAATTAACGCCGATGCCCACCACCGGCTTGCCCAAATGCCACCAGGCCTGGTAGTACTTTTTGGTGCGGATTTGCGCCAGCGCCTCCTCGGCCGAGCGGTCGAGCTTGAACTCCAGGATGTACACGCGGATGTCGGTTTCCACCACAGCATCTACACGGCCGTCATTAGTGTGCACCTCGCTGTGCACGCGCAGACCCATGTAGGTAAAAAGCAGGTGAATGGCGGCGTGGAAAAACTGTTCGGGGTATCGCTCGTGCATGAAATAGGGCACGCTTTTGAAGAGTCCCTTCAGGATGCGGAACACCTGTTCGAGGTCGCCCGCGATGAACGCTTTTTCGAGCTTGACGGCCATATTCAAACCCGAGCCTTTGTACACCCCGCCGTAGGCCTCCAGCAGGTAGGCCAGCATGGAGTCTTTTACCTCGTGGTTGGGGTAGTCTAAGGTGTAGAGGCCGTATTCGTCGCGAGACTGGATGGTGAGGTATCCTGTTTGGTACAAAAGGCCGTAGGCTTTGAGGTCTTCCAGGTCAAAACTGTCGAATTGCTGAAGGCTCTGGGGTTCCAGTTTGAAATCGTATAGCCCCTCTTGTTTGAGCATGTTGATGAGAAACGTGGGTGTTCCGGTGGCAAACCAGTAGTTCTCAAATTTTTGGGTGGCAAAAAAGGTGTTGGTTGACACCGGATTGTACACCGTTTCTGCGTTTTCCTCAAATCGATAACCGTTGTACCAATGACGGATTTTGTCCAGCAATTGATCGGAACTCAACTGGAGCGTTTTGGCCGTCTGGTCAATTTCCTCGGCAAAGTTGTTTTCCAATTCAGCCTGTGTGTAGCCCATCATCGTCGCGTATTCAGGGTGCATGCTTAGGTCAAACAGGTTGTTCAACCCCGAAAAGATGCCCACTTTGGAAAATTTGCTGACGCCGGTGAGGAAAACGAACTCCAGGTACGGGTCGGCGTCTTTCAGCACAGCGTAAAAACTGCGCAGCAAGTCGCGGTTTTGATAAGCGGTTTCTATGTTTTTTCCCAGGTAATTCAAAATGGGGGCGTCGTATTCGTCTATGAGCACCACCACTTTATTGGTTCGGGACATTTCGGTAATCAGGTAGGCAAATTTATTGCTGATGTTGCCCTCGATGGCGGGCAGGTTGTTTTCCCGAATCAATAGATTGAGTTGGTAATCAAGCGCTTTTTCCAAACCATTCTGTACGAATCCGATAGACGTAAACGAAATGCGCAACACCGGATGTTTCCGCTTCCAATCCCACTTGTCCTCTATCCACAGACCTTTGAACAGCTCCTGCCGGCCGCTGTACAACTCATGGAGGGTAGAGAGGGTGAGCGATTTGCCGAAACGGCGGGGGCGAGACAGGAAAAAGTACTTTCCCTGAGCCGATAAAGTGCTTACATATCGGGTTTTGTCTATGTATTTGTATCCGCCCTCTATGATGGAGCCAAAATCCTGAAGTCCTAAGGGAAGCTTTTGGGTCATGTGGTTGCGTTTGTATATAGGACAAAGATAGCTGGTTTATGTGAGCTTGATCACTCAAGTATAGTGCTGTATGTGTGACGGACTCGTTTGTTAATTTATCATTAATTTTTTTTTTCGTATGTATGAAAACACATTTCTGCTACATTTGCAATGCTGTATTGGGGCTGTCATTGAGATGCTAGTTTTTAGATTTGAATAAAATATGGCTCATCCAGTTTTTCGCTTACTATTGGCATCTTACGGGTTGAAAACAGGGTAAAAAAACACATTCTTTTGATCATTGATAAATTACGTCGAAAATAAATATAAATAAAATGACTGCAATGCCAAAAATCAATAGTACAGTTGCGTTTTCATTAAAAATGCAATTTTTTTGTATATTAGGGCTATCTATTTTATGTAATAATTTTTTATTATATGGTCAGAATATAAGTTATCAACCGCTATATACCTCCTCGACCTTTGACGCCAAACAGATAAATGTAAATTTGCCAGTCGGGTCCATAGAAGGGGTTGCTGGGGTAGCCTCGGGTGCAAGCACTTACACTGTACCGCTTCCTGTACCACCTGGGACCAACAATGTCCAACCACAAATATCATTAACCTACAATTCTTTTTCCGGTAATGGAATTTTAGGGCAAGGTTGGGAAGTTTCTGGACTCTCCCAGATAACCAGAGTAAATCGCAATCTATATTTTGATGGACAGGTCAATCCTATTGATCTGACTTCAACAGATCAATTCGTTTTTGACGGATCAAGACTCATTGGTAAGTCAGGCGTTTACGGATCCAATGGAGCCTCTTATGCTACAGAACAAGAGAGTTTTGCGAGTATTACTTCTTTTGGATCCATTGGAGGAGATCCTATGTACTTTACAATAGAGACAAAAGAAGGAGTGTTGATGGAATTTGGTAATTCTACTGATTCTCGTTTCCTCAACGAAGCTGGCACAGAAGTATTAACCTGGCGTATGAATAAAATTCAATATGACGATGGTAATTACATCGAATTCAAATATATAAACGTTGATAGGGATCATAGAATTGACGAAATTAATTATACAGGAAACTCAATTACAGGATTATTGCCCTACAATAAAATAAAATTTAATTATTTAACCCGAATAGAGTCTCCATTTGGATTCACAGATATTAATACACAATACATTGCTGGTAGCGCACTCACCAACAAATATTTGTTAGATAAAATTGTGATTACCGCAGAGTCAAGTCAACCCTTCAAAACTTTTGATTTCAAATATGGACACAACAAGACACGATCTCAATTATTGGAGATAACCGAGAAAGGTTATAATGGTACATTGTTAAACGCAACAATCTTCAAGTATGGTGACAACGCAGTCACCCCATTAAATGTTGGTGTAACAAACAAAACCAACGGAGGACAAGACTGTGATGTTTTTCCTGGGGATTTTAATGGCGATGGATACACTGATTATCTGACATGTTCAAGGCATATCAATGGTGGCGGTGTCTATCATAAAGATATTAAAATCAATAAAAAAACTCCGATACCAGGCTCCCAATCGTTTACTTCAGGGGCAACATATTTGCTAAATCCTTCGGCTAAAGAAAAAGCTTACGGGCCAAGAGGTCAAACAAACGGATTTGGTTCTTATGGAGCCTCATTTTTTACAAATGATTTTTCAGGTGACGGAGCCTCTGACGTTTTAGTAATAAAGAAACAATCAGATCCAAGTTACATCTCCAAGATAGAGTTACTTAAGACGGAAAACGATGGTAATAATTTTGCCGCCCCCATCACATTTTCTTTACCCCCTTCGAACAATAAAATTAAATCTGATAAAATATTTGTATTTTCTGGTGACTTTAATGGCGATGGAATTAATGATTTAGTTGTATTTTTGGGTAATAATTCAAACACCTTTCAACCTTATTTGTATTTGGGAGGAAGCACAATAGGGAGCTATCGATTGTTTAATAATACTTCTGACCAATGCTATTTCTCTTTGATACAATGGGCTAATGCGGAGGATATTTTTATCGTTGATTTTAATGGCGATGGAAAAACTGACATATTAAGTAGGGGTAAGTTTAATAATAATGATCAATGGCATAAAGCAATTAGTACCGGAACAGGATTCGTGGAGACACCATATAACTTTATCAAAACCCCGGATATCAACCAATACGGGGAAGGAGACATGATGCTTATTGCAGACCTTAATGGAGACGGTATGTCGGATATAGCACATGGTTGGGACTACAACAGTCAATCCAAAATTGATTTGTATTATTCTAGAGGAAATACTTTTTCTTCAGAGCAAGTGAATTATAGCAGGCTGTTGTTACCCAACAGACTTCTATATTTTTATGATTTCAACGCAGATGGCAGGTCTGATTTGTTTCATCGATTTAATATAAGTCAAGATGTTGACATTTTATATTTTAATTCCTTTGGAAAGGAAAACTTGTTGGAAAAATCAAAGAATGGGATGGGTTATACAAATTCCTGGAGTTATAAACGCCTGACGGAAGCTGGAAGTTTTTATACAAGGGGTAACCTGACTGCTCAACCTCTGAACAGTCTTCAACTGCCTGTAAATGCTGTTTACCAATTTTTTATGCCAACCGGACTGGGGTCGGGTTTTACAACAATTCAATATGCATATTCAGAAGCTAAATTTCACAAAGAAGGTAAAGGTTTTCTCGGTTTCAAAAGAATTACAGCGGATAATTCAGTAACAGATTTTAGAACTATTGAAGAAAATCAATTCAATACGACATACTTTACATCGTATCCTTATCTGTCTCAGGTTCGCAGACTGTCAGACAACTCATTGTTTAGTGAAAATGCTGTAGATGTTTCGTTTGTAAGTTTTGGATCAAAACGTTTTTGGATCAAAACGGATCAGTCGTATCAGCATTTGGCTTTTGAAGGCAGATTTATCCAAACCACCAATACCTGGGATAATATTTATGGGAATTTAACCCAATCGGTGACTAACATAAATAATATCGAGACCGTTTCTAAAAGCTACACTTATGGTGCTTATGGGACACCAGTGCCTTCTATTATTACTTCTGAAACAATAAGCTACACGCGAAGTGGACAGCCAGTCTATAATATGGCCCCTACAGTTTACACTTACAATACCCTGGGGCAACTTACCAGTAAGAAAGAATTTGATGGACTTTCCAAGAATGTGTTGGTTCAATATTCTTACAATGTACTGGGCAACCGTATTAGTGAAAATATTTATCCCAATGGCCTCGCCCCAAGATACATTTCTTATATTTACGATCCCAAGGGCCGGTTCCCAACTACAACTCAGAACCAATTATACCAAAACACAATTGCGGTATATGATTCAAGGTGGGGAAAAGCTACATCAATAACAGATGTAGACGGTTTGACTATTACTTTTCAATACGACGAGTTTGGCAGATTGACACAAACCAACCAACCTCAAGGCTATGCAATTACACAAAGCTACGGTTGGGATATTAATACCTCAGACGGGACCATCAATTATCACCTAATTTCTCATCCCGGTAAACCTGATACCAAAGTTTGGTTCGATCTGCTGGGACGCCAGAGAAAAACAGAAACACAAGGCTCCCATAGCACTACTATAATGCAGAAGAAAACCTACGATGCAAAAGGCAACCTGGCAACTTCAACCGCCCCTTATAAATCAGGTGAGCCGATTCTAACTACTACATTTAGTTATGACTTTTATAATCGACTGAGCCAGGAAAGCAATACGCTAGGCACAACCGGGTACGCTTACGTCTACGACGTCAATGACAATCTGACAGTAACAATTACCAATCCTGCCGGGCAAGTGTCTTCTAAAACTACCGATGCTTCCGGCAAACTCATTTCGGTAACGGATAGCGGTGGAACTTTGACGTACACATATAATAGCCAAGGGAACCTGATACTGGTAAAGAATGGAAACACTACTTTAACCACAAACGAATATGACGAATACAAACGCCAAACTAAGTTAATTGACATCAGTGGAGGAACAATAAGCTATATATACGACGCCTTAGGCCAGCTTGCAACGCAGGTAGATGCTAAATCGCAAACAACCACTTTTACTTATGATGTGCTCGGTCGAATAACTCAACGTATCGGTGCTGAAGGTACTACAACATACGAATATTACCTAAGCGGTTCAGGTGGATCGACAAATAAGATAAAAAAAATTGCCGGATTTGCCGGTAATACGGATGAATATGCCTACGACAATTGGGGAAGGTTAAATAGTCGAACCGAAAAGGTTGATGGTACATCCTACACGACAGCCTACAGTTATAATACTTATGGAGACATTACATCAACTGTTTATTACCATTCTAACCTCTCTATAAATTATTATTACGACGCCAATGGATATTTATCCAACATAAAAAATGGAAATAATTCGGTTACGTTCTTCACCAACAATGGAATGAACGGTTTTAACCAATTTACATCTTTTTTATTGGGTAATGGAAAAACCAGTCAAACAACATATTACTTTGGTATTCCAACAAAATACTATACACAAGGCATTCAAGATTTAAACCTCAACTGGAATTACCAAAGTGGAAACCTTACTTCACGGTATGATGCGATTAAAGGTAAAACAGAGAATTTTACATATGATAACCTTAATCGACTCACTTCATCCTCAGGAAGTGGGCTGACAACCATTTCAGTGTCGTACAATAACAATGGTAATATTACATCCAAAACCGACGCAGGAGGATACACCTACCACCCCTCAAAAATATTTGCCGTTACTGCAGTTACCAATCCTTCCTATATCATTCCTGTTGAAGAACAACAGGTTACTTACACCCCATTTGACCAGCCGAATCAGATAATCGAGGGAGCCTTCCAGCTTGACTTTCAGTATGGTCACGATTATGAACGCCGAAAGACCATTTTAAAACAGCATGGATCGACCCTCGAAACGCGTTATTTTTTCAACAGCTATGAAAAAAGTGTAACGCAAAACGCTACAAAACACATTCATTACATCCATGCTGACCAGCAATTAGTAGCCGTAATTGTGCGGGAAAATGGAAACGACGCCTATTACTACGTTTACTCAGACCATTTGGGTTCGGTGTTAACCGTTACAGGTAACACAGGAAACGTAGTAGCCGAGCAGAATTTTGATGCCTGGGGCAGAAAGCGAAATACTTCGAACTGGACGTATTCCGCCGTACAAAGTGTACCTGACTGGCTGTACCGAGGATTTACCGGCCACGAGATGTTGCCTCAATTTGGCTTGGTAAATATGAACGGTCGGTTATACGACCCAGTTGTCGGCAGAATGCTGAGTGTAGATAATTATGTTCAACTGCCCGGTTTTACACAGAACTATAATCGATACAGTTACGCACTAAATAACCCTCTTAGGTTTAATGACCCAAGTGGAGAAATAATACCCTTAATAGTGATAATTGGCGTTCCCTTACTTTCGGGAGCAATTAATGCGTGGTCAAATAAAGAAAAAATAAAAAATTTCGGTTCTGGATTGTCCTATTTTGCTTCCGGTGCAATTGGAGGTGCCGTTGGGTTGGTAAATCCATTTGCAGGAGCCGCTACAACGAGTGTAGGGAATATAGCGGCAGATATTGCCTTTGGGCATGCACCAGATATAAAAAACATTGGTGATTTGGCGAGCTATGCACTGCCGCAAATCGGCATCGGCCTTATTTCAGCAGGAGCTACCTCGGCTGTCGGGAAATTAGTCGGCCCATACCTAAGTCGGTTTGGTTGGTTTCAACGAGTATACAAAGAGCCTTTAGCCGCCAGTGAATTAGCAGATTTTGCCGAATTTATTGATGATGGATTTATCAATCCTTACACGGTAGTCGTCTCAAATTATAAAGGTGTGATTGAAAATGTGGTGGATGATGTGGTGGCTAAGACGAGTACGCAAGGTGGATTGAATCTTTTCAAATGGGGAACTCCTCAAATTGAGAAAGTAACAAGTTGGAAAACGGGAGATTATATATTGAATCTTCCGAACAAGGGAACTCCCAAGCTGAACTGGAAAGCCAATTACGGGGCATTGCGTAGGGAGATGGGATTAGGGAAACCTATTTTTGATTCCTACAGGTTGCCCAATGGCAATTTGATTCCAACAGGCGGATTTTTGAATGCAGAAAGATCAATTCTTCAGGGAAGGGGTTGGATTTATTATCCAAATAGCGGTGCATGGGTACCACCGGGTTTTTAAAAAGGGGATCAGATGGGATTTAACCAACTCATATCCGAAAAGTTGCATTTCTTGTTCATAAATCATGGACTGGAAATTACCGAGCAATCAAAGAACATCGTAAAGTATGAATCGAAAGAATTGGTTATCGGACTAAGCCATAACCCCAGAGAGAACTCAAATACTCTTTGGGTGGGCAGAAAACATTTTAATGAAGTTGAGATCGATAATCAGGTTATGCGAGAGCATTTTAACTCTGACCTAAAACTCAGCAATCTTCAACAGGAGACTTTTGTAAATAATGTGTTCCTGTTTTTTACAGGAGATGGTGAAAAGTTGTTGGTTGGTAATGAGCGTGCTTTAGTTAGCCTTGAGAATTTTAATGAACAAAGGAGTTCAGATTACACGACCAATCTTGTTGAGCAACAAAACCTTGAAGCAGCCAATAAAGCGTGGAAAGATGGAAATTATTCGGATGTGATCAAGTACTTAGAAAAGGTAAACAAAGCCAATCTGCCAGCGTCTTTTAAGCAGAAATATAAGATTGCTCAACAGAAATTAAGTAACTAAAATTTTTGGAGGCCTCGGGAGACGAGCGCAATTCAGCTCTCCACATTGGACCAATAAAGTCATCAAACAATAAAATCATATAAACCAACAACCCAAAACATGAAATACCTACTCTTACCCATCATTTTTAACGCCATCAGTTTGGCCGGGCTTTCTGCCCAATGCCCGGTTACATTCACTTACGATGCGGCTGGAAACCGGGATTACCGCAATACCCCCTGCGCCGTGCAGGAGGGCGTTTCGGACAGAGCAGGTGAAACGGCCCAGGAATCGACTAAGTCCCGGACGCTTGCAATTGCCCCCAACCCGTCGGCCTCAGGTATTTTTTACCTTACCTGGCAGGGCAACTGGCCCGCAGACGCGACAGTAGCCGTAGTCGACTTTTCCGGTCGTGTGGTGCGCACTCCAGACACACCCAAAAACGAGCTTGATTTATCTGATATGTCGGATGGTTTATACCTCATCCTTGTTCAGTCCTCGGAAGGTGTAAGCCACTTCTCCGTAGAAAAAGTGCACCCTTAACCCATTTAAATTTTGGTCATCATGAAACGACATCAATTGGTACTGGTACTTACTCTTTTTTCCGGTGCGATTACCGGATGCTCACAAGACACCACTCCTCAAGTACCCACCATCCAGAGCGAAACTTACGAACCTTGCTGCGGCGACCAACCGGTCGAACAATCGGAATACGGTGGACGAATTTATATTCCCAACGTATTTACCCCAAATGGCGACGGTATAAATGACTTTTTTGTACCTTCGATCAACGACAGTGTGCTTCAAATATTGACGTATGCCATTTTTACGCCGGTAGGCGACACCGGTCTGTTTCATCGCGAATACTTCGATTTTAACCATATCGACTATTTCGCATGGGACGGCGTACGCTATGATACCGACAGCACCCTGCATAAAGGTTTGTTCAAGTACGAAATGTGGTGTCAAATATTGATAGACAGCACAGATGGTAATTTTCAATGGACAAAAAAACGGTTTACCGGATATGCGTGCAGTATTGTTTGTGATCCCGAAGCAACTGTTTTCCAAACCAAGGAAGGATGTTACTTCCCATCACAAGCCTCGGCTTCCGGAGGTCGGGTAGATGCAACCCAGCCATCAGGAGAAGAAGCATGTTTTAAATAGCTGTTTTTCTTAACACGCGCTCACCCCATCTCCTCCGCCTGCCAAGCCTCCACATTCTTCGTCTCGCTGGAAAAATTGACGCCAATACCGACCACCGGCTTGCCCAAATGCCACCAGGCCTGGTAGTACTTTTTGGTGCGGATTTGCGCCAGCGCCTCCTCGGCCGAGCGGTCGAGCTTGAACTCCAGGATGTACACGCGGATGTCGGTTTCCACCACAGCATCTACACGGCCGTCATTAGTGTGCACCTCGCTGTGCACGCGCAGACCCATGTAGGTAAAAAGCAGGTGAATGGCGGCGTGGAAAAACTGTTCGGGGTATCGCTCGTGCATGAAATAGGGCACGCTTTTGAAGAGTCCCTTCAGGATGCGGAACACCTGTTCGAGGTCGCCCGCGATGAACGCTTTTTCGAGCTTGACGGCCATATTCAAACCCGAGCCTTTGTACACCCCGCCGTAGGCCTCCAGCAGGTAGGCCAGCATGGAGTCTTTTACCTCGTGGTTGGGGTAGTCTAAGGTGTAGAGGCCGTATTCGTCGCGAGACTGGATGGTGAGGTATCCTGTTTGGTACAAAAGGCCGTAGGCTTTGAGGTCTTCCAGGTCAAAACTGTCGAATTGCTGAAGGCTCTGGGGTTCCAGTTTGAAATCGTATAGCCCCTCTTGTTTGAGCATGTTGATGAGAAACGTGGGTGTTCCGGTGGCAAACCAGTAGTTCTCAAATTTTTGGGTGGCAAAAAAGGTGTTGGTTGACACCGGATTGTACACCGTTTCTGCGTTTTCCTCAAATCGATAACCGTTGTACCAATGACGGATTTTGTCCAGCAATTGATCGGAACTCAACTGGAGCGTTTTGGCCGTCTGGTCAATTTCCTCGGCAAAGTTGTTTTCCAATTCAGCCTGTGTGTAGCCCATCATCGTCGCGTATTCAGGGTGCATGCTTAGGTCAAACAGGTTGTTCAACCCCGAAAAGATGCCCACTTTGGAAAATTTGCTGACGCCGGTGAGGAAAACGAACTCCAGGTACGGGTCGGCGTCTTTCAGCACAGCGTAAAAACTGCGCAGCAAGTCGCGGTTTTGATAAGCGGTTTCTATGTTTTTTCCCAGGTAATTCAAAATGGGGGCGTCGTATTCGTCTATGAGCACCACCACTTTATTGGTTCGGGACATTTCGGTAATCAGGTAGGCAAATTTATTGCTGATGTTGCCCTCGATGGCGGGCAGGTTGTTTTCCCGAATCAATAGATTGAGTTGGTAATCAAGCGCTTTTTCCAAACCATTCTGTACGAATCCGATAGACGTAAACGAAATGCGCAACACCGGATGTTTCCGCTTCCAATCCCACTTGTCCTCTATCCACAGACCTTTGAACAGCTCCTGCCGGCCGCTGTACAACTCATGGAGGGTAGAGAGGGTGAGCGATTTGCCGAAACGGCGGGGGCGCGACAGGAAATAAACGCCCGCTTTTGAAGCAATTTTATAAATGTATTCAGTTTTATCTATATATTTGAAATTGCCCTCAATGATTTTCCCAAAATCCTGAAAGCCCAAAGGGAGATTTTTTGCCATAAAATTGCAGTTATACGAAAGACAAAGATAGCAGGTTTAGTAGAAAAACCCTATTTCTTTCACCTCGAACAGTTCCAAAGAGCCGTCTTCGAGTTTCAGCATCAACCGCCCGCCCGGCAAGTCGACGCCAGTCAAAAAAGCGCGAAATTCGGTGCCATTTGGTCGAGCGTACGTAGCCCATTCGTTTCTCCTGAAGAGAAAATGGTGGTAAGCGTCCGCCAGTTCGCGGCGTTTGCCGGCTTTTAGTTGTAAGTAATGCTGCTCTATGGAACTAAACAGCGTGGCCTCTATGTTCTGTAGATCGAACGCGCCTGTAGCTTCCAGCATCATAGACGTTGCCCGGTGCAGTTCAGGTGCAAAATGCGTTTGATTGACGTTCAGGCCTATGCCCACAATAGATGCATGGATTTGAGTACCCTTCAAACTGTTTTGTATGAGTATGCCAGCGGTTTTTCGGCCGTGCAGCAACACGTCGTTTGGCCATTTGACCTGCGCTTCCGGAAAACCGAGCTGAGCAAGCGCATCCCGCACGGCCAGCGCACTCACCATGCTGAGGTAAAACTGGTCGGCTATGGCCAACCAGTTAGGATACAGCACGACGCTCAAAGTGAGGTTTTTTCCGGCTTCGGCCTGCCACCGACTGCCAAATTGGCCTCTTCCGGCAGACTGGCTGTCAGCCCGAACCACTGCACCCTCGGCTGGCCTGCTTTTTGCAATCCATTCCAGTGCATAGTCGTTGGTAGATGGCATTTCGACAAGATGCCGATAAACTTTTCCGATAAACAGGGTGTTTTCCATGCACCAAAGGTCAAAGTTTTTACCTTTATCCCATCACAAATACCGCATCGGTTCGTTAATAAAAAACACACATTGTTCACCAAAATTTTGATTACCTTTTGAATTTAACCGCACCCCAGCCACATTCGTTTGAGGCTTACGACATCGAAAAACTGAATGAGTGGATCATTGAAGGCATCCGCGACAAAAAAGGCAAACAAATCGTTCAACTGGATATGCGTGATTTGGAGGACGCCCCTGCTGATTTTTACATCATTTGCGAGGGCGACTCCAACGTACACGTCAAATCCATTTCGGACAGCATCCATAAAAGAGTCAAAGAAGAATTGTTCACCACCCCGGCGCATGTTGAAGGGTCTTCCGGTGCACGCTGGGTGTTGATGGACTACTTCGACACGGTTGTTCACGTATTTTATCCCGAAACGCGTCATTTTTATGATTTGGAGCAACTCTGGAGTGATGCTAAAGTGACCGAGTACGCAGAGTTGTAGTCTAAATCGCCCAACCATGGAAAAAGAAAAAAAGAATAAAAAGAAAAAGGAAGAAGATCAAGATCTCTTCCGCTCCAACCGCGATGATGAGGGTGGAGGCGATAACTTTCCGCGCTTCAGTTTTACCTGGATTTATGTAATGGTCGGTCTGGCATTGCTGGGCCTGCAATTGTATAAACTCTCGGCGGTTCAAGTACCTGAAATGACATGGGAATCGTTTGAAGCAAACGCCCGGTCTGGCAAGGTGGAAAAATTAGAAGTGGTAAACAACCTGGAGGCGCTTGTATTCCTCAAGTCAGATTCCACCGTGGTGGAAGAGACGCCTCCGGCTACCAACCCCGGCTTTGGGCGCACAACCCCCGAAGACATACCGGAAGGTCGATTCAACATTGGTTCGCTGGAATATTTGCAAAACAATTTGGACGCCCTGAACAAGGATTTGCCGAAAGATGTAGCCAAAATTCGCCCGGTTATTGTCACCCGTACCAACTGGTTGGCCAATACTTTGCCTTACCTGTTGCCGTTCTTGTTGTTTATCGGCTTGTGGCTGTTCATTCTCCGCCGCATGGGCGGTGGTGCAGGTGGTCCGGGGGCACAAATTTTCAACATAGGCAAATCCAAAGCTACCCTGTTTGACAATACGACCAAGGTAAACATCACATTTGCAGATGTAGCGGGTCTGGATGAAGCCAAGGAAGAGGTAATGGAAATTGTGGATTTCCTCAAAAATCCGAAAAAATATACTTCGCTGGGCGGTAAAATTCCAAAGGGTGTGCTCCTCGTAGGCCCTCCGGGTACAGGTAAAACCTTGTTGGCCAAAGCGGTGGCCGGTGAAGCGGGTGTGCCGTTTTTCTCCATATCCGGTTCAGACTTTGTGGAAATGTTCGTCGGTGTAGGTGCCTCCCGCGTGAGAGACCTTTTTCGACAGGCGCGCGAAAAAGCCCCTTGTATCATTTTTATCGATGAAATAGACGCCATTGGACGTGCACGCGGCCGCGGAGCCGTTCAGGGCGGCAACGACGAGCGCGAAAATACCCTCAACCAGCTTTTAGTCGAAATGGATGGTTTCCCGACAGACAAGGGTGTCATCCTGATGGCGGCTACCAACCGGCCAGATATTTTGGACAATGCCCTCATGCGTCCGGGCCGTTTTGACCGCCAAATCGGTATTGGGCGTCCGGATCTGAAGGGCCGTGCCCAGATTTTCGAGGTGCACCTCAAAACCATCAAGCTTTCTGACGACGTGTCGGCGCTCGCCCTTTCTGAAATGACACCCGGTTTTGTAGGTGCCGACATCGCCAATGTGTGCAACGAAGCAGCCCTCATTGCCGCCCGCCTCAACAAAAAGGCGGTTGATATGGAAGACTTTAACTATGCCCTTGATAAAGTCATCGGCGGTCTGGAAAAAAAGAACAAGATCATCAGTCCGGAAGAGAAGCAAATCATCGCTTACCACGAGGCTGGCCACGCAATATGTGGGTGGTTTTTGGAGCATGCGCACCCGTTGGTGAAGGTAACCATCGTGCCCCGCGGCCTGGCCGCATTGGGTTACGCCCAATACCTGCCCAAAGAGCAATACATCACCCGCACCGAAAAGCTGCTGGACGACATGTGCATGACCCTCGGCGGCCGTGCGGCGGAATCTGTGGTGTTTGACAAGATCAGTACGGGTGCGCAAAGCGACCTGGATCACATCACCAAGATGTCGTACGACATGATTATCAACTACGGCATGAACGAAAAGGTGGGCAACGTATCGTACTATTCCATGATGAATGAGAGCTACAGCCGCCCGTTCTCGGAGCAGACCGCCTTCCTGATCGATCAGGAGGTCAAAAACATGATCGATATCCAGTACGAACGCGCCAAACAAATGCTGCGCGACCGGCGAAAAGAGCTCGACGACCTGGCACAGGCACTTCTGGAAAAAGAAGTGCTGCACCGCAGTGACCTGGAGCGCATCATCGGCAAACGGCCTTTTGCCGACCCGACACCCGGCGAAAGCTCCTACATTGCTGAAGTAGAGCCTACAAAAAAGTCTGACGAGGAAGAAGATTACCGGGACTAATTGTCCATCTGTTTGCGTTTTTTGTCCATTTTTGAGGTAATTGATTGCTGATACCTTTGTGTTGTAGTTTTTAACAACCAAATTTTCACCAACCAATTACCTTTTTTTATGTCCTTCAAGAACTTTCTGTTTGTGGCACTTGCTGCCGTTGCACTCTCTTTTCAGGCCTGTGATGATGATGATGACAACACAACCATCATCGACTCCAGCCAGCCACAGGGCCAATTTACAGCCACCAAAAATGGTACATTTGTAGAACAAAACGCCACAGGATCCAAGGGCCAGGCCCAATTGGGTACCGATAGTGAAGGCGTTCAGTTTTTGCGCTTTGGCAGTGACTTCAGCACCACTTTCGCTACAGGTACGGTAACGGTGTACTTGAGCACCAGCCAGAATTTTGTGCCCAATCCGGCGACAGGCAACCCGGACCTGCGCCTGTTGGGCCCGGTTACGAAAGCGGGCGAGAACTTTTTCAAACTGTCTCCAGCGGCCGACGCAAAGTTCACCCATGTCATCCTGTGGTGTGCCTCGGCAAATGTTCCCTTTGGCTACGCGCCGCTCCAATAATGAATGTGAAGGTTTTTTTGTACCTGATGGGTATCTGGACGCTCTGTTGTACGGGCGTCCAGGCCCAAAGTGGTTGGTCGCGCGTGCGTCAAAGCTGGTATGCCAAGCTCGACGCTTCGGTGTTCAGGTCGTCTACGTATTACAATCCCGACGGCGAAAAGGTAAACAGTGCTGAATTCAGGCAAAATGCCATCAATTTGTACGGAGAATACGGGTGTACCGACCGGCTAACGGCCATCATCAGCTGGCCTCTTTTGCGCACAAATGCCTTTGAGCGCACCGAAACAGTGTATGGAACAGGTGATTTGCGGTTAGAAGCAAAATATCGATTCACGGGCAATGCCTGGCCGGTATCCATCAGCATCGCACCGGAAATACCAACAGGAAGGGCCAATGCCATGGCGGAAAACATGGATTTTCCAGGCAATTTCATCAACCTGCCTACCGGAGACGGAGAATTCAACGTATGGGCCACCCTGGCCGCATCCAAATCACTGGGGCAAACGTATGTTTCGGCATTCACGGCCTACGATTTCCGTACAGCCTACGAGGGCATGGCCTTTCAGGATTTGTACCAGTTTGGGGCGGAGTTCGGCTGGAACCCTGTCAAGCCCGTCTGGATTATTGGCAAAGCCCGCGCTCAATACAGCACTGGCGACAGCGAGCATGCTGAACTGGGTTTTCTGCGCGGCGATGCATCGGAGTTTACCCAGTACACGCTGGAAGCATCCTGGCAAGTCACACCCCGCTGGGGCGCGTCTTTTTGCTTTTCCAACATGGATGATTTTGTAGCCCCGCTGCAAAACGTGTACGCCGCTCCTACATACACCCTTGGTGTGTTTTACAAAACAGATTAAAAAACAAACAGGCTTTTTTGTGGTTTACTTCCTCGGGTTCTGCAGCAGCGGAACCCGATTTTGTATGTATATGGATAAACCCATGACCTTACTGAATGCCTGGAACGGCGATGTGGCCTTCGAGTTAGCAGGTTTGGACGACCGTTATATTGCAAAACGCATCTCCACTGCTACATATACCATTGTGTGGGTGCAACAGGGGGCTGGCACCTGTCGGACCGATTTTTTTTGTGTTCCGTTTGTTTCCAATACCATGTTGTTCTTCGGGCCATTTCAGCCATTTGAACTGAACATGCATGCGCTCCCGTTTGATGGTTGGGTTTATCGGTTCTCCAATGAGTTTTTTTGTCTGGAACGGCACCGCAAAGAGTTGGCCTGCAACGGCATGTTGTTCAACAATCCGTACGAGGCACCTGTGCTCCTGTTGGATGAAGTAGAAACGGAAACCTTTGCGTCCATTAATCAAGCCATGCAACAAACTTTTCTGGATGCCAATGATTTTGCCAGAGAAGACATTTTGTATAGTTACCTGAAAATCATGCTGGTGCATGCCAGCCGAATTTGCATGGCCCAGCACCAGATGCCTGCGCAAATGGCAGGCGCTCAGGAGGCCCCACCACTGTTGCATCGTTTCAAAGCGTTGGTAGACGAACTCTACACCCACCACCACGCGCCGTCGGAGTATGCCAATCGGTTGTATGTACCCTTAAAAACGTTGGGGAAACTGACCAAAAAACACTTTTACAAGACCCCGGGCGACGTAGTGGCCGAAAAACTGATTATCGAGGCCAAACGGCAGCTGTACCTCACCGAAAACCCGGTAAAAGAGATCGGGTACAGTTTGGGTTTTCGCGACAGCTACTACTTCAGTCGCTTTTTCAAAAAACATGCAGGGGTTTCAGCGGATGTGTTTCGCAAAGCGGTGGGAACGGTTGATTCGATTGCCGCAACGCAACGGTAAACGGCCTTTGCTCTTACTTCCCGATCACATCCCGCGCTTTCCATATCCGCGGTTTCCAATAGCTGGATGTCGACACGTTTTCTACAATCACGCCCCGGCTGGTGGTGCTGTGGACGCACATGATGCCTTTGTCGGTGTTTTCTACCACCATGGATACGTGTTGTACTTTGCTGCCGTCTTCATTTCTAAAAATGATGAGATCGCCAGGTTTGACTTTACTGAGCGATACTTCTTTGCCTTCGGTGGCTTGAATGGAGGAGCTGGGAGATACCTTTACGTTGTATTTATTCAACACAAAATGCGTAAACCCGGAACAGTCGAAACCGGTAGAAGGATCCTTCCCGGCATATTGATAAGGTGTGCCCACATACTTCTGCGCTTCCGTGGTGATGTCACGACGGAAGCGCATGGCAGCGTCCTCCTCTTTTGCAGAAGGTTTTGGCGGAGTAGGGGTGATGGGTTTATTGGAAGAGACTGGCGGTGTTGGGCTGCTCTTGTGGAAGATGGAGCAGGAAGCGCCGAAGATCATTATTCCGGCCAGTAGCGTAAATACGGGCATCAAGCGGTTGGTCATCGCAGAGGAAAGTGGTGGTGGGTTTATGCTTCGGGTTTTCTACGGGAGCATAAACTGAAATTACAGGCGGAATATTGTCGACACTGGAAATGACATCGCGCGCATATAAAATTCGCGGTGCCCAATAAGAAGACGTGCTGACATTTTCAACAATGATGCCGCGCGAACAAGTGGCGTGTACACAAAAAATGCCTTCTTCTGTGCGTTTTACGATCAGGGCAACATGCTGAATGCGCGTACTGTTGCCAAAAAACAGCAAATCCCCCGGTGCCACTTCATTTAAGGGAATTTGAACACCCTGCCTGGATTGTGTGGCTGAGGAGGGAGACAAGGTGAGGCCAAACTCTTTGAATACAAAATGGGTGAACCCCGAACAATCGAAGCCTGTTTCGGGGCTTCTGCCAGCATGTCGGTAACGAATTCCGAGGTAATTTTCGCCCCATCCGGCAAGTGCTTCCCGAAAGCACATTGCATCAGCGTCTTCTGCGGGCGGATTGGGGCCAGGGCGTGAGGCATTCAGGGTAAGGGTAATGGAGACGAGCAAAAAGACCAAAGTTGTCTTTAACTGGTTAAGGTCAACAGGCATACTAGGGAGGTTTGGTGAAGGCTTGGCCGGTCAGGCTTTTGCCAATTGGGATTAAATCGAAGGGCTCTTCGGGTTATTATTTTTGGTTTTGGGTACTTTGGGGCAACGAACCATACACACGCCAGGTCAGCATGCAATGGCAAAAGGGGTGGTAGAGGGAAAAATGGCCTGCAAAAATGTTCGGCAAGGCAGCAGAGAAATGCTCAAGGGTGAGAATGGATTAATTTTCAGGCCATTGCACTAATTTGCCGAACAGTGACAAAAGTAGAAATTGTGCTTGACTTGCAATAGTTTGAACCATCTTTTGCATATCATTAACATATTAGGCGGTAAAAACAGGCTAAAAAGATCGTTTGGTGCCTTATTCTTTGAACAGGCTACAGGAGGGTTGTCATTTTCAGGAAACCTTCCGGCCCAATATCGTCTATCCTGATTAGGCCCTCGACTTCGATATCCGTCCAGGTTTTGTCCGGTTTTTGAACCAGAAATGCTTTATCGACGACTTTGAGCATTGCTGCATCATTTGCACTGTCGCCGATACCAATGGTGAAGGGCTTTACCTTCATCCAGTTGGCAAATAATTGGGTTACAAGGAGCAGGGATTTGCCTTTGTCAATCGTGCTGTCTTGAATGGTTAAGAAACGGCCCCCTTTAGACAAACAAAAGCCGTGGTTTTCCAGGGCAGCCACGTCCTCCTGAAGGAGGTGCCTGGTCATCAAGGTATCGGTAAACCACCTGTTTTGGGCCCGTTGGACGGCATCCCCGTTCAGTTCAGTCGCTTCGGCAATTTCTGTTAAGGTTGCTTTGGTGAATCCGTACAGGGGTGTGTTTTTTTTCTGGTTTATGTTTTCCAATATGTGGTGGATGTCATGTATGTCTTTTTGGGCCAAGGTGATCATGTGGTGGTGATCAGATATTGGCATAGCATTTTCCGGGGTGGAAGGATTAAAATAGTGATTCGGAAATACGATTGCGCTACCATTTTCAATGATAAACGGATGGTTGTACTTTAGTTGTTTTTGCAAATAAGCCTGCTCTTCATACGTCTTGGAAGAACAAAAAATGACGGGGATATGCCTTGCATTTAAACTTTTCAAGGCCTTTTTAGCAATCAATGTGGAGTAAGTATGGTGGTCAATCAAGGTTCCGTCAAGATCGGAAAAGATCAAATACTTCATGAAACGGGATTGTAGTTGCCGTGCCTGCTCCAGTCTATTTTCAACTTTGCAGCATCAAAATCCATGTCTATCAAAGCCGGGTATTGTTGGGGAGCTATGGGTGTTTGATTTCTTTTGAGGATTTTTTGCCGGCGCAATTCTTCTAAAATCTGTTTTCGGAGAAAGGGTGGACAGATTACAGCGTTGTAAATGACCGAGAGGGAACCTTCTATCATTTCATTCAAATGGTCATCGCCTTTCCCAAAATCGTGAAAATGCGGGTTGCGTGATTGTATCTGGAAAACCTCAACCCCGGACTTCATCACCTCCGGGAATCGGGACGGGATGGCACCTCCAAAATTTTCCAATAAACGCACAAAATGATTGGTCTCTACTGAAAAACCGGACGAGTAACCCATTCGTACCGCTAAATCCATGGACATGGCGTGTTCTCCGGCATTGCCAGTGGTCAAAATATCGGTTTCAAAACCGGACTGAAGACCCAGCAATTGGTTCAAATACTGGTTTGTTATCCTTGTAACCCTTCCAAGTTTGGCAAAAAACATTTCATTGTCCACTATTTTGGGTTTGCTGTGCCATTGCACCCGGACCATGGAATAGTCCGATTTTGCCTGGGTAAATCCGGCAGAAAACAGCTTGGTGTACTCCAGAACCGCCCCCGGGAAGTAATTGTCGGAATCAATATAGCCAACGTACTGTTTTTCCAACAATCGGGCAAGCAAAACACCTGCAATCATGCCCTCGGCCTTGCCGTTTCGCACGAGTCCCTCCTCGTCTAACAAATGGGTATAGCCCCCTGCCGTAAAAAGTTCGGCGAGTTCTGCTGAACGCTGGTGCATAACCAAATACTTTTTCTTTGCCGAGTGGCAAAAGTTGTCAAGCAGGGAACATTCCATGCTAAACCTGTCGGTTGGCGTCCTTTGGCTGTTCGACAGGATGATGGGAAAACAAGCATTGGGAATTCCGGATAATACACCCTCCAACAGCCTCAATTTTTCATCCTTGATCGGGATGACAATCGCCATCTTTTTTTCTATCGTATGGAGTGTTGTGCTCGGAATCTGTCGGATGACATGAAAGGGACTGGAAAATTCGACGTCTGTATCCAACCCACCATCCAGTTCAAAGACTTTTTGTACGGAGTAGAAAAGGTTAGAGCCGTATCGCTCGGAACTGGAAGGAATACCTATTCTCATGGTGTATTTGTTGTTATTGGCCGCAAAACTGGTCTTACTGCCAAATGTACAACAAATGGACGTTACTCGCGCCAGATCAAATTAAGTATCGTCTTTTGTTCCTTTCCTTTCTGATCTACAAAAAACACCTCTACGGCATCTTTGTCTTTCCACGGATGCCCGTTTCGATATTGCGCACAGTGTTCCTCCCGGTCATTTCCCGGTGTATACCCATCAATGCTGCGGATCATCGTACCCGGTACAATCCCGGCCTGGTCCGCCTCACTGCCATCTAACACGGCGCGTACCGTGTAACCCTGATCCCGGATTTCCAGGGCAAGGCCGAAAGAACGTACGTCCTGTGCAAACACCGAATCCGGGAAGGCTTTGAAATAGTACCGTTGCTGAATAAAGTCGATCGTTACGAGTCCATAATGCAGGATGCGCGTACCCACACGGCTCCGGCTTTCCTTGGATACATCGGTGCGGCATTGGCGAAATACAGCACCGGCGATGTTCACGGAATCCAGTTCAACCATGTACTGGCGCTCGTATTTGGCTGGCTGCATGTTGATGCCGTAGCTTGTAGAGCCCTTCCAAGTCCATTTGTTGGCATGAAATTGTTCGGCCACTGCGCGCTGGAAACTAAACAAGTCGTCTGAACCTGAATCAAAAAGAACCATTTCGGGAGCCTGGTCGTTGACAGACACCGGGATTTGTGGTGAACCGCTGCCGGAAAATGTAATGGTTGAAACGGTATGGCCCTTCAAGGCAAGTTTGTCCGGCTGGTCGGTCAGCACGATCCGGCGATTAGGGTGGTCGAACTGGATACAAGTATTTTTCAAGAAATCACGGCCGGTGATGCCATCGGCACCGATGCACGACGCGGGATATCGGTCAAAAAAGTCCGACACGATGCCTTCATACTTGCTGAAGGTCAGGTTTCCAATCCGGATGTCGGGGAACTGTATTTTGGGGAGCTTTTGGCGGGTGTTGTTCACGCCTCGAACGCGGGCATGGCCGCTTTTCTTCAATTGGTGTGCCTCACGTATCCTTGGAGATACGATCAACTCACCGCCTGTATCGAGGATAAACCAGTAAGTGTGTTCTTCGATCTGTACAGGGATCAAAATTTTGCCCTCGACGAAGCGGTAAGGAATGATTTCAACATAAGCGGTGTCGATCAGCTGGCCTTTGTAGCTGTGTTGAGCGGACAGTGCGAACCCGAAAAGCAAAAAAATGAACAACGAGACACTGTTTTGAAAAAGGTCATGTATAGAAATTTTTATCATTTTTGATGTTTTTCCTAATGATAAACAGCATCACACGCTCGCATCCTCCAAAAACGGCAATCGTGAGCGGTATTCACTCATAAGCATTTTGTCGAGCATTGTGGTAACAACCATTTCGCAGCCGTGCAGGTGCAGCAATGTTTGTCCGCTGAAATCTACGATGGTGGAATCCCCAACATAATGATGCCCATTACCGTCTGTACCGACAATGTTCAGTGCAGCCACATACGCCTGATTTTCGATGGCCCTGGCGGCTACCAGGCTGCGCCAGTGATGGGCTCTTTTTTCGGGCCAGTTGGCCACGTACAAAAGCAGGTCGTACGGCGCATGTGGCTGGTTCCTGGCCCATTCCGGAAAGCGCAAGTCGTAACATATTTGTGGTCTGATGTTCCAACCCAACCATTCTATATGTGCCCTTTCAACGCCAGGGGTGTAGTACTGGTGCTCTCCGGCCAGTTTGAACAGGTGTTTTTTATCGTAATGTACATGCGTACCGTCTGGCTTTACAAACAACAGGCGGTTGTAAAAGGCATGCTGGTCTGTACAAATAAAACTGCCGCAAACTGCCGCATTCAAACGAGCTGCTTGTTCCTGCATCCAGTGCACCGTGGGTCCGTTCATGGTTTCGGCTAACCCGGCGGCGTTCATGGAAAAGCCCGTGCTGAACATTTCCGGCAACAAAACCAGATCGGTTTGACCCGCCAGTTGCACCATTTTTTCAGTCAGGCGCAGGCGGTTGGCTTCTGGACTTTCCCAAATGAGGGCCGTTTGAATCAGGGTAATTCTCACAACAGACAGTATTTGCCACAAAAGTAAACAGCCTGCTTACAAAAAGGGCGCTAAATTCGCTTCAGGCGGTCAACAACAGCATGACTTCAAAACTTGGCATATACGCCGCCCGTAAACGCAGGTGCAGCAAGTGCATTTCGGCCTTGAACCGCCCCCCCGACATTGAAAGACACGCCCCAGTGTGCGTCGATTTCATATACCAAACCAAGTTGTGGTGAAAGGTACTCCACATTGTTGGCAAAAAGGCCGTTGCCGGCTCCGGTCGGATTTCCGTTGTTGAACGATTGTACACTGATGAAGCGCGCTTGAGCCAACAACCGCTGTGGGAATATCCAGTATCCCGCTTCTGCCAAAAAACGCCATTCGTCCGAAAAATTTTCGGTGCGGTTGTTGACGCCCAGGTGGCCGCTGGTGTACCACCTGTTGGCCCCGTATCCCCATTCCAATTTGACGAGTTGATTGAACTCACCATCGCCAGTGTACAGCAAATCTTCGTTTTCCGCATCGCCTGTAGGCAAGCCGAGGGTTAGGCCGCCGCTGAGTACCCATTGGTTTTTGTTGAAAAAATTATAACGCAGGCCGAGGTCGACGTCGCCAAAAGCAGTGTTTTCCAAACCGGGTTGAAGTATTTCCCCCGTGATTTCGCCTACGCCTTCGTTCACGGTGTTGCGCACCCAAAAGGGTACATAGGCAATGGCGGTGAGCCGGTCGGTGACGCCGTATTCGCCGTAAAATGCAGTCGTGTAACTGCTGAGCAGGGTACCGGAGCCGTTGAGGTCGATGATGGCTTCATCGTTGGCAAAGTATTGCCTTGCCCGGATGGCTTGAAAACTCAACTGGTAATAACCATGTCCTTTAGGACGTGGCCAGCCGTCGGCTGCTGATTCGGTAGTGCATGCAAACAGGGCGAGCACGATAAAAATGATCGGGTTTTTCATGATTGGAAGTTTTACACGCTTATTTTAGTGGTGCAGTTCCGAAGCGCACGGTAAAGGGGATGCAATAAATGACGGCAAAACCGTAGTCGTTGAGTCCTACGCCAGCAGGCACCGCATAGGTCTGCATGCCCGTATTTTTTTGAAGGTTGCCTAATGACAGGCTGTTTTGGCTATTGAGTGCCCCGGAGGAGTTTTTGGCCAAATAGACCCCCAACTGTGGCCCGCTGGAGCTCATAAAGTTGTCTTCCAGTACCAGCGTCAGGTTGTTGTTGGTTTGCCGAAGCGTGGCGGTACCACTTACGGAGTACCCGCCGTTTCCGCTGAAGTTGCCACTGACGGTTGCGCCACCCGGCGGCTGCACCATGATGGTAGCCGGCAGGCTGTTTACCCCCTCTGAGGCGGCGGTTATTTGGGTCATGCCTGCAAGGTTGGCCGTTGCCACACCACTTGGGGTTATGGTCATGACCGACGGGTTGCTGCTGCTCCACTGCACCGTTTTACCGCTCAGCACCTGGCCGCTGGCGTTGAGTACGCGGGCTTGCATGGTTGTAGTGGAACCCACGCTTATGTTGTCCGGAGGATTTGTGATTTCGACAGAGGCCACTGCGTCGGCGTCGGCCACGACGGTGATGAGCACCGAATCGCGGAGGTTGCCGGGGGCCGAAGCCACAGCCCATGCTTGTCCGACGCTTACGCCACTGACCGTACCTTGAGGCGTCACGGACGCAATTTGCGGCGCAGTGCTGCTCCAACTGATGAGTGCCGACTGGTCTTCGCGTTGCTCATCGGTGAAGGTAGCGGTCAGCATGTCGGTTTGGCCGATGGTGACGGATAAAGCGGTTTGACCAAGCGTCAGCTCGGGCTCCAGCACCTCCGGAATGATTTCGGTTTGGATGCAGGCACCGAAGCAAAGCAGCAAGGGATAGATCAGTTTGCGCATGATGTTGAATTTTGTTAGGTGGAGGGCAAAAAATTGGCTATGCGGTCTAGTACAGGTAAGTATTCATTAACAACCATTTGGGTTGCTTGAAGGATATGAATAGGGACAGTTATGTTTGGTACTTGTCGCAGCGGCGACGTATCTTTGTGAAAATTAGGGATGATGAACGACAACTTGGGGCTGCTATTTGAATGATCGAACCATGACAACATCAATGACCGAACAAGGGTACGTCGACACAACCATATCCGAACAAGGCGTAGCCACCATCACTTTTTTTCACCCGAACCACAACAGCCTGCCCAGCCGGCTGCTGACGGGTTTGTCTGACGCGTTTTTATCGCTCGGGCAACGCACCGACGTGCGGGTGGTGGTGCTGCAAAGCGCGCAGCACAAAACGTTTTGTGCGGGTGCCAGTTTTGATGAGTTAATGGCCATAGCGGATGAGGAAACGGCGCACCGGTTTTTTTCCGGTTTCGGCACGGTCATCAATGCCATGCGCCATTGTCCGAAGATCATCATCGGCCGCATACATGGCAAGGCCGTTGGGGGTGGGGTAGGGCTGGCGGCAGCCACCGATTATTGCATGGGCACTATGCATGCTTCGGTTCGACTCAGCGAACTGGCGGTGGGTTTTGGCCCATTTGTGATTGGCCCGGCAGTGCAGCGGAAAGTGGGCTTGTCGGCATTCAGCCAACTGGCCCTGAACCCCGGCGAGTGGCAAACGGCCGCCTGGGCCAAGGAAAAGGGGTTGTTTCAGGAGGTGTTTGACAGCACGGAACAACTTGACGCGTACATCGCCCATTTTACAGGTAATTTGTGCAGCTACAATCCGGAGGCGTTGTTTGAATTGAAACGCATATTCTGGGAAGATACCCCCTCCTGGGACGACCTGATGCGCCACCGCGCTGCCATCAGCGGGCGCTTGTCGCTGTCGGAGGTGTCTAAACAGGCCATTGAAGGTTTTAAAGAAAAAAAGGGAAGCTCATAAACTGTTCAGGAAGGCATCAGCACTCATCACCGGGGTACGTATATTGCAAACAGATAACAACTTTATCCGTTTTTCCCGTCCACTTCTTTCAAAATGCCTTTGATGATTTGTTTCACCTGGCTGGAAAACTCCCGCTCCATCATCCAGTGGTAGTAGTTTCTTTCTTTGACAAACACCTCATGGACAGACTGGCCCTGGTATTTGCCGAAGGTAAAAATGATTTTGCCATCGGGTTGGCGGCGCAGTTTTTGGGTGGCATCCAGGAAACCAAGGTCGTTGGTAAAATCGTGCAACACCTGCATGTTGTTTTGCACGGGTGCGGGCACGGTGTTGCCATCTTCGTCGAGCAGGTCTTTGCCTTCATAAGTGCGAAGTTGGCCTTTTAGCACCTCGTAGGTGGCGCGCACATCGGCCATAGCGTCGTGTGCGTGTTCCAGTTCGGCATTGCAGTACAGGCGGTATGCGGCTTTTAGGGTTCGGGGCTCCATTTTATAAAAAATGCGTTGTACGTCTATGAGCCTCCGCTTGCTGATGTCGAATTCCATGCCCACGCGGGCAAATTCTTCCATGAGCATCGGGATGTCAAACCGGTTGGAGTTGTAGCCGGCCAGGTCAGCATGGCCGATAAAGTCCCAAATTTGTTGGGCCACCTGTTGAAAGGTGGGTTTGCGCGCCAGGTCTTTGGGCGTGATGCCGTGTATTTGCATCGACTCCTCGGAAATAGGAATGCCTGGATTAATCAGCATGCTCAGCTCTTCCGATTCGCCGCTTTTTTTGGACAGTTTGAGCAGCCCGATTTGCAGGATACGGTCGCGTATGACGTTGAGGCCAGTGGTTTCGACGTCGAAAAAAACCAGATCACGGTCAAGGTTAAGCATGTTAAAAGGGTGATTAAAAGGTGGAATAATCGTTTTTTGTCTGCATGTACGCAGCAGGTACCTTCAGTTTACGGCTTGTTTCGCTCGTTAAAATCGAGCAAATCGTCGTCCATCAGGCCCGATTCCGCAGCGGTTTTGCCGGGACCGTACAACTGAACGGGCTGTTTGCTTTTGCTCATGCGGATGTTGAGCATTTCCACGAAAACCGAGAAGAAAATGGCGAAGTACATGTATCCTTTGGGTACTTCGGCTTCGATGAAATGGCCAAGGTGGGCCGATTCGGCGATGAGGGAAAATCCGATGAGGATGAGGAACGCCAGGCCGAGCATTTGTACCGTGGGGTGGGCGTTGACAAACTTGCTCACGGGCCCGGAGAACAACATCATGACGAGCACCGACATGACTACGGCGATGATCATGACCCAGATGTTGTCGGCAATGCCAACCGCAGTAAGGATGGAGTCAAAAGAAAAGACGATGTTGATCAGCGCAATTTGCAGGATTACACTGTTGACCGTTGCAGAAGCTGCATTTTTGATCTGCGGATCGTCTGAGGCATTGGGCCCTTCCAACTTGTGGTGAATTTCCTTTGTAGCCTTCCACAACAGGAAAACGCCACCCAAAAACAAAATAAGTCCCTGGCCGGTTACCTCACCATGCATGCCCAGAAAATCTATGCTGAACAGCGGTTGTTTCATACCAATCACCCAGGTGATGCCAAACAGCAGCAGAATGCGCAGTGCCATGGCAAAAATCAGCCCCAGGTTGCGCGCTTTGGGCTGTTCCGCCTCGGGCAGTTTATTGGACAGGATGGAAATGAAAATGATGTTGTCTATGCCGAGAACGATTTCCAGAAAAGTCAGTGTAAGCAAACTGACCCAGGTGGCGCCAGCGGTGAAATCGGGCATGGAAAATAGGAGCATATTGAGTAGCTTTCTTGATTGTAATGATTCTGGCGCAATATTACAGCTTTTTTGCAGTCGAATCTCTACCGTTGGTGCTTTTGAGGCTTCTGCCGAACGTGAGGGGTTGGGGATCACGGATTTTGATTATTTTCGCCTTAAAAATGCGATGAAGAAATTATGCCTGTTGGTTTTTTACACGACATCGTTGTTTGGACTTGGAAACGTACATTTGATCGCCCAGACAAGCCCCGCAGCGCCCAAAGCCAGCTTGCTGCTCCACATGGTGACGTACGAAAATCCGCCCAGAAGCACGGTAATTGGCATCCGGAACAATATTTGGCTTGTCATCACTTACCCCAACGGCCTTCAGGAAGAATACAAAGAAGGCAAAACAGCCGAAAATGAGGCCATGTTGGTGAAAAAAATGAACGAACTGACCCAAAAAGGGTGGCAGTTGAAACACGTTGCGGCAGCTGCCCTGGACGAGTCGTATCAGCTCTTGTGTACGCGTTATGTATTTGAGATGCCCATGGAATAGCTTGTGGCCGACAAATGCACCGGTTTTTTTCAAACTTTTAGACAAGAATATGGGTTTGAGTTTTACTTTTACACCACAACCATCCAACTCATCCCATGCAAAAATTGACTTTTCTCCTGCTCCTGTTTTTCGCCGCATTTGTGGCCAACGCCCAATCGCTGGTAAAACGCTATGTGACCATTGAGCATTTCACCAATTCGCGGTGCAGCATTTGCGCCAGCAAAAACCCGGCATTCTACAATACCATAGATGATTATCCGAACGACGTGCACCACCTGTCCATTCACCCGTCGGTGCCCTACAACAATTGTGTATTTTACTTAGCCAACACCGTAGAAAACAATGCGCTGACGGCCGTTTACGGCGTCTCGGGCACGCCCCGTGTGGCCCTGAATGGCGTACTGGCCCCCCCCTCGTCTCAATTGTTGCCGCTGGCCACCTTGCAGGCACAGTTGAACCAAACCAGCCCGCTATTCGTACAGGTGATGGAAACAACAGGAAACAGCCGCACAGCCACCATTCGCCTCGAAACCAAAGGCGCTATTCCGGCAGGCAACTACAAACTGTACGCCGCCATAGCCGAAAAAACGGTGAACCAGGCTACACCCAACGGCGAAACCGTGCACCACGATGTGTTCCGCAAAATGCTCACGCCTTTGGATGGGGTTGCCTTCACCCCGGCCTCATTGGGCCAGGTCGTTACCCTGAGCTACAACTACGACGTAGCCAGCGGCTGGAATGCAGCAGAAACTTACGTGTTGGCGTATGTGCGCAACACCGCCACGGGAGAAACCCTCAACAGCGGCACCCGTTTCGACCCGCTTATCCTCAGCGCAGCTGAAGCCAAACCAAACAGCATCCAATTGACGCCCAACCCCACATCGGGCGTGGCTTTTGCCCAATTAGGCGATGATACCGCTCAAAGCATTGAAGTATTTGACGCCGCCGGCCGCCGCGTGACTGCCGGTTTTGAACACGTCAACAGCGGTCAGGTAGCCATTCAACTGGATGGATTAGCCCGGGGCTTCTACGTCGTGCTGATCCGTGGCGAAAAGGCCCGGTATGTGGCAAAGGTGGTTAAAGAGTAATAAACGCGCTGGCATTGTGGTGGTTTTTTAGGTGTAACCTGTACGCAATAACGTCTTGAATGAACAGGAAAACGCCTTGAACCACCACAGCCCAACCGAAACCCAGCCAAATGTCGGGGTGCAATACGCCCGGTACAAAGCTGTGCTCTCGCAGCAACAGCCCCACAAACGGGTATACAAGGTCGGTGCCAATGTTGAGGAGCATCATTTTTTCGATGTGCCATTGGGTTTGTCTGCGGCTCATTGCATTGCCTTGTTGAAAACGAGACTCCGCGATGTGTTCAAAAAAAGCCATGACAATAACGAAGTTGATAATGCCCCACACGAAGTTCATTAACCACCAATAGTACCAGAAGCCGGAGCCCAAACACATCCCCAAAACACCGAAAATGATGTTCAGGGAGCTCCAACACCCAAATATTGCGGTGTGTTTGTATAAAATCAGCATGCACCGGGCGTCGAAGTCGCTGAGGGCAACGTACGGCTCGTGCAGCCGGAGTGGTTTTTGCAAGGATTGATAAAGGACGCGAATAGAATCGCTCCGCAGAAGCGTTGTCTTGTTCGCCATTTGCACGTGGAGTTTATGCAAAAGTAAGCAGGCTTCAAGCAAAATAGCAGTAAGCAGTAAACCGCATCACTTCACCACCACTTTGCCGCCACCAATCCTTCCACCTTCCCCGTCAATCAGGAAATAGTACACTCCTGGCTGCATGCCCTGTCGCGTGAGCACCAGTTGGTGTCCGCTGAAAGCCTCTTGCCGCACCACTCGCCCCAGGGCGTCCATCAACCGAAGGTTTTTCTCGCCGCTTAAGGCAGGTCCGCTGATTTCAAACGCCACCGCGTCGGTGAAGGGATTGGGGTACGCAGAAATGGTGTACGGGTTGCCCGGTTCGGGTCGGATGTTTACGGTACCCACAGTGAGCCTGGATTCGTTGGTGCGCACCGGCGCATTGAAGTCAAAAAAGATGTCGGCGCTGTTGCGGATCACCGAACCTAAGGACACGTCGGGCTGTTGAGCGACGCGGAATTTGACAAACCCGTGCGAAGCGGCTTCGTTGATGTTGCTGTCGGGCAGCAGGATGTTGTCAAACACAAAACGCAGCGTGTTGCGGTCGTCCAGCGTCATGGTGTATGCATGGCTGGCGGCCAACGGGACAATGCTGGCCACATCCAACAGACTTGACAGCCGGTCTTCCACCACCACACGGAAAGCTGTATCGGTGCCCGTATTTTGGAAACGGATGAGGTATTCTAAGTCGGTATTGGGCAACACATGGCCGGGTGCCACCCCACCATCTACAAAAGCCTGTTTGTCGTTTGGGTCGTAGGAACCGATGTTGGGGCGACATTCCTGATATGCACCGATTTGCTCCAGCGTTGGCAGACAAAGGTCGTTTGGATAAATGTCGGCCGACATGCAGTGCGTTTGGCCAAGTGCAGCGTCGCAGGAGACGGTTACGGTCACTTTGAATTGCCCGCGTTGATTGGGCTGCAAATCGCCCAAATCGAATCTGTACGTCAAACCGTTTTGAGCAACGACCGGCAGCGAAGCGTTCTGGAAAATGTAAAATGAGTCGAGCTTGACGTCCACATAAGCGCCGGTAGCCGTGGCGGTGCCTTCGTTTTTGTACTGGATGGTGTAGGTGACGTCAAAACACCGGCGGACAATGGGCGCGCTGAGGCGTACACCAAGGTAGGGGCAAAGGGTGGCAGGTTGCAAGGCAAAATCAATCGATACGGTATCCGTCGGGCCGTTCAATTGTACAGGAACTGGCTGTGGGCACGACGAAAAGAGGCCGTTATCCAACAGTGCATTCAGCACATAATCACCATCGCCAACTGTAAACTTGTAGTTGCCGTTGTTGTCAGAATAACCACTATAAACATCATTTCCAACTGCTGTTATCCGTTCAAATGCAGCATACGCATCCGTTGAGTCAAACACGCAGTTGCTGTCCCAGTCGTACCAAACTTTCCCATTTACAATATTGCGTTGTGCGCTAGGCGTGGTACTTTTCACAATGACGTGATCCTCAAAACCAAGATACAAATACTGGTCTGGCGAGATGTAAATGGTTGATCCATTTGTATTTTGAACGGTATCGAGGAGTTCCCATGTTTCACCATGGTCTATACTTCGGAGAACAACATCAGCATCTTGAATAAAAATATCACCATTTCGGTTGGAGGTTATGTTTGGATGATTGCTGCCAGCTGATGTTAGTGGAAACAAAGGCTCGGGAGTAAATAGTCCATTGTCCAAAACGCGATAGTATTGATTGGTAAATCGATCGCTAAAAACGATTATTCCGTTGCTGGTGCAGTGGAAATTATTGGATCTGAATGGGATTTGAGCGATCAGCAAACCCTGAGCGTTGTATACATTTATATTATTGTTATTTGGCAGTAGGAGGTCTCCATTCGGGTGGAAAGCCACACTGCTGTAGGTCAAATTGGTAAATCCACTCACTGGTAACTTTGTCCAGGAGCTTCCATTGTCAGTGCTTTTCCAAACCTTATTGAGCTCAAAAAAGTATATATTGCCTTGATAATCAACGTATAATTTTGGACTGGTGTAAGGAGGGGTATTGCCGACAATGCCTGCTAAACTTTCCCAGGTAATGCCATTATCCTTTGAGCGGTACATGGATTCATCGTTGACAATGGCAACCATTACGCCATCATCTTGCACAACAAATTCAGTTACAGGTAGCGGCAAGCTGTCGATGTAGAAATTTTCCCAGGTATTTCCACCGTCCGATGATTTCCAGGATTTTTCGCTTTCACAACTTAGCGCAAAAATCGCTCCAATGGGGTTTTGGGCAATTTTTGTAATATTTGGGTATTTGAATAAGTCAGTCAAATCTGTCCACGTAGCTCCATTGTCTTCCGTTCGCCTTATTTCTGAGGTTAAACAAACACCCTGTGCATGAAACCACGTGTCTTTTCCGTATATTTTGTACAGTCTAACCCCTGTCGTATTTAGTTGGTTCCAACGCGCCCAGGATTGACCGTTATCCGTGGACAGGTATCCTCCAGAACTCGTAGCTGCCCAGATGCTGTCATTTGATTCGAAGTACAAATCTCTAATGAACGGTTGGTATTGGAGGCTGGAATCCATGGTGATGGATTCCCAGGTAAGGCCTCCGTCTACAGAACGTTTGAGTACACTTGACGATAAAAAGGCGGTGCTGTTGTAGGGATTAAAGGAGGCTTTCAGGCTACTGGCGGGAATGTTTTGAACAATGTCCATTTTTCCATCCAGGCTAAAATGGTACACCCTGTATGTCGTTTGTCCCGGCTGCCCAATGGTTGTCAGGTACAAATTGTGTTGAGGATTCAGTGTTGCCATGCCAGCAAAATTGCCGTTCACAGGTTCGTCCATCAACTGTTCGATAAAGCTGGCACCTTCGTTGTCTGAATACAAAAAGTTCACAAAGCTGCCTCCCGAGTTTTTGGTCAAAGTGGAAGTGCAGTAATTGCCGGCTCCATCTACGCTAAAACCATAGTGGAAATCCTGGATACCCGTGTTTAACCCGATTTTGATCCATTGATCTACATTGTTGTCGTACCGAAAAAACAAGTTTTTATTGATTGTTCCATTTACAAAATGGCCAAAGATCATGCCTCCATCGGGCGTACGAATAAATTCACCCGTAGAAGAATGGTTTAAGCCATTGTTGCAAGGCAACCAGGAACTGCCATTATCCCCCGATCTGAATATTTTGTCACTTGCCAACACAAACACAGCTCCTGAAGTGTCTGAATTGAGGTCGTATGCAACACCTATTCCAGTTGGGCCATTCAACGGCTCCAACTGGATATTTTGTTGAGCCTGCAGGACAAAATTGTAAACAAGCAGCAGAACAACGATGAACGTGGCTTTTATTGAAGTTTTCATTGGCAGAATTTTAGGTTTATTAAGATACCACAAAGCTACAAAAGCAAGGCCGCCAGCAATTAAACATTCAGTACTAATGTCGCAGACCAGCACAACTTATCCCCTATCGTCCCCGGGCATCGTCGCCCCATCCAGCACCGCCACCGCTTTATCATAAAACATTTGAGCCCGTTCGGGGGTGCTGCCAATGGCCACCATGCCCAATTTCCCGAATTCAGATATAGCGCCGATCAGGTGAAACGCCACGCCTTCCTGTATGGTGGCATCAAAATGAAGCTGGTTGCAGATGGCCACATCAATCAGGTCTGTGGGTGTCAGTTGTTTGTAGGCGTCGTTTTGCAACCCGTCTGTGGCAATGTAACAACGCGGATCGCCATTGGGCATCCGGTATTGGCCGGTCGGGTAGTGGTACTGGCCATCGGTGAGGAATTGAAGCATCAGGTACGGGTGGGTGGTGCCGCCTTTGCGCAAATTGACCTCAATGGCATAATGGGACCATTGATCGCCCGATTTGACCGACACAAAATCGACGCCAAACCGGCCCAACACGCCTCGGCTGCGCAGCGCCTCTGCCACGCGCTTGCCCATTTCACCCAGTTCGGCGCTGTATGCCGGATCTGCCGGAAAACGCGCACCCGTGTACACCTGACCCGATTCGCCACCCAGAATCTGGTCGTGGGTAGAGATCACGTCAGCCTCGCCGGTAGGCGTCACCCGGCATTGCACCGACGGAGAGGTTTTGATGTCGCCATCCACAAACGCCTCCACTATACCGCCCATCAGTTGCATTTTTTCGGCAAAAACGGCGTACGACAGGTCTGGGGCCACCATGTGTAACTTGTCTCTCAAATCATTTTCCGTTATCTGTCCGGCATCTGCATACCGCCAGATGGCGTTTCCGTCGCCCGAAAAACCGTCGTTTAGTTTCACCACGGCCTTGCGCAATTCGGGATGCGTATGCTTGAGCATGTTGAGCGCTTGTGCCACCTCGTGCATGTTTTCGATGTTTTCAAATCCAGGCGGCAGGTGCAGTCCGGCGGCGCGAAACAACTCCCGGCTGCCGCTTTTAGACCCCCACCAGTTGAGCCGGTGCGGGCAACCGTATAGCGGAATGCCCAGTGTCAACGCCAGATCCTGTTCCGATTCCGTGATGTTAAAACAGGCCAAATGGGCCGCACTGCCCGGCAAAATGCACTGCTTGATGCGCTCCAGAAGCCGTGGGCGCTCGAGTATCTTTTGGGTAAGCGACCGGTTCGACGCGTCGTACACGCTTAACATGTGTAACCTGGAGCGGGCGTGCAAGCCGGTGATGCCGGGCAACAGGTGCAGGTAGTAGTCCACCACCACCTCGTCTATGGGCATGCTGCTCAGGTACACCACCTGTGTGCGTGGCATCCGCAAGAGCAACAACAGGCACAACAGGCGCTCTTCGTAGTGAATCTGACCCTTGATTTTGGCCAGGATGGCGGTATCAAGCGAAAAACTGGGCACAATGACCACGGTTTTGGGAGCCATGGGATCCGGGAAATCTACCTCAAACTGGCGCACAAGCTGGCGCTGCAGTTCGTCGAAACGCTGATCCGATTCCGAAAGCGATTCAAGTTGTGGTGCAAACATAGAGCAAATGAAATGTTTTGCGTAAGCGACAAATATAGCAAGCATTGGCGCATGAAGAATTTTTTTGGTTGTGTTTGCGCTTGTTCATCGCCTTTTCCGCTGCATTGCCGGTTTCTGTTCGCCTCGACGCGAAATAACTGCTTGCCGTGACCTATCTTTGCCCCCCAAAACGACCCACCCACACCGCAATGCCACGCGACACCTCCATCAGCACCATACTCATCCTCGGCTCCGGCCCCATCATCATTGGTCAGGCCTGTGAATTTGACTACTCCGGAACCCAGGCCAGCCGCTCGCTGCGCGAAGAAGGCATCCAGGTTGCCCTTATCAACTCCAATCCGGCCACCATCATGACCGACCCGGTCACGGCTGATTTTATCTACTTGCTTCCCCTTACCCCGGAGTCCATCATCGAGGTGCTCGAAAAGCACTTGAACAACCCTGAATTGCCCAATATAGACGCCGTGCTGCCCACCATGGGCGGCCAAACGGCCCTCAACCTGGCCATCGAAGCCGATAACCTCGGCATCTGGGAAAAATACGGCTGTCGCATGATCGGCGTCGACGTGGCCGCCATCGAACGCACCGAAAACCGCGAAGAGTTCCGCCGCCTCATGATCCAAATCGGCATTGACGTGGCACCCTCCATCATCGCCAACTCTTACCTCGAGGGCAAAGAGGCGGCTCAGAAAATTGGCTACCCCCTGGTCATCCGACCCTCCTACACGCTGGGTGGCTATGGCGGCGGTATCGTTTCGCAAGACGACGCATTTGACGAAGCCCTCAAGCGCGGCCTCGACGCCTCGCCCACCCACGAGGTGCTGGTGGAAAAGGCTGTGTTGGGTTGGAAAGAATTTGAGCTGGAACTCCTGCGCGACCACCTCGACAACGTGGTCATCATCTGCACCGTGGAAAACCTTGACCCCATGGGCATCCATACGGGCGACAGCATCACGGTGGCACCCAGCATGACCCTGTCCGATACCACCTTTCAGCGCATGCGCAACCAGGCCATCCGCATCATGCGCGCATTGGGCAACTTCTCCGGAGGCTGCAACGTACAGTTTTCGGTAAACCCCGCGACCGAAGAACTCCTCGCCATTGAGGTTAATCCACGCGTTTCGCGTTCCTCGGCCCTGGCCTCCAAAGCCACCGGCTATCCCATCGCTAAAATAGCCGCCAAACTCGCCATCGGGTACGCCCTGGACGAGTTGAAAAACCAGATCACCAAAACCACCAGTGCCATGTTCGAGCCCACGCTCGACTACGTGATCGTCAAAATGCCGCGCTGGAACTTCGAAAAATTCCCCGGTGCCGACCATAAACTTGGCCTGCAAATGAAATCGGTCGGCGAAGTCATGGCCATCGGCCGTTGCTTCACGGAAGCCCTTCAGAAGGCCTGCCAAAGCCAGGAAAACAACCGCATGGGCCTGGGGGCCGACCGAAAAGAATGGATCAGAACCGAGGACATCCTGGAGCGCCTCGAACTGGTGTCTGACGACCGCATCTACCGCGTCAAAGACGCCCTCCGCCTCGGTATACCCTCCAAATCGGTGCAAAAACTCACCGGAATCGACCCCTGGTTTATCCAGCAAATCAAAGGCCTGGTCAAAATGGAAGACCAAATCCTGCGCTTCAATGTGCCCGATGACCTGCCGTACGACTTTTTCCTCGAACTCAAGAAAAACGGCTACTCCGACGCCCAGATCGCCTGGCTCATGCGCGTGGACGAAAAATTCGTCACCCGACGCCGCAAGGAACTCAACATCCGCCGCGTATTCAAAATGGTAGACACCTGCGCTGCTGAATTTGAAAGCCACACCAATTATTTCTACTCCACTTTTGACGACCGAAACGAAAGCGTCGTGTCCGACAAAAAAAAGATCGTCGTGCTCGGCTCCGGCCCCAACCGCATCGGGCAAGGCATTGAGTTCGATTACTGCTGCGTGCACGGCGTGTTGGCCATCAAGGAAGCTGGATTTGAAGCCATTATGGTCAACTGCAACCCGGAAACGGTGAGTACCGACTTCGACATTGCCGACAAGCTCTACTTCGAACCGGTGTTCTGGGAACATCTTGAAGAGATACTCGAGCATGAAAAACCAGAAGGCGTCATTGTACAGCTCGGCGGCCAAACGGCCCTTAAACTCGCCGAAGACCTCCACCGAAATGGCTGGAACATCATCGGCACCTCATACAACGACATGGACGTGGCCGAGGACCGCGGCCGTTTCTCCGACCTGCTCAAAGAACTCGGCATCCCTTACCCGCAATACGGCATCGCCCGCGATGTGGACGAGGCCCTCGAAGTATCCAAAACCATCCCGTACCCGCTCCTGGTGCGTCCATCCTACGTATTGGGTGGCCAACGCATGAAAATTGTGATCAACGACAACGAACTGGAACGCCAGGTGCTCACCATTTTCAAGCACATGCCCGACAACAGGGTGCTCATCGACCAATTCCTCGAACGCGCCTCTGAAGCAGAGATTGACGCCATTTTCGACGGCGATGAGGTGCACATCATGGGCATCATGGAACACATAGAACCCGCCGGCATCCACTCAGGCGATTCCAGCGCCGTGCTGCCCACCTTCAGCCTTTCGGAACAGGCTGTTCAAAAAATGAGCGAATATGCCGAGCGAATTGCCCGCGCGCTCAACATCCGTGGCCTCATCAATATCCAGTTTGCCATCAAAGACGACCATGTGTACGTCATTGAGGCCAACCCCCGGGCTTCGCGCACCACACCGTTTATTGCCAAAGCGTATGGCGTACCTTATCTCAACATCGCCACCAAAGTGATGTTGGGTACCCACAAGCTCAAAGATTTCCACATCGAAAAAAAGCTGGAAGGGTATGCCATCAAAATCCCGGTGTTTAGTTTCAACAAGTTTCCGGGAGTGGATAAACGGCTTGGCCCGGAAATGAAATCCACCGGAGAGGCCATCCATTTCATAAAAGACCTGAAAGACCCCTACTTCCGCGAATTGGAGCGGAACAGGAGTATGTACTTGTACAACTAAGGTAGATTCAGGCGTCAGTACTCTTTCCGCCGCTCCCAGTAGTTTTGATCTTCCGCTTCCTGGATCAGGTCGAGGTAGTTCATGTAGCGCAGTTCGCTGATGTTGCCCTGGCGCAGGGCTTCGTGTACGGCGCAACCAGGCTCCTGGCGGTGCAGGCACGCTCCGCCAAAGCGGCACTGCGCGGAGAGGGTGAAAAACTCGCGAAAGCTGTGCGCCACATCTTGCGGGTCCCGGTTGTTGAACGATAATGTTTTTATTCCCGGCGTGTCAATAAGCCTGCCGCCAAAGTCCAATTCAAACATTTCGGCAAATGTGGTGGTGTGCTGCCCTTTGCCGGAGTAGCCGCTGATGTCGCCCGTGCGCAGGCCCATTTTAGGCTGTATGGCGTTGACCAGGCTGCTTTTGCCTACGCCAGACTGCCCGCTCATTAAAGTAGTTTTGCCGCGCAATATCTCTCGGAGCACATCCAGGCCGCCGTTTTCCACCACGGAAGTGAGCAGCACACCGTATCCGATGGCCGTGTACACATCGCGCATGTTAAGGAAGGTACCAAGGTCATCCTCATCGTACAAGTCGGCTTTGTTAAACACAATAGTGACCGGTATTTCGTGTTGCTCGGTCATGATGAGAAACCGGTCGATGAAACCCGGTTTCAGGTTGGGATGCACCACGGTGACGACCAGCACCGCCTGGTCTATGTTGGCTGCCATGAGGTGCAGGTCATGTTTTTTGCGCGGGCTTTGGCGCGCCACATAGTTTCGCCGTTCGCCGATGCCGGTGATGAGCGCCTGGTCGTCCTGACCTTCCATTTGCAGCTCTACGCGGTCGCCCACGGCCACCGGATTGGTCAGCGGTACGTCCTCCAGGCGAAATTTACCGACGATTCGGCATTGCAGCACCCTGCCCCCGTCCGTTTCGTCGAGGCGTACGTTGTACCAGCTGCCGGTTGATTTAATGACGGTTCCTGTCAAGGGAAGTTGAGGAGTTGAGAGGGTTGAGGAGTTGAGGAGTTGAGAGGGTTGAGGAGTTGAGGAGTTGAGGAGTTGAGAGGGTTGAGGAGTTGAGGAGTTGAGGAGTTGAGGGTTGAGGGGTTTAGCTATAACGGTAATGGGATTCAACAAGTTCCCGGAAAGGTAAGTGCTTGTGGCAGATAGTTCAAAACGTGTAGATGCTTTTATGCTGCGGAGGAGTGGAGCGTTGAGGAGTGGAAAGGGTTGGGCGTTGAGGTACTAAATCTTGGGGAACTCAACCCTCTCTACTCCTCAACCCTCTCCACTCCTCCTCTCTCCACTCCTCAACTCACTTCACAACCACCTTGTCAGCGCCCGGATGAGTGCCTTTACCCACCCCGGGTGTTGCGCATACGGCGGCCTGAAAAAGCCCGTTACGGGCAAAATACGGTTTTGGCGTACAATGGCCCGGGCGTTGCTGAATTCCAAAAAAGCAAAATGGCCGTGTCCTTTGCCCATACCGCTGTAATTGACGCCGCCAAAGGGCAGTTCCGAGTTGTAAAACTGCAGGGCGATGTCGTTCACCACTGTAGTGCCCGCGCGGGAATGCTGTATCAGGTGCTTGATGTTTTGTTGGTTGCGGCTGAACACATAAAAAGCAAGGGGGCGCGGGTGTTGGTGCACAAAAGCAATGGCCTCGTCGGCGTTTTGGTACGTCCGGAAAGGCAACAAAGGGGAAAACAGCTCGTCGGACCACAGTTCGGCCTCATCGGGCACATTCCGGAGCAGGGTGGTTTCCATGTAGCGTTCGGCGGCGTCGGTGCGGCCGCCAAAAGAGATGTGTGCACCTTTGGACACTGCATCGTCCATGAAATGTTTGGCCCGTTCAAAGTGGCGTTGGTGAATCAAACGGCACAGGTCTGGCGACGCTTGCCGGGCGTCGGGCGTAGTGCCATATAGTTTTTCAATGGCTTTGGCCGTTTTGGACAGCAGGGCATCGTGCACGTTGGCGTGCACAAGCACATAATCGGGCTCTACGCAACTTTGGCCTGCGTTCATGCCTTTGAACCAGGCGAGTTGGCCCGCCGTCCAGTCGAGGTCTGCTGTTTCATCTACAATCACCGGATTTTTCCCACCCAGTTCAAGGGTGACCGAACCCAGGTGTTGTGCCGCCGCTTCCATCACTTTTTTGCCGATTTGCGGGCTGCCTGTGAAAAAAATGTGGTTAAAGGGGAGTGCCAACAGGGCTTGGGCCACCACGGCGTCGCCTTCCACCAGGCACACCTCTTCGGGCGTAAACAGCTCTTCCACCATGCGGCGCATCACCGCAGCTGTTGCAGGCGCGTGCTCGGAGGGTTTGATCACCACACAATTCCCGGCGGCAATGGCTGAGGCCAGCGGACCTAAGGTGAGCAACAGGGGAAAATTCCAGGGCGATATGATGAGGCACACGCCCTTGGGCTCGTAGCAGATTTCGGAACGAGAGCCAAACAACGCCATGGGCGCCCCCACATGTTTGGTGGCCATCCAGGCGCGCAGATGTTTGATGGTATACCGGATTTCCGAGTTGGTGGTGCTGATCTCAGTGATGTCCACTTCGGTTGGACTTTTGCGCAGGTCGGCCCACAGGGCTTCCCGGATGTCGGCTTTATGGCGGAGCAGGGCGTCGTGCAAACGCCTCAACCTTGCGATGCGTTCCGAAGCCGTGCTGCGCGCCACGACCCATTGGTTTTTAGCCTGGCGGTCAAAAATGTCCTGAAAAGATGTGGTATTTTGTTCGTTTTGCATGGATATTTGTGGTGTTCAGGTGGTTTAAAAAGACAAAAATCGGATTTTCGACGAAAATACAACTTTCTTATTTGGTGGTTTCAGAAAAGTGCTTTAAAATTGGTGCTGCTAACAATACGCCTTCGGTTTTTGGCGTATAATAGTAAAACAATTATCCGTTCATTTAAATGTGTGACTTATGGAAATCAAAGTGCAATCGCTGCATTTCCACGCAGATGAGAAATTAGTGGATTACGCGACCCAAAAACTGGCCCGTTTGGAGCGTTTTTTTGACAAAATTACGGCTGTCGACGTTTTTTTGAAGCTTCAGGATTCGGGAGGCAAGATTCGGGAAAAAATTACGGAAATACGCTTGTCTATTCCAGGTGGTTATGTGTTCGACAAAAAAACGGACACTACCTTTGAGGCGGCCATTGACTCCAGCCTGGATACCCTCAAACGGCAGCTCAAAAGGGTAAAGGAAAAAAGAAGGGGGCTGTAAGCCCTCAAACCAATGATATTTTTGTGGGCCATTCCTGTTTCAGGGATGGCCTATTTTTATTTTTCATAAAATGGAAGGTCACCCTTATCTAAACCATTGAAAAAACGTTACCTTTGTATGATGTCTCTATCAGGGAAGACGATGCAAAGAACAAGTACACTCCTGTTGAGTGTGTTTTTGTTGTCATCCGGTCTGCGCACTGCGCATGCCGTGTTTTCCCATGGCCATGCGCACGAGCAAGTTGTATGTGATGCTCCGTACAACGGTCAAGATCAGCACTTACACGATGACCGGTACGAGCCGGATCACTGCCAATTGTGTACGTTTTTTTGTTCTACTCCGGTTTTGCCCGAACCTGTAGCGCTGGTTTTATTTGCTTGTCAAAGCTATTTTAGCCCTGTTTTTTCGGTAGAACATGGATATGTTGACGGAGAGCTGCTCTCTAACCCTGGTCGGGCGCCGCCGGTAGTCTAACCGAGCCGATCCCTAAGCGGTCGGCTTGCCCGTGTCATCACATGCGGTGATGCCACCGTCTATTTCCCTTTTGTAAATTCATGTTGACATGTTACGAAACCACCTCTACAGGGGGGCTTTCGGCTTGTTGGGGATGCTTGCAGCCGCAGGGTTGCTTGCGCAGGATTGCCACATTCCGCTGCGCGGTATTGTGCTCGACGCCGACACCAACGAACCTATACCTTATGCCTCCATCCGCGTGCATGCGGTGGAACAAGGCACCCAAAGTGACGAATCAGGCGCTTTTATCTTGCCAAACCTGTGCGAGGGCACTACCTATACCGTAGAAGTACACCACGTGGGTTGTGTGCACCAAACGCAGGTGGTGCAGTTGCAAGAGTCAACGCTGTTGAAGTTTGCCTTACAGCACAACCAACTGCTTGACGAGGTGCTGGTGTCAGAAAAAGCCTACACACCACCCCCTTTACAGGCCGAAGCTACCGTGCGCACGGAAGACCTCGCCGCCACCCAGGGAGTCAATTTAGGCGAAACCCTGCGTCGATTGCCCGGGGTGAGCACACTCAATACCGGTGCCACCATTTCCAAGCCAGTCATACAGGGCCTGCACTCCAACCGCATAGCCATTGTACAAAATGGCTTAGCGATTGAAGGTCAGCAATGGGGGTCAGAACACGCGCCGGAAGTGGATCCGTTTACAGCCAACAGCGTTCGGGTGGTCAAAGGGGCTGCGGGTTTGCGGTACGGCGTAGGTGCCATGGCTGGTGCCGTAGTGCTCGAGCCTGCTCCCCTGCGCGAAGACCCCGGTACAGGAGGCTGGTTGGCCATTGGCGGATTCAGCAACGGCCTGGGTGCGGTGGCCAGCGGAGCCGTGGATTACAAACCGGAGCGCCAGCCGATGGCCTTTCGGCTACAAGGCACCTGGAAACGCAGTGGCAACCTGCGTGCGCCCGATTACTGGCTGGGCAACACCGGCGCGGGCGAATTTAACCTCTCGGCCATGTCTGCCTGGAAAACCCGGCGATGGACCCATGAACTCAGCGGCTCGCGTTTCGACCAGCAAATTGGCATCCTGCGGGCAGCCCACATCGGCAACTTGAGCAACCTCATGGCCGCCATTCAAAGCGATACCCCGCGCAACAACCAAAATGAATTTACCTACGAAATAGACCGGCCTTATCAGGATGTGCAGCACTCCGTAGGGCAGTATCACGCCGTTTTTGAACTGTCCGACACCTGGAAATTAAGCGGCCGGTATGGGCTACAGCACAACCGCCGGCGCGAATTCGACGTGGTGCGCAGCAGCAGCTCGGCGGCGGCCAAGCCCCAACTGGCATTCTCCCTTTGGACCAACACCTTAGATATAAGTGCCGACCACCGGCCCATTCGGCACTGGCAGGGTGGGGTAGGGGTGCAGGCATTGCAACAAACCAACTGGGTAAGCAAAGGCGGCTTAATTCCGGACTATACGGCCTGGGGGGCTTCTGCGTGGGCAATCGAACGCTGGCGGCGGTATCCCCAACCCTGGGAGGTGGAATTTGGACTGCGCTACGATTACCGACACACTCAAGCCAGTACCCTGGGCAACCTGGTCAATCTGGACACGACCGTGCATTTTGGTAACTTGTCGGGAACAGCCGGTGTAGCATACCATTTCAGCCCATACCTGCGCGTACAGTTGCACAGCGGATACGCGTGGCGCCCGCCGCACGTGAACGAGTTGTTTGCCCGCGGGGTACACCAGGGTTCGGCTACTTACGAAGAAGGCCGTGCCGACCTGATGCCTGAAAAAGCCTGGAACAACCAGTTGACGCTTTCGTATGCGCGCGCCAACAAGACTGTAACCCTCACTTTGTACAGAAACCAGGTGCAGGACTTCATTTACCTGGATCCGCAGAACAATTTTGTGCTTACCATCCGGGGGGCTTTTCCGGCCTATTTTTATGCGCAGGCCGATGCGGTGCTGCAGGGCCTGGATCTGAGTGCCGACTGGCCCCTCGTTGGCGGTTTGGCGCTTGAAGCGCGGGCCTCGGTGCTGCGTGGATACCGTGTGGTGGTCGATTCCGGGGAAACCGCTCGGCGCCAGGATTGGCTTCCGCTCATGCCTGCCGACCGATTTCAATACGGTTTGCGCTACACGTTTAATCGGGATAAAAACGGTGCCGCAAGCTATATACGCTTCGGGGCTACCACTGCCCTCCAACAAACCCGCATACCCGATGCCGGGCTGCTCAAACCAGCGCCCGGCACGTTTACACTCCTGGGTATAGACGCCGCCCACACCTTACTGTTGGGTAATAAACCACTGGAGTTGGGCATCAGCATACAAAACCTTGGAAACCTGCGATACCGGGAATACCTCAACTTTTTCCGCTATTACGCCGATGAAACCGGCGTACAAGTGGGTCTCCGGGCAAAGTGGATTTTTTAAACAATACATTCAATCACACTTAAATACACAAACACATGAAAAAGTACCTTTTTCTATTGCTCTTTGCCCTTACGATGGGCTTTTTTGCTTGCAAGGATGACGATGATAACATTGACACCGAGCAAGAACTCATCACCACGGTAGTGTTGCATTTTACCGGCCCGGGCGTCGATCAGGAGTTTGAGTTTGAAGACCTGGACGGTGCGGGTGGGAACAACCCAACCACCGACACCATTGTGTTGCCACCACTCACCGGAAACCTCCGATGCCACATCCACGTGTACGACCGCAGCAAAACGCCACAGGAAGACATCACGGAAGAAATTGAGGCGGAAGATGAAGAACACCTCTTTGTTTTTAACATTCAAGGTGCGGACATGGCTTTTGTGTACGACGATGCAGACAGCAATGGTGCGCCATTGGGTATTGAGACCATTTGGACGACCGACCAGCCCAGCGCCGGAAGCCTGCGGGTGACACTTTACCACGAACCCACCAACAAGAGCAATTTGTCTGATCCGGGTGGTGATGTAGATGTGGAGGTTACCTTTCCAGTGGTGATCAAGTAAGAAAATGGCTAAGCGGCAGGGCGGGCTGGTTTGTCCATCTGCCGCTTACCCTATTTGGCCGAGTTGTTTCCAGTTAATTACCTGTGCCTGGGTGCGTTGTTGCCCGGAATCGCCGCCATAAACTACCCAGTTTTGAACGGTCGCTGAGGGGCCGGGGGTAAATTTCGGAAAGTGTTTGAAAAAATCTTCGTTGATGGTTTTACCGGCTTTGATTTCAATCGCGTGCTGTCGGATGATTTCATCGATCAGCAAGTCTATTTCATTTGCATTTTTGTCTTGCCAGAAGTAAAAATTCGGTTTCTGGTGCTTATTCAAGCGGTTTTTTCGCAGTTCATTGATAACAAAATTTTCAAACAGGGCACCCTTGGCAAAGTGCAAGGGCAAATCATGTACATTGCGAATACCCAACATCCAGGCTGCCAGGCCTGTGTCGTAAAAATATAATTTGGGTGTTTTAATAAGTCGTTTATCGTGGTTTTGAAAATAGGGCGGCAATTGATAGGCTATAAAGCTTGTTTCCAAAATGGACAGCCACATTTTGACCGTTTTGCCATCGATCCCCAAGTCGTTGCCAATACTGCTAAAATTGATCAATTGGCCAATTCTGCCGGCACACATGGATACGAAGGCGCGGAAAAGCATCAGATCGCCCACATTACTGATGCTCCGAACGTCTCTTTCGATATAGGTTTGAATGTAATCCGGATAAAAATCTTCCGGTTCAATTTGTGCCTGATGTACACGCGGATAAAAACCTTTGACGAGTATTTCTTCCCAATTGTTTGGTTCCCAGGCGGAACCCGCCAATTCCTGCAGCGAAAAGGGTTGAAGTTCAAGAATCGCCACCCTTCCAGCAAGGGATTGGGTGATTTTTTCGAGCAATAAAAAATGCTGTGACCCCGAAAGGATGTACTCGCCAGCCACGCCGCGTTCGTCGGTGTACAATTGAAGGTACGGAAACAAATAGGGTGCCTGTTGGACTTCGTCCAAAATGACGCCGCCTTTGTACATTTGAAGAAACCCGTGCGGGTCATTTTGTGCAAACAAGCGGTTCTCTCCGATTTCCATGTTCAAATAGGCAAAATCGGGGCGCAATTGCCGGGCAAAGGTGGTTTTGCCCGATTGTCTTGGGCCGGTAACGACCAACATCGGGTATTTCCCCATCAGGGTATTCGCTTTTTCGAACAATTGTCTTTCGAGCACCATAAAGCAAAGTTAGGCAATTTCGGAATTCAATTCCGAAATTGCCTGAAAATTTTTCTCCATGTAAATGTTGAATCGCTCAATTCATCACATCCAGCATTTCCACCAATTGAAAAATCATTTGGAGGTCGTCGTAAAATTCGTGCACGTGTTCAAAGCTCACCGCTTGTTTGAACAGGCTGGGTTCCAGTAGATTCCGGCGTTGAGACAGGGCGACAAACAGGTTGTCGCCAATGATAGACAGGTAAATGTCTTTTTCCTGGTTTTTGTCTAAATACGATTGCCTGAATTCGAGAATGGCCACTTGCAGATCCGTGGAGAGTACGTCGCGCAGCCGAATGGTGGGTGTGGCGTAGGTGTCGAAGTACGTTTCAAAGGCGGGTTGCAGGTTTTGGCGCACCCGGCGGCCGCCGAGGCGGTGAAACGCACGTTCGGAGCGGCTGAGGTATTTTCGGTATGTATCCGGCAGGAGCAGCAGGCTGCCTTGCAACTCGATGCGGTGGAAATCGCCAATGAGGAAGATGCCTTCAAACACATAGTCCATTTTGGTACGGCTGGGCGAAAACTCCCGCACCTTAAGTTCGCACAGTTCAAAGGGCATTTCCCGAATTTTTCCTGAAATGTAATCCTCGGCATAATATTCGTCTGCCACGGTAAATATGCGGCTGGAAAGGAATTTTGCTTTGTCAATTTTGCCTTTTGCCTTGTACCGCATGGTACCATAGTTGATGCCATCATCGATAAAATCGAGCACAAGCCCAACAATGCGGGGCTTGTATTCGCTAAACCATACCTGTGTGCGAAAAACGAGGTACGCAATCCAGCCTCCGGTGAACAAGAGCAGGAGCAGTGTAATGACAAAAATGCCGATATAAATTTGAAGAAAAAGGATGCCAAGCAGGAGCAGGCCTGACATGGTAAACAACAGCATCAGGCGTTTCCGGCGTCTTTCGAGGTTAAACAGCTCTGGCGCGATGCTTTGGTTGTAGAAAATCCGGAAATCGGACAGGGAGCGCATTTACAATTCGATGCCTTTGTTGCGCGCGTAGGCTTGAATGTATTCATCAATCAGGCCCACCATCAAGTCTTTGAGGTAGGCATTTTCCAGGCGGGCAATCACTTTGAGTTTTTCTAATTTGGGTTTATCCACGGCTACGGTAAGGCGTTTTTTGCCACTTTGCTCGTCGCTGGTGAGCTCTTCCACGCTAATGGTCTGGCGAATAAGCGCGTCAATACCAGAAAAACGGGCACCCATTGTTGGGGGTTCGATGCGTTGGATTTTGTGTTGCATAGGTTTGCCCGACTCATATTTTTCGAGACTCTCTTCCAGAGCCTCTGCGAGGAGCGCGTCTAAGTCAGTGGCAAACCTTTTGCCGCCGGATGCCCTTTTGATGGGTGTAACCGATTGATCTACGGCATCGCCAGTGAACTCCTGCTCTGCGGCAGCATCGTTCATCAGCTCCTCCAAACCGTCGGTAAATCTTTTTTTGCTCATCCGGGTATACGGTTAAAAATTTTGGGTACTCAACGTTCCAGTTCAGTTTCCACTGTTTCCAGCCGGTTTAAAATCTCTTTCGACAACTCCAGATAATCAACAGCGCCGGATGATTTGGGGTTGTAGGCAAATATGTCTTTGCGCTGGGCCGGTGCTTCGGCAAGGGCCACAGTGTCGCGGATATACGTTTGAAACACTTTGTCTCCAAAGTATTTTTGAATGGTTTCCACCACGTCGCGGTTAAGTACACGGCGGCTGTCGTACATTGTTGGAATAACCCCGGCAATATCAAGGTTTTTATTGAGTCGGAAACGCACCTTGTCAATTACCTGTTTGATTTTGGCTAATCCCTGTACGGCGAGGAACTCGGTTTGCAAGGGGATAAGTACCCAACGGCTGCTGGTGAGGGCGTTGAGGGTGAGGAGTCCAAGGCTGGGCGGGCAGTCGATGAGAATATAGTCGTAATCATCGGTTACATGGCTCAGCAATTCGCGCAGGATGTACTCCCGGCCAGCCTCGTTGATCAGTTCCATTTCGGCACCCGACAGGTCAAGCGAAGACGTAATCACGTCGAGGCCAGGTTTATGCGATACCGGGCTGAGTTCTGCTTCGCCACGCATGGCTTCGTACACAGAGTGCCGCTGACGGGGTATGCCAAGCGCAATGGTGAGGTTGGCCTGGGGGTCCAGGTCTACCAGCAACACGCGTTTGCCCAGTTCCACCATTGCGGCGCCCACGTTGATGGCACTGGTGGTTTTGCCTACGCCGCCTTTGTGGTTCAAGAAAGATATCACTACGCCCATTTAGTCGGTTAGTCTTTTAGTCGGTTAGTCAGTAGCGGTTGTTTGGGATGTTCCAAGACCACTATTAGGGAACAAAGATAGGCTTTTTTACAGATTTGAAAAAAAAGTAAAAAAAACCTTTCAAATTTTTTGTTTATAAAAACCAATTGTTTTATGTTTGCACCGTGAAATAACAAAAAGAACAGGTTAAACTGTTTCACTAACAAAAAAGAGCGCAACATGATCAAAGAAGACCGTATCCTGTTAAACGATCGTTTCATTCAAGCATTCAAGCTGTTGGAAGAGCGTGGAGCCATCATCAAGAATGACCGTGGCGGCAAAGGCGTGGGCGACGTTGCCGAGAAAGTACTGGGCAACAAATCCTATGGGCACATCATCCGTGCATTCCTCAATCAAGACAGCAAACGGGTCATCGACTATGGCCAGGCGCAGTCTTTTTGCCGGGAGTTTAACATCAACGAGAATTGGCTCCTGCACGGCATCGGCTCCCCCATCGGATTTGAAAACAACCTGGGCATCGGCGGAGCAGAAGCAGTTTATCCATCGGAGGGAGGTAATATCCTGTTCACCACCATTCGGGCGTTTGCAGGCTCCACCCTCGGTGCCGAGAGCGCAGAAGACACCTCTTACTTCTCCATTCCGGGTGTAGGTGGCACTGGATTAGTCGCTTTCCAGATTGAAGGCGGCTCTATGGAGCCCGTGATTAAACACGGTGATATCGTGGTCTGCAAATCGGTGGAAAACCTGAACGACATCCGCGACAACGAGATATACGCCGTGCGCAGCAGCGGCAACGTGTGGGTCAAGTATGTTCAGAAAATGTACAGCCAACGCGGAAAAATCAACAAATTCAAGCTGATCTCGGCCAACTACTTTGATCACGACCCATTTGAGGAAGAAGTGAATGAATCCACTCGGTTGTATAAGGTCATCCGCAAGATCAGCAGCATTTAGGGTTTGAGGTTTTGGGATTTCAAGGGTGTATTTTTCGCCAACCCGATGTCCAACATCCTGGGCCAGATATCTCATCTGATGTCGCAAATCGTTGATTCGATGTCCCAAATTTCTGATCCGATGCCCCAAACCGTCAATCCGATATAAAACTATCCTGCTGTTTATTGTTTTGAGCCTCCCGGCGTAAAGCCAGGGGGCCTTTTTGATGTTTTTTCTCCACTCCTCCTCCACTCCTCCACTCCACTCCACTCCTCCCCTCCTCTCCTCCTCCTCTCCTCCTCCTCTCCTCCTCTCCTCCTCCCCTCCTCCTCTCCTCCTCCCCTCCTCTCCTCCTCTCCTCCTCTCCTCCTCTCCTCTCCTCCTCTCCTCTCCTCCTCTCCTCCTCCTCTCCTCCCCCCCCTCCCCGGATTTCATCCGGGGTTATTCGGGTTTGACCGCTACGCGGTCTTTTTTGTGGGCGAAAGATTACCATGGCGCTTCAATTGCTATTGGCTCGCCTTTTACCGGGTGTATGAGTGACAGCCGGAAACTGTGTAAAGCTATGGACGCGTCGGGCAGGGGCGCGGGGGCACCATATTTCACATCGCCGAGGATGGGGCAACCCATAGCAGCAAGTTGTACTCGAATCTGATGTGAGCGCCCGGTCAGTGGATGTAGCTCCAGTAACAATCCCGATGGATTTTCCGAAAGCACCTCATAGTCAAGTTCAGCTTCCTTGGCGTCGGGATGCCGTGCGGGTGGGGCGTCAAAAGCATGTACGAAGTTGCGACTTTCATCTTTCCATAGCCAGTGTCGCAACCTGCCTTGTGGCTTTGGTGGTTTTCGGACTACGATGGCTCGGTAGGTTTTCAATACCTTACGGTCGCGAAACAGGGCCGTGAGCCGCCCGAGGGCCTTGTCGGTGCGGGCAAACAATACCAGCCCACTCACTGGACGGTCTATGCGGTGCACCGGATGTAGAAACACCGCGCCAGGCTTGTTGTATTTTTCCTTGAGGTATGCTTTCCCCCAATCGATAAGGGTAGCGTCGCCTGTGCGGTCGCCTTGAACCAGCCAGCCAGCCGGTTTGTTAATAGCCAACAAGTGATTGTCTTCGTAAAGGATCATATCCATGCACGCCAAAAGTAAGGCCTCTCACCCTTTCCTGCACAACCCCAACAACAAATAAACCTGTAAACGAACAAACCATGACCCTCGGCTTTTCTCCCTGCCCAAACGATACATTTATTTTCGACGCCCTGGTGCACGGGAAAGTCGATACAGAGGGACTCTCCTTTGAGCCTGTTGTGGAAGATGTGGAAGCCCTTAATCGGCGCGCTTTTGCTGGCGACATTGATATTACCAAGCTCAGCTACCATGCGCTGGCACACTTGACCGACCGATTTGCACTGCTGCATGCGGGCAGCGCACTCGGTCGCAACTGTGGGCCACTACTGGTGGCGCGCCAGCCTTTGTCGGAAATGGAGATCAATCGCGCCTCTATCGCGATACCCGGCTACATGACTACAGCCAATTTTCTGCTTGGGTTGGCTTATCCTCAAGCTACTGACCGAACAGAACTGTTGTTTTCCGACATAGAAAACGCAGTGTTGGAGGGCCGTTTCGACGCCGGTCTGCTCATCCACGAAAACCGGTTTACTTACGAGGATAAAGGACTGGTGAAGCTCCGGGATTTGGGGGCGTTCTGGGAGGAGTATACAGGCTTTCCTATTCCACTCGGGGGGATTGTGGTAAACCGGCGCGTCGATCCAGCACTTTGGCCGGTTATCGACCGGGTGTTGCGCCGCAGCGTCGCGTATGCGTTTGAACATCCAAGCGATGTGATGTCCTACGTAAGCCTGTATGCACAGGCCATGGATCCCGCAGTGATGAAAGCGCACATTGACCTGTATGTGACTGATTTTACACTTGATCTCGGCATCGAAGGGCGCGCCGCTGTGCAGGAATTGTTCCGGCGCGGCCGGGCGCTGGGTTTGACACCCGGTGCTGCAGCGGATATTTTTGTGCCCTAATGTTCCCTTGATTACAACCAGTTATATAATTTGACAACAATTTGAAAAATACCACAAATTTGGCACGATTTTCGCATACCATAAATTGTGTAGGTATTGTTTCAGAATTTTTCGGAATTCGGGCACGTGAAAAGTCACGTGCCTTTTTTTATTTAACCCAATTGCGCAAATCAGCGAATGAAACAAACAGCTCCACTTGTCCGCCAGCATACGGGGCGATTTCGTAAGGCGGGTAGCTGAACACGATGCCTTTGCCCGTAAGGTAAAAATTGTCTGTTGGGGGGATGCGGTCAACCAGATAAGCGCTGTTAATGGGGTCTTGGGGAGCAATAGACATGTAGTTGCGGGCCGACTTGTCGAGTGCGGCGTCCAACGCTTTTTCATATCCCGGTTTAAGGACATCGGCAAGCGCCACTGCTTTGAGTGTTTTCAGGTTATAGCTGCGGGTAGTGGTGGCAAAGTTGCCATGTGCACCACCCGAGTAGAAGGAATGATTAAACCCGAGGCTAAGCAAGTAGTTGCTGTTGTACAACACCATCACACTTTGCTGGTCTAAAAAATTCATCATGTGTTCGGGCATTTCGGGGTCTTCCTTTAGTGTCTCACGGAATTCGTCGTTGTACATCCGAAACTGTTCATCGCGCATGGTTTCAAATGCTTTTTGGATACCAGGGCAGCAGCGTAAGCTTTTGCCGACCATTTCCAAATGGATGTTTTCTCGTATAAAGGTACGGGTAGTGGCGGGCAACTTGCCATCCGGCTCTAACCAGGCGAGGTGCACCTCCATGCCGGGCGAATTGTCGCGCTGGGTAAAAAGAGGCTTGCGCTCATAGCGTGCCGACCCGTCAAACGCCACCGAACCTGTGGGATAGCCTTCGGTCAGGGCGACAGGAAATTGCTTGGTGCCATCGGTACTGATCCAGGTGCCGATTAAGCCACCTTTGCCATTGGCTTTTAGCTGCATACCGCCTGTGTATTCGGTCAGTTGAAGCATGCCTTTTTCGTCTATACTGCCAAAGACACTGATGGGCATATCATATTGGGTATAATAGTATACACCATTATATTGTGTAGAAGAAATCGTTTGGCCTTCCGAGTAATCAGGACGGACGTGGCGTTGCAGGTGGAGCACTACGGGTTTGCTGGCAACAGTGCCCTCGTAGCGGGTGTAGGAATAGTCTTGTGCAGATGCAGCAAAGGGCAGCAATGCCAAAATGGAACATAAAAGACGAAACATGCTGACTGGCGATTGATTTAGCAGTGCAAAGGTAGGCATTATGATGGGTTTTTCTACCTTTGCACGCCCATTGACCACCAAACCATCCTAACCATCCAACCATTTAGTCATGATTATTGGCGTACCAAAAGAGATTAAAAGCGACGAAAACCGCGTAGCCCTTACCCCGGCCGGTGCCATGGAGCTTAGCCGCCGTGGCCATACGGTGTACGTAGAAAGCACCGCTGGCGTAGGAAGTGGCTTCGAAGACGAAGAATACTTGCACGCAGGGGCCAAAATCCTGCCTACCGCTGAGGAAGTATGGGCTATTGGCGACATGATCATGAAGGTCAAAGAGCCCATAGCCAAAGAGTACGGCCGATGCCGCAAAGACCAGCTTGTGTTTACGTATTTCCACTTCGCCTCCAGCGAGGAGCTTACCCACGCCATGATCAAAAGCGAAGCGGTGTGCCTCGCTTATGAAACGGTAGAAACCACCGACCGCCAGCTGCCCCTGCTCATTCCGATGAGCGAAGTGGCAGGTCGCATGGCCATCCAGCAAGGTGCCAAGTTTCTGGAAAAACCCGTCAAAGGCCGGGGCGTTTTGCTGGGCGGCGTGCCGGGTGTGCCGCCGGGCAGGGTACTTGTCATTGGCGGGGGAATCGTGGGCACGCAAGCAGCGCGCATGGCTGCCGGTTTGGGTGCGCAGGTGACCATCCTCGATGTCAATCTCCCCCGCTTGCGTTACCTCAACGACGTGATGCCCGCCAACGTGGTCACCATGTTCTCTAACGAGTACAACATCCGGCAGCTTATCCAAAACCACGACCTTGTGGTGGGTGCTGTGTTGATACCCGGTGCCAAAGCGCCCAAACTGATCACGCGCGACATGTTAAAGCTCATGAAACCTGGCACCGTGCTGGTAGATGTGGCCGTTGACCAAGGCGGGTGTTTTGAAACAACCAAACCAACTACCCACGCCGATCCAACGTATATCATCGACGATGTGGTGCACTATTCAGTGGCGAACATGCCCGGTGCCGTACCGTTTACGTCAACGGTGGCCCTCACCAATGCCACTTTGCCCTATGCCATTCAGTTGGCTGGAAAGGGCTGGCAACAAGCCTGCCGCGACAACAATGAACTCCGCCTCGGCCTCAACGTTGTATCTGGTAAAGTGGTCTACAAAGGCGTTTCCGATGCATTTGACCTGCCCTATTCCGATGTGACCACAGTGCTCTGATCCGTATGAAACAAATCATCCTGCTGCTCAAGTTCGGGATGCTCGTGCTGCTTTTTTTCCTGCGCACGGGCTCTATGGAGTTCTCCAGCCTGATCAAAAATCCCAAGCTGCGGAATGGTTTTGAGTTTTATGTAGAAACGATCATCAGCATCGCCATCTTTATGCTGCTGCTCGATTTTCTGCAGGTGTTCATTGTCGCATATTACCGACGGCGGCACAAAATCATTGGAACCGACAATTTTATCCTCGGCATCAGCCACATCTACTCTTTGCTGTTGGTCATCGGTGTCATGCTGGGCCTGCTCTCCCTTTTCCGCATCGATGTGCGGGAGGTTTTCACCTCCCTGTCCATCATTTTTGCCGGTTTGGCCATCTTGTTCAAAGACTACATCTCGAACATGATCAACGGCATGATCATCACCTTTTCCGGCCAACTCGACCTCAACGACAGCGTGCGCATCAGCACCCATCGCGGACGCATCATCGATATTACCATGCAGAATGTTCATCTGCTGAATGACGATGACGACATCATCTACATACCCAACAATGTGGTGATGACCTCCGAAGTCATCAACTACACCAAACGGGTGATCAAGCGCACCAGCATCGATTTTACCATCGACCTGAAGTACCTCAGCTCCGTGGAAGTACTCGAACAGGAACTCATCGCTTCCCTGAAACCCTATCACGACGCTATTAAACCCGACAGCTACTACCTCCGCGTGGTGGAAATGGGCAAAGACAGCGTGGTTATGAAGTTTCAATACATCCTTAACCAGCCCAATAAAACGCTCGAAAGGGACATTCGCAAAACCGCTAACCGCCGCCTGGTGGCCATCATCAGCAATCGCGGCCGCTTTATTGGTAATTTACCGGATTTGGACGATTTGGAGGGACTGGCGTGAGGGAATACGGAATGCGGAATGCGGAATACAGAATACGGAATACGGAATTTTCTCATTCTTTCGGATATTATGCTTCATGCCCAATAATTTAGCAAAAAAACAGAGGGAATGTGCAAATTCCGCATTCCGCATTCCGCATTCTAAAACCGGCATTCTGAAATGGCAAATTTGCTCATACACGAAACATCCCCTTACCTGTTGCAGCATGCCCACAACCCTGTGGAATGGTATGCGTGGAAACCGGAGGCGTTTGAACGCGCCAGGGTTGAGGATAAACCCATTTTGGTCAGTATTGGATATTCCACCTGCCATTGGTGCCATGTGATGGAACGTGAATCGTTTGAAAATGAGGATATTGCGGCATTCATGAATGCACATTTCATCAACATTAAGGTTGACCGGGAAGAGCGTCCCGACGTGGATGCCATATACATGGAAGCCTGCCAGATACTCACGGGTGGCGGCGGTTGGCCGCTCAATTGTTTCCTCACCCCCGATGCCCGTCCGTTTTATGCAGGCACCTATTACCCCCCTCGTCCGGCCCACAACAGACCGTCGTGGTTGCAACTGATGCAACATTTGTCCAACTTATGGGAAACCCAGCGCGCTGCGGTGATGGAGCAGGCCGACCGGCTCATGGGGCACATGGAAAGAAACGACGACGTGCTGGTGCAAAAAACAGGCTCCACCACGCCTGTGGCCGATCAACTGACAGAATCTCTGGCCCAGCCTTTCACGCGGGATTTGCTCGACAACATTTACTACCGCATGCGGGAGCGCTTCGACCGCCTGGAAGGCGGATTCGGGGGGGCACCCAAGTTCCCGTCTACTATGGCCATTCAGTTTCTGCTAAACTATCACCACTTTACCGGCAACCCGGAGGCGCTGGAACACGCCCGGTTGTCGCTCGACAAGATGATTCAGGGCGGGATATATGACCAACTGGAGGGCGGATTTGCCCGCTACAGCACCGACCGGGAGTGGCTGGCACCACATTTTGAAAAAATGCTGTACGACAACGCCCTCTTAGTCACTGTACTTTCCGACGCGTATAAACTCACTGGCGAAATCCGTTACCGGGATACCATTGAAGAAACGTTAGGATATATTGAGCGCGTGATGACCCATCCGGAAGGTGGCTTCTATTCGGCACAGGACGCCGATTCGGAAGGCGTGGAAGGTAAATATTACGTGTGGAGCAAATCGGAAATTGACAGCCTGCTGGCACCTGAAGACGCCAATTTGTTTTGTGCCTTTTACGACGTGAGCGAAGCGGGCAACTGGGAACACCATAATATATTAAGGCGTACTGCAGACTACGACGAGTTCGCGTCGGCCAACAACATACAAACGGAAATTTTGCGCAGCCGAATGCAATACGCCCGTACTGTGCTGCTGAAGGTGCGCGATCAACGCGTTCCGCCAGGTTTAGACGATAAATGCCTGCTCGGTTGGAATGCCCTCATGTGCTCCGCTTATGTGGCCGCGTATACAGCCACAGGCCATGAACCGTGGAAGGAGCGCGCGGCGCGCAACATGGCATTTATGCTCGAAAAATTTGCCGACGGCGAACGCCTGTACCACACCTGGAAAGACAGCAAGGCGCAGTACGACGCCTTTCTGGATGATTACGCCTTTTTGATCGCAGCGCTGCTTGATTTATATCAAACAACCTTTGATGTCCATTATTTGCAAAAAGCTGAAAAATATACGCACGTCGTTTTGAGTTATTTCAACGAAGCAGAAGGTGCGTTGTTTTATTTTACCGACAGCCGACAGCACAACCTGATTATGCGCAAAAAAGACCTGTACGACAATGCCACACCATCGGGCAACAGCACCATGGCGCTCAACCTTGAGCGTTTGGGATTGCACCTGAATCAGCGTGCGTGGCGCGACCGTTCAGCGGCTATGTTGCTCGAACTGCGCGATTCGGTAGAGCGTTTCCCCCTGTCTTTTGAGCGATGGGCCTGCGCGATCCAAAACACTGTTTATGGTTGGCACGAGGTAGCCCTTGTTGGTACCCATGCATTTAAAAAAGCCCTCGACCTGCAACGGGTATTTGTCCCCAATGCCGTGTGGGCAGCTAGTGAGTCTGAAAACAGCACTTTGCCCTTACTGGCGGACAAAACCGGGGGAGAGGACGCTCTCATTTATGTTTGCCGCGATTACACCTGCCAACGCCCCGTTGTAACCCTGGAGTCCTTTCGTGAACTGATTCACCCCTGACCAAAAAATATATAGCCGTATGCCTTTTCTACCCGCTGTTCCGAACTCCGCATGCTGCATGCTACACGCCGCAATCCGTGTGTGTTATTTGATGCTCCTGACAGCCTCTTGTCTGTTTGCACAACAAACTCCACAGTACAGCTTGTACATGTTGAATCCATACGCGTACAACCCCGCGTATGCCGGTCTTGAAAACACCCTGGTGGCCACCGGTGTGTATCGGCAGCAGTGGAGTAATTTGGAGGGGGCGCCCATCAGCCAGCATGTGAATGCGCACGTGCCGGTGTATGCCATCAACAGCGGGGTAGGCTTAAAAATAGACAACGACGCCATAGGGGCACACCGGGCTACGCAAGTGGCCTTGAGTTACAATTACCAGATCAATGTGGGGCGGAAGGGCCTGTTGTCAGCAGGCGTAAGCGCCGGTTATTTACAATATGCATTGGATGGTGCCAAACTGCGTGCGCCAGAAGGCACGTACGACGCACCGAACGGGGTTTTTCAGCACAACGACCCTTTGTTGCCCGAGGGCAATGTCACGGCTGGAACCCCGATTGTGGAGGCAGGGCTTTGGGCCGCATTGGGGCGGTTGAATGTGGGTGTAGCGGTGCAGCCCGTTTTTGCGCCAAGGTTAGAAGCTGCTGATGGCGGATTTCGGCTCAAACCGGTAGAACAACTGATCATTCAGGGCGATTACCGGTTTGGATCGCCTGAAGGGGTGACCGTACGACCATCATTTTTAGTTAAAAGTGACATAATTGAGACACAAGTTGAAATTTCTTCTGTCGTGCAATGGCAAGAGAATATATTTGCCGGCGCTTCTTACAGGGGCCCAGGGGCCAACATGCGGGATGCCTTGAGTTTATTGGGTGGATTTCATTTGAATGAGAAGACCACCTTGGCTTACGGGTACGACATTCCGCTGTCTGCACTGCGCGATGTACACCGGGGAAGCCATGAACTTTTGCTGCGGTACAGCCTGAACAAACCCATTGGGGTAGGCAAGTTGCCACCGGTAATTTATAATCCGCGTTTCTTTTAGGCTTTTTTTGACCGTATTCTTGGTCTTTTTTGTTAAAAAAACGACCGGAATATACAATAAAACGTTAAGTAAACGTTAGTGGCTTGCGCTTGACCAAACATGCTTTGGTAAAAAATATTGAAATCATGCTTGCAAGCGCCATAATCGTCCTATCTTTACGACTCTTTTCCAAACCGAACATTTAAGTAGGCAAAAACACGGGTGTTAAAATGAAAAAACTACAAAATTCAGTCCTGCTACTGTTGTTTCTGGCAGTAGTGGCTGCTTCTTGCGGCCAAAAAGAAACCGGCCAACTGTTAGGTGTGGTCGAGCGACCCAGCTGGAAAGGCATTAATCCTTATGGAATGGTGTATGTTCCATCCGGTGTGGTTACCGTCGGTTCTGGTGACGAAGACCTCGGCCGCAACATGGTCTCCAGGCCAAAGTCCATCTCGATTCAAGGTTTCTTTATGGACGAAACCGAGATCACCAACAACGAATACCGACAGTTCGTACAGTGGGTTTCAGACTCGCTCGCCCACGAAGAACTGGGTTTGTATGCCGAGGATGATGGAAACTCCGACAAACAAATGATCGACTGGGAGGAACCCATCGACTGGGAAGAAAGCTCCGAAGAGCTGGAAGGCTTGTACTACCAAGGCAACGAGCGCTTCTCGGGCCGCCGCGAGCTTGACGTATCCAAATTGGTGTTTGAATACCAGTGGATGGACTGGCAGCGTGCTGCTCACGACCGCAACAGCAACCGCACCAGCTTCCTGCGCAAAGAAAAGGTAAAGGTTTACCCCGATACACTGTGCTGGATACGCGACTATGCCTACTCCTACAACGAGCCCATGACGCGCAACTACTTCTGGCACCCTGCATTTGACGAATACCCCGTAGTGGGCGTCAACTGGAAAATGGCCAAGGGCTTTAGCTACTGGCGCTCCAAAATTTGGGACATGTACAATGACGAGGGCATCAACACAGAAGATTTCCGTCTGCCCACCGAACACGAATGGGAATATGCCGCACGTGGTGGGCACGAAAATGCACCTTACCCCTGGGGGGCGTACTACACCCGCAATGCCAAAGGCTGTTTGTTGGCTAACTTCAAACCTGGCCGCGGGAACTACCCTGAAGACGGCGGCTTGTACACCGTTAAAGCCGATGGATACTATCCAAATGATTACGGCCTGTACAACATGGCTGGCAACGTAGCCGAGTGGACTGAAACCGCGTTCTTTGAGAATTCATACACGTTCATGCACGATTTGAACTCCGATATTCGTTATGATGCCAAGGAGGAAGACGCCAAAACTGCAAAACGCAAAGTGATCCGTGGAGGCTCCTGGAAAGACGTTGCTTACTACATGCAAACCAACACGCGTACATTTGAATATCAGGACACTACCAAGTGTTACATTGGTTTCCGTTGCGTGCTGACGTTCCTGGGCCGCTCCATCAACGATTTCTAATTGGAGGCCAAAAGCCTTTACTACACGTCCATTTGAAAAGACAAATAGCTGGAAAACCCTATTCTCAGGCTATGTATTTTGCATGCCAGCTATTTGTTTTATAAGTACTTACGGTTTTTATTCGAATAATTTTTCGAATATATAACTTCATCATGTTATTTTTGCCTCACTTTTGCTGAACCAAACCGCCCCCGCTGGGGACAATCATTCGTAACTGTTTAAAAAGTCATTCAACCAATGAGTTTCATCAAATCGAAAGGTTTCAAGTATTTTAAAAACCTCCTCATCGGTGTCGGCGCCGCCATCGTACTTACAGGCGCCCTCTTCAAGTTGGAAAGCTGGGAAGGCGCATCTGAAATGTTGATCGTCGGTCTCTCCATGGAGGCTGTCATTTTCCTCTTCCTCGGCCTTATCGGCCCGGATCCGGATTACTACTGGCACAAACTGTATCCAGGCCTCGACGACTACGATTCCCGCATCCAACCCTTGACCAATTCAAGCAATCCTCAAATGCCCGACGTAGTGCCGTTGCATGGCGATGTGGTAGAGCGTCAGTTGGGTGGCATGCTTACAGAGCTGCAATCTATGTCCAAAAGCATGGGTGCCCTCAAAGCACTTCAGGAAGTGGACTTCTCCGGCACCTCGGATCAGATCAAGTCGATGAGCAACTTCTACACGAAGATGAACGAAGCCATGTCTGATATGGCTAAATCAGCTGATGATGTAAAGGCATACAAAGACCACATCGGTGCATTGAACAAAAATCTGGGTTCGCTCAATACGGTATACGGCAACATGCTGGCCGCCATGAGCAACATCGGCCGTCAATAATTGACGCGCTCCTTTTGGTAACCCCTTCCTTTTAAAGATTAAAACAAGGAAAATATGTCCATTCCAAAGGAACCGCGACAGCTGATGATCAACCTTATGTACCTGGTGCTTACGGCACTGCTTGCGTTGAACGTCTCTGCCGAGGTTATGAATGCCTTCTTCTCGTTAGATAAAGGCCTTGCCAGCAGCCGTGGCATAGTAGACAAAGGCAATGAAGCCCTGTTGAACAGCATAACATCCACTGCTGAAGCCTACAATACGCCAGTTAACCAGGAGTATAAGCAAAAAGCGGAAGAAGCCAACCGCCTGGCGCAGGAATTCCAGGCATATGTTGAAGGCATCCGTACGAAACTGTTTGAAGCAGCCAAGGGCCCTTCCAAGTACGATCCGACTATCCCGAAGGATATGAAGAACAAGGACTTGACCACCAGAATGTTCGTAAAAGAAAAATTGGGTGACGAAATCGAGGCCAAGATCAATGAATATCGGAAGAAGTTTCTGGAATTAACTGGAAATGACGCCAACGTAAAAATACCATTGGAAGTAGAGCCGGTTCCGCAAGGTTCCAAATCCAAAACCTGGGTAGAGTACAAGTTCAAACAAATGCCGGTAGCAGCACTTTTCCCCATGATGGGCAAATTGCAAAGCGACGCCAAAAGCTCCGCTACAGCGGTGATGAACTGGGCGGCTGAAAAAATGAACGCGACTGACATCAAGTTCGACGCTTTCCAACCTGCTTTCTCGGCTGAAAAAAGCTATGTGATTGCCGGCGAAAAGTTTTCTGCCGACATCTTCCTGAGCGCTTTCAGCACTACGGCCGACAACGTCAGCATCTCTGTGAACGGCAGCGGCTTGCCCATTAAAGACGGCATAGCGCACTTCGAACAAACCGCTTCGGGTTTGGGCGAGAAGCCATTCAAAGTGAGCATCAACGTGAAAAACCCGTTGACGGGTGAAGTGAAAAACTACAGCAAAGACTTCAAGTATGAAGTGGGTCAGCGCGCAGTAGCCATTTCGCTCGACAAGATGAATGTGTTTTACATCGGTGTAGACAACCCCATTTCGGTGTCTGCCGCAGGTGTAGCCACAAAAGACATCAATGTATCGGCCTCTGGCGTAACGCTCAATCCCAATGGTGCCGGCAAATACATCGTTCGCGCTACAACTCCCGGCGAAGCTTCCATCACCGTATCCGGTGGCGGTGCCTCCCAGAAGTTTACCTACCGCGTAAAGCGTATTCCTGACCCGGTTCCAACACTGGGCATGAAGCACCGCGGTGGTCAAATGGGCAACGGGGAGTTCAAAGCACAAGGTGGTATCATTCCGGTACTGGAAAACTTTGACTTTGAAGCGAAATGCGACGTGGTTGGTTTTGAATTCACCTACCTCGCCAAACGCCAGGATCCGATCACCGAGCAAAACTCCGGTGCACGGTGGAGCGGCGCTGTTGGTGGCATGATCCAAAAAGCCAAGCCAGGCGATGCGTACTTCTTTGACCAGATCAAAGTACGTTGCCCGGGCGATGCAGCTGCCCGTAACATCGGAGGCCTTGCCTTTAAGATCAAATAAGCACAACATTACCAACGCCTCAACCGCCGCTAACTGCGATTGAGGCGTTACCTTCGAAATGCTAAACACACAGTTCCTCTAATCACTCAAACGCAAGCCATGCACACAGCTATGAAAAAACTACTGGCCTTTGCCTTTTTTATCCTGATGGGTGTTGCCGGTGTATGGGCCCAAGACCCTGAAGAAATTGAAGTAGCTACCGAAACCAGCGAACCTGTCTTCGTGGAAGACGCTCCGTTGGACGAAGTGGTGGAAAAAGAAATCATGACGGAGCGCCGCGTGCTGACTTATCAGCCCGTACGCGAAAGCGACATCATGTGGGAAAAACGCATCTGGCGCATCATCGACGTGCGCGAAAAGATGAACCAGCCTTTCTCTTACCCGGAAGAGCCCTTTTTCAAAATCATTTCTGACGCCGTAACCAATGGTGATCTTCCTGCTTACAGCACAGAAGATGACAAATTCACGCGCCGCCTCAGCACAGACGACGTACTCGGAATGCTCTCCAAGTCCGATACAGTGGTCACCTTTGACCCGGAGACATACGAGGAAAAAGTACAGATTGTGCGCAACGACATCAACTGGCAAGACGTCAAGCGCATCCGCTTGAAAGAAGTTTGGTACTTCGACAAAGAGTCTTCCCAGTTGCAAGTGCGCATCCTCGGCATCGCGCCGCTGATCGACGTGACCGACAACGATGGCAACTTCCGCTTCGAAAAGCCCATGTTCTGGATTTACTACCCGCAGGCCCGCGAACTGTTTGCGCGCCACCGTGTATTTACCATGGGCGGAAACAACAATGCTACCATTTCCTGGGAAGACCTTCTGGAAATGCGCAGCTTTGCCAGCTACATCTACAAAGATTCTAACGTGCAAGACCGCAAATTGGAAGAGTACCTCAGTGGTGTAGACCTGCTCATGCAGTCGGAGCGCATCAAATCGGAGATTTTCAATTTCGAGCACGATCTGTGGCAGTACTAAAAATTACGTCTCTCCTGTTTTGGGGTGCATAAAAAAAGCGTGGTTGCCTTCTGGTAACCACGCTTTTTTTATGCGTCAATGGACTTTTTTAAAACCACACTTCCGTTGCCCCGAATCCAAACTTTTGGTGGAACTGGTTTTTGAATTTTTTCACCTGCGGGTTGTGTCGAAGGGCATCGGCAATGGCATCACGGAGTTTGCCCTCGCCCACACCATGGATGAGGAACACGGAGGGCACGCCGAGCCGAATGGCTTTGTCCAGAAAACGCTGACAATGCTGAAGCTGTATGCGCAGGATGTCGGCGCTCGACATGCGTTGCCAGCCTTCGGTCAGGTTTTCAATGTGCAGGTCGATTTCGGGCACAAAAGTGGCGTATTCTTCAAGGCTGTACAGCTTGAAGGGCCGCGAATTGGAATTGGTTTGCGCAGCTGCGTTGTTGCCCAATTTTTGTTTCGTGTAGGCTTTCAAGTCGTCTTTGGGCGCTTCGTCGGCATCCGGCGTGTCAAAGCGGTCGAACAATACAAACTGATGCACCGGCATTTGCAAGATGGGTACATGCAGCAGGCGGTTGAAAAACGACTTGGGCTTGATTTTGAGCACTAACTTTAAAGCCGCATCGGTACCGGCAGTGGTCATGCGTTGCACTTGAACATCCACCTCGGGGTGGTCATTCAGGTCGTCGGCCAACAGTTCGCCGAGTTCAATGGCCGAGCAGGCGTGGGAAAAGTCTTCGGTGTGGAACAGCTTTTCTTCACCGATGTACATCCCGATGTCGATGAGGAAGTCAGCAGCCGTGTCGTTTAGCAGCCAGGCGGTGTATCGGGTGATGGCACCGTCGCGCGCGGGCATGGCTTCAAAGCAGAGTTGCAGGCCTTTGGGTGTGTCAATGGGGTGAGTAGCCCGAATATCGCGTCTGGGGGGCTTCTCGGCTTGTTTTAAAGGCGTTTTGGCCTGTTTGGGCCCATACGGATTGGCGGCAACGGCCGGTCTCTCCGTGGCGTCCTGCAGGTCTTCCTCGAAGGTAGGAATATCCAGGCTCCGATCGCTGTCTAAGCGCACCAGCAGCATACCGTCGTTGAGCAGCGACACCACTTGTCCGGTTTCACCGGTAAACCGAAAACGAACTTTTGTACCTATTGGGAACAACATGCTGTAAGAACTGACTATATTCGCAAAAAGTTTACATTAAATGCACCGACGCCATTTTATGCATCATTTTTTGTTGGGTTCGCTGGGGATTCAACTGTCTGCCCGTTTTAAGTCGACGCATGCTGCCAGCCCAATTCGGCCGGCAGCATTAAAGCCCGGCGACCTGGTAGCGCTCATCGCCCCTGCCGGTCCGGCCCTGCCGGAAAAGATAAGGGTAGCGCTCGACAACATAACGGCATTAGGGTTGCGCGTGCAGGAAGGGCAATACCTTCGTGCACAGAATGGCTATTTCGCCGGTACAGACGCCGAGCGGCTGCAAGACCTGCATGCGGCTTTTGCCGACCCCACCGTGCGGGCGGTGTGGTGCGTACGCGGCGGTTACGGCTGTACCCGTTTGCTGCCCGAAATTGATTATAAATTGATCAGACACAACCCCAAATTGTTTATCGGATACAGCGACATCACGGCGTTGCACACCGCCATCCGGCAAAACACCGGACTCATGACTTTTCATGCGCCTGTTGCGGCAGCGCCTTTTACCCCTTTTTCTGAAACAGCCTTGCGTCGCCTGTTTTTTGAAGGGAAAACATCAGGCTGGTCGCCATTGGAAGCCAAAGTGTACAGCATCTGCCCAGGCACAGCGCGTGGCCCCCTCATGGGCGGAAACCTGACGGTGCTCACGGCCTTGGCGGGCACACCCTGGGAACCTGACTTCAGAAATGGCATTGTCGCCCTCGAAGACGTAGGGGAGCGGCCCTATCGGATAGATCGGATGCTGACGCAGTTGCTGCAAGCCACCAATTTGCGTCGGGCTGCAGGCATCGCTTTGGGCGATTTTACCGATTGCGACCCCAAGCCGGGCGAACCCAGTTTAACGCTAAGGGAGGTGTTGGAGGATCGGTTGGGCGGCCTGGGTATTCCGGTGTGGGGCGGTTACCCGTTTGGGCACATAGACGAGCAGATGACGTGGGGATACGGGGAGGTGGTGACGTTGGGTGGTTAGGAAGTATTGTGCGCTGTTTTAATGACTGAACTTATGGTTGCCTGGCTATGTTTACAAGGCGTTTATATCATTTGTATTACAACTGATTGACCATGACTGATCCATTGAGTACCGCCAACCACATCGTCGACACCGTTTGTGATCCGGAAATTCCGGTGTTGACCGTGCGCGACCTCGGCATTGTGCGCGATGTGTTGCTGGATGAAGATGGCACGGTGGAAGTGGTGATTACACCCACGTACAGCGGCTGTCCTGCTATGAACGCCATTGAAATCAACCTGCGCGCAGCGCTGCAAGCGGGCGGTTTTGATAAAATAAGGGTGCGCACGGTGCTGAGTCCGGCCTGGACAACCGACTGGATGAGCGCGGAGGGCCGCGAAAAATTGCGTGCGTTTGGCATAGCCCCGCCAGCCGAGGGCGTCATGGACAAAAGAGCGCTGACGGGCGATACGCGGGCGCTGGAATGCCCGTTTTGTGGTTCAAATCACACGGAAATGTTGTCGCAGTTTGGGTCTACTTCATGTAAGTCATTGTTCCGCTGTTTGGAGTGTCGGGAGCCGTTTGATTATTTTAAATGTCATTGAGTAATAATTTATATTTGCATAAAAAATCCCCTCATGAAAAGCTATCTGATTAACCCAAGGGCCTTTATCGGGCTGGTGGCTGCGGGTGCACTTTGCTTCGTTGCCTCAAAATCCATTGACCGTTCCGCTCCTGATTCGACGCCAGCGGGTGCTGCTGCACATTTACGCGGAGACACCATCATGCCCACATGTCAGGCGCTGGCCGATGTGACGGTTTCCTGCGACCAATTTGACTCAACCCTTTGGGTTTATGGTCAACCGGTTGTCGATAGTTTGTGTTTTGACACCATAACCACCACTACAGACTGGAGTGCGTTCGATACGATTTGCAACAAAGGCACGATCACCCGCGGGTTTACGGTTGTGGATTGCAACGGGCAGCAGACGGACTGTTCACAGCGCATTGTGGTTACCCCCGCGCAACACTACTATGTGCGCTTCCCGGACGATGTGATCATCACCTCTTGCGATACGGTGGGTTTTTACGGCGAACCGACGATATTTGGCGATGATTGCGGTTTGGTGCTCGTTTCGTATGAAGATCAAGTGCATACAGTAGTACCCGATGCCTGCTTCAGAATACTCCGCACCTGGAAAGTCATCAATTGGTGCAATTATAATCCCGACATGCCGTGCACCACTGTGCCAAACCCTCACCCGGATCCCCTTTCAAACGCACCAGCCAACCTGCCAGGCCCCATCGTATCGCCCCTGGGCACCCCTGATCCCTGGGCACCCACGGTGGTTAAGCTATACTATGGCGACACCATGGCGACCAACTATTCGTCCTACTGGAGTGCCGACGCCAATTGTTACCAATACCACCAGACGATCAGGTTCATCAGCTCCGATGAGCCGGTCATCGACAACTGCCCCGGCGATACCATCACGGTGAAAGACTCCACGACGAACGATCCGATGTTGTACCACTCGATGGCTTTTTGGGACTCGGTGGTACAAACAGACGACTTGTGCGAAACACCCGTTGAGCTGACAATCACGGCTTCCGATGTCTGCAAGGGGCCTAATCTGAACATCAGGTACTTGTTGTTCCTCGACCTGGACCAAAATGGCTCCCTGGAGACCGTCATCAACAGCCTTAACCTGCCGGGGTTCAACAACATCAACACAGGCAATGTGAACAACCCGAACTTTGCTGGCGGCACACCTGCTGCCTTTGATGCTCGCCCGGTACCGGCCAATCAAAAGTATGGTTTTGCCCTGCAAACAACGATGAGTGCCGGCAAGCGTACGGCCCGCGTGGCATGGAATACCCTGCAGGCGCAGACCACTTTCACCACGCCACAGCTCCCGCACGGTCGACACAAGATCAAGTGGTTCGTGTACGACATCTGCGGAAATGAAACCAGTTGCGAATACTTCATTGAGGTGAAAGACGGCCAACCGCCGACAGTGGTGTGCCAGAGTGACCTGTTGGTGAACTTCTTGTTTGGCACGGCACATGCTACACTGTGGGATACGGACCTTTTTTTGCAGGCAACAGACAACTGCACCACACCGGAGGCTAAAATTACCACGGGCATACGCCGTGCAGGTACCGGAAATGGCTTCCCGCGCGACAGCCTCGGCAATCCGGTCAAGAGCATAAGGTTCAACTGCACCGATTTAGATACCACCTGGCAACAAGTCGAAGTATGGGGTGAAGACCTGGCTGGCAACGCCGACTACTGCCTGACCAACTTATTTCTGCAAGATCCGCATGGCGTGTGTTATTCAGGCAGTTCGAACGTCATGGGTTCTTTAAAAACAGAGGCTGGAAAAGGGGTTCAAGGCGTGGACGTAGATTTATTGGTTCAGTTGCCCAACGCACCGCCGTATCATTTTTTCGCGGTAACCCCCAACGACGGCACTTACCAGTTTATTAAATCAGTGCCCCTTTTTGCAGATGCGATCATTACACCCACCAAAAACCAGGATCCGCTCAACGGGGCCTCTACGTACGACCTGGTGTTGATTTCAAAGCACATTCTGGGGATAGATACGCTGAAAACGCCATACCAGTTGATCGCAGCCGACATCAACAGATCCGGTTCCATCACGACCTTCGATGTGGTTGAGGCACGCAAATTGATACTGGGGCTGTATAACAACCTGCCCAACAACAAGAGTTGGCGGTTTGTAGACAAAACGTACCAATTTCCGAACCCCAACAACCCGTTCCAGACCATTTTCCCGGAAGCCGTTTCGATTGTTCAGGCAAACGCTTTTAGCTACGAAGCAAATTTTATTGCCGTAAAAGTAGGCGACGTCAATGGAAGCGCCATTCCGGGCAACGCGAACGCTATAACCGACCGCTCCACCGGTACCTTGTGGTTCGAGGCAGAAGACCGCAAAGTGAAAGCCGGTGATGTTTTTACCGTATACTTCAATCCTTCGGAGTCCGTGCAGGGATACCAGTTTACCCTGAACCTAAAAGACCTGGAGGTGGTGGAGGTGCTGCCTGGCAACAACATGACGGCATCCAACTTTGGGGTATTTTCCGATGCGGTCACGGCGTCGGTTGACGGATCGGTTGACCCGTTTGGGATTACCTTCTGCGCCAAACGGGAGGGCCAACTGAGCCAGATGCTGGGCGCTTCCAGCCGCATTACCCGTGCGGAGGCGTACAACGGCGATGGGGAGCGCATGGACGTAGCATTCCGTTTTGACGGCAACACGCTTGCCGACGCGGGCTTCGAACTGTACCAGAACCAGCCCAACCCCTTCATCGACAACACCACCATTGGATTTCACCTGCCAGAGGCTACAGAGGCTACGCTGACCGTATTGGACCAGTCGGGACGCACGATGTACCAGCAAACAGCAGAATACGCTCCTGGGTACAATACCGTGACGATAGACCACACGCTGCTGCATGCCGCAGGTGTGTTGTATTACCGATTAGAAACGGCAAAATGCAGTGCAACCAAAGTGATGGTGCGCTCGAAATAATGAGCGTAGCAACGCAAGTGCACCAAGCCGCTTGCGTTGCTACTTCCGCCGCCGGTCAATCACCGCAGCGTCAATCCCTTTGTCCTCTAATTTGTCCAATATCTGGTTGGCTTCGTTGAGGCTGTTGGTGCGTTTGACGATGACGACGGCGTATTTTCCGCGGTTGTAGAGGCCCACTTCCGAATCGCGGTATCCCATGCGAATCAGCGTTTCCATTTGGCGGCGGGCATTGTCTTTAATGGTGAAAGAGCCGGCAATGACGCGGTAACGGCCATCGGCAGACTCCACTTCGTTGTCGTAATCCACAACGCGACCGGCGGTGGATTTTGTAGTGGCGTTCGTCGTTGTTGTTTGGGGGGCAGGGTTGGCTGGGGCCGCCGGTTGGTCGTACTCGTTTGGCGGGATATAAGCGGCTTGTTGACTGCCGGAGGGGGTAGCGGGTTGGTCGTACGGATTTTTAGCAGTGGTGGCACCGCCTCCGGCAGGCGTATTATAATCTACGTCGCCACCCATATACGCGGTGGTTTTGGCAGTATCTTCCATTGGATAGCCCAGGTCGCGCAGGGCCTGGTCCAGTTCGGCTTGTTCCTGGGCTTGCAGGGTTTCCTGCTGTTTCATCTCACAGGCTTTATAGCCGGCAACGGCCAATAAACCGAACAGGACGGCAAACATGATGTACGTAAGCAACTTGTTGGTAGGCATAGTCAATGGGTTGGTTTAATATGATCGGTTAGCGGTTCCAGGTGTTGTTTCCAGTATCTGTGTCTGGTATCAAACGGTCGCCTAGGGAAATGGTTTTGGGCGTTTTACCCTTGGGTAATGTGATTGTTTTTTCTGTATTTCCCGTTTTCCATGCCGCCGCCGTCTCGTGGAGGACGTCTACCGTACCGTCGGTATAAGTCACGGTAAGGTGGATGGGAATGGGTTGGGTTCCCACTTTTTGTACCAACACCGTATACCGGCCTTTGTTTTCCGATACGTTGCCGATGCCGATATCCGGGAAGCCCCATTCGAAAAACCAGGGTTTCCAGTACCAGTCCAGGTTTTCGCCAGACAGGTCGCTCCAGCTGTTGAAAAAATCATACGGTACAGGGTGTTTGCCCTTCCAGCGATCCATGTAGCCAACCATGCAATGGTGGAATTTTTCGTAACCCAACAGGTCGAGCAGGGTGGTGTAGGCTGCCTGCGGACGCACATAGGAGGCAACGCGGTAAGAAGGGTTTGACAGGAACCGCGAGCGCACCATGGGAGGCACATCGCTGTCTGTGCCTGCTACGCGCTCATACCCCCTTAATCGACCCTTTTGGGTGTGGTTGAGGGAATCGGTGAGCAGCACGTCGAAAAACGATGCCCAACCCTCATCCATCCATGCGTATTCCTGTTCATTGATGCCCATCATGAAGGGGAAATAAGTGTGTGCTGTTTCATGCACGGTGAGACCCGTTGGGTCGCGCTTGCCCTGGCTGGCATCGTTGCAAAACATGGGATACTCCATGCCGTCGTTGCCGTTGAACACCGTCAGGCAGGGATAGGGAAACGGGTAACCGGGCAGCCAGTTGCTCATGAGGCGGATGCCATCGGCGGCGATACGGCACACGCGGTAGTAATCTTCAGACCTGGTATCGTATACCGCGCTCACCAAGGTGCGGCGTTTGGTTTTGGCGTCTACTTCCACCGAGGTGGCGTCCCAGTTGTACCGGTTGGAGGCGGCAAAAGCGGCATCCGGTACATCTTTAGCGATGTATCGAAAAGCATTGGGCGTATTTTTTGCAAAAACGCGGCCCGTCATCAGGTCGTTTTCGGTGAAAATAGCGGCTACTTGTTCGGCAGCATGTGCGGCTTTCCATTTTTGGAACACAGCAGGTTGCAGCACGGCCTCCGGGTTTTGCCATTCGCCGGTAGCCCACACCATAAAACCGGCGGGCATGCGGAGGGTGATGTCGTAGTCGGCAAAATCGTGGTAAAACTCCTGTAAGCCGGTGTACGGAAAATCGGCCCAACCGTATACGTCGTCGTATACAGCCATTTGCGGGTACCAGTATGGCACAAAAAACACGGTGGAATCGCCTGCATATTCACGCGCGGCACCCTCGTCGGCCGGTAAGGTGTAGGCCCACTGAAGGCGCAGGGTGGCGCTGCTGCGGGGCAGCAAAGGCGCGTCGAGCTTGATGTCGAGAAAAGTGGTGAACCGATTTTGTTTGTCGGCTGGCACCGGTACGTTGTTGACTTGCACGTTGGACACCAGCACGCCATTTTCGGTGACGTCGGAAGCTGCCACATCGCCCGATCTGGGCGCGCCTTTGCGGTATCGGTCGGCCTGCAATTTGAGGCGCAGGGTACGCAGCGTATCGGGGCTGTTGTTGGTATACACCACGGTTTCAGCGCCGGTGAGCGCCCGCGTTGCGGGGTTCAGCTCTGCTTCGATGGTGTAGGAAGCGCGGTTTTGCCAGTAGTTGGGCCCGGGCATGCCGTTGGCAGCGCGGGTGCCGTTTTGGTATGCTTTGGTATAGTTCCGGAGCAGTGGAAGACCGGATTGTGCTGGCGAAGCGGTTGAAGTGGCGATGACAAGGATGCACCCAATGATCAGACGAGACATGTACACAGTGTTGGCTAAACGATTTAAAAGGGCAAATGTACACATCACCGATAAGTATTGCAGCAAGACGAGTCGAGAGGGTGCAGGCTAAATTCATTTTTGCTTATTTTTTCATATCGATAAAAAAATACACTTATTCCCATGAAGACTTGATACATTTGCTCTTGGAATGGTTGTCCAATTCAAAATTGGGCATTACCGCAAAAAAACCGATCCTTCTTCATCTTTCACCCTTATTGTATTACTTAAATCAAATGTCATGCGCAGTATTTTGCTCCTTTTTATTGCCCTGTTCCTTACAGGAAACGCCCTTCACGCCCAGCAGCGCTCCTGCGGTGCTATGGAAGTACTCGACCGTCAACTCCAGGAAGATCCTGGCATGCTGGACCGCATGAACGACATCGAACGGTACACTGAAAATTTTATCGCCCAAAATGGTGCCCAAAACAGGGCTGTGGTGACCATCCCGGTGGTGGTGCACGTGGTGTGGAACACCACTGCGGAAAAACTAACCACCGCCCAGGTGCAGTCGCAAATTGACGTGTTGAACGCCGATTTCCGCCGCCTGAACGCCGATAAAGTGAATACGCCGTTAGAGTTTGCCAACGTGGCTGCCGACGCCGAGATCAACTTTTGTTTGGCCACACAAGACCCCAATGGCAACGCGACCACAGGCATTGTGTACCGCCAAACTGCTGTGACCTCGTTCAGCACCAACGACAACGTCAAGTTTTACAACAACGGTGGTTCCGACATCTGGAACCGCGACAAATACCTCAACATCTGGGTATGTGACCTCAGTGGCGGACTATTAGGCTACGCTCAGTTTCCAGGTGGCAGTCCTTCTACCGACGGTGTGGTGTGCGATTACGCGTATTTTGGCACCATCGGCGCCCTATCGCCGTTTGACAAAGGCCGTACCGCCACGCACGAGGTGGGCCACTGGTTCAATTTGCGCCACATCTGGGGCGACGCCACCTGTGGCAATGATTTTGTGAGCGACACCCCGCTGCACAACGCTTCCAATGGTGGATGCCCTGCTTACCCGCACAAATCAACATGCCAGGGTCAGCCCAACGAAATGACCATGAACTACATGGACTACACGAACGACGCGTGCATGAACATGTTCTCTGCCGGACAAAAAACGCGCATGCAGGCCCTGTTTGGCAACGGCGGCGCGCGCGCTGCACTGCTGACCTCCAACGGCTGCCAGCCACCTGCCGGCGGCTCCTGCGGCACACCAGGCAACCTCAACGCCACCAACATCACCCAAACCAGTGCTACCCTCAACTGGGGCAGCGTAGGTGGTGCCACCAGCTACAACCTGCAGTGGCGCATTGCTGGCGGCAACTGGAACACCGTATCCGGCCTGACTGGCACCTCGTACAGCCTGACCGGCCTGACCATCAATACCACCTACAACTTCCAGGTGCAGGCCAAATGCGGCGTCAATACCGGCTCGTACTCCGCCGCCGCGTCTTTCACCACGGCCAGCAACTGCATAGAACAATACGAGCCCAACAATACACGTGGCACGTCCAAGGTGATTCCGGTAAACACGAACATCTCGGCCCAGATTTCGTACAGCAACGACAATGACTGGTACAAATTTTCCAATACTTCCTCCCAACGCAACATCAAAATCGACCTGACTACCCTGCCAGCCGATTACGATGTGCAACTGTATCGGGGCAACACGTACCTGGCCATTTCTGAAAACGGCGGCACCAACAACGAGCAAATCAAATACAACACCAACACCGTATCGAATAACTACCGCGTGTATGTATACGGATATAACGGCGTATTCAGCAACACCCAATGCTATACCCTGCGTGCCAGCATCAGCAGCAGCGCCTGGCGTACCGACGGCAGCACCGACGGTGAGGTGACCGAAATAGACATTCCCGTGGAAATGGTGGAGACAGACTTCTTCTCCATGTTTCCCAACCCGACCCGGAATACAGTCAACATCGATTTGTTGACGAAAACCGGCTCTGATGTGCAGGTGTCGCTGTTTAATGCAGCCGGCAGCCTGGCCTTACAGCAGAACCAGTCCATTGTCAAAGGCAACAACCGCATCGCCCTTGATTTGGCCGGTTTGCCTGCGGGCCTGTACATCGTACGGGTGCAAAACGGCGATCAGGTGAGCAGCAAGAAACTGGTGGTGGAGAAGTAGTTGAGGAGTTGAGGAGAGGAGGAGGGGAGGAGTTGAGTCCTCAACTCCTCCTCTCCTCAACCTTTTCAGCCTCCAGTGCGGTAGGCCTTGATTACCATGCCAACATTTCCGTATCTTTGCGGCCTGATTTACAGGTTCCATAGTTCAACGGATAGAATAGAGGAGGAGAGGAGGAGAGGAGGAGTTGAGTGCTCAACCCCTCAACTCCTCCTCTCCTCAACCTTTTCAGGCTCCAGTGCGGTAGGCCTTGATTACCATGCCAACATTTCCGTATCTTTGCTGCCTGATTTACAGGTTCCATAGTTCAACGGATAGAATAGAGGAGGAGAGGAGGAGTTGAGTGCTCAACCCCTCAACTCCTCCTCTCCTCAACCTTTTCAGGCTCCAGTGCGGTAGGCCTTGATTACCATGCCAACATTTCCGTATCTTTGCGGCCTGATTTACAGGTTCCATAGTTCAACGGATAGAATAGAGGTTTCCTAAACCTTAGATGTGGGTTCGATTCCCGCTGGGACCACATGGGTTTATTTGTTTATTTGTTTATTTGTTTATAGCATTTTGTTGTTCGATCATGTCGCTGTAATAGATGAGTTCCCATTCGCCGGAAGGGCTTTTGGCAAAGCGGCGTTCGAGGCCAAAATTGCCCACCTGGGTAAAAATGCGCTCAATGACGAGCACATCGCCTAACTGTTCCACTTGTTGTCGGTATTCTCCCTTGCCAAAATCAACCGGGCGGTGCATTTGCCAGTATTCGGGCAGCCATGTGGTATCGAGTATCATGCTTTTGGTGCTGTCTATTTGCACATTGGTTTTGCCTTCCAGGGGCCACACGATGTGTGCGATTTGATACAGGCTGTCTGCATGAAAACGGTCGTAAAAGTCCGTAAAGCCCTCTGGCAGGCCAGCAGTGGTATTGGACACCGCCACTGTCTGGGGTGCCGGTTTTTGGGTACAGGCCACCAGGTACAAGAGTAAACACGCTGCAGCAGGCAGGTGTAAAGAGCGCCCAACGGCTCCGGGATTTCCGATTTTGAGTGTATACATGGAAAAAAGCTTCGATTGTGGAAAAGACACGTAAAGCTAAACTAATTTTGTGTTTCAAACCAACCAGCCATCCAGCCCATTCATCCACTGCCCATCGAAATCCTGTCTGCCGGTGCCGGCAGCGGAAAGACCTACACGCTGACCGAGCGGTTGAGCGCCTTGTTGCAGGGCGACGTGCGCCCAGAGTGCATTGTGGCCACCACGTTTACCCAAAAAGCGGCCGCCGAGTTGCAAGAGCGGGTGCGGGTGCGCCTGCTGGAAGCCGGACAAACAGACGCGGCCAACGCCCTGAGCAGTGCGCTCATCGGTACCGTACACAGCATTGGCATCCGCATGTTGCAGCGTTTCGCTTTTGAAGCGGGTGTATCGCCCCTGGTGGAGGTCATAGATGCCTCCGACGGACAACGCCTGTTCAACGAGTCCCTCGCCCAGGTGCTGACCGAAAGCCGCATCGAGCGCATGAACGAATTGGCAGACCGCCTGGGGCTTACCAAAAAAAGTTTTGGCGATGCCTACGACTGGCGCCGCGACGTGCACGCCGTCACCGATGTGGCCCGCGCCAATAACTTTTCGGCGGCTGTACTGCTCGACAGCAAACGCCGGTCGTGGGACACCTTTCAGCAGATGTTGCCCCCTGCGCAAGCCACCGATGCCCTCACCTGGAACAACCGCCTCGTCCACCACATCGACCAGGCCATTGCCGCCCTCGAAGCCAACGATGCCGACACCACCAAGGTGACCCGCGATGGTGTGGAAACCCTCCGCAGCATGCAGTACCAATTGCAGTCCCGCGGCGCGCTGGACTGGCACGAGTGGGTCAAGTTAGGCAAAGTAAAGGTGAGCGCCAAAAGCCGCGACCTCATCGAGCCGCTGTGCACATTTGTGCGCACACACGACGAACACGCTGTTTTTCAGGCAGATGTGCACGGTTTTATGGACATGGTGTTTGACATCTCGGCAGACGCGCTGGAAGAATTTCAGACCTACAAGAAAAAACGCGGCCTCATTGATTATACCGACATGGAGGCGTACATCAGCCGTCTGCTCCGCTTGCCCACGGTGCAGGAGGTGTTGCGCGGTGAACTGGATTTGTTGTTGGTAGACGAGTTTCAGGACACCTCGCCCATTCAGCTCGACATTTTTCTGCAACTCAGTCGCCTGGCGCGTCGGTCCATTTGGGTGGGCGATCCCAAGCAAAGCATTTACGGTTTTCGGGGTGCGGAGCCCGCGCTCATGCAAGCCATCGTGGACGCCACTGGCGGCATTCAGGAGGACAATATTTTGCGCAAATCCTGGCGCAGCCGTCCCGATCTGGTGTACACCGTCAACGCCGTTTTTACCCGTGCTTTTGCCGGGTTGCCAGCCGATCAGGTGGCCCTGGAGCCCGCTTTTTCGCATGAAACAGAAGCAGAAACTGCGTTTGCCAGCGGTACTACGCTGCCTGCCGCATTGCAACATTGGCATTTTAAAAACGAAGCGGACGAGCGCAAAGCGCCCAAAGAGTGGTTTTACGGTGCCGTGGCCGAACAGGTATTTGTGACCCTCCAGCGCGCCTGGCCAGTGTTTGACAAAAAAAGAAAAAACCTGCGCCCCCTCAAACCCGGAGACATAGCGGTGATCTGCCGCAGCAACGCCGAATGCATGGCCATGGCCGAAGCCCTCAACCAGGCCGGATTAAAAGCCTCCATGGCGCGCATCGGATTGCTCGAAACCCCGGAGGCGCGCCTGGTCATTGCCTGCCTGAAATACCTGCTCAGCAGCCAGGACGCGCTGAGCGCCGCCGAAATATTGATCCTCACCGGCACGCAAAACCTGGAAGCGCTGGTGGTCGACCGCGTAGAGTGGCTGTACGCGGCCCAGTTGGCCGATACCCGACCCAAACCCTGGGCGAGCACACAGCCCATGTTGCTGATTTTGAATGAGCTGCGCAGCAAAGCAGCCGACCTCAGCGCCTCCGAAGTGCTCAACCTGCTGCTCGACGAGCTGGATCTGCGCCGCACCGCCGCCGCCATGGGTGCCACACACCAGCGGCTCGATAACATAGACGCCCTGCGCAAGCTGGCGCTCGATTACGAAACGGCTTGCGTCCGCCTGCACGCCGCCGCTACCCTCGGCGGTTTTCTGTTGTGGATGACCGATTTGGCCTCCGGCAAGGCCGACGCACAGGGCTTCAGCGAACACCCCGAGGCCGTTAACGTGCTCACTTACCACCGCAGCAAGGGCCTGGAATATCCACTTACGGTGTGCATGAGCATGGAGCAACCGCTGCGCGAAAAAGTCTGGGGGGTAAACCTGGCCTCCGACGGGCCACCTGATCTGACCGACATCCTCGCCAACCGCTGGATCCGTTTTTGGATAAACCCCTACGCTGACCAGTTGCAAGGTACACGCCTGCAAGAAACCATCGAATCCAGCGCCATTTGGATGGAGGCCACCCGCCAGGCGCTCGACGAGGAGGCACGCCTGCTGTACGTAGGCCTCACCCGCGCACGCGACTACCTGGTTTTTCCGACCACGGTGAAGGGGACGGCCTGGCTAAACCGGGTATTTCATGCAGGTGATGGCGACGTGCCCACCCTGGATCCGCACCAAAGCGAGACCCCTTTTGTGTGGAATGGACAATGGATGCAGGCGGAAACCAACATCATCTGGAGGGGCTCCGAGCCGGGTGAGCGCGCATCCGAAGTGGAAACGGTGTGGTTTCCACCTCCGTCCAAAGGGCGCCCGACATTTACCCGGCAGCCTCACCGCATTGATCACCTCACGGAGGTATCGCCCGTAGCCTTGCTGTCCGGCACGCCACAGTCTTTTGCGTCGTGGCTGCCTTTTGAAGGGGCGTTGCCGGAATATGCGCACACCGTACTGCGCAACTGCCTGAGTGCAGCGACGGCAGACCGCAACGCGGTGGTGACTACCCAACTCCGCTTGCACGCCACCGACGATCAGTTAAAAGCAGCGGCAGTGTTGCGGCAGGTAGACGCATTTGTGGTGCACCGCGAAAAAAATTATCCGGGTGCGGTGGCCACTGCCCAATACCCGTTGGAAGGATGGTATGCGCAGCGCTGGTTGAAGTTCAAAATTGACCTGCTGCTCGAGACGCCGGAAGTGCGCGTGGCGGTGTTCGTTGCGCCGTTTGCCGAAGGCATGAAAAAATGGCAATCGGTAGCCAAGCCCCTGGTGAACACCGCGGCTTGGGCCGCCTGGATGTTCGGGCAAACCGGGCCGGAGAAGGTTTTTAAAGCGTGGGTGGTGTTTCCGATGGAGGGGCAGGTGGCGGTATTTGAGCCTGTTGAGTGAAATGGTTTAATTCGGTAATTCAATAAAACCATTATCTTTGTGTAGCAAAAATTGCATCCACAAGCATGGAACCCGCAGCCTCCGGCATTCAACCGACACGATCATCCCTCAAAAAGGCGCCCAGAAAGCATTCGCTGGAAGCTTACCTGCGCCGTGAGGAACGCAGCAGGGAGCGGCATGAATATTACGACGGCTACATAACCCCGGTTGCTATGGCAAAAGGCCCGCACAATGAAATAGCTGCCAATACCATCGCAGCCATCAAAAACGCCGTTAAACAGGCCGATAAAACGTTCCGGGTGTTTTCCAGCAATCAAAAAATATACATTCCTGCTTTGAATGTAGGCTTGTACCCGGATGCCGTGGTGGTCAGTGAAGGCCCTGAATACTGGGATGATGGCGAACTGTTGCTCACCAATCCGTTGTTGATCGTGGAAGTGCTGTCTAAAAGCACAAGGCACTTTGACCGAGGGGATAAATTTCGGGATTACAAGCAGTTGTCTTCTTTTATGGAATACGTGATGATCGAACAAACGCACTGTCACGTGGACACATACTTCCGCGAAGAGCCTGATCTTTGGCGAACGGGCGTCCTAAATGACTTGACGGCACAACTTACCCTTCGTTCCATTGGCTGTTCCATTGAGTTGGCCGACGTGTATGAGTACATTGTGTTTACCCATTAGGATGGGCATTGTGCGTGCAACCTTCTCGCTGCGCCTGCACTCTTTATGGCCTTGATCGATGAATATTGTATAAGTCCCGGCACTTAGTATTACACCACAATTTAGAAAGGGTACACATTTTTCAAGTAAAAGAGTCATTGAAGTTCTTTGACAATTCGGAAAAGAAATTTACGACGCACAGGCAGTTGTGTTTAATGGCCAGTTGAGCAATAGCAATCGGGGTAA
>Ga0247834_1000460_pt1 | contig 78785 bp, 67 predicted proteins | sample LaCruzMarch2015__8_FD_187118 | JGI IMG/M metagenome (GOLD analysis project Ga0247834, IMG submission 187118) | Freshwater microbial communities from meromictic Lake La Cruz, Castile-La Mancha, Spain - LaCruzMarch2015_12m | ecosystem: Environmental > Aquatic > Freshwater > Lake | place: Spain...
TCGCCCTCGCCTTCGCCCTCGCCTTCGCCCTCGCCTTCGCCTTCGCCTTCGCCTTCGCCCTCACCTTCGCCCGCGGGGGGTGGTTGGCAGGCCATGAGGCCGGTGACGGTCAACAGAAAGGCAGCAGAAAGGTTTGCGAAGCGCATGGGACCACCTTGCCCGCGGTGTTCGGTGAGGCAACGGCCCGGGCAGCGTCGCGACCAGAGTTCACGTCGTTGTTGCAGTCGTTCGAGGTTCGGGTAGGATTTTTACCTACACACAGCACGGCACCGCGGTCGCCAGGATGAGGCGGGCCCGCTGTCACGACGCCGATGACACGTGCGGCGCGCCTGTGGTCGGGATCGGTGACGTGATCTGCACGGTGCTGGAGCCTTTGCCATGATGGCCCCATGAAGAACGCTGCGTCTGTCGCCTCCGCCGTGTTGGCTGCCGCCATGTCCGTGTCCGCCGTCGCCGTTTCCATCGCCTGGTTGCGCCCGGCGTCTGTGTCCTCGGCGTCAGTGTCCCCGGCGTCGTCAGCGTCATCGGTGTCTGTGGAGGCCACGCCGGGCGTCGACCAGCCCGGTTGCCCCCACGCCGAGGGTGTCGTCGACGCTGCCGCTTTGCGGGGCCTGTGGACGCGCCATCCCGGGGGGAGCGGGCGTGAGGACCAACCCGTCGCCTTCTATTACTTCCACGACGGTGGCATCGGGCTGTTCCGCTACGGGCGCCTCGGCCACAACACCACCAACAGCTACAACTGGGTGGTCGGCGAGCATGGGGGGCAGCCCATGATGGTCCTCACCTACCGCAAGACCGGCGAGGTGCAGCACCTGCCCATCCGCATCGACAGCGAGGGCCGCCGGACCCTGGTCATCAGCGGCGACCCGAAGAATCCCGGTGTCGCCGAATCCCGCTACACGTTCGTGCCGCCACCGTCGTTGGCCACGGTCGCCCCCGACCTCGAGCTGTCGCCGTTGGTCACCGGTGACGTCGACGCCGCCGCCCCCGGCATCGACAACCGCCTGTGGATCGATCAGCGCCCCTACAAGACCGGCGGCATGGGCTTTCAGCTGTATCAACTGCGTACGGCCGGCATCGACGGCCGCGGCACTGGCTGGCACCACGTCGGCGACTACGACGACTGGTCGACGGAGTCCCTGTCGTACCGCATCCTGCGGGGGGAGCAGGGCCCCGAGGCCCTCGACCTGAGCTTCACCCTGCGCGGCGAGCGCCACACCACCCCTGTCGCCGTCACCGGGACGGGCCAGCAGCGAACCCTCACCATGGGCTCCGACCCCAGGGATTATTGGGCTGTCCACACGTTGAAGGACGGGGGCGTGTCGTTTGCGAGTCTGGTGGCCCAGCACGCGTCAGCGTTTGTGGATCGGTGACCTCGCCGGTTTGCCCTGGAGCCCGTCACGCGCGATAGCGTGCCTCTCGTGAGGGGATCCATGAAGTCGCACCACACCAGTCACCATGACAGCGTCGTCCGCGTCGCTGCCCGCCGCGGATCGCCCCTCGACGAAGCCATCGAGCGCGGCGTCGACTTCATCAAACGTCGCCAACTGCCCTCGGGGGCCTGGCTGGCGATGGAGGACTTCGAGCCCCGCACCAGCGCCCTGCATCTGGTGACGTTGTCGTTCATCAAGCGGGTGCCCCTGGTGGAGGCCCGGGCCCACGCCCGTTTCCTCGTCACCCTGCAGAACGACGACGGCAGCTTCCCGCCCTATCCTCATGCCCCGGCGGGGGAACTGTGCGCCACGGCCCTGGTCTATGCCGCTCTCAAGGTCGCCGACCTGCCCGAGCAGGCCACGGCTCGCGAGAGGGCCCTGGCGTTCGTGACCGCCAACGGCGGCTTCGACGCCGTCGTCGAACGCCTCTACGTCGCCGGGGACATGACCGCGCTCTACCTGGCCATGGTGGGGCTCGTGGATCCGTTCCGCCTGCCCGATCCCCACCTGTCGTTCTTCCTGGCAACGCCTGTCCTCGACGAGATGCTGCGCCGACTGAACGCCGGCGTCGTCTGCGGCTTCGTCTTTCTCGCCAGCGTCACCCGCTGTCTGCGTGAAGCCCGTCGGCCGTCGGCCTTGCCCCTGCGCCTCGTGCACGAAGCCGAAGCTGAACGGGCCATGGCGTTTATCGAGAGCTGGCTGAACCCCAACGGCAACTCCAACGGCACCACTGTCCAGACCGACCAGGCCATCGCCACCCTCGTGGCCCTGGGACGAACGCCGGAGTCGCCGTCGGTGTACTCGGCCCTGTCCTGGTTCGAGAAGCTGAAGCTGTGGGATGGGCCACGCCTGCGCCTGCGGGCCTTCACCAACGAAAACTGGGTGACGGCGTTTGCCCTGCGCGCCCTGCTCAACGCCGGCGTCAACCGGGATGACGGCGTCGTCGAGGACGCCCTGGATTTTCTCTGCTTCAGCCAGTCGAAGCTGCCCATGCCCGAAGTCAACCTTCGGAGACCCAATGCCCAGCGCACGGGGGGCTGGGGCTTTGAGACCGACAACCTGATTCTCCCCGACACCGACGACACCGGCATTGTGTTGTCGGCCCTCGGGCTGGCCCTCGACCGCACCGCCATTTCGTCGTTGGCGAAGGAGCGCCAGCAGCGGGTGCAAGGCGCTGTCGACCTCGGCCTGCAAAACGTCCTCGACATGCAGAGCGACGACGGCGGCTGGGCGGGCTTTGTCTGGAATCTCGGCAGCAAGGGTCCAGGTCCCCTGTTCGAGCGACCTGTGGGGATTCCACGCACCATTCCCGACACCATCCGCTTCTTCCTGGACCCTCCCCTCGAGGTGAAAGAGGTCCCGGTGGAAGGGCTGACGGGGCGCGTCCTGCAGGGCCTGGGGGCGAATGGCTTCGGGCCGTCGTCGGCGGAGGTCCAAAAGGCCGCCCGCTTCCTGCGCGAGCGGCAGCTCCCGGATGGATCGTTCTGGGCCCGCTGGCTCGTGGGCTACCTCGCCGCCACCGCCAGCGTGGTCTCCGGCCTGGCGGATTGCGGTTGGGACCTGCAAGAACCCTGGGTGCAGCGGGCCATTGCCTGGTTATTGTCCAAGCAGAACGACGACGGGGGCTGGGGCGAGACCCCCGAGGCCTACGAGCATCCCGAGCGCAACCTGCGCTGCCCGAGCATGCCGCCCCTGACGGGCATCGTCGTCATCGCCCTCGTCGACGCCGGCCTCCACGCTCACCCGGCGGTGGTCCGCGCCGTCGCGTATTTGCTCGGCACCCAGGACGCTGCCGGCACCTGGCCCACCAACGGCTGGCTGCAAATCTACGAGCCCTACGCCACCTACTACGAGTTCGAGGGGGACTCCTGGAATCGTCCTGTGGAGGCCCTGGCCAAGGTGCGCGCTGCTCGTCAGGAGAACGAGCCCGCCGAGAAGGCCCGTCGCCTGGCGCCGTTGCAGGCCCCGTCGCCGACGATGCCGGCGGGTCGGCAGCGTGGCCATTGGGACAACGCCGCCCTGGAGACCATGCGCGCCGCCGCCGACAGACCGGCTGACGACGTCATCCGCGCTGTGTTCGACAGCGGCGACGAGCAGGCCTTGCGCGCCGTCATGGGCGCCCTCGTCACCAGCGACGCTCCCCTGCCACCGGGGCTGCCGCCGGTCGCACGGGACTATTTCGTCGCCACTGAAACCCTGCCTGGCTGGGCCGACCCCACGCGCATCCTCCAGGGCCAGCGCCTCTTCACCAGGCATGGCTGGCTGATGGCTGCCGGCTTGTTCTGCTCGTCGCTGCCCCAGGCCTATTGTGCGGCCAAAGGGGCCGGTGTCCTCACCCAGACCCAGGGCATGACGCGCCACACCTACCGGCGCATTCTCGAGACCGCCCAGTTCATTTTTGATGTCTGCGTCGAGGGCAACCTGGCGCCACAGGGCCGCGGCATTCGGGCTGCGCAGAAAGTGCGGCTCATGCATGCCGCCGTCCGTCACATGATCTTGCTCAAGGGAGAATGGGACCACACGGACCTCGGGCTGCCCATCAACCAGGAGGACCTGGCGGGGACGCTGATGACGTTCTCGGTGGTGCTTCTCGACGCCGTGAAGACGGCGGGCGAAGACGTCAGCGCCGACGACGAAGCCGCCTTCCTCCACCTGTGGCAGGTGGTGGGGCACCTCATGGGGGTCGACCCCGCCCTGGTGCCCACCGACGTCGCCGACGGTCGGGCCCTCATGCAGACGATTCGGGACCACCAATGGCAGGAAAGCGTCCAGGGGCGGCTGCTCGTCAAAGACCTGGCGGCCTCGATGGAGGCCTTTTTGCCAGGCGCCGTCCTCGACGATCTCCCCGAGGCCCTCATCCGCTTCTTCGCGCCGGCCCCCGCCCCGGCCATCCTCGATATCCAGGGCACGCCCCTGCTGACCATGATGCTCGACGCCGGCTCGGCATTGGACGCGGTGCTCGACGTGGCTTTCGGAGTCCTGCCCGACCACCTTCGCCTGCAGCGCCTGGTGCAGCGGGCGTCGCGCGACCTGATGGTGGGCCTCATCACCGTGCAACGAGAAGGCAAACAAACCTCATTTCGCATCCCGGCCGGGTTGGTACGTGATTGGGGTCTGGATGACTGACACCGTCACGACCATTTCATCGGCGCCAGCCGACGAACGCTTGGACAATTCATCGGCGCCAGCCGATGAACGGATAGACAGTTCTGAAACCCCGGGCCCGTGTGACCCGGAGGGCGGCCGCCATGGTTGAGACACTCCACACGTATCTTGACGACGCCACCGGTGCCGTCGTCACCTATGGCCCAGTGGTCTACCTCGTGTGGCGCGCCTACCACTCGACGGCGCCCATCGACGCCGCCGAACTCGCCGTGACCGATCTGGCCAGGCGCTTTGGGGCAGGGCGAACGCTCTTCTACGTCCACCGTGCCCCCGCCGACGCGAAGATCACGTCGAATCCCAAAGTCCGGGAGGCCGCCATGGCCCATTTCGAGAAGCACGATGGACGCTTCGCCGCTGCCGCCGTCGCCATCGAAGCCGAGGGCTTTGGGGCATCGATCGTCCGGTCCGTGACCGCCGGCGTCCTGCTGGTGCGCCAAACCGATGTGCGGTCCAAAACCTTCCAGGATGCCCGCGCTGGTGTTCGTTGGCTGGGTTCGATCAGTCAGGGCGCCACCCGGTTTGACGCCGAAGCGATGGTGGGCGCCCTGGAGGAGGCCAAGCTGTGCAGCACCCGGTAGTGGATACGCTGAACATCTACCTCGATGACGTCACCGGTGTGGTGGCCACCTGGGGGCCCACCATCTTCATCGTCTGGCGGGCCCACCATTCGACGGCACCCATCGAGGCTGCCGAGTTGGCGGTCCCAGACCTCGTGGCCCGCTACGGCGACGACCGCCGGCTCTTCTACGTGCACCGCGCCCCCGGAGGCGCACAGGTGAAGTCCACCCCGAGGGTTATGGAGGCGGCCATGGCCCACTTTGAGCGCGTTGATGCCCACTTCGCGGCCGCCGCCGTCGCCATCGAAGCCGATGGGTTTGCGGGCTCGATCATCCGATCGGTGACCGCCGGGGTGCTCCTCGTCCGCAAGACCGCCGTGCGCTCTGCCTCGTTCAAAGACGCCCGCGACGGGGTGCGCTGGCTGGGGGCCATGTCCCCTGGCATCAGCCCCTTCGACGCTGACGCCATGATCCAGGCCCTCGAAAACGCCGGCTATTGCCGGGTGGGCTGACGGCGCCTCCGGGCTTCCCGGAGCATCCCGGGCGGGCTCGCTAGCCAACGGTGTTCCCAGCGTGGTACGCCCCGGGCCGGTTCGTTTTTCCACGCCGATCAGGAGGCACGAGGCTCATGGCCACCCTTCGCAGCTATACGTTCCTCGATGCGCTGCAGCCCCAGGTGGCGGCGCACATTTGCACCACCTGCAAGGGCTACTACCCGGTCCCCGGCGTCGCGAGCCTGTTTGTCGAGATTGCGCCGGGCATGGAGATCCACTCCCTGCTCGACAGCGCCCTGAAGTCGACGCCGGCCCAACCCGCCACCATCGTCGTCGAGCGCAGCTACGGCATGCTCGAACTGCACCATGAAGACCAGGGTGTCGTTCAGGCTGCAGGCGCGTCGGTCCTTGGTGCCCTCGGCGCCAAGATTGAAGACCGCATCAAGCCTCGCGTCGTGTCGAGCACCATCATCCGCAACATCCAGCCGATGCACGCGATGATCATCGACCGCATCCGCTTCGGCGCCATGATTGAGCCTGGCCTCTCGCTCTTCATCATGGAGTGCGAGCCCGCGGCCTACATCGCCCTGGCCGCCAACGAAGCCGAGAAGGCTGCCAACATCCGTCTCGTGGACTTCACGCCCTTTGGCGCCTTCGGTCGTCTGTACCTCGCGGGTACCGAAGCCGAGATCGACGAAGCGGCCAAGGCGGCCATGGCCGCCCTCGAAGGCATCACGGGCCAGCCCGGCAAGGGCGGCGGCGGCGGCTGAGCTGTCGGTGTGCCTGCAGAACTTCTTCAGTGATATCAGAGACTTACGTGCCAACGTCGACCCCGCGCGGGCGACATTTCAGGAGAGAGAACGATGGCTGACAATGTTGCCGGGCTCGCTTTGGGCCTCATCGAGACCAAGGGCTTTGTCGGAATGGTCGAGGCGTCCGACGCCATGGTGAAGGCCGCCAAGGTCGAGCTGGTGGGTTACGAGAAGGGCTACGGCGGCGGCTACGTCACCGCCATTGTCCGTGGCGACGTCGCTGCCGTGAAGGCCGCCACCGAAGCCGGCGCCCGCGCTGCCGAGCGCGTTGGCGAGCTGGTCTCGGTCCACGTCATCCCCCGCCCCCACGCGAACCTCGACGCCGTCCTCCCCCTCGGGGCGAAGAAGGCTTGATGTCGGTTTTGCTGTGCGCCGCCTGAGGGTGGCGTCAGCCCATGCTCGCATGGCGCCGCCCTGGCAGGTCCGCGGCGGCGCCATCGTCTTTGGAGAGCTCCATGTTGCTGGGAACGGTCATCGGCACGGTCGTGTCGTCCAAGAAAGACACCGAGCTCGAGGGGCTCACCCTCTTGCTGGTCAAGGGCGCAGACACCGAGGGCAAAGCCTCGGGGGGCGTCATCGTCGCTGCTGACGCCGTCGGCGCCGGTGTCGGCGAGCTGGTGCTCTACTGCGCGGGCTCGTCGGCGCGGCAGACGGCGGTCACCAAGAACCGGCCCGTCGACCACGTCGTCATGGCCATCGTCGACCAGGTCGTGGTCGGCGACACCGTCACGTTCCGCAAGGGCGCCTGACGTGCGCTTCCTCCTGGTCTTGACGGTCCTGGTGACGGTGACGGCGTCGGGCTGCTTCACGCCCCAGGCCTTCATGAACTCCATGGGGGACCGGACGTCATTTGAGCTCAACTGCCCCAGGGAAAAGCTGGAGGCCGTCGACATTGGCGGCGGCGCCATGGGCGTCACCGGCTGTGACCGGCGCGCGGTCTACCAATGGGTTCCCAACACCGGCTGGGTCTTGGCTTCGGTCGACGGCGCCACGCCGGAGAGGTGATCATGTCGACGATGGACGACCGCAAGATCGATGAAATCGTGGCCAAGGTTGTGGCCAAGCTGGCGCCGGCCCTCGGCGTTGGTCCCGTCACCAAGCCCCGGGCCACCCCGGCCCCCGCCGAGGTCTGCGGTCCGTCGCCGGCCCTCATCTCGCGCGCGCCCATGACGGGGCGTGGCGGCGGTCGGCGCGGCATCTACGACGACGTCGACAGCGCCGTGAAGGCCGCCCGCGCCGCCCACGATGCCCTCGTCGACACCATGACGATGAAGACCCGTGACGCCGTCATCGCCGCCATGCGTCGCTGCGTGCACGAAAACGTCCAGGCCCTGGCCACCATGGCCGTCGAAGAGACCGGCCTCGGCCGCGTCGCCGACAAGATCAACAAGAACCTCCTCGTCGCCGACAAAACGCCGGGCACAGAGATTCTGCGCCCCATCGCCATGAGCGGCGACGACGGCCTGATGCTGCTGGAGCGGGCCCCCTACGGCGTCATCGGCGCCATCACGCCGACGACGAACCCCACCGAGACCATCATCTGCAACGGCATCGGCATGATCGCCGCCGGCAATGGCGTGGTCTTCAACGTGCATCCGTCTGCCAAGAAGGTCTGCCGCTTCCTCGTCGAGAAGCTCAACGACGCCATCGTCGGCGCCGGCGGCCCCGACGGCCTGCTCAACATGGTGGGCGAGCCCACCATCGAGAGCGCCAACCAGCTGATGACCCACCCGGGCATCCGCCTTGTCGTCGTCACCGGCGGCCCCGGCGTCGTGCAGGCGGCCATGAAGTCGGGCAAGCGCGCCATCTGCGGTGGTCCCGGCAACCCCCCGGTCGTCGTCGACGACACCGCCGACATGCGCAAGGCGGGTGCTGGCATCGTCAACGGCTGCAGCCTCGACAACAACATTGTCTGCATCGCCGAAAAAGAGGTCTTCGTCGTCGCCGACGTCGCCGACTCCTTGAAGAAAGAGATGGTCCGGGCCGGTGCCGCCGAGATGAGCCGCGCCGACATCAGCAAGCTCGAGAAGCTGGTGCTCGCCGACGACCGCGCCCACCCCCACAAGGATTGGGTCGGCAAGGACGCCGCCAAGATCGCCCGCGCCATCGGCAAGACCGTCCCCGAGGACACCCGCCTGCTGCTGTGCGAGGTCGACAGCGAAGACCACCCGTTCATCCAGTCCGAGCTGTTGATGCCCGTGCTGGGCCTGATGCGCGTGAAGAACGTCGAGGACGCCATCGAGGCGTCGTTGCGCGCCGAGCATGGCTTTGGCCACACGGCCGCCATGTACTCCACCAACATCGACTCGTTGCACAAGATGGCCCGGGCCATGGATGTGTCGATCTTCGTGAAGAACGCGCCCACCTACGCGGGCCTCGGCCTCGGCGGCGAGGGCTACACGAGCTTCACCATCGCCTCGCCAACGGGGGAGGGGCTGACGACGGCGCTGTCGTTCTCCCGCGAGCGCCGCTGCACGTTGAAGGACCACTTCCGCATCGTCTGAGGCGAGCCTGGGCGGGCCTGGAGCCTGCCTCGCCTCTCGGCCCACGTGTGGACCCGTTGTAGGCTCTCCGCTCAACAGGGGAGTCCACACATGGCCATTCGCACGGATCGTCCGGCACCGCCGCCACCAAAGCCCGCCACGCCCGCGCCCGCCGGTCCGCCACCGCTCAACGGGGCCGACGCCGTGGGCGGCACCAGCCGCGTCGACGGCACCAGCGACATCGACGGCGTCGAGGGGATCGACGACGTCGCCCAGCAGTCGGTGCTCGATGGCGTGTCGACGAACTCCGTCGCCGGAACTGCAGCGCTTTCCGGGAAAGCAGCCGTCGATGCTGCTCAGCCAACGCGGCTCCCGGCGATTGGTGCGCGCAACGCCGAGCAGACCGCAGACATCAAGGACACGAAGAGCGTCAGCAAGCTGATTCTCGACGCTGCGACGTCCCTTGCCCCGGGCGAATCGGTAGCGCTCGGCGGCAAGATTGCGGCGGGTGAGGGCGTTGTCGTCGAGGGGGGCGTCGCCATCTCCGTCACCAAGCGCGCGGATGGTCGCTTCGACGTCAAAATCGCTCAGGCCACGGCTGTCGGGATTGGAGAACTCGCCGGATGGGGCGACGTTGGAGAGAAAAGCAAGCTGCTCGTCGGGGCAGGGAAGGAAGCCGTCTTCAATGTCGCGACCAGCAATGACGCTGCCGAGTTGATGGCAAAGTTCGCTGCAGCGACCGCAGCCGGTCAGGTCCCTGGGATGTCAGGCGTCAGCAACGTCCTGTTTGACTACGCGACCAGAGACAGCCTGGTGGAGCGCAAATTCGCGGCGACGGGCGAGTTCGAGATCGAAGGCGAAGCCCTGGTCAAGCTCGGCATGAAGGACGGCGCGAGCCTTGGTCTTGTCGAGGCCCCGCCAGGCAAATGGTTCGTTGAGGTCGAAGGCGAGCTGGCGGGCAAAGCCGGGATGCCGACCGACGACGGCTTGATCGGAAACGGCAAGGGCAAGGGCAGCATCAAGGGGACCGTGCGCCTCCCCATCGCGGCGCCAGACGTCGCGGACCTCGCCTCAGCCGATGGCTACAAGCGCCTCCTCGACGGGGCGCTGGCCAAGGTCAAGGACGCCACCGTCGACGTGGAGTTCAAGGGGAGCATCAGCAAGCCGGGCTCCAGCGGAATGGTGACGGCGACGAAGCAGGTCAAGCTCGCCGAACTCGACACCCTGTTCACGACGGCAGGGTGGCGTGTCAGCGGCGATGTCTTCATCGGACCCAAAGAGCAGAGCACCATGATCGCGGCTGGCGAAGTGGAGGTCACAGCGACCCGCAGCTACCGCACCTACCAGCATGACGGGGGAACGCTCAGCGACGAGGTCCAAAAGGCCCGCGCGGCCGTCGACTCGACCCAGAAGGCGACCAGCGGTGCCTATCGCCAGATCAAATGACGCCCCTTGCGTGAGCGTGGTCATGGCCGCCCGCGACGTCGACGGGCTGCACTTTCGCCGGGCGTTGGGCAGCACCCTGCGCTCCCGCGGCGTCGCCTTCGAGGTCGTCGTCGTCGACCACGGCAGCCTGGTGCCCATCGTCGTCGACACACGCCCATCCAGAAAGGCCCCAGCCAAGCGCCTCGCGCGGGATCGTTGATTCTGAGCGTTGAGGATCAGGCCTAGCGCAGCCAGGGCGGCGGGCGCTTATCGACCCCCTGGCGACAATCCACGTCGTCGATTTGCCAGAAGGTTGCGCTGGTCTGCACCACGGTCAAATAGTGGATGTCGTGTGGGGGGGCGGGGTTGCGTGCAAACACGACGCGCACGAGGGCGTGGTCGCCTTTCTGCTCCAGAATCTCGATGAAGTCGGGCGCAAAGAAGTCCTGCGCGCATATCGCCGGGTCCGTGCAGTCGCCGCCGTCGGCGACGCAAGCACGCTGCTCCGTCTCGATGCGTTTGCGGTAGGCGGGCGTGAAGAACAGCTCCCGCGCTGCAGCCTCTGGGCGCGTCTTGCGTGGGTTGCTGCGACCGCGCTGCTCGGCCACCGCAGCGTCGTCGATCTCTGCCAGGTCCACCATCCAAGCATAGACCGGCCACAGCGGACCTTTTTCATCGACGTCGTCCGTGTAGATCGGGTGCAAGGGAATGGGTGGCGGCGCAGGACACACCGGGCATTCAACGCACGCCGGACACTCCTGCGGCGTCGCTGGGCAGCCACACAGAACGAGGCACGCAAACACAATGCGACGCATCAATCCTCCGTCGAGCGGGGTGTATCCAACGGAATAAAGACACGGAATTCGTCGCCGCCTTCAGCCTTTGTATTATCTGTCCAAGCGGTGCCGTAGCGTTTCGCCGGTCCCGCGTTGGCGAAGTCGCTTACGTGCTCCGTGCGGTCGCTGTACTCCAATGTGCGACCTGCCGCATCCGTGCCACCGACGATGGCGATGTGGCCGTGTTTGCGTGGGTGGACGGGCTCGTTGTGTTTGTCGAGTACTGGCTTGCCGTCCTTGTCCACAGCAGGCGTGCAAGCCCCGTAGACGATGATGGCGCCGGGAGGCAGTCGCGCCAGCTCGTCGCGCTGTACCTTGACCTCCTGAAATCGCGTGTCTCCGGAGAGATAATTTGCATACTGGTATGCGCTTCCCAGAACGGCATTTTTACTCGGAGGCACTCCGACGGCCTCCAACGCTCGATGCACGCCGGCTGCGCACTGGTATTCGTTCTTCAGACCGCGCTCTGCCGTCATCTTCGCCGCTGAAGCTGCGCCTGACTCCGCGAGCCCGTCTGCAGTGGCGCCCGCCAGTTGGCGGGCCTGCGCGAGGCCCGCGCTTGGTGCCATCTGTGCCCGGGTGGCTGCGTCGATCTCGCCGGTGCCGGTCAGCCCGTGGTGCTTCTGCCAGATGATGAGCTCTCGACGGGTGGCGGCGTCAAAGGACCCGGTGGGGTTCAGGTTGAGTCGAGTCTGCAGCTCAGACACGGCCAAGCCTCGCGCACCGAGCTTGAGACCGAGGGGCACGTCGCCGGTGCTCCCCACGCTGATGGGCTCGCCGTCGTTCCCCAGGCTCACGCCGGGCGTGAAGTCCACCGCACGATCGTCGCCGGCCCGGAGGATGTCTTCCACCTCGTCGTCCGTGGGGTTGACTGGCGTCTGGCCAGTGAGCGGCGCCGTCACCGTGGGTGTGACGACGGGCGGTGGCCGCGTGGAGTTCGTGATCCTCATCCCTCAGTATCCGGAGCCCCTCTATGATGGTCAACTTGGGCGGCATTCATGACCAGTCGCCTGCGCGCGCTCGTGGTGCCCCATCCACCATCGACGACGACAACGTCGGAGCCGTCGACGCCGACAACGCCGAAGTCGTCGAAGACCCGCGAGCGCCGCTGCACGTTGAAGGACCATCTTGGCGTTGAAGATCAGGCCTAGCGCAGCCAGGGCGGCGGGCGTTTATCGACCCCCTGGCGACAATCCACATCGTTGATCTGCCAGAAAGGTGCGCTGGTCTGCACCACGGTCAAATAGTGGACGTCGTGAGAGGGGCTGCGTGCGAACACGACGCGAACGAGGGCGTGGTCGCCCTTCTGCTCCAGAATCTCGATGAAGTCGGGCGCAAAGAAGTCCTGCATGCACATCGCCGGGTCCGTGCAGTCGCCGACCTCGGCGACGCAAACACGCTGCTCCGCCTCGATGCGTTTGCGGTAGGCGGGCGTGAAGAACAGCTCCCGTGCTGCAGCCTCTGGGCGCGTCTTGCGTGGGTTGCTGCGACCGCGCTGCTCGGCCACCGCGGCGTCGTCGATCTCTGCCAGGTCCACCTTCCAGGCATAGACCGGCCACAGCGGACCTTTTTCGTCGACGTCGTCCGTGTAGATCGGACGCAAGGGAATGGGTGGCGGTGCAGGGCACACCGGGCATTCAACGCACGCCGGACACTCCTGCGGCGTCGCTGGGCAGCCACACAGAACGAGGCACGCAAACACAATGCCACGCATCAATCCTCCGTCGAGCGGGGTGTATCCAACGGAAACCGTCGGTGTGACGACGGGCGGTGGCCGCGTGGAGTTCGTGATCCTCATCCCCTCAGTATCCGTAGCCCCTCTATGATGGTCAATCCGCGCGGCATTCATGACAAGCGTCAGGGATTGCCGCCATCGAGGTGCACAAGGACCGCGCAGCCGTCGACTCGACCCAGAAAGCAACCAGTGGTGCCCATCGCCAGATCAAATGACGCGCCACGCGTGAGTGTGGTCATGGCCGCCCGCGACGTCGACGGGCTGCACTTTCGCCGTGCGTTGGGTAGCACCCTGCGCTCCCGCGGCGTCGCCTTCGACGTCGTCGTCGTCGACCACGGCAGCCTGGTGCCCATCGTCGTCGACACCCACCAGAACAACGAGCGCGTCACCGTGGTCCGCATCGGCCGCGCGGTGTCGTTCGTCGATGCCCTCAACGCCGGCATCGCGGTGGCCGACGCCGACGTCATCGCCCGCATGGACGCCGACGACATCATGCATCCAGATCGCTTGCGCTTGCAGCTGCAGGCCCTCGACGACGACGACGGTGCGAGCGTGGTGTCGAGCCGCATCGGCATCTTGCCAAGGACCACCACGATGATGCGCGGCTACGTCATGTGGCAGAACAGCCTGCTCACCGTCGATGACCACCGGCGGGACCGCTTCATCGAGCAGCCTGTATGCAACCCCGCCACCATGCTGCGCCGAAGGGCGCTGGACGACGTGGGCGGCTACGTCGACGGCGACTTCCCCGAGGACTACGACCTGTTTCTGCGCCTGCTGGGGCGCGGCCATCGCGTCATCAAGCTGCCCTTCGTGCACCACGGCTGGCGCCAACACCCGGCCCAGCTCACCCGGGCCCACGGCACCGACCGCGACACCCTGGCCCGCTTGAAGGCCCGTCAACTGGTGGCCGACTTCGGCCTCGTCGGCCGCGACGTCGTCGTCGTCGGCGCTGGCAAGGAGGGGCGGCGCATCTCGCGGGCGCTGCGCGGGGCAGGGGCGGCACCGATGGCGTTTGTCGACGTCGATCCCAAGAAGGTCGGGAGGGTGACCCACGACGTGCCCGTCCATGGCCCGGCCTGGTTGGCCCAGCGACCGCCGGGGGCCTTCGTCGTCGGCGCCGTCGGCACCAGCGGCGCGCGGGGCGCCATTCGCGCCCTTGCGACGGAAGCCGGGCTCCACGAAGGCGCGGACTTCATCGTCGTCGCTTGAGGAGGGCGACGCCGTTCATGTGCGGTGCACGCGCGAGACGCCGCGACAGGCTACGCTCGACCCCATGGCCGAAAACTCGATCGCCCGTGGCAAGGACGTGTACGAACTCGGCGAGCGCATCGGTGTCGGTGCCTGGTCGGCCACGAAAACCTCGTCACCATCCTTGACGTCGGCAAGGCCGGCGAGGCGTACTTCATGGTGAAGGCGTACGTCGCCGGCCCCCCCGCGGCAGCGTTCCTCGATCGGGAAAACGTCGCCACCCGGGGCTCGAGGTCGGAGCGGCCATCGCTGGCCATTGGCGCCCTGTGTCCTTCGGATGGGAGTGTGACGATGTGGCGCGATGTGCCCTTTCGACTGCTTGAAATCGGTCTTCTTGTTTGCCCGATCGCGCTTGGCGCCGGATTCGTCGCGTCGCTCGCGCGCGCAGCGAAGGAGCGCCGTTTCCCTCGGTGGTGGGCGGCAAGCGGAATCGGTGTGGCGGCGTTCGGCGCGACCTTCGTTGCGGTCTGGAAGACATATGACGACAGCGCCCACCGGATCGGCGAGGGGATCACCCCCCTCATTGCCGGCGGCGAGCTCGGCATGCTCGCGGCGACCACCGTCTACCTCGCTTTTGTGGTTTCCCTGGGGCGAGCGGACACATCGGGGGGGCGGGGGCCGAGGTGAGCTGAACAACTCCCGAAGACAGCTTCCGCTGACCGTTCGAGTTGAACCGCAACCCCGCGCCGACCGTGCTGACCGCCCTCACTCTGTCCGCTCCTGCAAGCGTCCGCGTCGAGGCGCCGTCGCTGCTATGCTCACGGCATGCGTTGCTCGCCTGTCATCGCCGTCCTCGTGATCACCGGTGCCTGCTTCGATCCGGCAATCTCCGATGATGCCGTGGTGTTGTGCGCCGACGACGACGCATGTTCCGGCGGTCAACGCTGCGACCTCCAGACACACGTTTGCACGGGCCCCGGTGATGACGTCCGCGGCCCGTCGATCACCGCATCATTCTCGCCGGCGGTCGCCGCGTCCGGCATCGTCACCCTCGATCTCGCAGGCGACGAACCACTCAGTGCCTCGCCCGCGCCGATCCTCGTGTTCGCCTCGACGGATCCCGCGTTTACGCTCGCGGACGGTGCAGGCACGCGCACACTCTCGCTCGCCATCGACGCTGCCGGCCTCGACGAGGGCTTCTACGCGCTCACCAGCGTCATTGTCGCGGACACGAAGGGCAACGTCGCGACCTCGAACGTCGATGCGACGCTGAAGATCGACCGCACGCCACCACTCGTCGATCGCGTCGTCGTGGTCGGCGGCATCGCCGGCGTGCTCGCCGATCGGGATGGCGCCGATGATGTGGTCGTGACGTTCGACGTCTCCGAACCCGTCGACGCCTCATTGGCCGACGTGCGCATCGGGACCTTGACGCTCGCATGCGTCGACGCGGACAACAGGCTCGCGCTTGCCTGCACGGGCTCCGTCCCTGCCGGCGGCGGCGGTACGCAGAACGGCCGAAACGCACTGTCGATCGTCGTGGAAGACGCTGCGGGCAACGAGGGTACCGTTCAGGCGACGGTCGACGTCGATCTTGACGGCCCGCACGTGGTGCCGGGCTCCGTCGAGCTGCGCCTCGAGGACGATGGCGCGACATTTGTCACTGTCGGTGAGGAACTCGAGCTCCGCTTCCTCAGCGACGAGCCCCTGGCCGCGCCTCCCGAGGTCACGCTGAGCGGAGGCGAAGGCACGACATTCACTGTCGATGCGGCGAGTACTGGGAATCTGTGGGTGCTGCGCACGCGCATCGAGGTCGTCGCCGCGGGCGCGCCCGAGCTGCGACAGGTCGAGGTGCGCCTCGTGGATGTCTTCGGTCACGAGCGCGCGCTTGAGGTGCCATTGCCTGCACCCCACCTCGGCGGTCTGCGCGTCGTCGCGTTCCCCGAGTCGCCGTGCATCGTGCCGCCGCGCGAAGATGGCTCGACGTGCACCGACTTCGACGGCGACGGCCACTTTGGCGTCTCGCCCGGGTGCACACCGTCTCTGCGCGACTGCGACGATCGCGATCCATCAGTGCATCCCTTCGCATCCGAGATCGCGGGCGATGGTGTCGGCAACGACTGCGACGGCGAGGACGAGCCGCTCGACGGCCTCTTTGTCGATGCCGCGAACGGTGATGACGCTGCCGCAGGGACGCGCACGGCGCCATTGCGAAGCCTGAACGAGGCGATCGCGCGTGATGAAAGGCGCCCGATCATCCTCGCCGCAGACCAGAGGTTCGCGACGACCGCCGAGATTACGGTGCCGCTCTACGGCGGGCGCGATCCACGGACGTGGGAGCGGATCGTTGGCGCGACGAGCGAGGTGTCCAACGGCCTCAGCCCGTGCTTGAACCTGGCGCGCGTCCGCACAGGCGTCGTTGAGGCCGTGGCGTTCCGCGAAGGGTTCGAGGCGTTCGAGAGCGTTGTGCTCCGCGATGTCGAGTCGAGCTGCTTCACGTTCTTGCACCGGCGCGCGCTCGTGATCGGCGGGAACCTCGAGCTTTTTACGCTCGAAGGCGGCGGTAGCGCCTCGGGTACCCGCGTCATTGGCGAGCGGTCGCTTGTGGACCTCTCGTCGGTTGAAGCAGTGGGTGTCGATCTCGTGTTTCACCGCGTGCGCGTCCTTGACGGCATTACGGTCTCGGCGGGCAGCGAGCTCACAGTCACGAACAGCATCATCCGCACCGATGGAGACCACTTCTTCGAGTGCAACAGTTGCGCACGGGTCGGCGTGTTCCACTCAAACCTCCTCGGCGGGCAGGCGACCAGCGGTTTTTCCGTCCTCGCAGCGTGCGGTTCCTCGGTGACGCCAGCGACCTGCACGTCCACCGCAATCAGCATTGTCGGCAACATCGTGCGGCTGCCCGGGAGGCCCGACGCTGGAGGCGAGAAGAAGCTGATCACCCTCTCGGAGCCGGTGAGCCTGCGCGTCGTGGGCAACCTCATCGATCAACCCGCAGCGTGCTCCCCAATCGATGGAGTCTGTAACCGACTCCTTGAAATCACCAACCTCAGGGGGCTCGAGCCGCCTCTCATTCTCGCCGACGCGGCGGGCTTCTCGACGCTCAATGCGTGCGCATGGCCCGGTTGCGACGATGCCGGGTTGAACCAGTCGGGCGACGTGAACCTGCTCGCGAACGACGTCGACGTCGACGAGAGCAGTGGCGTGAGCGCGGCGCGCGGCGTCGTGCTCGATCCGACGGTGTACAACGTGCCGACGTTCATCGCCGGCGACGCCGAGGGGACGTGCCGCGGGGCACCTCCGTGGAACGCGGGCGCCCGCGAGCTCTGACGGGCACGGACCGGCCCGCCTGCGACGAGCCAACGTTCAGTCGATGGTGAGGGCGCAGTCGAGGGCCCGGTGGTCCATGCTGCCTTCGTCGCCGTCGAGGCGGGCGCTGCCCTCGGCACCACCCAGGGTCACGCAGACGCCGCTGGCGCCGCGGACGGCCACGTGGTCGAGGGTCAGGGGGATGAACGTGTTGGTGGTGGGGAAGGCTGGCGCGTGCTCGGCGGGGCCCGAGGCATAGACGAACGGGAGCCCATCGCCCTCTTCGCCGACGTGGGCGGACCACACGGGCACGCTGGCGTCGTCTTCGTCGAGGCCAAGGGAGAACGGGTCGAGGTTCATGTCGCCGCTGACGACGATGGCATCGACGTCGTCACCCTCGTCGTCGTCGTCGTCGTCATCGGCCACCGCCAGGGTGTCGAAGATCTGGCCAACCTGGGCCTGGCGGCAGGTGTCTTTGGTGGACTGGGGATGGCCGTTGACGATGCGCACGACGCGCTCGCCAATCTCGACGTCGATGCGACCCACCGAGAAGCCATCGTCGCAGCTGTCGACGTCGGCCACCGAGGGGGCCGTCTCATAGGGACCCGCCAGGGTGGCGCGGCCGACACGGGCGGCGACGCATTCGAAGCCGTTGCGGTCGTCGCAGGCCACGTCCCAGGCGTCGACGGGCAGCAGGCGGCGCAGTTGGCTGGCTTCGGCGGCGCGGGCGTCGGGGTGGCAGGAGCGGGCGACGTTGTCCTCGCCACCGGCGGCGTCGATGGCGTCGCACACCGTGTCGGGCAGGACCTCCTGCAAGGCGATGACGTCGGGATCGAGCTCGACGATGGCGGCGGCGATGGCGACCTCGCTGGCGACGTCGCACAGCTTGAAGACGTAGGGATCGCAGCTCAGCAGGGCGGTGCCGACGTTGGCCTGGAGCAGACGGAGTGGGGTGGTGGCCTCGGTGCACCCCAAACCAGCTGCCACCGCCAATGCAAGGAACAGAATACGCATTCTTATTGATGCCATGGGTATGGACCTCCGTCAACGGGCTGTACGATGCGATGGGACTTGAAACAGAACATTCATTCTCATACGAACACCCCATGCGAACCATCTCCGCCGTGCTGGTTGTCTTGCTTGTCGGCTGCGCCCCCATCCCCGAGCCGGGGCCGGTGCCCGAGCTGGTGGTGGAGCAGCGCGGGGTTGGCGACGGGCCCCGGCTCGTGTCGATGCAGGCCTGGATGCAGGCCGCCGACTACGCCAGCGCTGATCGCTTCGAGGCCCGCCTGCGGGGGTATTTCGATGCCGCCGTCGACGCCGATCTGCTGCACGACCGCACGGTGGTGGTGCTCCCCGAATATGTCGGGGCCTGGTTGGTGGCCGTCGACGAAGGCGCCGGCGTCTATGAAGACGGGACCCTCGGCGGCGCCATGGGCGGGCTGGCCATGGCCCATCTGCCGGGCTTTCTGTGGTCGTCGTGGACCGCCGGTGTCGACGACGGCGACGCCTTCGCCGCCTTCACCGAGAAGGCGAGGCCAATGGCTGCGGCCTATCAGCAGACCATGTCGCGGTTGGCGAACGACTTCGATGTCACCCTGGTGGCGGGCTCGATCCTGCTGCCCGGGGCCGAGCTCGTCGACGGTGCCGTGCAGGTGTCGCCGGGAGCGCCCCTGGAAAATGTCTCGGTGGTCTACGACGCGGACGGCATCGCCGTCGCCATCTCGCGCAAGGTCTTCCCCACCGCCGACGAGACCGGCTTTCTCACGGCGGCGTCCGTCGACGACATCGCCGTCGTCGACACGCCGGCGGGGCGTCTGGGCGTGCTGGTGTGTGCCGACGCCTGGTTTCCCCAGAGCTACGGGCGCCTCGCCAGCGAAGGTGTCGAGTTGTTGGCCGTGCCCACGTTTCACACTGGCGAGGACATCTGGGAGAAGCCGTGGGGCGGCTACTCGGGGCAGGCCGCGCCGAGCGACGTCGACGTCGCCGACATCGACAGCCTGACGGAGGCCGAGGCCTGGGAGAAGTACGCGGTCCCCGGGCGGGCGATTCCGGCCGGTGTGCGTGGGGCAGTGACTGTGCCTCTGCGTGGGCAGTTGTGGGACCTGGCGGACGACGGCCAGGCCTTCCTCGTCGACGGCGACGGCCACGCCCGCATGCCGCGGACCGATGGGCCCGGGCTGTTTGTGCTGCGCCTGCCCGAGTGACCCACTCACCCATCCATCTGACCAACGACGGCCCCCTCGGCGATAGGATGAAGCCATGTTCACCACCACCAGACGGCGTGTGCTTGCAGGGGGCGTGGCAGGGGCGGCCCTCCTCGCTGGCGGAGGCCTGCTCTCCTGGCTGACCCGCGGCTACGCCCTCGACGACGGCGCACCTCTGCCGGTGGCGTTGTCGGTGAAGGAGCTGTGCGTGGTGACCGCCCTGGTGCAGGCCCTCCATCCCCGCGACGGCGCGTTTCCCTCCGGCGAGGACCTCGGGGTCCCCGCCTGCATCGACGAGGAGCTCTGGTCACAGCCAGCCGCCATGCGTGACGACCTGAAGGCCGCCATCCAGCTGCTGGAGCACGCGCCTCCCCTGCTCGGTTACGCCGGCAAGCTCACGGCCCTCGCCCCCGCCGTGCGTGCCGAAGCATTCCAGCGCCTGGTGGCGGAGGGCCCCGACGTCGTCGTCCAGGCCGGCGTTGGCCTCAAGCAGCTCATGGGCCTGTTCGTCTTCGGACATGCCTCCACCTGGCAGGCCATCGGCTACGACGGCCCCTGGCAGAAGGAGCCACGGCCGCCGCCGTCCCACCAGCGGTACCTCGATGCCGTCGCCGCCGTGGCCGCCGGAAGGAGGCCTGCATGACGTCATCCAACGACCTCGCCATCACCATCGGCGCCCAATTGACAAGCGACACCGTCGTCGGCGCCGACGTCTGCGTCATCGGGTCCGGCTGTGGCGGCGCCAGCCTGGCCTGTCGACTGGCGGAGGCCGGCCACCGCGTCATCGTCGTCGAGCAAGGCGCCTATTGGGGGTCGCGGGACTTCGATCAACGGGAAGTCCACATGCTCGCCAAGATTGACGGCGGCCGCGGCCTGGACACCAGCGCCGACGGCGGCGCCGCCATGACCTATGGCCACAACGTCGGTGGTGCCTCGGTGCACTATTGGGCCGACAGCTACCGCACTCCGGCGGATCGGCTGCAACGCTGGGCGGACCACGGCGTCACCGGCCACAGCCTCGAGGCCCTGGCCCCGCACTTCGACCAGATCGAGCAGGACCTCAACGTCCACACCGTCGACGACGGCTCCGTCAACACCATGAACCAGAAGCTCCACGACGGTGCGGTGGCCTTTGGTTGGGATGTGAAGCGGGTGCCCCAGGCCCGACGAGGCTGCATTCGCTCGGGGCATTGCATGCAGGGCTGCGCCTACGACGCCAAGCAGTCCCAACTCGTCACCTACCTGCCCCGGGCCATCGCCGCCGGCGCCCGCGTCTTCGCCGACGTGCGGGCCCAGCGGTTGTCGTCGACGAAGGAGGCCGTGCAGGGGACGGCGGAGCAGCTCGTGTGCGCCGTCGTCGACCGGGCCAGCGGCACACCCACCGGCGTGACCCTGACCATCAAGGCCAGGGTCTTCGTCGTCGCCGGCGGCGGCTATGCCACCCCCGAATTCCTGTTGCGCCAACCGGGTTTGAAGCAGCGTTTGCCCCACCTCGGTGAGCACTTCTTCTGCAACCCGTGCGCCCAGGTCCACGGCGTCTTCGACCACGACATCATCCAGTGGCGCAACATTCCGGCGGCCTGGGGCGTCGAGCATTTCCGACGGGCGACCACCACCGTCGACGGCAGCTACGTCGAGGGCGGTTATCTGTTGATGGCCAACCAACTGCATCCAGCGACGCTGGCGGCCTGTTTGCTCGTCGATGGCGCCCGTCAACGGGAGATCATGCGGGGCTATCCGCGGCTGGGCGGCACCATCGCCTGGATCGACGATGCCGAACCCGATTGCGAGGGGCGGGTCTGGCTTGACGGCGACGTCGAGACCGGACGCCGCCGCATCCATGTTCCCCTCGACGGCGGCAACGGCCGGCGTCTGCGCGATGCCTTCTTGAAACAGGCCCATCTGTTGTTCCAGGTGGGGGCCACAGAGGTCTTCTTCGGCGACGTCGACGACACCCGACTGACGAGCAAGGACCAGGTGGCCGCCGCCGTGGCCCGCCTCGACCTGCGGCCAGCCCGCAACGTGTTTGCCGCCCCCCATCCCGGCGGGGCTGCCCGCATGGGGCGCGACGCCAGCGACAGCGTCGTCGGCAGCGACCACCGCCTGCACGGCAGCGACAACGTCTACGTCGCCGATCCCAGTGTGTTTCCGACGCCGCCGTCGATGGACCCGAGCCTGACCATCATGGCCTTCAGCTTCGTGGCCGCCGATGTCATCGGCGCCCGCCTGTAGGCTGCTCCCACGGCGGTCAGGTTCCAGCGATGGTGTCGAGGCCATCGCGCCGGCTTTGTCGACGCCAGAAGGCCGCAAAGGGGCCCCGGGCCGTCGTTCTCGGCAGTTCCTGCCGCCAGCGGGGGACGGCCAGGCGATGGGCCTCCCAGGCGGCGTCGGCGGTGTCGACGTCGTCGACGAACTGCTGTTCGAGGGCCGTGCGCTCGGCGTCGAAGCTGCCGGTGCCGGCTCCCGCGGTGAGCACCGCCCGATGCAGGGCCTCATGACGCCACCACAGGCTGTCAGCATCGGCTCTCTCGCCCGCCTGGTGGGTGACGGCGAGGAGGCGGCCGGTGGCGAGGGGCACCGGCTTGAAGACGCTCATGCACGGCGACGACGTGCCCGTGGCCCAGACCCGTGGCGCCGTCCCCGGGGCCAGGCGGGCCACGAGGGATGCCGTCGTCTGGCCCGCCGTCCGCGTCGGCAGCCAACTGGCATGGGCGCAGGGACTCGCCATCCGCAGGCCAGCGGCCACGTCGTCGCCGGCATCGCCGTGATCACGCAACGCCGCAGCAATCACCTGGAGGCTGGCGCGCTGTCTCGTGAGGGCGGCCGTGGTGCAGGCCCGTCGGGCACCGGCGCCAGCGAGGGCGGTCATGACCGGGTCGGAGAAGACGCCGGTGAAGTTGAAGTCGTCGCGGCCCCGGCAGCGACCATGCTTCAGTGCCCACTCGATGGCTTCGTCGTCGACGAGATCGGCCCCGGTACCGATGCTGAGGGCGTTGGAGATGGTCCGCACGCCCTGCACGCGCTCGGCAGCCCAGAAGCGCCCGGCAGTCTCCAGCACCCAGGCCTCGCCGGGGTCGGCGATGAGAAACGACGAGCTGTAGCGAAAGCCCGTGTTGCGAAACGACATGCGCCCGCCCTGGCCATGTCGCTTGAGCAGGCCCGTGACGACGTCGATGGCGTCCCGGGCCGTGGCCGCGCGCTCCAGCGCCAGGCGCAGCAGGTCCATGCCCGTGAGGCCGGTGTCGTCGAGGGGAATCTTCGTGAACACGGCTTCGTTGCCGATGGCGACGCCGGCATCGTTGACGCCCATCTCCGCCCCCCACATCCAGGCGGGGCGGGAGAGCACGACCTCCCGGGAGCGTCCGGCGCCGGGGACAGCGATGTGGGTGGTGCGCAGCAGTTCGCCGTCGTCGCGGGGCCCGACGTGTTCGAGGCATTGGGCCTCGCCGGGCTCCCGGTCACTGTTCTTGCCAAACCACACGGCGCCGTCTGCAGTCACGTCGCCAACAGCCACCACGGTGTCACACATGGATTCAAGTCTATGGCGCAGCGCCAGAGCTTGAATGGTCAGACCGATTCACGTCTATGGCGCAGCGCCAAGGACTTGAATCATCAGAACTCTTCGACCGCGAAGCGGTCAAAAGAACCCCTGCCTGGCACCAGCGGTGCGCCCATTGGCGGGGAGGTTTCCCCGCCCGCCCCTCAAGAGACCCGCCTCGGCGACAAACCCCAAAGCGGGTTTCTCTTCGAGGCAGACAGGGGCACCGCTCCCACGAGGGGGAAAGGCGGTCACTCCGCGGGGGTGCTGAACGACGCCGACGTCGACGGCGGCATCGTCTCGGACTGGTGGTATTTCTTGGTGCTGAGCTTGTCGAACCAGGTGTAGGCCACGGGGACCACCACGAGGGTCAGCAGCGTCGAGGTGATGACGCCGCCGATGACGGCCACCGCCATCGGACCGTTGAATTCCGAGCCTTCCGCCCGCGACATCGCGGTGGGCAACTCACCGAGCACGATGGCGGCCGACGTCATCAGGATGGGGCGCAGTCGCACGGGGGCGGCTTCCATCAGGGCGTCGTGGGCGTTCTTGCCAGTCTTTTCACGAACCTGGTTCGTATAGTCGACCAACAAGATACCATTCTTGGTCACCAGCCCCATCAACAGGATGATACCAATCATCGCGGGCATGCCGATGGAGGTTCCGCTCAGGAACAGACCAAGCAAAGCACCGATGACGGCCAGGGGCAGCGCCAACATGATGGTGAAGGGATGCACGAATGATTCGAACTGAGAAGCCAGAATCAAGTAGATGAAGATGACGGCCAGACCGAGGGCCAACAGCATATTGGTCAGGGTGTCGGCCATGTTCTTGGCTTCGCCATCAAACCGGGTCGTATACCCCGCCGGGATGTTGATGGACTTGATGCCGGCCTGCAGGTCGGCAGTCACTTCACCGAGAGAGCGGTTGGCCAGGTTGGAGCTGACAGTGATGGCGCGCTCGCGGTCGCTGCGGGTGATGCTGGCGGGGGTGGGCGTCTCAACGATGTCGACAAGTTCGTCAAGGCGCACCAGGGCGCCCTTGCGGTTGGGCACCACGATCTGCTCAAGCCTCGCCAGGCTGGAGCGATCTTCATCGCGCAGTCGCACGCGGACGTCGATGTCGTTGCCGTCGTCCTGAATGGTGGTGACGATGTCGCCCTCCACCGAGAAGCGCAGGGCCTGGGCCGCAGCCGCGAAGCTCACGCCCCGGTCGGCAGCGCGCTCACGATTGACCACGAAGCGCTGCTCGGGGCTGCCCGCCCGCAAGTCCAGGCTGACGTCGCGGGTGCCCGGGATCTTGTTGAGCAGCGAGACAATCTCGAAGCCGATGCGCTCCAGCTCCTTCAGATCGGGTCCAGAGACGATCAGCTGGACCGGCGCCGGCTGAGCGGCGCCGTTGTCGACCATGCCTGGAACACTCAGGTTCACCGTCACCCCGGGGACCACCACCAGGGCTTCGCGGGCGAGGTTCATGATGTCGTTGGACGTCAGGCTGCGCTCACCCTTGGCGGTCGTGATGGCCGTCATGGAAAACTTGCTGGCATCCCGATCAACGCCGACGGTCGTGATGACGTCGACGACTTCGGGGACCGCCATCAACAGCTTCTCAGCCTGCTTCGCGAGCAGATCGCTCTCGGCGAGGGAGATGCCGGCCTGGGCTTCAAAAGCCACCTTGAACTTGCCCTGGTCGCCCTTGTCCATGAACTCCGTGCCCATGAACTGCACCAGACCAATGGAGCCCATGAACATCCCGAACGCGCCGAAGACGACGGTGAACTTGTGCGCCAACGACCAGGCCAAAATCGACGTGTAGGCGTGGTCGAGCCAATGAAAGAAGCGCGTGGGTGGCCCGTAGAACCAGTGGTGCTTCATGATTTCATGGCGGTTGGGGTCGACCTTCTGGGCGATGCGCGCCGACATCATCGGGTCGAGGGTGAAGCTGACGATGAGAGAGACGACAACAGCGGCGGCCAGGGTCAGGCCGAACTGGCGGAAGAAGCGGCCGATGATGCCTTCCATGAACGCCACCGGCAGAAACACGGCGACGATGGTCATGGTGGTGGCGAAGACGGCGAGGGCGATTTCCGACGTGCCCTTGCGGGCGGCCGTCATCGGGTCAACGCCCATCTCCAGATGTCGAAAGATGTTCTCTCGAACCACGACGCTGTCGTCGATAAGCAAGCCGATGGCCAGGGTGATGGCCAACATCGTCATCAGGTTCAGGGTGAAGCCGAACTGCCAGATGACAAAGAACGTGGCGATGACCGACGCGGGCAGGGCCACCGCCGAGATGAGGGTCGACCGCACGTCGAGCATGAAGAAGAAGATGACCAGAATCGCCAGCAAGCCACCGACAATGAGATGGCCGCGGAGGTTGGCGATGTTGCGCCGGATGTATTTGGCCTGCTCGTTCACCAGGCGAATCTCGACGCCGGCGAGGCCTTCGGTCTTCTCCATGCGCTTGAGGGCGGCGGTGACGCCGTCGCTGACCTTGACGGTGTTGGAGCCCGACTGCTTCTGGACATCGAACAGGACCGCGGGCTCACCGTCGAGGCGGGTGATGGTGCGAACTTCTTTGATGTCGTCTTTGACGACGCCGACGTCCTTGACCCGAATCTGGGTGCCATCGGGGCGCGACGTCAGCACGACGTTGGCGACGTCCTCCGGCGACGTGAAGCGGCCACTGGCACGGACCGAGAACTCACGCCCGCCCACTGTGATGCGACCACCGGGCAGGTCGAGGCTTTCCGCGCGCAGCAGCTGGCTGACGGCGCTGACCGACAGACCGACGCCCTGCAGTTTGGACTGCTCGAGCTCGATGCGGATCTCGCGCTCCTGGGCACCGTTCAAGACCACCGAACCAACCCCCGACGTCGATTCGAGTCCGGGCTTGATGATGTTGTCGACGAGCTCCGAGACCTCGCGCTGGGACTTGCCGGCGGCACGGACCGCATAGGTGATGATGGGCGACGCCGACGGGTCGAACTTCTGCACAATGGGGTCGTCGGCGTCGGCGGGCAGCAGGGCCTTGACGGCCTGGATGCGGTCGCGGACGTCGCTGTTGGCTTCGAGTTCTTCGACGTCGAGCTTGAACAACACCACGACCACCGACACCGATTCCCGCGAGTAGCTGCGGATGGTGTCGACGCCGTTGACGGTGGAGACGGCGTCTTCGATGCGTTTGCTGACCTGCTGCTCGACCTCTTCGGGGCCAGCGCCAGGATAGGTCGTGGTGATGGCCACGATGGGGAAGCTCACGTCGGGGAACAAGTCGATGTTCAACTTGCTCAGCGCCATGAACCCCATCACCATCGTCGCGATGGCGCACATGGTCGTGAAGACTGGTCGGTCGATGGCAACGTCGGAAATCTTCATGGTGGCTCCGCAGCGCGGTGACGCGATGGACGGTCAGGAGGCAATGAAACAGGGCTTCACGCACAACGTCAGGCCGGGGGCCTGACGTCGAGATCGGCCATCGCGGTCAGGTTCCGGACAGGACGACTTTGGCTCCGTCTTTCAGGCCGGCATTGCCCGAAATGACGATGGTGTCTCCCGAGGACAAGCCCTCTTCGATGATGACCTCGTCAAACTGCTTGGTGCCGACCTTCGGCCGAACCAGCTTGGCGATGGCGCTGCCGCCGCTCTTTTCGATGACATAGACCGCCGGCTGCCCGCCCACCGACAGCACCGCCGTCGCCGGAATCACCAGCACGTTCGCCGACGATCCAAACGAGATCTGGGCGCGACCGAACATGTTGGGCAGCAGCCCTTCGGCTGGCGTCATGGCGATCTCGATGGCGCCACGACGGGTCTCGGCGTCCAGGGTCGGGGCCAGCCGCGAGACCTTGCCTTCGAAGGTTCGACCAGGCAGCTCGTCTACGAGGATTTCGACGGCCATCCCCATCGCCAACTTGGGGACGTAGGCGGCGGGAACCGCACCCTCCATCTTGAGGGAGGACTGGTCCTGCACCGAGAAGGCCGAGGCCGCCGGCGTGGCCATGGTGCCGATGTTGACCTGCTTGCGGGTGATGACACCAGCGACCGGGGTGGTGATGCGGGTGTCGTCAAAGGACTTCTGGGTCAGGCCGAGGTTGGCCTCAGCGAGGGCCACCTGGGCATCAGCACCCTGCACGCCGACGGCGGCGAGTTTGGCGCCGACCTCGGCGGTTTCGTAGTCGAGCTGGCTCATGGCGCCCTTGTCCTTCAGGCTCTTGGCGCGCTCGAAGCCACGCTGGGCCTGCTGGGCCTGGACATTGGCCTGCTCGCGGCCAGCCTTGGCCGCCATCAGCTGGGCTTCGGCCTGCTTGACCCGCAGGGCCATGTCGATGGCTTCGATGGTCGCCAGGACCTGCCCGGCCTTCACGATGGAGCCTACGTCGACGTAGACGTTGGTGACCCGGCCTGGTGACTTGGGCAGCACCTGGATGTCGTTGTTGGCTTTGACGTTGCCCGTGATCTGCACCACCTGGGGCATGTCCTTGGTCGCCGCCGTCGACGTTCGCACCGAGGTGATGACCTCTTTCTCCGAGGCAGCCTTGGCCACGGCGTTGCGGTCCCTGGACTGGCTGATGCGGAACACAAAGGCGCCAACAAGCACCAGGGCAAGGACGACACCGGCGATGATCGGCAGCTTTTTCATCACACGCCTCCGACACACGTGAACAGGGGCGTGTCCTGACCGGGTCGGCAAGCCACACCAATCAACGCAAACTCGCCTTCGTCGGCGCAGACATCGGGGGGCAACACGAGGCAGCCCTTGCAGACGTCGACGGCGAAGGTGCTGGCGGCGCCCACCACGTCGGTGCCGGAAACGATGGGCGTGATGGTGACGCCGATGGTGTCGAAGTCGATCTTGGACAAGCCAAGGCCCTCGTCTGCCTGCAGGGCCACCGACAGGTCCCGGGGGATGAGTTGAACGTTCTCAATGAGGGCGGTGCGGACTTTGTCGTCTTCGCCGAACAGGACCGTGTCACCGACGACGATATCGCCGGCGACGGCCTCCGCCGTGCTGGTAACGGTGGAGCTTGTGCCGTCGGGCAGGGTGTATTCGATGGTGACGCCGTCGACGGTGGCGTCTTTGCCCTTCACGCTCAGGCGCAGATCGGCGGTGTAGGCGCCGTGGGCACCCAGGGACGCCGTCACGTCAAGGAGACCACGACCGAGGGCCGCCGCGGTCTTGTCGGGGGCTGCACAGGTCACAGACGTGCGCGGAGGCAGCACCTCCACGAGCACGGGCGCGGGGGAACAGCCGACGACGAGGACGGCGGCTGCAGCGAGGGAGGTGATCGTGACGCGGTGCATTGCGAGATCTCTTCGGGTCGCTAGAGGTCAACCCTGGCAACAGTCCATTGACGCAGAATGTTTCTATCGATAACTTTCTCGGATGGCAACTGTTTCAGACCTGAAGGGCCAGGTCGCCGAGATTTCCGATTTGATGCGCCGGCTCGTCCAGGCGCGTCAGATCCGCGATCCTCTCGGCCACCTCCACCCAGACCTGACCGGCCCCCAGATCCATGTGGTGGCCTGTTTGGGGGTCAGCGGCACCCCGATCGCGATGACCGAGCTGGGTCACCGGATCTGCGCGTCGGCCCCCACCATGACGGGCGTCATCGATCGCCTGGAGCGACAGGGCCTCGTTGCCCGCGAGCGGGATGAATCCGATCGCCGGGTCGTGCTGATCGCCCTGACCGAGGCCGGGCGCGCCGCCTTCCGCACCCTCGAAGAAGACGCCGGCGAGAAGATCACCGGGTTGCTTTCATGCCTGAGCCACGATGAGCGCGAGACCTTCGTGCGCTTGATCGGCCGGATCGTCGACGCCCTCGCCGCCAAGAGCGAGCCTGCCACGGACAAATCTGCACCATGATCACCCCACGATCCCTTGTCCTTGCACTCGTGCCCTTTGCCGCTGTCGTCGTGGCTGTGCCCGCCCTGGCCCAGGACGCCGGCGGGTCTGGCACCACCGGGCTGTACGGCCTGCGTGCGTCCGCCGAGCCGAAGCTCATCACCCTCGACGACGCCTTCCGGCTCGCCGGCGAGCGGTCGACGGATTTGCGGATTGCCGAGGCCAAGCTCGACGCTGCCAAGGCCAATGTCACCAAGGCCTGGGCGCTGTTCCTGCCCAACCTGAGCCTGGCCTTCGACTACACGTTCAACATTCCCGAGCAGAAGGCGGCCTTCGGTTCGGCAGAGCAGTCGGCCCAGCAGGCGCTGTTGTTCGAGTCCATCGCCAACATCACGGCGGCCCAGGCCCAGGCCGCCCCCGATCCGATTCAGCGGCAGGCGATCCTCGAGCAGGCCGAAGCCCTGCGCAAAAGCGCCCGCGACATCCGCAACGCCGACGTGGCTGAGTTCGCGATCCTCCCGTCGCAGGTGGCCACCGGCAACCTCACCGCCGCGCTGCCGATCTTCAACGCGCGCTCGTTTCCCCAAATCCAAAACGCCTACAGCGCCGTCGAGATCACGCGTTTGTCGACGCGGCAGGCCCAGGCCGGCCTGCTGTGGGGCGTGGCGCGCACCTACTACCAAATCGCGGCCACCAAGGAGCTCACCCAGACCGTCGCCGAGCAGGTGTCGTCCACCAAGCGTCAGCGGGACTTGATCCAGCAGCGTTTCGATCAGGGTGTCGAGACGTCGCTGGCCCTGGAGCGGTCCGAGCTTGAGGTCAAAAAGGCCGAGCAGCAGGAGCGTCAGGCCCGTTCGGGACTCCGTTCGGCGAAGGCGGCATTGGCCGGGCTTTTGGGCGTCATGGACGACTTCGACGTGGCGGCTCCCCCGCCGATGACGCCGGTGCAGGCCCAGGGGAACTTCGACGAACTCCTCCAGCGGGCCTGGGACAGCCGCATCGATCTGCGCGTCCAGAAACAGCTCCTCACCATCGCCGACCGCGGCCGCACCGAGGCCTGGTCTCGCTTCCTGCCATCATTCCAGCTCATCGCCCAGGGCCGGTACACGACGAATACCGCGGGCTTCACGAGTCTGCCGTTTACCGGCGCCGTCATCCTGCAGGGCTCCCTGCCGATCTTTGACGGCGGCCAGACCTTCGGCGCCATCGACGAGGCCAACGCCAAGCTCACCCAGGAAATCCTCAAGGTGCGCCAGCTCGAACAGAGCATCGAACGGGAACTCCGCGGCACCCTTGATGACCTCGTTGTCAAAGAGGAGAACGCCCGCACCCTGCAAGAGGTCGCCGAGCTCGCCCAAAAGACTGCCACCAACGCCGAGAACCTCTACACCGAAGGGGTCGCGCGCCAGACCGACGTCAGCGACGCCCGCTTCGGGGCCTTCGCCGCCACCATCGAGGCCCAGCGCGCCAAACTCGAACTCGAAAATGCCCGCCTCGGGCTGGCCTACGCCCTCGGCGAGCTGGCGGCGATGATCAAGGTCGACGACGTCACGCCCGCGCCCCTCGCCGCCGACGAGGTCGACGCCGCCCGCGCCGCGATGGATCGCGTCAAGGAATAGGCGCTAGCGTTGGTCATGCCGATGGGCGACCCGCACAGCGACCTCCGGAAAGCCTGGACGGACCGCGACCGACCAGAGCTCGCCCGGGCCGACGCCTTCGTCGCCTGGCTGGATGCCCTGCCCGCGCCGGGGCAGGCCATGGACGCCGCCAGTGACCTCGTCGACCTGCTCAACGAGCCCTTGACGATTCTGCCGCGACTGGCCTTCGACGTGGCCTGCGGCCTCGGCCTTGGCGTGTTCGCCGACGTGGCCCACCAGCAGGTCCGGCTCTGCCCCCATGGCTCGCGGGCCTGGATGGCCGATGCCGACAGCGCCGTCACGGGCCGCCACCATTGCGCCGACTGTGGCGGCACCACCGTCGCCGTCAAGGATGTGCACGCCATCGACATCGAACTGTGGTCCGGCTGCGCGCTCTTTTCCGGGCCGCCCACGCCTTCGCCCCCACCGTGGACCGTCGTCGACGGGGGGCGCGTCCATGAGGTCCCGACCCTCACCTTTGGCATGTCGTCGACGGACACCTGCCGCTGGCCGATCCCGGCGTCGGGCATGACTGTCGAGCGGCAGGCCGATGGCCACGCGATTCGCTGCGTCGAGGGCGTGACCGTGCGCTCTCGGGGCATGGGGTGGCTCGTTCCTGCCGACGTGACACCGGCAGCGGACCGCCTGTTGGCGCGCTCCGTGCTGCACACGCCCCTGCGGACGACGCTGTTGGTTCACGGGCCCCTGCAGCCCACACCGGCTCGGGGCGTCGTCGTTGACAGCTTGCAGGCCTGGGTCCTGACGGTCGACTGGATGGGCTTTCGCACCACGGGCCCGGTCGCCGTGGGCGAGACCCTGATGCTGGCCTTCGACCGCAGCGTCGCGGTCTGGCGCACACCAACCGGCGTGGTCCTCGAGCAACGACGGCCTCCCTGGCGCTTCATCGAGGTGCTGCCCGGCGTCCCCACGACGTTGCCCATCGGCGACGGCACCATCACCTGGGTGGGACAGCGGCTCGAGGTCCGGGGCTGTCCACCACCGGTGTCTCGACAGCCGCGTCTGGAACTCGCCACCGCCTCCCTCGCCCGCCTGTCTCGCTTCTGACGACGTCGCCGGCGAGCCGGTAAACGCGCTACAGCTGCCCGATGCGCATTGCTCACGGCATCGTCGCCGCCCCCATCGTCGTCGCCATGTGCCTCGCCATTGGCGCCCGGGCCCAGGACCCGACCTGTCCCGCCCGGGACCGCTGGCCAACGCCGGATTGGCCGTCCAGCCCGTCGTCGTCGTCGTCGTCGTCGTCGTCGTCGTCGTCGTCGTCCTCACCGGAACAGGCCGCTGCCGTGGCCGCGCTGGACGCCTATGCGTTCACGCTGGTGGGTGACGACAGTGCCCGGCTGGGGATTCGCACCGACAGCGTCCTCGTCATCAAGAGCGGCGTCATCGTCTACGAGCGCCATGCCCGCGGCTTCGACGCCACCAAGAAGCACCTCGCCTGGAGCGTCACCAAGAGCCTGACCAACGCCGCCGTCGGTGTCGCCGTCAAAGAGGGGCTGCTGTCGACCTCCGACAGCATCTGTCGCACCATTCCCGACCTGCCCAAAGCCGCCTGCGACGTCACCGTCGACCACCTGCTGGACATGTCGTCGGGCTTTGATTGGAGCGAAGACTACGAAGACGCCGGCACCCTGCAGCATTCGTCGGTGTTGGCCGCGTTGTACGGCCAGGGCTATCGCGACATCGCCCGCTTCAACGCCCGCCACGGGCTGCGCGATCCGCCGGGGACGAGCTGGCTCTATTCGTCGGGGGACACCGTGACGTTGTCGCTGGTGTTGAAGGCCGCCATGGCCAAGCGATTCGGCGAGCGGTTTTATCAGGGCGCCTTGTTTGACCCCCTGGGAGCAACGAGGGTCACCGTCGAGCAAGACGCTGCGGGCACGTTTGTCGGCGGATCGTATTGGTACAGCGCCCCGCGGGACGCCGCCCGCCTCGGCTACCTGTTTCTGAACGACGGCTGCTGGAACGGCACCCGCCTGCTCCCCGAGGGATGGGTCAAGCAGTCCACCACCGTGAACGAGGCCTTCAAGAAGAAGCGCCTGAAGAACGACCCCGAAGATGTCTACGGTCGCCTGTGGTGGTTGAACCGGGCAGTGCCCGAGGCGGGCATCCCCCTCCCGTTCAAGGACCTCCCCGACGACCTCTACGCCGCCCGCGGCCATTGGGGCCAATCCATCACGGTGGCGCCGTCACAGGACGTGGTGGTGGTGCGCTTCGCCGACGACCGCGACGACGCCTTCGACTTCAATCGTTTTCATGCTCTTGCCCTCGCCGTGGCTGCGGCCAGCGGCGTGACCCCACCGACACCGACGCCACCGACAGCGACAGCGACACCGACACCGACGTCGACGTCGACGTCGACGCCGACCACGCCGCCGACGCCGACGACGGAGCAGCCATGAAGAGCCGTCTTGCTTCCCTCGCCCTTGCTGTGGTGTGCGCAGGTTGTGCCACGTTGCCACCGCTGCAAGCCACGTCGACGCGCCCCTACGACACCGGCGACCTGACCCTGCTGGTTCGCTACACGGCCAAGGAAACCTGCTCCTGCACCTTTGTGATGGAGATGGACGAAGCGTTTTGCCGGGCCTTCACCAGGGCCAATCCGCCGGTGGCGTCGTCGTCCATCAACCGCGACGACAAGACCGTGTCGGCGAGCGCCTTGCTGCTGTGGTCCGCCCGGGCCCGCTTTGTCGATGATCAGGTGGGCTGCGTCATCGAGACGGAGTGACCGTCGGCAGCGACGACAGCCGATAGACGGGCAGCACGTTGAGCAGGGCGTCGAAGGACGGATGACGTCGGTAAAAGAAGTCCAGCCGGGCCTCGGGGTCTTTGCGGAAGGCCTCGTCGCTCTGCAGCCGGGCTTCAAAGGCCGCCTTCACCACCGGGTCCTTCAACATGGTGCGGGCCACCTCTTCGGCGACGTAGGGCTCCATGTATTCTTTCTGCTCGAAGCGGGCGTTGAACAAGCCCCACCCCGTCAGGGACTCCCGCGCTGTGGGCTCCATGAGTTCCACCACCAGCCGGCCGCGGGCCTGACCCACGGGAATGATCAGGGTCCCGACGGGGAGCGTCGTTGTTGTCGTCTTCGTCTTCGTCTTCGTCTTCGTCTTCGTCTTCGTCTTCGGCGTCGACGACGACGACGACGACGACCATGCTCCCTGGACCGTGGCCGTCTGGCGACCTTCGTAGGAGCGGGCGCCCAGGGTGACGGTGGTGGCCGTGAACCGGGCCACGTCTTTGACGTCGACGGGAGCGGTCAACGTTGTCGACGTGATGCCGTGGGCCAGCAGCCGTTCGCGCACGGCGGCCGCGAAACCGGGCAGCACCGCGTAGGCCACGGGCGCTGTCACCGACGACGTCGCCTTCACCCCTTGCACCAGGGGGACCTGCCAGACGGCGGGGGTCCCCTCGTCGTAGACGGTCCACAGGGCCCCCGACACATCCGACGGGGTGCGGGTGTAGGCGTAGCCGAGGAAGTCGATGGTCGTGACCGTCCCTGCGTCCGAGGCAAACGCCACGTCGACAGGCTTGCCGGGCAGGGCCTGGCGCAGGCGGTCGCTGTCGTCGGCGGCGGTGCGCCAGCGGGGGGCTTCAGTCTTTGCCAGCGCGAGAAACCCCACCAGCGTGTCGACGGTGGCCTGCACCCGTTGCTGGTAGGGCACCCAGGCGTGGGTCTCCACGAGGACCCCGATGCGACCCCGTCGGGCGACGTAGCCGTGGGTGAGGCGGCCGGGGACGACGCCGCGGGCAAAGCCGGAGGCGGGGTCGTCGTCGACCTCGAAGGACGGATAGAAGTCCAGCGGTCGGTGACCGGTCTTGTGCAGGTGGGCCTGCAGCGTCGTCGACAACGCCTGGGCGGGCGCGATGAGTGGGGTGTCGGTGCCGTCGTCGTGCCAGGGCTCGACCATCACGGCGATGTCGTGGCGGAACTTGGCGCCGTCGGTGACGTGGAGATCGACGACCACGACGGGATCATGGCGTTGCATCAGCCCCAACATCATGCGCGTTTCCGGCGCATCGGCCTTGGTCCAGTCCCGATTCAAGTTGAGGTTCGACGACGTCACCCGCCAGCCCATCTCCCTGGGCCCACGCTGGTTTGGCCGGTGGTTTTCGCCAAAGCGCTCGTGGCCGTCGACGTTGTAGACGGGGACGACGACGACGGTGACAGCGTCGAGGACCCCCGCCAATGGCTGGCCGGGCCTGGCGTTCAGTAGGGCTTTGATGACCGTGACGCTGGCGTCTTTGCCGTCGATCTCGCCGGCGTGGATGCCCCCGATGAGCAGCACCCGGGGACGCTGCTGAAACGCCTCGCTTTTGGGGCGTTCGGCGGCGGGCACCGACGACAGCACGAAGGCATGCATGGGCCGGCCCTCGGGGCTCGTGCCCATGAGCTCGCAGCCCTGGCCCACCCCCTTGAGGCGCTCACAGAGCACCGACATCTCCGACAGCCGGCCCGTGGTCGTGAAGCCCGAGCGCTCGGCGACAGTGGTGACGTCGAAGGCTGCGGCGGTGACGGTGGTGACAAAGGCGAGGAAAACCGGCGACATGGCGTTGTTGTCGGCGGATCTGGTGGGAGACGCAACCACATCACCCACATCACCCACAGGCCCCGGCCGGCGTCTGCCAGTCGCCCGATGCCCCTGGGCGGCTTCATCGCCGATCATGACCCCATGGCGAAAGCACCAGCCCGGACCCCGGCAGAGCGTCGCGTGATCGCGAGCGGCCTCCCCCTCACCCTCATGGTGGGTGGCAAGAAGCGCCCGGTGGTCGACGTCGTCGTCGGCTACAACCTGCAGCGTCAGCGCCTGTTGATTGAGTTCGAGCTGCCCCTCGACGCCGCCCTGGTGGATGTGCCGGCAAGCGAGCTCCTGGTGGACGGGGCCGACGTCGTCCTGCGCGTCGACGTTGCGGCGTCCAAGCGACTCGCGTTGGCCGAGGCCCTGCACACGAGTGCCGTGGCGGCCCTCAAAAAGGCCCTGCCGGCCGTCGCCAAGACCCTCGGCACCACCGTCAAGCCCATGGTCATCATGAGCGGGCTGCCGCGGGCGGCCTTCTCGACGAAGATGACCCGCGAGCGTTTTCTGCACGCAGCGGCCCAGCTCAAGGAACGAGGCTTCTTGGCCGTCGGCCACGGCTGGCACGAGGACACCGACCGCATCGATGGCCTGTCGGTCCATCCCGCCATGGGCCTCGGCGCGCTGGTGGTGGGGCGCATGGCGGCGCCGATGGGCAACCACGACATCGAGCCGGCCACCCTCGAAGCCGCCGTCGACGTCTGGGCGAAAGAGACCCTTGGCTCCCTGTTGGCGGTCTCCCACGACACCCTGGTGCTGCAGCCGGGCCAGGCGCCGTCGGCTGCAGGCGCCGCCGCCATCACCAAGGCCTGGTCGCGACTCACGTTCGAAGCAGAGACGCCAAAGAAGGCTGCCGCTCGCTTGCTGGCGAATGCCAGGCAAGGCCAACCAACGGCGTTCTGGTGGGATTGACGGGCTGGTGCCGGGCGCCTGCACGGGGGACGGCGCGGATCTGGTGGGATACGCAACCACATCGCCCCACGGGCCGACAAGTTCTGATGCTTCTTCGGCTGGCGCCCAAGAAGCGCGTACGATGAACCCACGAGGTTGGTGATGCGCGTTGGTGGTTCAAGCTCGTCACACCATGCCGGCATGAGTTCCCTCTGGCACGACCCGGACTTCGAGCCGATTCGGCAGTTCCAGACCCCCGTCGTCCAGAAGAACTACGACGACCTCCCGGTTCCCACCGAGAAGCACGAACTCCCCGACGGCGTCAGCGATCCCTTCGCCAAGCTCGACGCGGTCTACGACGCCGCCGCCGTGCAGATGGAGCGCGGCATCAAGGGCGCGGAGTTCCTCCACGGCAAGAAGGCGCCGACGACGGACCCCGCCACCAGCCCCCGCAAGGACGACGTCGCCCGCGTCCAGGAGCGGCCCCTCGACCCCGCCCGCCAGGCGTCGACCACCCTCGACCGCCAGACCCGCGACCACATCCGGCGCCTCGACCAGGCCGCCAACCAACCCATCGCCACGTCGTCGTCGTCGGCCAGCAAGACCGCGGCCAGCAAAGAGGCCGAGCAGGCGGCCAACGCCGGCGCCAGCGGCGACCCCCACAGCGGCCTCGACGCCGCCCTGACCTTTGGCCCCATGGTGGCGGCTCAGATCGCGGCGTCGACGGTGCAGGCGCCCTTGCCGGGCCTCGCCGCCCAGGCCGCCCAGGCCTTGCAGACCGTCAACACCGTCGCCGCCGCCGCCGAAGTCGCCTTGGTGGGCGTTGCCGAGGCCACCAGCGAGTCGCCCGACGTGGCGCCGCCGTCGGGCTCGCCCCGTCGCGGCCTCTCGCGCAAGAGCTGACCCATGGACTTTGCCGAAGGCATCGACCTGGCGGGCCGTGGCATCGAGGTGGTCGGCGTCGCCGCCATCGTCGTCGGCATCGCAGCGTCCACCGTCCGCTGGCTCGGGCGCCTGCGCGAGCCCACCGCCTACAACCAATACCGTCGCGGCCTCGGCCGGGCCCTGCTGCTGGGCCTCGAACTCCTCGTCGCCGCCGACATCATCCGCACGGTGACGACGAAGGCCTCATGGGAGAGCGTCGGCGTCCTCGGCCTCGTCGTCGTCATCCGCACGGTGCTGAGCTGGTCCATCACCCTTGAGGTGGAGGGGCGCTTTCCCTGGCAAAAGGCCGAGCACCGCGGCTCAGCCGAAGACTGAGCGCCCGGGCCACGTCGGGAACAGCTACTCGGCGCAGGTCGACACGTCGCCGTCGCCGTTGGCGAAGAACAGGTTCCCGGCGGCGTCGAAGTCGGGCACCGGGGCGTCGACGGCGTCACAGCTCAGGCGAATGCCGAACAGGCTGTTGTCGCGGAAGGTCGAGCGCTCGACGACGGGGGCCGTCGACGTCGACGACAGACCAAAGACCCCCAGGCCGTTTTGCCCCCGCTCGACAATCAAGTGCCGAATCACCGATGGCTCGCCCGTGGTGGCAAAGACGTTCAAGCCACCGGTGGCGGCGGTGGCGAAGCCCCCGGCCAGGCCGTTGTTGGACGTGAACACCACCTCGGCGCCGGGGGAGGCGTCGATGACGACGCGGCCGTCAACGTCGACGTCGACGTGGCTTGAGGGCTCCAGGCGCACTTCGCTGCCGGGCTCGATGGTCAAGGTGGCGCCGGCGGCGACGCCGACCACGCCCCGCACCAGGTGGGGGCTCTCGGCGCACAGCCAGGTCTCGTCGGCGTCGATGCTGCCCTGCTCGTGGGTGATGCCGGGCCCCGGGGCGCAGTCGGCATGACAGGGGGCGATGAGCTCATAGGCGCCACCGACGCAGCGGAGCTTCTGCAGGTCTTCACACTGCTCCTCGCCCGCGGTCTCGCAGGGAGCCCCAATCAGCGTGCTGCGGGGGCAGCCAGCGGCGACGATGACCACGACGACGCTGGCGAAGACAAGGGCTGTACGGGCGACAGAAGCATGCATGACGTGACCTTGGTCCAGGCTCAGGGGCGGGCGCAACGACGGACGGTCACTGTCGCCAACGAGGCGGTGGCGGCGTCGCAGGCGTTGCCAAACAGCTGCACCGAGGCGGGCCCCGTCTGGTCCCAGCCGTTGCGGTGGCTGGGGTCCTGGGGGATGGGCTGGGTGCCGAGGCGGACCTCGATGCTGGTGGCGCCGTCGAGGACCGTGGGGACCGTGATCTGGCAGGCCAGGATGCGGCGGGTGACGGCCTCGAGGGACGCTTCCAGCGCCGACACGTTGTCGGCGTTGTGGAAGCGGATGGCGCCGGGCAGGGGCGCACCACCGGCGACGGCCATGCCGTTCAACGACGCCTGAAAGATGGCCTGCAGACCGGGGGGCAGCCCGGTGTCGGGAATGCCGATGACGTGGGTCTGGACGCCCAAGGCCGCAATGGAAGCGATGGCGGCGTTGGAGTTGGCGTCGTCGAGGCAGTTGAACACCGCGCAGTTGGCGTCGCTTTGGCCCCCCGACGCCGACGTGCAGGTGCATTGGCAGGCGAGGGTGCCGCCGCTGTCGGCGCAGCCGCTGACGCCGGGGCGGTTGCCCGACAGATTGCAGTTGGGGGCGCCGTCGGTGGCGAGGACGACGGCGAGGGGCCGGTCATCGGCGGCGAGGCCGGCGACGATGGCGCGGGCGTCGGCCATGGTGGCGGCGGTGGGCGTCCCGCCAGCGGGGTTCACCTGATTCAGGGCGGTGTTGATTTGGTTCGCCGTCGAGCCCATGGCCTGACGCTGGATGCCCGACGAGCAGTTGGCCGACGAACCGTCGCTCCCGGGGTTCGGGTAGATGAACAGCCCGTACTGCACGGTGTTGGAGAGGGTCCCCGTCACCCCCGACAACGATGCCTTCAGGGCGTCCCACTTGGTCTGGGCGCCAAAGCTGAAGTCCATCGAGCCCGAGCGGTCGACGACAAACAGGATGCGGCCGTCGGAGCGCACGTCGGGCTGGTGGGGGAAGTCCTCACAAATGTCGGCGGGCTCGGGGCAGGTGTTCTCTTCGATGAACGTGGTCTGGAAGGCGTTGACGACGACGGGAGAGACAATGCGCGCCGCCGGTTCGCCAAGGTGCAGGTCGTAGGTGCCGGTGGCCACGACGTCGAAGCGGAACAGGCCCTCGGCGTCGGTGGTGGTGCGGGCCCGCTCCTGGCCGCCCTGGCGCAAGGTCACGGTGCCCGTAAACAAGCCGCCGAGGTTGACGAGGTCGCACAGCTTGCCCTGCACGCGGCCCACGGGGGTGCGGTCGGCGCAGGCGTCGGGGCCGACGATGGTGGCTTCTTCGCCGGCCAGGACCTCGACGTCGGCGAAGACCTCGTTCACGCCGGCGGCGATGGAGGTGACGGTGACGTCGTAGCGGCCGGGCACAAGGGCGGCGACGTAGAACTCGCCGGCGGTGTCTGAGACATCGAGGATGTCGTCGGCGACGTCGCTGCCGCGCAGATGGACCCGCACGGTGGCCCCCGCCAGTTTGGCGCCGTCGGGGCCCCGGGGGTCGCACAGGGAGCCGACGATGGCGCCGCCAATGGTGGTGGGGATCTCGCAACCACCAGCAGAGAGGTCGAGGGTGGTGGTCTCGCCGACGACGACGGTGACCGGGAACGAGCGGCTGAAGTTCGGGGCCCGGATGGAGACCACGTGGTCGCCTTCGGGGACGTCTTCGATGACGAAGTTGCCCAGGCTGTCGGATTCGGCGGTGCCCACGACCTCGTTGTTGGCGGCGATGACATTGACGGTGGCGGCGCTGACGAGCTCACCGGTGTGGCGGTTGCAGATCTGGCCGTCGATGATGCCGCTGTCGGGTTCGTCGGGAGGGCCGTCGCAGCGGGTGTCGATGACGGGAATGGTGGAGTCGGGGCCCACCTCCACGGGGGTGTTGGGCAGGGTCACCAGCTGCTCGGTGCCGTCTTCCAGGATGGCCACCACCTCGTAGAGGCCCTCGGCCAGGGCCCCGGCGAAGAAGCGACCGGCGCCGTCGGTGGGGACCCGCTTGGTGGTCGGTCCGCGGACCTCGACGCTGATGTTGGGGATGCCGATGCGGCTCACCTCGCCACAGGCCTGGCCCTCAATGGCGCCGGGCAAGCGAACGACCTCGGGGTCGCATTCGCAGGATGACAGCGCCATCAGGAGGGCAACCGTCGACCAGAAGAAAACACGCGTGGCACGCAGCATGGTCTGAGTATCGCACGCCGACGCCAATGGTTCCGCCGCCGCCCCTCGGATGATCGCCGGGTCCTACATGTAGGGGGCTGTCGTGAGAGGGGCGACCCAACCCGTCAACCAACGCCGTCGGCGAACGCCGTCAGCGAAGCACGACGGCTTCTTCGACCAGCAGTACCTCGCAGGCGCCGCCGCCGACATCGTCGCGCCGCAATGACGTCGCCATGGTGTGGCCGTCGGCAAAGGCGAGGTCCACCAGGCGACCGGTCAGGCGCACGATGTCGCCGGGGTCTGCGCCCCCCGCGATCTTCTCGGCTCTCTTGTTGCCCCACACGAGGTGGACGTTGGCGGCGTGGCGCTCGATCTCGGGTCGGGCCACGGGCAGGGGCCCCGACGACGACCAGAAGAAGTAGCGGTCGTTCTGGCGGACCCGCAGCTTTCGCAGCAGCGGGGCGTCGGCCATGGGGCCCCAGCCGATGGCGAGGTCGAGGGGGGACAGGCTGGCGTGTTGGTCGGCGCGATAGGCCATGCGCGAGAGCACGAGCCCCTCGATGCGGTACTCGGCCCGCGGGGTGGCGGTGCCGCCCTTCAATGCCACGGGCAACGCGCGGTCGCCGACAACGTCCTCCTGCACGGGCTCGGGAGCCTGCACGCCGTCGGGCCAGCTCGGTTGGCAGGCGCCGCTGCCGACGACGACACCAAGGGCGACGACGACGACGATGACGGGCAACTTCAGCAGTGGGCCCACAGAGACCTCAGGCCAGCCGAGGAAGCAGGTCGAGGATCAGGCCCGAGAAGGCCGACTCCACGCGGGTGGCGGTCTCCTTGACCTCGTCGTGGCTGAGCTTCTGCGACGACAGGCCTGCGGCCAGGTTGGTGATGCAGGAGATGCCCAGGACCTCCATGCCAAGGTGGCTGGCGGCGATGACCTCAAAGACCGTCGACATGCCGACGGCGTGGGCCCCGAGGGTCTTCAACATGCGGATTTCCGCCGGGGTCTCGTAGCTTGGGCCCAGCAGGCCGGCGTAGATGCCCTTTTGGAGCTTGAGGCCCCGGGCAGCGCCGACGTCCGCCGCCATCGACGTCAACGTGCGGGAATAGGCCTCGCTCATGTCGGGGAAGCGGGGGCCGAAGCGGTTGTCGTTGTGGCCCACCAGGGGGTTGTCCCCCGTCAGGTTCAGGTGGTCCTCGATGAGCATGAGGTCGCCGGCGGCGTAGCCATCGCCGAGGCCGCCAGCGGCGTTGGTGACGATGAGTTTGCGGACACCCATGGCGTGCAACACCCGCACGGGAAACACCACCGACGCGGCGTTGTAGCCCTCGTAGCGGTGCACGCGGCCCTGCATCAGCAACACCTTGACGCCGGCCACCGTGCCCGCCACCAGCCGCCCCTTGTGGCCCTCCACCGACGAGGTGGGGAAGTGGGGGATGTCGCCGTAGCTGACGGCGATGCCGCCGTTGTCGACGACGTGGTCGGCGACGGCCCCCAGGCCCGAACCCAGGATGATGCCGACGGTGGCTGCGGGCAGACCCGTGCGCAGGCGGTCGGCGGCGGCGGCGGCGGCGGCGCCGACATGGGGAAAACCAAGGACATCAGCAGCAGACACGGGGACTCCCACACGGTGGCGTCAGGCGACGAACAGGCAAACACACGCAAACGACGACGAGAGACCGGCTCAAGGTCACAAGACCATGGCCGCGATGGCCGCCGTCTGAAAACAGGCCAGGGAACCGGCAATCATGGCCCGCAGACCGACGCGGGCGAGGTCTCCCCGTCGTGACGGCGCCAGCGCGGCCAGGCCGCCAATCTGGATGCCGATGGACCCGAAGTTCGAAAAGCCGCACAGGGCGTAGACGGCGATGACGACGCTCTTGCCGTGCACGAGGGTGCCGTCCTGCATCATGCTGTTGAGCTGCAGGTAGGCGACGAATTCGTTGACGACGGTCTTTGTGCCCAGCAGCTGGCCGACGGCGACGGCGTCTTCGGCGGGAGTGCCCAGCAAGAAGGCCAGGGGGGCGCCGATGTAGCCAAAGATGGTCTCGAGGTTCATGCCCGGCAAGCCCACCAGGCCGCCGACGCCGCCGACGAGGCCATTCACCAGGGCCAGCAACGCCAGGAAGCCGATGAGCATGGCGGCGACGTTGAGGGCCAGATGCAGGCCCTCGGACGTGCCGCGGGTGGCAGCGTCGATGAGGTTGGCGTCGAGCTTCTCGACGGGGACGTGGGCGCCGCCGCGGGTCTCGGGCTCCCCCGTCTCTGGCACCATGATCTTGGCCATCACGAGGGCCGCCGGCGCCGACATCACGCTCGCCGCCAACAGATGGCCGGCGATGTCGGGAAACGTCGACGACAACATGCCCACATAGGCGGCCATGACGCCGCCAGCGACGGTGGCAAAGCCTCCCGTCATCACGCAGCACAGCTCTGACAGGGTCATCTTCTCGAGGTAGGGGCGCACCAGCAGCGGGGCCTCGGTCTGACCGACGAAGATATTGGCCGACGCCGACAGGCTCTCGGCCCCCGACGTGCCCATGGTCTTTTGCATGATGAGGGCGATGCCCTTCACCACCCGCTGCAGGATGCCCAGGTGGTAGAGCACGGCCGTCAACGCCGAGAAGAACAGGATGGTCGGCAACACCCGGAACGCAATCATCGAACCGGTGGCGGCAAAGAGCTCACCGACGACGCGGGGGTCGTCCACCGACGGCGACAGCCCCACGCCAACGGGGATCTTGTTGTCGGCCAGGTTGCCAAACACAAAGCGCGAGCCGGCTTGCGAGTACGACAGCAAGGTCGTGATGGCGTCGTTGGCCTTGCCAAAGAACCAGGCTCCGGCCCCGGTCTTCAGTACAAACAGGGCAAAGACCAGCTGCAGGGCGACGCCCATGATGACGAGGCGCCACGAGATGCGGCGGCGGTCCGTCGACAGCAGGAAGGCGATGAGCAGCATGCTGGCCATGCCGACGAGGCCCATGGCCCGGCCGCTGGTGGACTGCACGATGCCCTGCTTGAGCTCCGACAACAGTCTTGGCGCGGGTGCCGTCGCCGTCGCCGTCGTCGTCGCTGGTGTTGTCGCTGGTGTTGTCGCCGTCGTCGCCGTCGTCGCCGTCGTCGTCGCTGGTGTTGCCGTCGTCGTCGTCGGCGTCGCTGGTGGCGCGTCAACCGGCGGGGTTGGCACACCACCGGCGTCAGCGCTCGCGGCCACACCGGCATCAACCACGGGCGGGATGACGAGGTCGGCCCGGGCGACGCTCGCCCCCAGCACGAGGACCGCCGTGGTCGCGAGCAGCACGGCCTTCATGACGCGATCCGGGCCTGAAACAGCGGTGCGGGGGTGACGTCGTCGTCGCCGATGACGTAGGCGGCCCGCAGCAGGGCCGTGGCTGCATCAAGGCCAGTGTCGGCGTGGTGGAGGGTCACCAGGGGCTGACCCGCCGTGATGCGCTCGCCGAGGCGGGCGTGGATTTCGAGACCCACCCGGTGGTCGACCTTGTCTTCGGCGCGGGCCCGGCCCCCGCCGAGCTGCATGGAGGCCTTGCCGACGGCCTCGCTGTCGACGCGCATCAGGCGACCGGAACGTTCCGCCGTCCACACCGTCTGCTTCGGGGCGGTGGGCAACAGGGACCGGTCGTCAAGGACGCGACGGTTGCCGTGCTGGGCTTCGATGATGACGCCGAAGCGTTCCCGGGCGGAGCCATCCTGCAGGGAGCGCGTGATACGGGCCCGGCCGTCGTCGAGGTCCTTGGCGACGCCGCCCATGACGAGCATCTCGGCGCCGAGTTCGACGGTGAGGGCGATGGTGTCGGCGGGCCCTTTGCCCTCGAGGACGTCGAGGGACTCGATGACCTCCAGGGAGTTGCCCACGAAGCGGCCGATGGGCTCGTCCATGGCCGTCAGGCGGGCCACCACGGTCTTGCCCATGCCTTTGCCGATTTGCACCATGGTCTCCGCCAGCGTCGTCGCCTGGGCCACGGATTTCATGAAGGCGCCGGTGCCGACTTTGACGTCGAGGACCAGGGCGTCGATGCCCTCGGCGAGCTTCTTGGACATGATGGAGCTGGCGATGAGGGGGATGCAGTCGACGGTGGCGGTGACATCGCGCAGGGCATAGAGGCGCTTGTCGGCGGGGGCGACCTCTTTGGTCTGGCCGATGAGGCAGCAGCCAATCTCGCCCACCAGGCGGCGGTAGGTCTCGAGGTCGAGGTCCACCCGGAAACCCGGGATGCTCTCCAGTTTGTCGAGGGTGCCGCCGGTGTGGCCGAGGCCGCGGCCGCTGATCATGGGCACGGGCACGCCGCAGGCAGCGACAGCGGGGGCCAGGGGCAGGGAGATTTTGTCGCCGACGCCGCCGGTGGAGTGCTTGTCGGCCTTTTTGCCGGGCACGTTCGAGAGGTCGACGACGATGCCCGAGTTGAGCATGACGCCGGTGAGGGCCACGACCTCGTCGTTGTTCATGCCCCGGAAGTAGACGGCCATCAGGAAGGCCGTCAGCTGGTAGTCCGAGACGCTCCCGTCCAGCAGACCGTTGATGAGGAAGCGAAGCTGGGCGTCCGAGACGACGCCGCCGTCACGCTTGCACTGAATGATGTCGTAGGCTCTCATACACATCCCACCAGCGCACACATCTTGGCGCCGTCGCGCGGGACGCTAGCGGGATTCGGTTCACAAGTCGAAGACGCGGGTGGGTGGCTCGACGCCGCCACCTGGGGGCCCCGGTGGCGGTGGCGGGCCTTCGCCGGCGTCGGCGGGGCGGGGCATGCGTTTGAGGTCGTCGTGGCTCAGGGCCGCGCGGTCCATGACGGGCTTGGCCACGTAGATGGGGGCCTTGGCGGACAGGGCGACGGCGAGGGCGTCGGCGGCGCGGGCGTCGATGGAAAAGGGCGTGCCGCCCTTGCCCTGCAAAACCACCGTGCCGATGAACGTGCCATCCACGAGGTCGTCGATCTGGACCCGCAGGACCCGGGCCCCCAGGCCGGCGACGACGCCGTCGAGGAGGTCGTGGGTCATGGGGCGGGGCCCCCGTTTGTGTTCCAGGCGTCCGTAGATGGTGACGGCCTCGGGCAGGGCGACGCCGACGGGCAGCAGCATCTCCTCGTCGGGATTCACCAACACGACGGTGTGGCCGTCGTTGGTCGGCATGACCGTGGCGACGAACATCTCGACGAAGCCGCCCGGCACCGTGGCTTTGGCCTCGGTGACCCGGGGAGCAGGATGTGATGCTTCTGTGGCTGGCGCCAAAGGAAGTTGGGCTGCAGTGACGCCGATGACGAGCACGAGACAACCCAGCATCAGACACCTCCGCAGGGGAGACCAGACGATTGGCCGTTGCTCAGACAGTGTAGCCAGTCCGCCGCCGTCGGCGCCGTTTTGGCGGGATCAGGTCGACCCGGGACGGTTCCGTCGGCTGCTTCGACGATGTAGGACATGTCAGGACTCGAATGGTTCTGCGCACGATGGGCGTCCAGGCACGATGATGACGAAGGCCTCGAGGGGACCATGAGCAACCGGCACGACGACCACGACGACCACGCCGGCGACAACCACGACCACGCCGGCCACAACCACGATCACGCCGGTCACGACCACGCCGGTCACGACCACGCCGGTCACGACCACGCCGACCACGACGGCCACGACCATGCCGGCCACAGCCACAGCCATGCCGACCTGGGGCGCCGGGCCTTGCTGGCTGCCCTGGTGTTCAATTTCTCGTTCTTGTTCATCGAGGCCGCCGTCGGCGTGTGGACCCAGTCGTTGGCGTTGCTGTCTGACGCCGTCCACATGTTCACCGATGTGTTGGCGTTGACGATTGCCTTGTTGGCGGCGACGGCGCGAATGAAGCCCCGGGGCGGGGTGGCGACGTTCGGTCATGCGCGGGTGGCGGTGCTTGGGGGGCTGACCAACGGCGTATTGGCGCTGCTGGCGTCGGTGTGGATTGTCGTCGAGGCCATCGAACGTCTGCAGAGCCCGCCCACGGTGCCTGGCCTGCCGGTGCTCATCACGGCGGCCATCGGCCTGGTGGTGAATCTGGCGTCGGCGTGGTGGCTCCATGGCTCCGGTGACGGCGGTGTGAACATGCGGGCGGCCTTGTTGCACATGCTCGGCGACGCCCTGGGGTCTGTTGCCGCCATCATCGCCGGCGTGACGCTGATGATGGGGGGGCCATTGGTGGTCGACCCCATCGTCTCGGTCATCGTCGGCGCCATCGTCGTCGCCAGCGCCATCCCCTTGTTGCGTGATGCCACCAACATCCTGTTGGAGCGAGCACCGCGGGCCCTGGACCTGCAAGCGGTCCGGGCCACCATCACGGCCTTTGCCGAAGCCCGGGAGGTCGCCGCCCTGCACGTGTGGTCCCTCGACGACGGCGACGTCATGGCCAGCGTGGTGGTGACCACCGACGGCGCCGACCTCAACAGCCTGGTGGGCGTCGCCGACTCCATGCGCGAGACCTTGCGGCTCAAGCACCGGATCATGCACACCACCATCGAGTGGCGTCCGGTGGGCCTGCCTGGATCGTGCTGCCCCCTGCTGCCGACCCCGACCTGACGACGGGCCTGACGCCGGGCCCGAAGCAGGCCTGACGATGGGCTCCCGGGCTGCTACAGCGTGCCTGTGCAACTCTTCGACACCAGCCTGCGCCGCGAAAGCACCTGCCCCGTCCACTTTGTGTGGGACGGCAACGGCTGGGGGCGCCCCTTTGTGCGCACGGGCTTCATGCTCGCCCTCGTCGCCGGGGCCCTGAGCACCCTCGGCGTCATGACCCACAGCGCGCCGGTGACGTCGTCGTCGGCGGTGGCGGCCGTCGCCGCCGTCAGCTGCTGGGGTCTTGGCCAGGTGCTGACCCGGGTGGCCCAGGCCCGGGCCCGCAGACAGCGCTGAGGCCCAGGGACGTCGTCAGGGTTCGCAGACGCCGAAGAGCGAGCAGGTGCAGGCGGCGCCGCAGATCTCGCAGTCCGTCGCCGTTGTGCAGATTTCTTCACACACGGCGGTAGCCCCACATTGCAGTCCGGTCACGCACGTCGTCGTGCAGGCGTCGCCGAAGCCCGGGGTGGGGGGCGGGCCGTCCAGACAGATGTCGCTGCAGGTCTGACCGAGGGCGCAGTCGCTGTTGGCCGAGCAGCCCGGGTCTGCCGGCGGCGCAATGGCAAAGACCGTGGCCACGCCGGCGCTGACGACGACCCGGAACAGTTCCGTCCAGCTGCCATCTGACACTGGCGTCGTCACCGTGCCCCGGCTGGTGCCGCCGACGAAGAGCTGCATGGTCGCGTCTTGATTTTGTGGGGTGCTGAAGACGAGGGCGCCAAAGAGGTACTCGCCGTCGGCCAGGTTCTGCACGTTCAGGTTCTCTGGACCAAAGCCCACGGTGTCGTCGACATCGATGACGGGGTCGCCGGTGGTGGCGCCGATGATGCCGTCCCAGTCCCGGCGCGTGCTGCTGGTCGTGCGGCAGTTGGTGAAGGTGCAGTCGAGGGTGGGGGTGCACACCTGGGCGAGGGAGCCCGCCCGGGGCTGGTCGCCGAAGAAGCCGGTGCCCACGCAGAAGCGGCCATCGGTGCCCTTCTTGACGCCGCGAACATCGAGGTCACCGACGGCCTGGGCCCAGGTGAGCTGGGCCTGCAGGGCGGGTCCTGTGGCCGGTGGGGGGCGGTCCTGGCAGGTCTGGTTCACGCACTGGCGGTTGGCGCCGACGCAGTCGCCGTCGGCGATGCACTCGGGTGGGGTGGGCTCGGTGATGGTGAGGGATTGCACGGTGACGACGCCACCGACGACGGTGACCTGAAAGAGCTCGTGCCAATTCCCCTCGGCGATGTTGAAGACCCGCTGGGTGCGGTCCACGCCGTCGACCGCGATGCGCATCGTGGCCTGCTCGATGCCCGTGGTGTTGAAGGCGAGGGCGCCAAAGAGGTAGGTGCCGTCGGCAGCGCCGCGGACCTCGAGGGTTTCGATGGCGGGGCCGCTCAGGGCGTCAGCATCGATGAAGGGATCGCCGTCACGACCCGCGAGCTGGTCCCAATCGGGCCGCCCGGTGTCTGTTTCCCGGCAATTGCTGAACGAGCAATCAAGGGTCGGCGTGCAGAGCTCCACCCGATCCGTGGGCAAGCGACCGCCACTGCCCGGGAAGAAGCCGGTGTCGGTGCAGAAGCGACCAGCGCGAGACTGGAGGCCGCGCACGTCGAGGTCGCTGGTGGCGCCGGGCCACGCCAGCCGCACCGTGATGCGGGGACCCGGGAACTCGCCCTCTCCTTCTCCTTCGCCTTCGCCTTCGCCTTCGCCTTCGCCTTCGCCTTCGCCCTCGCCTTCGCCTTCGCCTTCGCCCTCTCCTTCGCCCTCTCCTTCGCCTTCGCCTTCGCCCTCGCCTTCGCCTTCGCCTTCGCCTTCGCCTTCGCCCTCGCCTTCGCCCTCGCCCTCGCCTTCGTTGCCGTCGCCGCGATCCGGGCGACGACGGGTGTTCTCCTCGTCGGCGACGGGTGCTTCGCAGCCCAGCACACAGGTCAACAACAGCGCCAGGGATGCGGCGGAGAATTTCAGCATGGGCCACCTCAAGAGGTCAGATGCGATTCGCCTTGGGAGCGAAGACGCGACGATCATAGCCGGTGGCATCGGGGGCCGCTGTGCGGCCTGTCTCGGGCCGCCAGGCTCGTCCTGCTGGCGGGGAGGTTTCCCTGCCCGCCCCTCTTTGAGGCTCGTCAGGCGTCGTCGCCCGGCAGATCCCGCTCTCGCAGTTCGTCCCCCGGTTCGAGGGCGGCGTAGGCGGCGGCGGCGGCGACGCAGGCGTCGGCGTCTTTCTTGCGCACATCCACCCTGGTGTAGGTGGAGCGCTTCTTTCCCGACAATTCGATGGCGATGGGGCCGTCGCAGCACTTCAGACAGCGCTCGGCCTCGACCTTGAAGAGCTCTTTCAAGCCCTGGTCGCGACGACGCTCACGAACTGCCTCGAAGAGGGCTTCGCCCCCATCGCAACGGGTACAGATCGTGAGCGTCGGTCGACTCATACGGCTTGGATGCCGCTCAGGCGCTGGCGTGGCCGCGGGCAGCCTTGGGCGACGCCTTCGCCGCCTTCTTGCCAAAGCCGCAGGCCTCGGCGAGCTCCTTGGCCATGTCGGTCTTTTCCCAGGTGAACTCCGAACGACCGAAGTGGCCGTAGGCGGCGGTGCGCTCGTAGCCGGGCTTCAGGAGCTTCAGGTGCTCGATGAGGCCGGAGGGGCGCAGGGGGAAGAGGGCGCGGATGCCCTTCTCGATGCGCTCCACGTCGATGACCTCGGTGCCCTGGCAATCCACCATGACGGACACGGGCTCGGCGACGCCGATGGCGTAGGCGAGCTGGAGCTCACAGCGGGCGGCGAGGCCGGCGGCGACGACGTTCTTGGCGACGTAGCGGGCCATGTAGGCCGCCGAGCGATCGACCTTGGACGGATCCTTGCCGGAGAAGGCGCCGCCACCGTGACGGCCCATGCCGCCGTAGGTGTCGACGATGATCTTGCGGCCCGTCAGGCCGGCGTCGCCCATGGGGCCGCCGACGACGAAGTTGCCCGTGGGATTGATGAAGAACTTGGTGTTCTTGGTGATCATCTTCTTGGGCAGGGCGCGCAGGATGACCTCGTCGAGGACGGCCTCCTTGAGGATCTTCTGGCTGATTTCCGGCGAGTGCTGGGTCGACACAACCACGGTGTCGATCCAGGCGGGGGCGCCGTCGACGTACTGGATGGTGACCTGGCTCTTGGCGTCGGGGCGCAGCCACTTGAGGGGGCCGCGGCGCACGTCGGCGAGGCGCTTGGTGACGGCGTGGGCGTAGGCGATGGGCATCGGCATGAGCTCGGTGGTCTCATTGCAGGCGAAGCCGAACATCAGGCCCTGGTCGCCGGCGCCCATTTCCTTCTGTTCCTGCTTCTTGGCTTTCTTGGCCTTCTCGCCCTTGCCGGCGTCGACGCCCATGGCGATGTCGGGGCTCTGGCCCTCGATGACGTTCATGACGGCGCAGGTGTGGCCGTCGAAGCCCTTGTCGGAGTGGTCGAAGCCGATGCGATTGATGGTGCGGCGCACGATGGCGGGCACGTCGATGACGGCGCTGGTGCGCACCTCGCCGGCGACGACGCACAGGCCGGTCTTGAACAGGGTCTCGACGGCGACGCGGGCGTGGGCGGGCTGCTTGTCCCCCGCCAGGATGGCGTCGAGGATGGCATCGCTCACCTGGTCGGCCATCTTGTCGGGGTGGCCTTCGGTGACGGACTCAGACGTGAACAGGTAGCTACGGGCCATGACGAACTCCACAGAGGTGCAACCGCACCAAACCATCAAGACGCTTTGAAACGCTTTGAAACGACGCGTTGCCGTAGGGCGACGTCAGCAGCGTGTCAACGAGCCCTCCGCCATCGCGGAGATCTGCGGGGGCCCTCCGTGAAAGCGCCCCTGTCCGCTGAAACAGTCGGCAGCCGGGCGCGACGGCGGCGTGCTCCTGCGGGGAACCCCACCGGACCTGCAGGTGGGACATGTCGGACCTGGTTGTCGGCGGGGCCCCTGGCGCCTACCATCGGGCCATGGGCAGCTTGATGAAGAAGACGCAGCAGGTCGAAAAGAACAAGCGCTACCTCGCCATGGGCGTGGCCGGGGCCGGGGTCGCGGTGACCGCGGTGCTGACGCCGTTCCTGGGGGTCCCGCTCATCGCGGCCGGCGCCTACTTCGGCTGGGACTGGTTCAAGTTCCGCGCGAAGAACGGCATGCGCTTCTGAGACCGGGCATCGGCAAGCGCCGGCGTCGTGACGACGTCGGCGGAGCCCGTTGCTGTTTCGATCAAGCGCTTCGCGCCTGATGTCCATGCCAGTCAACCGCTGGTGCGGTTGATCAAGCGCTTCGCGCTTGATTTTTCATGCCGGTCATCCGCTGGCGCGGTTGATCAAGCGCTTCGCGCTTGATGTTCATGCCGGTCATCCGCTGGCGCGGTTGATCAAGCGCTTCGCGCTTGATGTTCATGCCGGTCATCCGCTGGCGCGGTTGATCCGGTCAGCCCTTCAGCGCTCCCGGCGCTCCAGGTCCACAACCACCGGCCGGTGATCGCTGGCGTCGCTGTCGACGACGGTGGTGTCGGCGATGACCATGGCCTCGTCGACGAAGACGTGGTCGATGACGCTGGTGGCGAACGTGGGCTGGACGGGGCTGTTGGCGCGCATCAAGCCGCCGGCCTCAAAGAGCCTGGTGCTTGGGCCGTCGGGGGTGTCGTTGAAGTCGCCGGCGATGATGACGCCGCCGCCGACGCTGTCCGCCGTGGTCCGGGCGAGGGAGCGCAGGTTCTCCTGGCGGGACCAGGGGTAGATGTCGGCGTGGACCGTGGCCACCCGAACGGATTCGCCGGGGCCGACGCAGACGCGGCCGTCGAGGGCCACGCGGGGTTCGAAGGCGAAGCCGCCGGGCAACTCGCGCCGCTCGGCGCCGATGAAGGGGAGCTTGCTGAGGATGGCGATGCCGAAGTCGCCGGTGCCTTCGCTGCGGGCGGCGGCGAAGGTGCTCGTCATGCCGAGGCGGCGGGCGATTTCTTCGGCCTGGTCCACGCCGTCGCTGCGGGGGGTGACTCGGTCGACCTCCTGCAGGGCAATCACGTCGGCGCCCTGGGACGAGAGGACCTCGACGATGCGGTCCAGGGACGACTCCACCGCCCAGCGGATGTTCCAGGTGACGAGGCGCAGACCGCTGACGGGGGGGCCGCCGCAGTCGGCGACCTCGGGGGCGTCAAAGACCTTGGAACCGTGGTTGCAGCCGGCGGAGCCACCCACTGTGACAACGCCAATCATCATCAGAGCCATCGGTTTCATGCGCATGGCCGTCAGCATACTCACCGTTTTCGGGGGTGCTGTCATCGCCGGGTCATGGTCAGGATCTGGGCCCGCACGGTGGTGGAAAACGACGTCGTCTGTCGGGCCCGCTCGAGGGTGTCTTCGCCCAGATGGCGGGCATGGGGTGTCATCAACAACAGGTCGGCCGTGGCTGTTCCTGGCAGGTCGAGGGTGTGCTCGACGAGGTGTTCGTCGCTGACGGCGAAGTCGCCTTCGAGATCCTTCACCAGGCGGTCCCGTTTGTCGTCGGCGAGGCCGATGCCGCCCCAGGCTGCCACCAACTCCGCCAGGTGACCGGGCAGGGGGATGGCGACGACGACGACGCCACCGGGGCGAATGATGCGGGCCAGCTCGGTGGCCTTGCGGGGGGCGAAGGCGACGATGGCGGCGTCGACGATGGCGTCCATGAGGGGGATGCGGGTGCGGGTGTCGCCGGTGACGAAGCGGGCTCGACGTTCCTTCCGGGCGGCGAGCTTGACGGCGTCCTTGGCGAGGTCGATGCCGACGGCGAACGCGCCGTCGTTGCCGCGGTGGCGGGCCTCGATGGCGTCAAGGACCACGCCGAGGTGGCTCCCTTCGCCACAGCCGAGGTCTGTGACGAGACCACCGACGGGCACATGGGGGACGGTGGCCCGGGCGATGGCGTCGCTCAAGGGGCGGTAGTGGCCGGCGTCGAAGAAGCGACGTCGGGCGGCCAACATCACGGCGCTGTCCCCCATGATGCCGGCCATGCCGTGGCCGGCGGGCAGCAGATGCACCGTGCCGTCTTTGGCGACGTCGAAGCTGTGTTTGTTCGGGCAGCGCCAGGGGCTCTTCTTGTCGATTGCAGGGGCGGCACCTTTGACGGTGCTGACCGTGCTGACAGTGTCGGCGACGTCGACGTCGAGGAACGCCGCGTGGCACACGGGGCAGGAGAACATGGTGCGCGGCGCCGCTTGCATGGCCCCACAGTGCGTGGCCGCTGGCCGTCGGGCAAGGCGTGAACAGCCGCGAAGCAGCCGCGAAACAGCCTCTGACCATCCCCTGCACCGCCCCTGATGCGGCGGAGCTGCCGCCGAAAGACACGACACCCCTGTCGCGTCGGGCACGGCCACCGCCGAACGAAACGCCGACGCTGCACTGCGTTGGCCGCATCCCCTTGCGCTGGTTCCGGCGACAAGGGGCAATCGGCGGGCTGGCACGAACATGGCTCTGAGGCCGGCGGAGGATCGAACCACCATGTCCAGCATCCGCTCTTTCGTTCTGGTTGGCGTAACCCTCGTGCCGTTGTGGGTGGCCTGCGAGCCAGACCCGGTGGCGCGCCCGGGGACGTCCCCCCAGAGCAGCCACCTCGGCATCTCCGCCGACGGCGACACCCTGTACATCGCGCTGACCGACCACGACGAGGTGCGCGCCGTCGATGCCCGCACCGGCGAGGTCACAGCCACTGTCAGCATTGTGGGCCAACCCCATCGCTTGACCGTGCTGCGTGATGGTCGGGTGGCCGTGACGGCCCGCCTGGCCGGCACCGTCAGCGTGGTCGACGTCGAAGCCGGCCGCGTCGACGGCACCGTCGAGGTGGGCAGCGAGCCCTTCGCCGTCGTGCAGGTGGGCGACGAGCTGGTGGTGGCCGTCGCTGGCGAGGGGGATTTGGCCAGGCTCTCCATCGATCCGCTGCAGCTGACGAGTCGGGTGCCCCTGGAGACGGATGATCCCCGGGGCCTCGCGGTCATCGGCGGCACCGTCGTTGTCAGCCACTTCACGGGCGGGCGCCTCTCCAAAGTCGACCTTGATCGCGAGGCGGTGGTTGGCACCATTTCCATGAAGCTGCCGTCGCGGCCGTTCTTCTTCCCAAACCAGCTCGACCAACTCACGGTGGCCGAGAACCAGATTGACGTCGTGGCCCCCCACGTCGAGTGCAACAACGACCCCGCCCAATTCGGCAGCGGCTCCCAGGCCTTCGTCGGCGCGCCACCCGAGTACTACAACGATGGACCCACGGGCTTTCCGGCGGTGGTGCCCGCCGTCAGCCGCGCCGACGTCGACGCCGAAGTGCTCATCTCCGACGACACAAGTGACACCAGTGCCGGCATCGGTCCTGTCGTCGAGCCTGCAGGACCGGTGAACCCGATCATCAATCCCCTTGACCGGTCCTTGCTTGAAGACCGGTTGGTGAACGCTCCGACGGCGGTGGCTCTGGCAGACGACGGCGAGCTGGAATTGGTGGTGTCCCTGGGGTCGGGCAACGTCGTGGTTCGCCGCAGTCGCCTCGAGGAGGGCCAGGATTCCATCGTCGGCACCGTCGACGTGGGCGTCGGCGCCGACTCCATCGTGCTGTCCCCCGACGGCGCCACGGCCTTTGTGTGGAACGGCTTTGAACAGACCCTGACCCGCTTCGTGGTGCCCGTTGGTCCGCGCTCGAATACGCGCTTCAGCGAGGGAAAAAAGGTCGCCTTTGGCGGGACACGCAGCCCCCTTGCCACGTACGAGGGGACCACGTTTGTCATCGCCGCCCAGGCATTGCCCGACAACGTCGTCCTTGGCCGGACACTGTTTCACGCGGTGGATCAACGGCTCACGCGCAACGGCGCCATCGCCTGCGCCTCGTGCCATCCCGGCGGCGGCGACGACGCCATCACCTGGACCTTCGCCGAGGGGCCCCGCCAATCACCGCCATTGTGGGGCGGCATCATCGGCACCGAGCCGTTTCACTGGGACCAGGCGGTCACAGACATTGCCGACATCTCTCGGGCCACCATCATCGGCCGCATGGGGGGCACCGGCCTCGGACGCTCCAACATGGAGGCCATTGGCGCGTACCTCGACACCATTCCGGCTCCGGCTCCCCGGGTGACTGTCGGCGTCCCCACCGCCAGCATCGATCGCGGTGCCGCGTTGTTTGCGTCGGCCGAAACCGCCTGCGCCACCTGTCACACGGGGGCCGACCTCACCGACGGCCTGGCCCACAACGTCGGGAGCGGCGTCGGCTTCGTGCCCCGCGAAACCATGGAACGCTTCGCGACGCCGCCCCTCAAGGGCCTGCGGCACTCGGGACCCTTCATGCATGACGGCGGCGCCGCCACCCTGCGTGACGTCGTCGACCAGTACGTGATGACCGATCGGATGGGGAAGGGGTCGCATCTTTCCCCACAGGACGTCGACGACCTGGTGGCCTTCCTCGAAGCCCTCTGACGGCCGTCACCGGGCTCGGTTCCTCCCCCAGCGGGGGAGGCCAGGACCAGGAGGGCGCTTCCGCCAACCGTCCCCATCGGGCGTTGGGCGGCTTTCCTTTCCAGGCCATTGGGGTGTCTGATGTCGACATGAAGGCATTGCGTCCCATCGGGCTTCCCACCGGGCTTCCCACCGGGCTCGTCACCGGGTCCTGTTTTGCGGTGGTCCTCGGCATCGCCTTCGGCGCCGCCACGGCGTCGGCGAAGCCTGTCGGGCCCCGCCTGTATTGCGCCCACTACGACGACACACCGGCCTGCCGTGGCGCCGTGGTTTCCTGCGCCCAGTGCCATACGGCGGCGCCCGACTTGAATGCCTACGGCATCGAGATCGCCTCGGCCCTGACGGGGCCCTACGAAGACGTGCTCCCCGAGGCCCTCACCGCCGTCGAGGGCAACGACGCCGACGGCGATGGCCTGAGCAACCTCGAGGAGCTCATCCTCGGGACCCGTCCCGGCGACGCCACCAGCTTTTTTGTCCCGCCGCCTGCGCCGTCGGGCAACACCAACCCCCGCTTCACCGTCGGCAGCTACGACGCCGCGTTCGCCTTTCGCCGGATGAGCATCGCGTACTGCGGGCGCTCGCCGAGCTACGACGAAGCCAACGCCTTCGCCAGCGCCGCCGATCAGAGCCAGGCCCTCCACGACGCCCTCGACGTGTGTCTGGCGAGCGACTTCTGGACGACCGACGCGCTGCCGCGCCTCGCCGACAAACGCATCCGTCCCCTCGGGGCCATCGGCGTCGGCGGCGTCATCCCCCTCGCAGACTTCGCCTGGGACTACCGCTTGTTTGTCCACGCCCTCACGGGCGACCGCGATGCCCGCGACCTGCTGCGCGCCGACTACCACATCGACGTCGACGGCAACGTCGTTGACGGCGTCATCGCCGGCGACGGCGACCAGCAGGTGGGCGGTCAGCCCCTGGTCGTCGACAAGCGCGCGGGCATGATCACCACCCAGTGGTTCTTGATGATCCACACCATGTTCTCGGAGCTGCCCAGAACGACGGCGGCCCAGGCCTACCGGGCCTATCTGGGCCAGGACATCGCCCGCTCGGAGGGGCTGCTCCCCGTCGACGGCGAGCCCAAGGACATCGACAACAAGGGCGTCGATGATCAAGAGACCTGCATCTACTGCCACGCCACCCTCGACCCCCTGAGCTACGCCTTCGCCGGCTACAACGGCATCGGCGGCAGCGGCGGCAACGGCGCCTTCGACAACGGCCGACCGTCGTGGACCCCGTCGGCGGTGGAGTCCTCCCTCCTCGATGTGCCCCTGCAGAATGTCGCCGACCGTGGCGTGGTGGACTGGGCCGACGTCGCCGCCGACAGCCCCCAGTTCCGCCAGACCATCGCCACCATGTTCATGACCCACGCCCTTGGTCGCGCCCCCCGCCCCGACGAACTCGACGAATTGCAGAACCTCGCCGATCGCCTCGTCGACGACGGCTACCGCGCCTCCGCCCTCTTGCACCGGCTCGTCGACAGCGACGCCTTCGGGGTGCCCTGATGATCCGACCCAGCTGTCTGTTTGTTGTCGCCCTCGTCGCCGTCATCGGCGGCATCGGCCCGGGGTGCACGGCCTGCACGGACCCCGTCGCTGCCGAGGGTGAAGGAGAAGGCGAGGGTGAAGGCGAAGGGGAAGGTGAAGAACCGCCGCCGCCCTTTGCCATCAGCACCAAGAACGCCGTGGCCTGGAAGCGCCACCACGCCGTCGAACGGGACCTGATGGACGGCCTCGCCCTGCAGAAGGGAGAGCTCTGCAATGAGCTGGGGCTCTACTCATGTGTGGACTTTGTCCACACCGTCCCACTCGGTGGCAACGATCCGTTTGTGAAGTCCCAATACGAGCCCCTGGCAGCACCGACGGTGACGACCTCGGTGGCCCTGGAGCGGTTGGTGTTGTCGGCCTGCGTGGCCCGCGTCGACAAAGACGTGGCCGGACCCGCCGTGGTCTTCACGGCCCTGTCCCTCGGAGCAAGCCCTGTCACCGACGTCGAAGCCGATGCCACCGCCGTCATCCTGGGGCGGCGCTTGTTGCAGCGGGACCTCGAAGACAGCGAACTCGCCCATCTGCGGGACCTCACAGACGACGGCGAGGGCAACGCGGTCTCCGCCCGCGACTACGCCGTGCTCGCCTGCCTGACAGTGGGCACCATGGCCGAGACCATCTTCTACTGACCCTGCCTGCGGAACCTTGCGTCGTCGCCACGAGACGACCGCCCGACCCGTCAGTCCTGTCAGTTCTGTCAGCCCACAGTGCGCATTTGAGCCGAGGCCCACCATGACCACCCGCTCCACCCGACGACGCCTGCTGCAGACCATCAGCGCTGCCGCTGCCGCCGGCGCCATCGCACCCGCGTTCTTGTCGCGACCCGCCCGGGCCCAGTCGAGGCCCGCCGACCAGAAGCTGCTCTTCGTCGTCGCTGCGGCCGGCGGCGGCTCCCTCATCGATTCGTTCATGCCCATCGTCGACCCCGGCAGCTCCCCCATCGTGAGCTATCCGACGAACTTGATTGCCGAGGCCAACGGCTTTCGCTGTGTGCACGCGCCGTTTCCCATCAACCTCGGTGGCTTCAACGTCACCGGGCATCTGCTGCCCTTCGCCCAACGCCACGGGCAGGACATGGCGGTGATGGCCCAGGAATCCACCAGCGTGAACCACATCATCGCCCAGAAGCGATCGTTGACGGGGGCGGGCATCAACGGCGGCCGCACCATCCTCGAGGCCATGGCCCTTCGTCACGGCGAAGGCCTGATCCTGCCCAACGTCAACATGTGCGAGTCGGGCTACCTCGAGCCCGGCGACGACGCCACCGTCAGCGACCGGGCCCGCGCCGTCGCCGTCGCCGACGCCCTGCTGTTTCCCTTCGCCACCGACGGCTTCCGCGGCATCCGAAACGCGCCGGCCCGACCGTTGCTTGAGCGGGCCCGCCAGGTGCGCAGTCGCCTCGACAAGGAGAGCGTCCACGGCATCACCTTCAAAGACGCGCCCATGCGTCGGAACTACCTCGACAACCGCGATCGGGTGGCCCCCCTGATGGAGGCCCGGGACCTCATCACCAAGCTCACGATGGTGGCCAACGTCCCCGGCCAGATTCCGCTGAACGACTTTGGCCTCGAGAGCTCTCCCGACGGCGCCGCCGTGCGGGCCAAGTTCCCGGACCTGGGCAATGACCCCCTGGAGGCCCAGGCGGCCCTGGCCTTCCTGCTCGCCCGTCACAAGGTGAGCTGCGCCATGGCCATCTCGCCGTCGTTCAATCCCCTCCTCGAGGGCGGCCTCAAGAACACGCCCCTGGCCTTCGACTTTTCCCACAGCAACCACGTGCTGACCCAGTACGCCATGTGGTCGCGGGTGCTGAAGGTCACCGACGGGCTCATCGCGTTGTTGAAGGCCCAGGACTGGGACGACAACGACCCGTCCCAGGGCAAAATGTGGGACCGCAGCGTCGTCTACATCGCCACCGACTTCGGTCGCGACAAGACGCGCCCACCGGGCAACTTCGAGTTCGGCAGCGGCCACCATTTGAACAACGGCAACATCATCATCTCGCCCCTGGTCCGCGGCGGCCGCCTCTACGGCGACGTCGACCCGGCCACGGGGCTGACCTTCGGCTTCAACCGCACCACGGGAGTCGCCGAGCCCGGCACCCTGATGCACGAAGGCGACGTCTACTCGGTGTTGGCCCAGGCCCTCGACATCGACTTCGCCGGCCGCACCGACGTCCCCATCATGGTGCGTTCGTAGTCACGGTGCCGGGCGATGCCGGCTTAGGGCGAGGGCGCAAAGACGAGGGATTGCGCCACCGTCGTCGACGCTTCCGGCGACGGAAAATCCGTCGACGCCAGCAGCGCCGCGCGCACGCACCCTTCGACCTCGGGCGACGCCAACGACGACGTGCTCAAGACACGGACCTGAGCAACCGTGCCGTGGTTGGCGCCAGGATCGACGTCGATCTCGAATTGAAGGCGACCAGACAACGTTGGTGAGCGCGCCAGCGCGGTTTCATAGCAGCGGGTCAACGTCGGCTTGAGGCGCGTGAAGGCAGCCTTCAGCTCCGCAGTGTCAAAAGCGCGATGACCGCTCGCGTCGACGACGGGTTGAGGCGGCTCGATCGAGTGGCTGAGGCGGCGGCGGCGTGGTCGTCGACGACGTTTCGTCGGCTTCAACGGCGAACGTGTGGCTGAACAAGATCAGGGTGCCATCGTCATCGCAGCGTGGGTGACAACTCGTGAGGCACAGGAGGACGCAGAGACCGGAGCGCTTCATCAATCATCCCCTCGACACCTGCATGAGCGTTCGTTGTCGCCGCCATTCCCATTGTCACCCGGTGGTGTCGGCGGGCGGCACGGCGTGCAGCAGTTCCTTCAGGCGGCTCAGGCACGTCAGGCAGTAGAGGCCGTCTTCGATGCGTTCGTCGAAGGTGAAGCGCAGGGGGTAGACCTCGGTGGCGGTGACGGCGCCGCTGTCGTCGACGCTGAAGGTGTGGCGCTTTTTGCCGATGACGCAAAACAGCGGGATGTTGCCGTACTCGTACAAGTGGTGCTGGGCGGCATCCATGCCGACGGAGCCGAGGTTGGCGATGAACATCGAGGCGAACAGGGGGTCGCCGTCGATGTAGAATTTGGGGAGCAGGCCCACCCGGTCCAGGAAGCGCACCAGGCCCACCATCCAACCCAGCAGGAACGTGGGCATCGCCAGGAAGAGGTCGAGCTCTTTGTCGGTGCGGTTCTTCTTCTCGCTGCGGACTTCCTGCACGCCGTTGTCGAGGGCCCGGATGATGGCCTCGTCGCTCATGGCGGGATCGAGGAGGCGTTTGACGACGACGGTGGCGGCGCCGTCGTCTTTGCGCTTCTTGCCCGAGAAGCTGATCCAGATGCCCCGCCGCTGCCAATGGCGACCACCGGCGACGAAGCGGTTCATGCGGGGCCGCTCGGCCAGGATGCGGACGGCGGCGACGGCCACCAGGTGCATGATCGACGTCGGCAGACCCTGCTCGCGGAAGCGGGCCACGTCGGCGTCGATGGCCTTGGCGTCGATGTCCATGTCGAAGAACACCAGGCTCTCGTTCCGAGTCGGCATGATGAACGGCATGATGCGCCGGGTGGGCGGCACGTTGGTGACGAGGTCGCCGTCGGGGCGGAAGCGAAAGACCATGGTTGCCTCAGTGGGGGCGGGTGCCGTCGACGGGCGTCGCGGCGATGCGGGCACGATAGAACGATCCGAGCTGCCAGATGCTCAGGGCGTTCAGCACGTGCCAGATGGCGTGGCCCGTGATCAGGTGGTTGTCGGGGTCACAGACGAGCCCGGAGATGTCTGTGATCCAGATGGCGAACGAGCACAAAAAGATGCCGATGCCGACGAAGAAGGGCCGAAAGACCGCCCGGTCCCCCGCCGGCGTCCGGCGCCACAGCCACACCTGTCCCCCAAGGCCCGCAACGAGCTGCACGCCAAACAGCGGGATGCCAGCCGGACCGACGACGAGGATGGCGGCGGTGGAGACGACGACGCCACCGACGTAGACGGCCACGGTCCTGCGTCCGCTCCAGGAGAAGTGCTGGGCGGCGGTGGCGGCGAGGATCAACACCGACAGCATGAACATGCCGATTTGGTCGACGACCTCGCCGGCGAAGGTGCCGGTGCCGTGAAAAAAGAACGAGCCCACGCCGATCATGATTTGAGCGGCAGCGACGGCGAGAGGGACCGCCGTGCGCTCACGCGCCAGCATGAGCAGACCAAGGACCACGTAGCCAAGGCTCGACCAGGTGTTGGACGGCTCGACGATCGACGCACACAAGCGCCGCTCGCAGAAGTGCACCGTGCCTGGCTGCCAGTCAGACCACGGGCAGACGGCGCCACTGGCCTCGACGGCTTCGACGGTGCTGCCGAGAACGTCGGCGATGGAAAGCAGGCTGCTCATCCTGTGTCAGATCGCACTGACGCTTCCCCGGGGCAAGGACCCGGTGACGGGCGCGGACATGAAAGACGTGACTATTCAGTCACTTGAAGCACTGCCCCATCGGCTGCCAGGGCCGCCGGGGCCGTCACCGCGACATCGACCAGCAGGCCCAGGAGGGGCAGGTGAATCCACGTCGACACCGACGTGGCCCCCGCCGCCAACACCGCCGACCGATAGGCCTGCAGTTGGCCGGCGTAACCGGCCACGTCGCCGTCCCAGGTGGTCTTGTGGTCGACGATGACCGCGCCGCCGTCGGGCAGGTCGAGCAGGAGGTCGAGCTGGCCCCGCATCATGCTCCCGGACGGGAGAATGCTCCCGGACGGGAGAATGCTCCCGGACGGGAGAATGCTCCCGGACGGGAGAATGCTCCCCGTCGGCAGTCGCTGCAGCATCGGCACCTCCGTGCGACGACGATGGCCGGGGAAGCGGGTCTGCAGGGCGCTCCACAGCCGGTCGGCGATGGTGATGAGCTGCTGGGTGGTCGCGCGCTGCTGGACCTCGAAGCGCTCGAGCATCTGCTGGGCGCGGTGACGCCGGTTGGCATCGTCAGCGGCGGTGGTGACGTCGACAAAAGCATCCCAGGCCAGAAACGCGTGGACGCATTGGCCCAGGGGATTGAGCTCGTCGCGGGTGCTGGCGAGCACCGTCACGTCGGCGCCGAGGGTGATGGACTCGCCAGTCTGGCCGGTGCCTTCCTGCGCCGAGGGCTGCATAAACATCGGCGGGCGCACGGGCCGGGGGCCTGTGGGATGGGGTGGCATGACGAGGGGCAGGCTGCGGGCGGGGACCCTGGCGGCCAGGTTCGGATGGTGCACGACGGCGTCGATGTCGATGCCCGCCCAGCGGGCGGTTCCGACGCTGCCGGGGGGATCGCTGCACAGGGGGCGGCCATCGACGACGAGGGTGCTCATCAGGCCCCGGCTCCACATGGACTGGTCGCCGATGAACACCAGTCGGTCGCGGGCCCGGGTGAAGCCCACGTACAACAGACGACGGCCTTCTTCGGCGGCGGCCTTCTCGGCGCGGGCGATGGCGGGTGATGCCTTCAAGACCTGAAACAGGCCGTTCTTCCGGTTGCGCTCGCCGTAGGGCGAGGGCCAGGCCCGCAGGGTGTGGCCAAAGCTTGGCCGGCTCAAATCGGGCAGGGCCACGGTGGGCTCGACGACGGTGTCAAAGGTCTGCACCCACGGCGAACTCCACAGGCCCGCCAGGATGACCACGGGCCACTCCTTGCCCTTGGCCCGGTGGTAGGTGAGCACGCTGACGGCGTCTTCGCCGGCGACGCCGCCGCGGTTGTCGTCGTCGCTCTCGTCGTCGTCGCGGCTGGCGGTGCGCAGGGTCTCCAGGCGGTCGAGGTAGCCAGCGATGGTGGGGCCCCGCCCGCGGGCGAAGCTCTCGTCGACAAAGCGCACCGCCAGGGCCCGCAGGGCGGCCACGTCGGCGAGCCGCTGGGCCGGGCCGGGCAGGGCAGCGAGGTGGTCCGTCAGCCGCAGAACGTCGACAGCACGGTCAAAGGCCAACACCAGCCCGGCGAAGGGGGCAGCAGTGGCGGCGTCGGTGAGGGTCACGACCAGGGGATGGTCAAAAAAGACCTTGCCGCGTTCGGCGGTGGCCACGTCGGCGAGCACCGAACGGGTGTCGTTGTCGTCGTTGTCGTCGTCGCCATTGGGATCGTCGTGCCGGTTGTGGCTGTCGGCCAGCAGGTGGACCAGCGCGATGCGGGCGAGGACGTCTTTGGGATCGAGCCACAGGGCGAGGGCCGCGCCGATGACGCGGGCCTCGAAGGTCTTGCTGAGGGCCCGACGACCAAGGACCGCGGGCACGCCCCGGCGGTGGAGGGCCCGGGCGACGGCGCGGCACTCGCTGTTGCTGCGACACAAGACGGCGAAGTCGCGGGCCTGGGCAGGCTTGATCAGCACATCTTTTGACGTCGACGACGTGGGGCGGATGGGGATGTCGCGGCTGGCGAGGGCTTCGGCGATGCCGGCGGCGATGACCTCTTCATCTTTGGCGCGCTCGCCGCCGCCGTTGGGGTTCTCGCTGTAGGCCTCAGACCAGCGCTCCACATGGGCCCCGAGACCCGGGGGCTCGTGTTGCAGGGCGGCGGTCAGCACCACGTCTTCGGGACGTCGCTGCCCCGAGAACGCTGCCGCAAACACCGCCGACACCGCCCGCACGAGGCCTGGTCGCGAGCGGTACGACACGCCGAGGCGGTCGGTGTGGTCGGCCTCGTCGGCCATGCGCAGGAAGAGGTCTGGGCGGGCATCGCGGAAGCCGAAGATCGACTGTTTGTCGTCGCCGACGATGACCGTGCGGCTGGCCACCCGGCGCAGGGCGTCGAAGAGCTGCATCTGCAGGGGGCTTGTGTCCTGGAACTCGTCCACCAGCAGCAATTGCACGTCGGCCCCGAGGGCTTCCTTCACCTCGGGGGTCTGCACCGCCTGCAGGGCGAGGTGCTCCTGGTCGGTGAAGTCGACGACGCCGGCGGCGCGTTTGTCGTCGCGGTAGCGGGCGATGGTGCGGCGGGCGACGTCGAACATGAGCCCGGTCATGGTGGCGAGGTCCTGGCGCAAGCCCTCGTGTTCGACGTGCAACTTGGCCGCCGTGCGAACGCTGGCAAAGCGGCTCTCTTCGAGCTGGAGCCATTCGCTCCACGACAACGACTGACCCTGCTCGAGGCGGCGGGCCATGCGGCGGGCGACATCGAGGGCGTCGCGCCAGGCGTCGGTGCCCCGATCGGTGGCGTTGGCGGTGGCGCTCTGCAGGGCCCGCAGCAGCCCCTGTTCCACCTCGCTGGCGGTGCGGGACGCTGGCAGGTTTTCGAGCAACGAGGCCACGCTGGCATCGCGGGATCGAATCAAATCGTCGTCGTCGAATTCGTTGCTGCGGGCGCGGTTGACGAGGTGGCGCACGGACTTGAAGAAGGCGCTGGCGTCATTGCCCAGGGAGAAGCGCTGCTCGAGATCGTCAAGGGTCAGGCGTTCGGCGTCGGTGATGGAGGCGGCGAGGGCGTCTTCAAACAAGCCGGCGGCGACGACGTCGTCGATGGTCTCGAGCTCGGGGGAAAGGCCCAGGGCGAAGGCATGCTCTTCGATGAGGCGGGCGCACACGCTGTGGACGGTGCCGATGCGGGCGGCGGCGAGCCTGCGGGCGAGGTCGGTGCGGCCAGCGTCGATGAGGGCGGTGCGGACCCGGGTCTCGAGTTCGGCGGCTGCACTGCGGGTGTAGGTGACGGCGACGACGCCCTCGGGGGACACCGGGGTCACGGGATCGGTCAACGCCCCCAGCAACTCCTGGGCGAGGCGGTGGGTCTTGCCGGTGCCGGCGCCGGCACTGATGACGCGGAGATCAGCCAAGGGATTCCTTCCAGGCGCGACCGCAGATGACGTCGGCGCGGCACCAGGCACAGGGAGGCCCGATGACGAGGCGCTCGCCACCCTTGTTGTCGACGTCGACTTGGATGTCGGCGACGGGGGCGCCATCGGCCCCCGGCGCCAGCACGGTGCCTTCTGCCAGGCGGGTGAAGGCCTGGGCGCGGGCGATTTCGATCAGGCGCCAGCCTTCGCGGGCGGTGCGATCGGCGCCGACGTGGTCGACGCCACGGATGCGCGTGTCGGCGGTCAGCAGCCGTCGTGAACGGATGATGAAGTAGCCAAAGCCCGTCGGCGCTTGCAGGGGATCGCCCACGAGGCGGGCGTAGTCGAGGAGCTGCAGGGGAACCCCGAGCCGCAGCAGGGTCCGCCGGTGGTCTTCGCGGCCCGTCTTGTGGTCGATGACAAACGGGAAGACGCGGCCATCGGTATCGGTGCCCTCGACGACGAGGTCGGGGGTGCCCTTGAGGATGCGCGAGGTTGGGGTGCCCTGCAGGATGGTTGGCAGGTCCCGTTCGGCTTCTTGCTCGACGGCGCGGACCGCCAACTGGTTGTCCCGCAGCAGGGCCACGAGGGCCGTGGCTGCGCGGGCCGAGCGCTCCCGAACCCGCAGGAGAATCTGCTCACGGCCGGGACGCAGCCAGGCTCCGGCAATGGTGCCGACGGTGGCGTCGTAGGCGGCGTGGGCGCGGGCGAGGACGGTGGCATCGTCGTCGGTGGGGACAGCCCCCATGACGCCAGCGTGCAACACCGCGCCGATGACGGCGTGGACGACGTCGCCTTCGAGGGTGACGCCGCGCTTGATGCGAAAGCTGCGACTGCCAGCACCCCGTTCGTCGAGGACAAAGCGCACGCCGCAGCCGAGCAACAGCTCTTCCCGCGACGGCGAGGTCACCTCTTTGGGCAGGACCGCCCCGGCGGGAAACACGTGCAGGGAGCGGGAGCGCGGGAGGGCCTTCATCGTCGGCGGCACGCGGGCCACCAGGCCACGGGCACCGCCGCTGTCGTCGGGGCGCACCAGGGACCGCAGGGCGGCCCGTCGTTCGGACGATTGGATGCGGGCCACGATCTCGTCCCACAAGGGATGGGGATGTTGCTCGCGGCCCGTCGCTGTTCGCTGGGGGGCCACGAGGATCAAGCGCTCCCGGGCCCACAACAGGGGACGCCGGGAGGCATCGGCGTGGGCGTCGGCGAGACCATCGAGACTGCCGGGATCGAAGCCCTGGGCGAGCAGCTGCTGGCGCTCAAAGGCGAAGAGGGACCTTGCCTGCAACCGTCCGGATTCACGGGTGAAATTCCACCAGACCACCACGGGGGCCGGGCCACACAACGCCCCGGGCCGACGCAGCTGGCGCAGGCCGGCTTCGGCGGCCCAGGGGGCATCGGGGCGCACACTGCGGGTGGCGCTGTCGATGAGGCGGGCAACCTGTGGCGTCGACAACCGCTGCAGGCCCAGGCTGTCGATGAGCTTGAGGGCGATGGTCACCTGCCGAATGGCCGCGCGGTAGGGCGTACGCTCCTCGTCGCCGTAGGTCTGGCGCTGCCGCCCGAACAGCAGCTGCAGCAGAAAGACCACCCGCTCGCGCAGCCGGGCCACGCTGACGCCGCCCTCGTTTTCGCCGGCGCTGTCTTCACTGACGCCGTCATCACCGACGCTGTCGTCGTCGCTGCCGCCAAGGGCCCGCACCGGCCGGTGCAGGTGGGGGGCCCAGGCGGGCACCACCAGGGCGAGGCGATCCTCGAGCTTGGTGCGGGCGTCGGCGCCGTGCTGGAGTTCCCGATGGGCGAGGACGTCGTCGAGGGCGGCCAGCACCGTCGTGGCCGTCGGGCTCGGGGTGTCTGTCAGGGCCCGCCGCAGGCTGCCCGCCAGGGACCGGGGCAGGGGCGACACCGGCAGGCCCACCAGCTCAAAGAGCCGCTCGGGGTCGAGGGGATCTTCGCCGGTGGCGACGACGAGGGGCAGCAGGGCCAACAACGCATCGGTGCCGATGTCCCCGCGGGCCCCGAGGGTGGGCGCTCCCCGGCGCGCCAGGGCTTCGTCGAGGACGGCGTCGCCGCCAATCACGACGGCCTCGGGGGTGATGGCCAAAAACGCCGCCACGTCGTCGGCGGCTTCGTCGATGGTGTCGGGGCGAAGAAACAGCAGGCTGCCGTCGCCGACGATGACGCCGGCGCTGTCGCTTGCATCGCCGCGGACGGCGTCGAGGTCCCGCCCCGACGACGACGGCACCGGCGGCCCCCGCTGGCTGATCACGGCGCCCCGGGTGCCAAGGGCCTCCAGCAGGCGACGGACCACCCGGGGCAACGCCGCCGGCGGGTCCACCACCTCGAGATGGGTCACGCGGGGGGAGGCCCCGCCCTCAAGGGCTTCACACACCGCCAAAGCCCGCTGGGGCAGCCCGGGCAACAAGGCCCCATCGCGGACGGCGTCGTGGACGGCAGCCAGCCGGGGCGGCAACGACGCCGACGACGCGCCGTCGGGGACACCAGCCATGGTGAGGGCGTCTTTGAGGCGCAGCACGGCCCTCGCCGTGGCGAAGGGGTCCACCGCCAGGGAGCGGGCCCAGGGCGCGTCAGCAGGGCTCGCCTGGAGGGCCCGGGCGAGGTGGGCGGCCCGTTCGCTGTTGCCGGGCGGGTCGAGGCGGGTCAGGCCCAGGCGCACCTCGAGGGTGGCCACCAGGCCGTCGACGCCCACCCACACATTGTCGAGGACCGCCGACGGGCCATCCCCGGCGTTACCCAGGGGACCCGGGAACCCGCCGTCGTCGAGGTCGACGCCGAAGACAATGCGCATGGCGCTGTCTACCCCGACGACGACGCCGACGCGAGTCGGGCCGGGCACGTCGTCGTCAGAACGGGCCGGGCGCCGGGCTCAGTGCTGGGCGGTGACCGTGACTGTGCCGTCGGACTTCGAGATGTCGAAGCGCTCGGACCAGAGGTCGTTGCGGCCCTGCACGTAGGTTCGCGGCCGCGTTGCAGGGCCGTGGCTCAGCCGAAGACGTCCTTGGCCCGCAGTGCCAGGCCCTGGGCCACCGAGACCAGCTCCTCGCCGCCCTCGAGGCGGTCGGCGCCAAAGCGGTCGGCGAAGATGCGTCGCACGGCGGGCACCATGGCCGTGCCCCCCGTCATGAACACCCGGTCAATCTTCGGCCGTCCCGCGCGGTCGAGGATGCCGTCGACGGCGGCGTCGATCTGGGCGACGTCGTCGTTGATCCAGCCCTCGAATTGGGCCCGCGTGATGGGCACCTCGAGCTCGAGGTCGGGCAGCCGCAACACGGTTTCGTCTTGTTTGGAGAGGTCGATCTTGGCCCGCTCGACGGCGCGCTGCAGCAGGTAGCTCAGGTCTTCGTCGATGAGCTGGCGCAGGGCCCGGATGGCGTCGGGATCGTCGGCGGTGGCGATGATCTCGTCGAGGAGGTTCATGGTCTTGCGCGACTTCAGGAACGACAGCGTGTGCCACCGGCTCAGGGAGCTGTAGACCCACAAGGGCACGTCGGCGGGGCCCCCGAGGACGCGATAGCGAGAGCCCCAACCAAGCCTGGGCGACACCGCGTTGTGCAGGATGCGCCGGTCCAGGGTGTCGCCAGCAATGCCGAGGCCGCCGGTGCCAACCACCTGGCGGGTGCCGTCGCGCTTGGCCCGGGCCCGGGCCTTGGGCCCGACCTCGACGAGACAGAGGTCGGTGGTGCCGCCGCCGAAGTCGGCGATGAGCACCAACTCGTCGCGCTTGGAGCGCTGTTCCCAGCGGGCGGCGGCGGCGACGGGCTCGAACTCGAACACGACGTCGTCAAAGCCCGCGCTGCCCAGGGCCACCCGCAGGCGGTCCTCGGCGAAGGTGTCTGCGGCGGCCGCCTGAGCGGAGCCCTCCTCGAGGTCGTCGCGCACGAAATGCACGGGCCGACCGGCGACGACGCGGCGGGGCAGGGGGCCCCAGGTCTTTTCGGCCTCGGTGCGGACGCCGGCGACGACGAGGGCGATCATGTCCTCGAGGCTGAACTTGGCGTTGAAGATCATGGTCGAGGTGAAGGTCTTGCTCGCCAGATGGGACTTCACCGACTGCACGAAGCGACCGGCGCCCGCGGCGTCGATGTAGTCGTGGATGGCCTTGAGGCCCGTCGTCACCAAGGGGCGACGATCGGGGCCCTTCTCGTCGGGATCCACCCACAATACCGAGCGAAAGGTCTCCATGCTCACGGGGACCGGCTGCAGCCGCGTGGGCGGCGGCGTGAAGCGGGCAAGTTTGACGACGTCGCTGTCCGCCGTGAGGCTGGCGAGGGCGCTGTTGGTGGTGCCGAAGTCGAGACCGAGGAACATCGCTGCCGTGTAGCAGGCGACGCCGACGGGTCTACCCCGCCGACGGTGATGCCAGGCGCAGCTGCAGGGCCTGGCGTCGTTCTGCGGCTTCCTGCCGTCGTCGCTCGTCGAGGCCCCGGCGGGCCCGCCACAGCAGGTTGTGGGGGGTCACCGTCGGTGCCACGAACTCCAGCACCTCCACGTCGTAGCCGAGGCTCTCCAGCCGCAGGGTCCGCTCGGCGTCGATGATGGCCTGGGCCAGGCGGCGCCCCACCACCCCCTGGCGGGGCATGACGTCCTCGAGGCCGGCGACGAAGGTCTGGCCCGGGATGTCGGTCCCGCCGTCGTCATGCTTGCCCTTGGGGTGGGCGCCGTAGCAACAGGGCACCAGCAGCAGGTGGGCCGGCTGGGCGACACCGACGGCATCGATGACGGCGTCGGATGCTGGACCACAGGCGTGCAACGCCACCACCAGACTGGCGCTGTGGACGATGGCTTCGACCTCGGCATCGCCGACGGAGGCGACCACAACGTCGACGGCGCCTTCGACGTGGACGGCGGCACGGCGGGCAGCGTCGGCGCGGCCTTCATCGCGGTCGACGACGATGAGGCGCCAGCCCGTTGGCAGCAGCAGCGCCGCCGACAGCAGGCCCAGGGGCGATTTGCCGGCGCAGAGATCGACCAACACGCCCCGGGGGCGTCCCTTCGTGAGGCGGGCCACCTCGGCCAACAACGGCACCAGCTCGGCGGCTTTCTTCTTGTCCTCGCGGCGCAAGGCCGTGCCGTCGGCCCGGATGAACAGCCGATGGAGGCAGGCCTCGACGTCGTCAATGGTGACGGTGATCGGGCCGCTGGCAGCTGAGAACTTCATTCGCCGTCATCGTGACGCTACGGTGGGCCCATGCAACGGCTGACGGACCGACATGTGGTGGTGGGTGTGACGGGCTCGATCTCGGCGTACCGCGCCTGCGACGTCGTGCGGGAGCTGCGGGCCCAGGGGGCGACGGTGCGGGTGGCACCCACGAAGGGAGCCCAGGCCTTTGTGACCCCCCTGACTTTCGAGGCCTTGAGTGGCCAGCCGTGTTTGCTGACCTCTCTCGATGTCCACGCCGGCTCGATTCCCCACGTCGAGGAGGCCTACCGCGCCGCCGCCGTCGTCGTCGCGCCCGCCAGCGCCGACGCCCTGGCCAAGATGGCCGCAGGCTTCGCCGACGAAGCCATTTTGTCGTTGCTGCTGAGCTTTCAAGGGCCCGTCATCGTGGCGCCCGCCATGGAGACCCATATGTGGTCCCACGCGGCCACCCAGCAGAATGTGGCCACCCTGCGGTCCCGCGGCGTCGTCGTCATCGACCCCGACGAAGGGCCGCTGGCATCGGGACGCACGGGGCGTGGCCGCCTGGCCCCGGTGGCCCGCATCGTCGAGACCGTGCTGCGCGCGACCACGCCCTCGACGCTGCAGGGCCGACGCCTCCTCGTCACCGCCGGACCCACCGTCGAGGACATCGACCCCGCCCGCAGCATCACCAACCGCTCCTCGGGAAAAATGGGCGTGATGGTGGCGCGGGCCCTGGCCCTGCGCGGTGCCGACGTCGAGTTGGTGCACGGTCCCATGACGGCCGTCATGCCCTTGACCCCGGGGCTCACGGCCCACGCCGTGCGTTCGGCCGCCCAGATGGCCGCCCGGTGCTTCGCCATCGTCGACGACGGGCGCTCCGTCGACGCCGCCATCATGGCCGCCGCCGTCGCCGACTTCACGCCGGCGAGCAAGGCACCGTCGAAGCTCAAGAAGCACGATGGCCCCCCGCGCATCGACCTTGTGTCGACGACGGACATCCTGGCCACCCTCGGGGCCCGCGCCGACCGGGGCTATGCCCTGGTGGGCTTCGCCGCCGAGACCGAATCCATCGAGTCCGCCGCCGCGGAAAAACGGAGCCGCAAAGGCTGCGACGTCGTGGTCGGCAACGATGTCGGCGGCGGCAACACCGGCTTCGACGTCGACACCAACCGCTTGTTCATGGCGCGCAGCGAGGCCCGCGGGCCGTCGTCGTGGACGGACCTCATGAGCAAAGAGGCCTGCGCCGAAGCGGTCGCTGACGAGGTCGAAGCCCTGATGCGCGCTCACTGAGCCGGGGTTATTGAACCGCGAGCATCTTCTGCAGGTCGCCGGCCAGGGGGCCTGAATGGGCGAAGGCGAAGGTGTTGACGGTGCTGTTTGCCAGCGTCGTGGCGACCGCGTGCAAGGAGGCAATGGCCTGAACGACGTCGTCGGTGAAGGGACGGGGTGGGCCCTTGATGTGGCCGTCGTCGGCGCCCGTCGCGGCGTCGCCCACAAAGAGCACGCCGTCGGCGAGGTACATCATGCTGCCAGCGGTGTGGCCGGGGACGGCGAAGGCCTTGATGGTGACGTTGCCGACCACTGTCTCATCGCCGTCGCCGAGGGCCTTGGACACGACGACTCCGGAGTCCTTCGGGCCGGCCATCCCTGTCAGGAAGCCCTTGAACGCGGCCTTGCCGGTCAGGGTCGGCAGCTCGTCGCTGCTGGCGGCGAAGAAGGCGTCGGGGAAAGCCTTCTTGATGGCGCCGCAGCCATTGGTGTGGTCGGGATGGGCATGGGTCAGAAAGACGCCGTCGACGACGAGGTGCTGCCCCTGCAGGTAGCCAAGGACGGCCTTGGCCTCGACATCGTTGCCGCAATCGACGAGGGCCACGTGCTGGTCGCCGGTGGGGATGGCGAAGGCGGCGACGTAGTCGTCATTGAGCAGGATGGCTTTGCCGCCGGCGATGGGACCGCTTGGAGGCATTGGCTCATTGCCGGTGAAGATCGAGGCCATCACCACGCCACCACCGACGACGACGAAGACCACCAGGGAAGCGATGACGAGCAGGACACGCTTGAGCATGGGCCCGTGTGGCAGGGCCAGCCCGTTCCGGCCAGCAGGTTCGAGCGTTCAGACCTTCAGCGTCGACCGACGAAGCCGACGCTCTGGGCGAGGATCAACGGGGCTCCCGGCGGCTGATTGTCGGGGTCCTGGAGGTGGAAGTCGAAGCCTTCGTCGCGGGGCGGAAAGCGGGTGGTGAAGCCGGCGCCGTTGCCGTGGCCGTCGGCGTTGTTGGCGCCGCTGCGCTCGTAGACCGAGGCGAAGGCGACCACGATGGAGCCGAAGTAGTGGGCGGGGGTCGCCGACGGTGAGTGCCAGTCCTCGTTATAACGGGGAAAGTCTTCGAAGCCGTCGGAGGAGTGGTCATGCCCTGGGAGCGCCACCGTCGGCGTCGGGTTCCAGCCGGCAAGGATCTCCAGGTGTTGGGTGGTTTCACCAGCGGCGCGCACATTGGCATTCATGAGCTGGCGCCAATTGGCCAGATTGTCCTGCCAATTTACCGAGTGGCGATGGAAGCGATCCCCGGCAATGAGGAACGGCACGAAGTGGTCGCCAGCGGGGACCGGGTCGGTGGCCCGCTTCTTCGGCGTGGTGTCGATGTTCATATCCCCGACCGCGATGACGGGCAGGTTGGTGGCGATGGTCAATCCGTCGGGATAGGCATCGACGGGGATGTTGACCCCGGCGTACAGTCCACTCGTCTTGGGGCTGATGTGCGCGCCGTTGATGATGCGCAGGATGCTGGGAAAGGCCTGGTCGTTGGCCGAATTGCGTTGCATTGCCGAACACTGTCGACGTCCAGCGACCGCGTCAGTGAAGGCACCAGGGCCAGTGGCAGCTCCCGAACAGACCGGCATCGGCAGGGCGATGTTCTCCAGTTGGTCATTCTTGTGGCCGTTGAAGGGCCACAGTTTCGCGAAGCCGTGGCTTGGTGAGCCAGCAGCGCCAAGGCCATCCATGGAGCCCGGCCACGTCGTCGACACGAAGACAACGCCGTTGAACCGTCGTCCGCTGCCGGTGCAGGTTCCGGGAAAATGGGAGCCCAATTCGCCCGACGTGCAGGTGTGCAAAGCGCCCGTCAGCGCCGCGACGTCGAAGTTGATGGGCAGCAGTCGGGAGCGATCGGTCTCCACCGGCGACTCGCCGGCGCCTGTCAAACCCGCGTCGGTTTCGCTGCGGACCTCGAGCCAGCCATTCTTGATGCCGGTGGTTGTGCCCTCAAAGAACTTTTCATGGGTCGCAGCCAGGGCCGTTGCCCCCGGCGACCCGGCCGTGGGTTTGGTGCTGTAGAATCCGGGCTTCCAGACGCTGCCGCCCACCCGGTGCAGCAGGCCGTAGGAAATGACGGCCGTCGGCGTCGCATTGCCGCGAGCCCAGGCAAGCTTGCCCGTCGTCGGGTCTGGCTGAAAGCCGTAGTACGAGTAGCGCTGGGGCGTCGTCGGCCAACTCTGCTGGGCGCGAATCTCTTCCTGGGCCACGCCCGTGGTCTTCTGGATGATGACGCCGCTGACGTTGTCGTCGTAGGCCACCGACCCCGTGCCCGGATGGTCGGACCAAATCGCGGTGCCGATGTCGGCTGGATCGTTCGGGTCGCGCAGGTACCACACGCCATCGATGATCCGCAGGTCGGCCTTGAAGGCGAACTTCTGTCGGCGCACGTCGTCGGGTTCCGTGATGAGCATCGGGTCCACCAGGAAGCGCATGCTGGTGGTGTTGTCTTCCAGGGCCGCCGCGATGGGGACCATCAGGCTTTTGTCGGTGGGCGTCGACGAGACCTGCTCCATGGCCAGGACGTTGGCGCCGGCCTGCACGCGGGGCTGGCCGCTCAGGGGCATCCTGAGGGTGCCCACGTTGTGGGTCTTGTCGAGGAGGTGCCGCTTGAACGTCGACTCCACGGCAGGCCACCCCGCCGATGTGCGATCGATGGTGAGGGTGTTGAACGTCGTGAAGCTGTCGTCGATGGCGATCTGGATCTTGTTGGACTCGCCAGCCCGACGTCGACATAAGCCGTGGCTGTTGGGGTTCGACAGCAAGATACGGCCCGCCGACGTCACGGTGTCGACGATGGGCTCGCCGGCGATGCAGAAGTCGCCGTTGGTGTGGATGCGCCCGGTCGCCACCACTGGACCACCGGGGTCGAGGTCCAGATAGGAGTCCGAAAAGACATAGAACTGGAACATCGAGATGGTGGCCCGCTCGACCTCGGCCAGCAGCGTGACGGTGGCCGGGCTGCGGTCGTGCTCGCGGGTGGCGCTGACCTTCACGAGAAAGCTTTGCACCTGGGCCAACATGCCGGCGAAGGGGCCGCCGCCGATGGTCTTTTGTTCGGCGGCCTTCAGGCTCGAGATGGCGACGGGCTTCAGCGTGAACGGCGCCGCCGTGAAGGTGGCACTGTTGGTGTTGACGAAAGCGGCGACGTCGATCTCTTGCTGGGCGAGCATGGCCGTCATGGCGGCGGCGAAGCCCGGGTCGCTCGGTGGCAGGGCAGGAACCAGCGGCAATGAACGCAAACGCTGAGAGGCGAGTTCGACGGCGGCGACCTGGGCGCCTTCGGCGGCGTGAAAGGCCTGTCGACGGTGCAAGGCACTCTCGCCGATGGCGATGGAGCCGCTCAACCCCATCAGGGCTGTCGTCAGTGCGCCCGACAACAGCAGCAACAAGATGAGCACCATGGGCATCGCGTAGCCGCGACGGTTCGACGACGCTGTGCTCATTGAAAGACTCCACTGGCGCGCATCAGGGCCGTGCCTTCGGTGCTGAGGGTCAGTTGGCCTGGTTCACCCACGACGTCGCCAAACACCCGGGCCGTCAGCGCCCGGCCATCGGGCGACGGGGTGGACACGGCCAGACCGACCCGGACGGTGCGGAGGGTGGCGACCGACGACAGGTCGGGGCTCGTCTGCAGGCTGTTGATGACGCCATCGTTGTCGTTGTCGTAGCCAAGGCGAACGTCGAAGGCGACAGCACCGGGGGCGATGGCGGTGGACTCGGCAACCCCACTGCGATCGAAGTCCTTGCGCATGTTCAAACGCTTGGTGGTGGGATCGACGAAGAACGTCGTGACCACGCCCCGGGCGATGGCCCCGTTCTGAAAACTGCCGTCGGGGATGGAGCCAGCCGTCGGGGGCGCATTGAAGCCCGGCACGCCAACGGATTGCAGCGTGCATTGGCAAGGGCCGCCAGCGACCGCCGGTGTGCACACCCCCGTTCGCCAGGTGGCACCGCCGAGGTTCACCAGGTGTGCCTCGGCAGGTACGATGACGACGGGCGTGGGGCCCACGTAGCCGTTGGCGGCGGTGAGGGGACACACACCGCCCGGGGCTTTCACGGTGATGGTGGTGCCGGAAACAGCGGCGATGACGCCCTGGCCCACCGACTCGAGTTCGAGCAGGTGGACGCGTCGTTGGTGTTTTCCGGCATCGCAGGTTGGCATCCCGTGGAGGGGATCGTTGGCGCACGACACCGAGATGGCCTGCCATGGTCGAATCAATCCGCCGCCAGCGAGGCGGAGTCGTTCCAAAACGAATTCTGCCGTGACCCGCAGTTCATCAGCCTGGGTGACGCGCTTTCGCATGGTCGTGAACGACCGTTGAATGGACACTGTCGCCGTCAAGGCTGCCGCCGTGATGACACCGGCGACCGCGAGGGCCACGGACATTTCCAGCAGGGTGAACGCTCGTCGCGAGACCATGGATCACCCCGGCCGGAAGGTGAGAAACGCCAACCGGTGCTCACGGCGGTCAACGCCGCGCCAACGAACGGCGAGGTCGACTTTGCGGTACGAAAACGCGCCAACCTGGGCGACCTGCCATTCGACGATGTAGCCGTCGATGGTGGGCGACGCGGTGTCTTGCCGGTCCTTCGTGAAGAAGCGCTGGTGGGCGTCAATCGTCAGGCCGGGTCCGGTCCGTTGCTGCAGGCGCAGCGCATCGAGGACGTCTTCGGCCACGATGATGGCGTCGGCGCTGCGCCGCTGGGTATCGACAATGCCGTTGATGGTGCTCCAGGCACTCAAGACGCCCGTCGTGCCCACCGCGAACATAGCGCCCGCAATGAGCACCTCGAGCAGCGAGAAGCCACGCCTGGCGCCTGCCATCATGCGCTCTCCTTGACGCGCTCCATGACCAGGCCGCTGACGGGGAAAACCGTGAAGGTGCGGATGACGTCGTCGAAGGTCGAGTCGACCTGAACAGTTGAAAAAGGGCTGGTCAGGGCGCCCTCCTGATCGAAATGAAGCACGTCGATGGGACTGCTGGTGCCAGCGCGGCGCATCGCCAGCGTGGTCAGCCCCGCTGGCAAGCGCGTCTCCGAGACCAGGGTGGGTGGCGTGGTGCTGTCTCCCTGGCAGGGCACGATCACGGTGCGCAGCAGAAATGGTCCCGGTCCCGGCCCGCAGGGCTCCTGGATGAGGTCAACGCAGGCGCTTCTGGTCTTGGCGATGTCGCGGGCCGCCGTGATGCCAGTGGCCACCTGCAGCGTGGCCCGTTCGCCGTCGGCACGGCGGACGGTGCTGACAAGATTGGGCACGGCGACGGCGGCCATGATGCCCGCCATCGACACCACGATCATGAGTTCGAGAATGGTAAAAGCTCTCACCCGGCCATCGTACGCTGCGGCGTGAGGCGATCACCCGTCGAGACAGCCTGCGAGCGATGTACGGGCGTGTCTGTCCATGTGGGTCAACATCGCATGTTCCACTCACTCGTCAGGCAGGTCCAGGTGCTCGACGCCTCGATCGAGGCTGTCGTGGTCGCGGGCGTCGACGCCGCCACGGCCGATGGCGCCCTTGCCATGCTTGGCGGTGATGGCGTCGAGGGCCCGGCCGAGGGCTTCGTGACGCGCGGTCTGCGGTTCATCGAACAGCGACGCCTGACGGGGGGCAGTGGCGTCGACGAGATGGGTGGCCGCCAACCCCACCAGGCGAATGGGGCGGTCGACATCCAGGCGCGGCAGCAGATGGTCGATGGCGTCGATGATCGACGGGGCATCCAGGGCCGGCTCGGTGAGGAGTCGCTCGCGGCTCACCCGATGGAAATCGGCGTATTTGAGCTTGAGCCGCACGCCGCCCGCCCGCAGTCCCGCCCGGCGCAGACCGGCGGCGACCTCGTCGACCAGGGGCAGGAGATTCCGGCGGACTTCCACGGTGCCGCTGATGTCGCTGTCGAGGGTGCGTTCGGCGCCGAGACTCTTGCGTTCGCGGTCGTCTTCGATGGGGCGATCATCTTTGCCATGGGCCAGGGCCGACAGGTGCTCACCGAGGTTGCCGTAGCGACGCGTGAGGTCGTGGACGTCGGCGGCGGCGATGTCGGCGATGGTGTCAAAGCCGTCGGCGCGCAGCCGCTCGGCGGTTTTTGGACCCACGCCCCACAGCCGCTCGATGGGCAGTGGGGCCAAGAACCCCTCCTCCTCGCCAGGAGAGCACACGACAATGCCACCGGGCTTCTTCAAATCCGACGCCACCTTGGCGACGAACTTGTTGGTGGCGGCCCCCACCGCGCACGACAGCGAGAGTTCCTCCCGCACGGCCCGCTGAATGGCCCAGCCAAGTTCCATCGGCGCCCCAAAGAGCTCCTCGGTGCCCGTCCCGTCGAGGAAGGCTTCGTCGAGGGACAAGGGTTCCACCGTCGGCGAGTAGCGCCCCAGGATCTCCATCAGCACCTTGGAGGCGGCGGCGTAGTGGCTCATGCGCGGGGCCACAAAGATGGCCTGGGGGCACAAGCGTTTCGCCAACGCCGTCGGCATGGCGCTCTTCACCCCGAAGACGCGCGCTTCGTACGACGCCGTCGAGACCACGCCCCGTCGCCCGACACCGCCAACGACCACCGGCTTGCCGCGGAGGGCCGGGTGATCGCGCTGCTCGACGCTGGCGTAGAAGGCGTCCATGTCGACATGGAGCACCATCCGTGGCCATCGCTTCGCTTTGTTGGCCATGGTCACACCCGTTCAGAAAAAGCGACGGAAAAACGTATCGAGGACCTGCGGCCCTTCAGGGGTCCAGACCTCGTGCTGCACCGCTGGCGGGGTGCAGTAGGCCACATCGGCGCCGCCGCAGCCGTCGAATTCGACGCAGTCGTCGTCGAGGGCGCTGGCGGCAGTGGTGACGGCGCAATTGGCGTTCTCGGCCCAGAAGGCCACGGCGGCATCGCCATACGGCGGCGTGACGTTGGTGTCGGCCTCGCCATGGACAACCAACGCCGGCAGCGGCGCGCCTGTGCAGTCGGCGAAGTCGGTGGTGTTGGCGGCGCCACCGAAGGTGCCGTCCTCGAAGCCCCCCTGAAAGACGGCGATGGCCGTCAAGGCTGGTTGCCCATAGCAGGCCAGGGCGTGGGTGAAGAAGCCGCCGCCGGAGAACCCGACGGCAAAGGTGCGGGTGGTGTCGACGCACAACTCGGTACCCAGTCGGGCCTGCAACGCCACGACGGCGGCGATGTCGGCGTTGTCCGGGGGCAGGGATTGGGTGTCCCAGGAAAAGAGGGTGTCGAAACGGTTGAGGTTCTCGCCGTCGATGCTGACGACAATGGCGTCGTCGCCGAGGCTGCTTTCAACGCCAAACGTGTTGCGGGAGATGGGACCCGCGAGGCTCACGTCACAGACGCCGTTGTTGGCCACGATGCAGTCCTGGTCGCCGTGGAACGTGAACACGAGCGGGTAGGGGCGGTTCTCGTCGTAGTTGGGTGGCAGCCACACGCCGGCTTCACGGACGCGGCCGGAGACGGTGACCGTGATCGGGTGGGTGAAGGCGCCGTCGGCGAGGGTGGTGGCAATGCCGCAGCCATCGGAGGACGCGCCTTCGCCTTCGCCTTCGCCCTCGCCTTCGCCTTCGCCCTCGCCTTCGCCCTCGCCCTCGCCCTCGCCCTCGCCCTCAGCAGGCGCTTCGCAGGCCATCCCGAG